>MJGMD1__coassemble_1791_pt1 | contig 362253 bp, 293 predicted proteins | sample MJGMD1__metabat2_low_PE_010 | metagenome-assembled genome bin MJGMD1 | reverse complement strand
GGTGTTTTGCCGCGCAGATTATTGTTTTTTTATGCGCAGATAGTTGGAATTAGTACCGCGACTAATTGAAATTACCCTCCGGATAAATAGGAAAAAGTCCCGGATTCTATACAAAAAGCCTCCTTTTAGCGCTAAAAAAGGGATGGTTTTACTCTGAAATGGCTGTTCTGTAAATAGGTTGGGTTAGTAAAAATGAGGTTATCCTGTCAAAGTGTTGCTTGATGGGATGAAATGTTGACTTTCTGTAAAATGAAAAAAGGTTGTCCAGTTTGAAATGGGCAACCTTTTTTTGCGTTAAAAATGAATTATTTACTGTTTCAATGTTTCGTCGATGGAAGCCAGAATCTTTTTGCATTTTTCGTCTGCCGGATTCAAAGCGATTGCCTGGTTCAGATAATCTTTAGCTTTCTTCATTTGTACATCTGCCTTATCTTTTTCAGCATTATACTTGTCGGCATCTGTTGTTGCCAAAGGAGTTGCAGCAGTCAGGATTTTAGCTCCTTCATTATAATACATAGCTCCGAGGCTATATAAGGCATTTCCTTTATAGGTTTTGTTTGCTACAACTAAAACGTCTTTGAATAGTTCTTCCGCGTCGTTTATTTTACCGGCTTTCTGGGCTGCCTGGCCTTTTTTCATGCAATATCCATACAATAGCTTCTCCAGATTCTGATTGTTTGGATTTACTTTTAATCCGGCTTCAACCGTAGATGTAAATTCTGCAGCTTTATCCTGGTCGCGTAATGACATGGCCTTTCCAACATAGGCATTGTCTACATTTTTTCCTTTTTGAATAGCCATGTCGTAGAACTTAACGGCGTCATCATACTTTTTTGCATTGAATGCCGCATAACCGCAATTGAATACACGGTCTGCATCTTCATAATTCGTAAGTTTCAAATACTCGCTGTACTTAGTTAAAGCTTCTGCATAGTTTTTCGCTTTCATAGCAGCGTCCCCTTCTGTGCAAAGTTTGTTTGCATCAACATCTTGTGCAAATAAGTTTCCAATACTAAGGCAAAAAGCCAATAATAAGACAATTTTCTTCATGGTGATTTATTATTTGTTTAAATTTAAATTCGGACTAAGTTAGTAAGTGTAGAGGAAGGAGAGAAGTATTTTTTTATTTTTTTAGATTTATAAAGAAAAAGGAAACATTGGTCTTCTGTTTTATGGGGATTGCATGATTGATAGCTACAGAATGAATCTTAAGGATAGGAGAGAGGAGAAAAGGCTCTGTTATAAGGAATACAGGCAAGACTGGTTAAACCTACTGATTATTAAATTGAACAGGGATATTTGAGTTTTTCAGTAACCTGTCTGTATTCCTTCGTTATGAAATCATTCAATGGGGTAACATGGCAATCCGAAAGCTTCCGCTACAGCCGGATATACGATTTTGCCTTCTATGATGTTTAATCCGAGGGCAAGGCCTTTATCTTCTTTACAGGCTTTTTGCCATCCTTTATCTGCCAGTTTAATAATGTATGGCAAAGTAGCATTGGTTAAAGCCAATGTGGAGGTTTGCGGGACTGCTCCCGGTATATTGGCTACACAATAGTGGGTAATGCCGTCTACTTCAAAGATAGGCTCTGCATGAGTGGTCGGATGGGATGTTTCGAAGCAGCCTCCCTGGTCTATTGCTACGTCGACCAGCACGCAACCCTTTTTCATTAGTTTCAGCATGTCGCGCGTAATCAGGTGGGGGGCTTTTGCCCCGGGGATTAAAACGGAGCCTATAACAAGGTCTGTTGTCGGTAATTCCTGTTCTATGTTGTGGGTGGACGAATATAATGTCTTTACATTCGCCGGCATAATTTCGCTCAAATAACGCAGGCGTGGCAATGATATATCGGCAATTGTCACATCGGCCCCCATGCCGGCTGCCATTAATGCTCCATTATGTCCGACAACGCCTCCTCCGAGGACTAAAACCTTTGCCGGCTTAACTCCTGGAACACCTCCTAAAAGAATACCCTTTCCTCCCTGTGGCTTTTCCAGAAAGCGGGCTCCTTCCTGAACAGACATACGGCCGGCTACTTCACTCATCGGAATAAGCAGTGGTAATGTCCTGTCCGGGTTTTCTACGGTTTCGTAAGCAAGGCAGATAGAACCGCTTTCCATCATGGCGCGGGTAAGCTTCTCTTCGGATGCAAAATGAAAATAGGTAAAAACTAATTGCCCTTTGCGTACCAGCGAATATTCTGCGGCAATAGGCTCTTTTACTTTGACAATCATTTCGGCAACATTGTATACATCTCCGATACTGGGAAGAATTTGGGCACCTGCCGCCTCATAGGCGGTATCGGAAAATCCACTGTTTTCTCCTGCCGTATGCTGGATGTAGACAGTGTGTCCTCTTGTTACTAACTCTTTTGCTCCGGCGGGTGTAAGTGCCACGCGGTTCTCATTGTTTTTGATTTCTTTTGGGACTCCGATAATCATAATGTTAGTATTTTATAGGTTTATGGTCGTAATATACGATTTTTTTGACATTATGTTATTTTATTCTTGAAAATATTAGTGTATTTTTTATAAAACCCGGTAGATGAACTTCCTGTGGGAAGAATGTTTTCATTCATCGCAGGGAAGATAGATGGATAAGGGGAGGCACTTAATGTAAAAAAGGTGTTACAATTGCTTGCAACACCTTTTTCTATTTATTGGCGAACCTGGTTATAAACCTTGTCCGTGACAGTTTTTATATTTCTTTCCACTACCACAGGGGCAAAGGTCATTGCGACCAACTCGTTTCTCGGCACGAACAGGAGCCTGACGCGGTTGCGGGGCAGTCTGACCTTCCATCGTATTGTTTCCGGAAAGGTCTGACTTCTCCGTACGGTATTTGCTCATATCCTCGTGACGTTCGGGAGCTGCTTGCTGTACGGCAATACGCTGGCGTGCAGCTTCAGCCATTGCTGCTTGACGTGCTGCCATTGCCTGTTTTTCTTCTTCAGTCGGTTCTTCGCGTACCGGAATCTGGCCACGCATCAGGATAGCTGCCGTTTTACGGTTCATGGAATCAACCATCGTCTTAAACAGGTTGTATGATTCGAGTTTGTAAATCAACAATGGGTCCTTGTTTTCGTAGCTGGCATTTTGTACGGAGTGGCGCAGTTCGTCCATTTCACGTAAATGTTCTTTCCATGCTTCGTCGATGGTATGCAGTACGATTGATTTCTGGAATGCTTTGGTAATCGCTTTGCTTTCGGTTTCGTATGCTTCTTTCAGGTTACAAGAAACGTTGTACATGCGTTTTCCGTCTGTAACGGGGATCAGGATGTTTTCATACATCGCTCCCTGGTTTTCATATACCTGTTTGATAACCGGATTTGCAACTTGAGTCAGGCGTTCCATACGACGTTTAAAGAGTTGCAGGGCGCTGTCGAACAGTTTGTCTACCAGTTGTTCGGATTTAGTGCTCCTGTATTCTTCTTCCGTGAATGGGGATTCCATTGCGAATGTTTTGAATAATTCCAGTTTGAACCCTTCATAATCGCTTTCCGCATGTTGTTCTACGATAGCAACAGAAGTGTCGTAAATTGTATTCAATACATCCAGTCCGATACGTTCTCCCATCAAAGCATGGCGACGGCGGGTATAGATTACATTACGTTGTGAGTTCATCACATCGTCGTATTCCAGCAAACGTTTACGGATACCGAAGTTGTTTTCTTCCACTTTCTTCTGTGCACGTTCAACAGACTTGCTCAGCATGTTGTGTTCCAGTACTTCACCTTCTTTGAAGCCCAATTTGTCCATCAGTCCGGCGATCTTTTCGGAAGCGAACAAACGCATCAAATCATCTTCCAGTGAAACGAAGAATACAGAAGATCCCGGGTCTCCCTGACGTCCGGCACGACCACGTAACTGACGGTCTACACGGCGGCTTTCATGACGCTCCGTACCGATAATAGCCAAACCACCGGCTGCTTTTACTTCCGGCGACAACTTGATGTCGGTACCACGACCTGCCATGTTGGTTGCAATGGTTACGGCTGCGGTTTGTCCGGCTGTAGCTACAATCTCGGCTTCTTTCTGGTGCAACTTCGCATTCAATACGTTATGTTTAATCTTACGCATGGTAAGCATACGGCTCAGCAACTCGGAGATTTCGACAGATGTCGTACCTACCAGTACCGGGCGTCCGGCTTCTGTTAACTGAACGATTTCTTCGATTACGGCGTTATACTTTTCGCGTTTGGTCTTGTAGATACGGTCGTTCATATCGTTACGGGCAATCGGGCGATTGGTCGGGATAACGACAACATCCAGTTTATAGATGTCCCACAACTCACCGGCTTCCGTTTCGGCAGTACCGGTCATACCGGACAGCTTGTGGTACATACGGAAGTAGTTCTGTAATGTAATGGTTGCAAATGTTTGTGTAGCGGCTTCCACTTTTACACGTTCCTTTGCTTCGATAGCCTGGTGCAAGCCATCGGAATAACGGCGACCGTCCATAATACGTCCGGTCTGTTCGTCTACAATCATTACTTTGTTGTCCATCACAACATATTCATCATCCTTTTCGAATAAGGTATATGCCTTCAATAACTGGTTGATTGTATGGACACGTTCGCTCTTAACAGAGTAGTTGGCAAGCAGTTCGTCTTTCTTTGCTTGTTTTTCTTCATCATTCTGGATGTGTTCCAACTCGGAAAGTTGTGAAGTAATGTCCGGAAGAACGAAGAATGTAGGGTCGTCGGTCTTACCGGTCAGCAAGTCGATACCTTTATCTGTTAATTCGATGCTATTATTTTTTTCATCGATCACGAAGTACAGTTCGTCTGTCGCTTCGTGCATATGACGCATGTTTTCAGACATGAAATATTCTTCAGTCTTCAACATCTGGGCCTTGATACCCTGTTCGCTCAGGAATTTGATTAGTGCCTTATTACGGGGATATCCCTTGAATGAGCGGTATAATTGGATAGAGCCTTCTTCCACTTCCTTCTGGTCGCTGCTGGCCATTTTCTTTTTGGCTTCAATCAACATTTTGGAACAAAGGTCTTTCTGTGCATTTACCACAACTTCTACATTCGGACGGAACTGCTCGAACAATTGTTCTTCGCCGCGTGGAATAGGGCCGGAGATAATCAACGGGGTACGGGCATCGTCAATCAATACGGAGTCGACCTCATCGACAATCGCATAATTATGTTTGCGTTGTACCAAATCGCTCGGGCTGATTGCCATGTTATCACGCAGATAGTCGAAACCAAATTCGTTGTTGGTACCGAATGTAATGTCTGCATTGTATGCTTTACGGCGGGCATCGGAGTTCGGCTGGTGTTTATCGATACAGTCTACGGACAGACCGTGGAACATATACAACGGTCCCATCCATTCCGAGTCACGTTTAGACAGGTAGTCGTTCACCGTTACAACATGTACACCGTTGCGTGTCAATGCGTTCAGGAATACCGGCAGGGTAGCAACAAGTGTTTTACCTTCACCGGTCGCCATTTCTGCGATTTTACCTTTATGAAGAACGACACCACCGAACAACTGCACATCGTAGTGAACCATATCCCAGGTAATTTCGTTACCTCCGGCAATCCAATGGTTCTGATAAATGGCTTTGTCTCCCTCGATATGAACAAAATCGTAGCTTGCTGCCAGGTCGCGGTCGAAATCGGTGGCTGTTACCTCGATTGTTTCATTTTCAGTAAAACGGCGTGCTGTATCTTTCATAATGGAAAATACTTCCGGAAGGGATTCTTCCAGGACAACTTCCATTTTTTCGGTTATATTCTTTTCTATCTTGTCTACTTCAGCCCAAATTGCTTCACGTTCTTCCAGTTCTTTATCTTCAATACCTTTACGCAGCTCTTCCACTTTGGCACGGTCTGTAGCTACATAATCCTGGATACGTTGTTTGATTTCGTCTGTTTTTGCACGTAACTCGTCGTTGGAGAGTTTTTGTATAGACGGATAAACCGCCTTGATTTTTTCCACATAAGGCGTAATCTCCTTAAGGTCTCGCTGCGACTTGTTGCCAAACAGCTTCGTCATAAATTCATTAAATCCCATGATATAATTTTGTTTTATTTATTTTTAGTTAGTCGGGTCGAATCAGTTGACTGTCGGCAAGTGACAGTTGACAGGGAAATACCTTTGGTCATTGTTGCCGGTATTTTCAACCCATTTATTCAGTAATAGAATATGTACGAGAGGTTAACTGTCAATTGTTACTTATTAACTGTCATTTCTCTCAAAGGTAAACTGAGAGATGCATTCGGTGGCCTGATCCTTAGCACATGGGTTACCGTAGGGGCTACCTCTGTGGCTTTTACTTCACGGTAGATATGTTCGGGCTTGATGCCGTTACCCATAAATACCAATGGGGTTAGAACTGCATTATTTCGTATTACTTTTATTTTTTCCTTCGGATTATCGTAATTGATTACCCATCCCGGCTGTAACTCGAGAATGAGGTCTCCACGGGTTGATAAATGAGTGCCTTGCAGATATTTGGCTGTACGTTCGTTCCAGTTTCCCGTACGCAGTACATGCTCTGTAACAACATATTGCACTCCACTGAACTCGCGTAAAAATTCAGCCGCTTTTTCCTGGATGACTGTCAGGTCCAGTTTGGCATCTTCTATCGCTTTGCGGTTCAGGTATATCTGGTTGTTGTAGTAGCCTTTCACCCAATTGTGCTGCTGGCCATAAATAGCCATCAGGTACATATTGAGCAATGCAATACAACGTTTCGGATGGAACTCTCCGCTTATCAGGGATAATCCCTCTGCATATTCTTCTTCGCTTTTATAGTATCCGGAGCCGGTGAATACAATTAATGTATTATGAAGACCGACCTTTTTGTCTATTTTATCAATCAACTGCTCGATATCTTTGTCCAGTTGATAGTAAGTATCTTGTATTTCGCGGGTATATTCCTTATTCATATTACCGCGATAGTTTCCGGCATAGTAAGTGATAGCCAGCATGTCCGGACAACTTCGTGTACCAAATGCCCCATATTCCAGGAACTGGAGTGCCAGACGGTTGATTTCCTTATTAATAAAAGGAGAGGTTTTCAGATTAAAGAAACATGAAGTTGTGTTCTCTTTAAATGTATATCTGAAAGGAATCTCGTCTAATACATAAGGAAAGGCATCGAACTTTTCAAAAGGAAGAGAGGGAGTCCATACCATTTGTTCCAAACGGGCGGAAAGAGATTCCGGCCCATTGTTATAACGGTCTACATACCACGGAATACCTTTATAATAGGTAGTTGTCGCCCATTTTCCGTTATAATCGTCCATCCAGAATGCGCCATTGGCTGCATGACCTGCCGAAAGAATCGCACTTTCCGGATTAGGTGCAATGGAGTAAACGTCGCTTCTGCCTTTAGACGCAATTTTCAATTCGTCTCCGATAGTCGAACTGATTAATTTTTTAGGTGAATAATTTTCTTTGGTATAGTTACCTAAATAGTTCGGGTCATTTAATATGGAGAATTCTTTTCCTTTCTCGAAATCATACGTTCTGTCACCGGAAATACCGTTGAAAGAAGGATTGCTACCCGTAAATAAAGTGGCGAAAGCACTGGCTTCATCTATATCGGAAAAGTCGAAACGAAGGTTGTTGTATACCATACCTTCATTCAGTAACCGTTTGAAGCCCCGTTCTCCGAATGTATTATAAAAGTATTCGATATAATCGCCCCGTAATTGGTCTACAGTGATGCAGACAACCAGTTTGGGGGTACGTTGTTGTGCTTCCAGGTTGGTTACAACCAGAATCGCAATCAGTGATGTTAATATTTTTCTTACCGGATGTTCCATAATTTTCTATATACGCCGTACCCGGAACGTAGCCAAAGGCTCATTACTAAGGGAATAAATGCTGTGTTTAAATGCTGCGGAATGAAATACCAGCCAGCCAGCATCAGCGTAAGCGCCGCAAAGTTAATAAAATGATAATAATATGCCGCCTTTCTGAATTTTTTTACGGCAAACAAAATGACAGCAATTAAATTGAACGGTTGCAACCATATAATAGACCAGTTCGGCCAAATGCTCGGATGTGTGGAAATGAAACATAGAAAGAATAAAACGGCTCCCGCTATTCCGGCTATGAAAAACAACACACAATCTACTATACGGAAATATTTTTTCTTATGCCATTCTATGCATGTAATAGCTAATATAAGGAAGAAAAAAGCCCAACAACAAAATAAGGGTGTCAGAAAACTTTTTTCCGGAATTGAATCATCCGTTATTTCTTCGATAAGACATGTTGTCGAACTGACCAGCTTTTTTTCCGAACCATCGGCTCCTTTTACCGTAGCCTTTTCGAAAGCATTTTTCAGATAAACAGGTAAGAACATTTCTTCATGTGGAGTGGCTATGCGGTCGGTCGGGCTACCTAAAGCAAGGTCGCATCCGAAAGTGAGCCAAGGCTTATTGCGCGTACAATAATTAATCATGTCACGAAATGTTTGCGGTTCACCCGGGCTATTATAGCTTACCTGTCCGTTTATGTACTTTTCAATAATAGCGGCAGGGCGCGTTGCACAATTATCAAAAAAGAAATTGTAACGATATACCTGGTTCTCCGGCTGGTTGTTTATCAAAAGAGCTTGCCAGATAGCTCTTTTCTCCCGAATGTCCAGGTTTAGTTCCTGTTCTGTTACTTCGCTTCCGCGCATTTCATATTCAATCATAAACTGGCGGAATGTTTGTACGCCTAACCGATAGTCTGTTTCTCCTTTGGCAAACCTGTATATGAAGTTGGGTTTAGAGAAATCGAATATGCCATAATTGAAAATATGGTCGATGTTATTCACCGGGTCGTTGATACGGATTGCAGAATGTCCGTATACGGTATAAACCTCGTCATCGGAAGGCGATACCGTGAGCAGGCTGATTTTTGCTTCATCACTAAGTATTATCTGGGCACGGAGCGGCAGAAAGGTTAGTAAGATAAAAAACAGAAGCAGGCTCTTTTTCATATGTAAATAATGTTGTCTGTAACTTTTTTACAAAGGTACATGATTTTCCCGGATTATCTTTTAAATAGCCATAAAACAAACTCATAGTTATGGTTTTTGAAAATCATAACTATGAGTTCGGAAAACCATAACTATGAAAGCAAATAAAAAGATAAAGGTCCGGTTCCTCCATATGAGTGAAACCGGACCTTTTATTTTATCGGGTTGATAGTAGGACAAACATTAAAATGTCATAGAGGCATATATACCAAAGTGTTTATCCCCGGCAACCGGGCTGATAGACAAATTATGTTTTTGTGCAAACGGGCGTGTAAAAATGTAAGCACTGCCAACACCTATAGCCGCCCCGGCTGCAACATCCCACCAGTCATGTTTTTTTGCATAAGTTCTACTCCAACCAACATAAGTGGCAACGGCATAAGCCGGAATACCCCATTTCCATCCGTATCTTCGTTGAATAAATGCCGCACCCGTAAATGATACGGAAGTATGCATCGAAGGGAATGAATGATTGTTACTGCCGTCCGGGCGTTCTTTTTTTACGATATATTTCAAGGCATAAGTTAATCCTACGGCAGAAACTCCTGCTAAGGCTCCTTGCTTTAACCCCTGCCAATCTTGTAATGCCAGAACGGTAGCCAAACTTGCAACCGGTGTAACGAACGCTAATATATCTCCTGACGTTCGTACAGCTTTACGGCTGCCACTTATTTCTATTTCTTGTGCTTTTCCTGAAAAACAAAAAAATAAAGAAAGAAATATTGTAAGAAGATATTTCATCTTACGAACAAATCCTTAATTATTTGCTTTTTTCCAGAATAACACGGCTTAAACGTGCCTGAATTTGCATCAGGGTAACAACGTCTAACTCGTCAAAATTAATGTCGTTGAGTTTAAATTTTTCTTTTGTCGGAACGTGAACGATTCTAGTTTCGCTCATTTCTTTTACTAGATCGTCAACTTGTTCTTTAATTTTTTCAGCTCTCTTTACAAAATTTACTGTACGTGCCATAATTCTTAATTTATTATTTAATTAAATGATGACGCAAATATAAAAATAAGAGAATTATAAAACAATAAAAATCTATAGTTTATATGATGTTTCAGAATAATTTTCCGATTTTAGGAATAAAAATAATTAATCCGACTGTTGCTGCAACAAGGGCAAGAATTAAAACGGCTCCGGCTGCAAGGTCTTTTGTTTTTTTGATTGCCTCGTTGTAATCCGGAGATACTAAATCAGACAATGCTTCAATCGATGAATTAATTGCTTCAGCTGCAAATACGCTGCCGATTACGATTGAAATGGCAATCCATTCCATTGAAGATAATCTGAAAAAAAATCCGGCAATTAGTACGCATATTGCGGCAAAGCAGTGTATCCATGCGTTATGTTCTTTTTGTATCAATAATCGTATTCCGTTAAAAGCATATCGGAAGCTGGCTATTCTCTTTCGGAATGTGAAACCGTTATTTTTCATATCTAATCTGTCTTTTTTATTTGCAGGCAAAGATACGAATATAACCGGAAAAGTAAGAAAATGATTTGTCTGTCTAATTTTTTAGTCGGAAAAGTTTATTTGATTTGCTGATTAATTCTGTTTTGAAGCTGATTTATAGTAATGAGAAAATATATGAAAATGAGGTGATTCTAAGATATGAGGAAGCAGATATTTTTCAATATCACTGGATAGATTTGTCAATAATGGATATTTTATGTGTTATTTTGGAAGTTTAATATTGATGATAGGGGTTTATATAAAAGCGATAAGGGGAAATTTATGAATCTTTATGGACTGTGGGTGTTAAATTCTTTTGAAAGCTTGAAATATAACCAGTGCCGATGATTAGTCTGTTCAGAACTCCGTTTTTTTTAGTTGCTAATTCGTTCAGTTATTCTAATCGAGTGAGATGCATTCTTATGATGAAGAAATCGACTTCAAAGGCAGTAAAAAAGTTATCGGTGGTATGGTTGGTGCCTCATTAAAAACGAACACACTGTTCATTATCGGACACTCATGGTTTATCTATTTTACAGATAATCAGCAGCGTATCTTTTTGGCATAAGTTTTGCCTATGGGATGGCAAAATAATACAATAATGAAGAAGATATACATAGTCATCACATCTCTTTTATTGATCAATGCCGGAATGAAGGCGCAGGAACAGGATACGGTCCGGCTTTCTTTGAAAGAAGCAATAGGGCTTGCGCAACTTCAGTCGGTTGATGCTGCTGTTGCCCTGAATGAACTGAAAACCGCCTATTGGCAATATCGTACACATGTGGCGGAACAATTGCCGGAAATAACCTTCTCAGGAACACTTCCTGCCTACAGCCGGCAGTATACCCGTTATCTGAATAGCGATGGTATTTATACATTCGTCCAGAATAATACTCTGGGAATGAAGGGAGATCTTTCTATCGACCAGAATATTCCGCTAACGGGAGGTAAGATATCGTTGAATACTTCACTCGAATTTACCCGCCAACTTGGCTCCGGTGCCTTCAATGAATTTTTGAGCCTTCCTGTCGGGTTAACGCTTAATCAGCCGATTTTCGGAGTAAATAATCAGAAATGGAAACGAAGGATAGAGCCGGTCCGTTACCAGGAAGCAAAAGCAGCCTATGTCGAGAGCGTCGAAAAGGTAACGATTACGACAATTACCTATTTTTTCAATTTATTGCTTGCCAAATCAAAGCTGGCTACTGCAGAACAAAATTTACAGAATGCGGAGAAGCTCTATGAGATCGCACTTGCAAAACGTAAAATAGGGCAAATATCCGAAAGCGAACTGATGCAGTTGAAACTGTCGGCCTTGCAGGCTAAAGGGAAAGTAACGGAAGAACAATCCAATTTGAATGCCAATATGTTCCAACTTCGGGCTTTTCTTGGATTAGGCGAGCAGGATATTATCGAACCTCTTGTTCCGGAAACTGCACCTGCATTACGGATGGATTATCAGATAGTGCTTGAAAAGGCTCAGGAAAACAATTCTTTTGCTAAAAATATTCTCCGTCGCCAGCTTGAAGCGGATTATGATGTGGCAATTGCAAAAGGGAACCGGCGCAGCATTAATTTGTTTGCATCGGTTGGCTATTCCGGCAAGGACCAAACGATAGGCACTGCCTACCAGAATCTGAATAATAATAATGTAGTGGAGGTCGGTGTTTCCATTCCTCTATTGGATTGGGGAAAACGCAAAGGAAAAGTAAAAGTAGCAGAGTCTAACCGTGAAGTCGTTTTATCCAGGATTCGCCAGGAACAATTGAACTTTAACCAGAATATCTATCTTTTGGTAGAGAATTTCAATAACCAGGCAGCCCAGTTGGATATTGCGGAAGAAGCGGATGAGATAGCCCAAAAACGTTATAAAACCTCTATTGAAACTTTTATGATTGGGAAAATTAATATTCTTGATTTGAATGATGCACAACAATCCAAGGATGATGCCCGGCAGAAACATATCGAGGAATTGTATTATTATTGGAATTACTTCTATAATATCAGAAGCCTTACTCTCTATGATTTCCAGCATAACCGAACCTTGGATGCTGAGTTTGAAGAGATTGTTAGAAAGTAAAATACTATTGAATGCTAATGATTAATTCGTTACTTTTGTAACACAAATAACAATATGAATGATATTGATCGTAGATGATGATGCCGCTGTTCGTTCTTCGCTTACCTTTTTGTTGAAGCGGGCAGGATATGAGCCGGAGGCTGTTCCGGGTCCGGAAGATGCGTTGGCAGTAGTACGTACTATTGCTCCGGAACTTATATTGATGGATATGAATTTTACCTTGACCACCACAGGAGAGGAGGGGATACAACTCTTAAAGCAGGTAAAGATATTCCAACCGGACGTACCTGTTATATTGATGACTGCATGGGGCTCTATTTCCTTGGCTGTGCAGGGGATGCAGGCTGGTGCGTTTGATTTTGTAACAAAGCCCTGGAATAACCTTGTCTTGCTGAAATCTATCCGGACAGCTCTCGAACTGAGTGAACAGAAAAAAGAGCAGAAAGTACCTCTGAACAGAACGGATGCGGACCATAAGTTTCATTTTGATAAAATAATAGGCCAAAGTTCTTCTTTGATGGAGGTGTTGGGCACTGTTTCCCGCATAGCTCCTACAAACGCTTCTGTTTTGATAACCGGTGAGAGCGGAACAGGGAAAGAATTGATTGCTGAGGCGATTCATGCAAACAGTCCCCGGATGAAAGAACCTTTCGTGAAGGTAAATCTGGGTGGATTGTCCCAAAGCCTCTTTGAAAGCGAGATGTTCGGGCACAAAAAGGGAGCCTTTACAGATGCGTATATAGACCGGACCGGACGGTTTGAAATGGCAAATAAGGGTACGATATTCCTGGATGAGATTGGGGATTTGGAACTTTCCTGCCAGGTAAAATTATTGCGTGTATTACAGGACCAGACCTTTGAGGTATTGGGCGATAGCCGTCCCCGGAAAGTGGACATCCGTGTGGTAAGTGCAACAAACTGTAATTTGAGGGAAATGGTAGAAGCACGTACGTTCCGGGAAGATTTATTTTATCGGATTAACCTGATAAATATCCATTTGCCTGCACTTCGCGAGCGGATGGAAGATATACCTCTTTTAGCGCGTTATTTTGCTGATAAACAGTCTGAATCGAATGGACTTCCGAAGGTCGGTTTTTCATCCGAAGCATTAGTCTATTTGCAGCGTTTACCATATCCCGGTAATATCCGCGAATTAAAAAATCTGGTAGAGCGCACCATGCTCGTATCCGGTAAAAATGTTTTGGATGTTTCAGACTTTGAGGCTCAAAATATCTATAATACATCTTATAATAAGCAGCAAACAGCTACTGTTCCGTGTGGGATGAGGCTGGATGAATTGGAGAAGCAAACTATTTTGCAGGCATTGGATACTCATGGAGGAAATTTGTCTCATGTGGCAACCGCTTTAGGAATTAGCCGGGCGGCATTGTACCGGCGGTTGGAAAAATATGGTATTCCTATAGATAAATAAACGAAAGACGAATGAGGATTAAAGGTTTGTTTTGGGTATTGACGATACTGCTTTTGTGTTCGATGGCAGTAATCTCATATTATGTTTTTTATTCATCCTCGATTCGTCTGTTTTTTGCTGTTGAAGGGCTTTTACTGCTGACTGCAGTTTATCTGTTTATCTTCTATCGTCGTATTATTAAGCCGTTGAATATCATAGGAAGTGGAATGGAGTTGTTGAAAGAACAGGACTTCAGTTCCCGTTTGAGTAGGGTAGGGCAACCGGAAGCAGACCGCATTGTGGATATTTTTAATAAAATGATGGAGCAATTAAAAAATGAACGTCTTCATTTGAGAGAACAAAACCATTTTTTGGATTTACTGGTTAATGCTTCTCCAATGGGAGTGATTATTCTGAATCTGGATAAAGAGGTCTTGTCCATCAATCCTGCAGCCCATAAGATGTTCGGAGTACCGTTTCTTTCGGAAGTACGGGGTAAGCGATTGGAACAGATTGATTCTCCTCTGGCACTGGAACTGACAATGATACCTCTTTACCATTCCCAGACAGTGCGTCTGAATGATGCCAATATATATAAATGTACGCATTCCTCGTTTGTGGATAGTGGTTTTCACCATTCATTTTATCTGGTTGAGATATTGACACAAGAAGTTTTTAAAGCAGAGAAAAAAGCATATGAGAAGGTTATCCGGATGATTGCCCATGAAGTAAATAATACGACAGCCGGTATAACGTCTACACTGGATACATTGGAAGCAACATTCAGTGAAATGCAGGATACGGAAGACATATGCGAGGTACTTCGTGTGTCGATTGAACGTTGTTATAGTATGAGCCGTTTTATTACTAATTTTGCAGATGTGGTCCGCATACCGGAACCCCAAACCAGTATACAGCCTTTGAACTCTGTGGTCGTATCCTGTAAGCGGTTTATGGAAATGGTTTGTCAGAACAGGAATATTCAAATTATAATGGATTTAGATCCTGTATCACCGAAAGTATCCCTTGACACGACTTTGTTTGAGCAGGTTCTTCTTAATATTATAAAGAATGCAGCCGAGTCTATTGGCAGAGATGGGAAGATTTATATTCGTACAACAGAGACTCCTGTCTGCCTCGAAATAGCAGATACGGGAAAAGGTATAGATAAGGAAACGGAAGCAAAGTTGTTTAGTCCGTTCTTTTCGACAAAACCTAACGGGCAGGGCATCGGGCTTATTTTTATCCGTGAAGTTTTACAGAAACAAAACTGTTCTTTCTCTCTTCGTACTTATGCGGACGGATTGACACGTTTCCGAATCTTATTTGAAGCGAAATAACGTTTTAGATAAGGTCTCTCAATAGCCAACCTAAATAAATCAGATAAAAAATAAGTAAGACGAAACCTTCCGCACGGGATATTTTCTGTCCGCTTTTAACTAACGGCAATAACAGAATGGAAAAACCGATCATAACCAGTAAATCTATATAATTTACATTTTTTGCCTGTATCGGATGTATCAGGGAACTGGTACCGGCAATGGCAAGTACGTTGAATATATTGGAGCCGACAATATTGCCAATAGCCAGGTCGGGTTTTTTCCGGGCAGCAGCGATAATGGATGTCGCAAACTCCGGCATACCGGTTCCTGCAGCAACGATTGTTAATCCGATAACCGCTTCGTTGATACCAACTTCCCTTGCAATGGCAACCGCATTTTCTACTAATAGATTGGATGAGAATATAAGAATAACCAGGCCACCAGCCAGATAAAGTAAATCTATAGACCAATGTTTGGGTTGATTTTCCAGTTCTACATCGGTACTGTCTTTTCCGTGTTTACGTGAAAAATACAGGCTGAATAAAGTATAAAGAATAACGCCTAAAACAAAAAAGCCACCTTCAAGCCGTCCTAAATATCCGTTCCAGAAGAAAACGGTTAGTAAGATTGCTGCCAGTAGCATGATTGGAATGTCTATTTTTGTAAGCTGTTTTTCTGCTTTCAACGGATAAATGATAGCGGAAACACCTAAAATCACTCCGATATTAAAAATATTTGAGCCAATAATATTTCCGATAGCTATATCCCCTTGTCCGCTTAAGGTTGCATTTAAACTGACGACTAATTCGGGAGAGCTTGTTCCGAATGCAACAATCGTAAGTCCGATAACCAAAGGAGATATTTTGGCTTTCATAGCCAGCGCGGAGCTACCCTGAACCAACCAGCCTGCCCCGATATAAAGTGCGACTAATGAAAGTATAAGTAATGTTACACTTGTGACCATACAATAAGAGTTTATAAGAATGTCCGGTTTCCTGTTATCCGGCAAAGTTATACCGTATCCAAATAAACAGCAAGTTTTTTATAGGCAGAAAAACGTATTTCAGAAAACCTCGAGATCACCACGAAGTAAATAACAGGAAACCAGGGACATTCAGTCAGGGTATTTGGGATTTTATTTAATAATCAAATTCTTCCGGGGGATTTTTAGCATCCTGTCGCATTGCAATTGCACGGAAAACAACCATCAGGACACAAATAATGCCAAGGGCACCCATCGTACAGTTTTTTATTACTACGTCATGGAGATCGCTTGTTCCCACTAATACTAAAGAGATAAATGACAACATTAGAGTTGCATCTACCAAATCTTTATTGATTTTCATATTTTTTGAATTTAAATGATTTCAAATAGATTTTTATTCCTTATCAGCAAGCGTATTATCTTGCTCTGTGGAAGGTGTACTGAGACCTCTCATTATGCCATACAGACCGGCGCCGAGTGTTACCATTACTACTACCAGTTTCAAATAATCATTTGTGATGATTGAACTGCATGCAAGCACACAACCGATGATGGTTATAATGATGTAAATATAAATACGGGATTTACCTGATTTTTTATTGTTGGAAGACATATGTTTTTGATTTTTAGTTAATTATTAAATTGATTGCGTTGGGAAAACACAACAAAGAAATGTATGGGAATAAAATCCCCATAACACGCACCATGAAGTTATAATTAACTAAATAATGATTCTTCGCAGGGCATAGACATGATACCCGTTACGGCAAAGCAAAGTGGAAAGGTTAGTTGTTTGACATATCGTTACTTCTTCAGATACTTTCTGCAGAAGGTCTTCTCCTTTCAGTCGGAAGTATTGGGAAAACTTCTCCTGATATTTGAATAAACGTATATTAAGCGTGTTTGATGTATGCTGAACAACTCGGCGTGGAGTAAGGCAATTGCTTCCTTTCAGTTCACTGCTTAATACTTGCAAATGATGGTTTATATCGGATGAGCTTTTTTCTTTCATAACGGCTTCCTGCTGCTTGGACAAGGCATCAGCAGTACTGCTGCTTACCTCCTCTATCGGGAGAAAAAGCAACATGCCGAACAATAGTGTTAATATGAATAGAAAACTTCTCATGCCGCAAAGATATATGAATTCTTATAAAAACAACAATCATATAACTTTTTTTGTTTCTATTTTTGTAGGCGAAAAAAAGAAAATGCAATTATGAGTAATCAAAAAAATCGCTTGCGAGCTTGGTTTGAGGCTGCTCGGCCTAAAACATTGCCTGCATCAGTCAGTCCTGTGTTATTAGGATGTGCTTTAGCTTATTATGATGGATATTCGACCGCATCTATCACTGTTTTATGTTTTCTGGTGGCTGTTTTTGCCCAAATAGCCAGTAATTTTGCAAATGATTATTTTGATTATAAAAAAGGTGCAGACAATGAAGACCGTCTGGGACCTGAACGGGCAGTGGCTCAGGGATGGATTACTCCGAAAGCAATGTTGGCAGGTACTTTTATAACTTTGGGATTGGCCTGTCTGAGCGGACTGGTTTTAGTCTGTCTTACAGATTGGCGTCTTATTTTTATTGGCATTGCGATAGCTCTCTGTGTTCTTGCCTATTCGGCAGGACCGTTCCCTTTGGCGTATAATGGATTGGGAGATATTTGTGTTCTGTTATTCTATGGGGTGATTCCGGTTTGCTTTACTTATTATGTGCAAACAATGTCTTTTTCCTTATTAACTTTTTTATTATCGATTGCGGTAGGATTGTTATCTGTCAATATCTTGGTTGTCAATAATTACCGGGATTATGCACAGGATAAGGCGGCTGGCAAACGAACTACGATCGTATTGTTTGGCAAGCGTTTCGGACGTTTTTTTTATGTGGTAAATAATATACTGGCTTTTATCCTTATATGTCCGTTATTGATAGATGCTCCCTGGTGGATTCTTTTTGCTTTCGGAATAGTGTTTGGTTTGATGTTTATGACCAGCAAAGAGGTTTTTACCCGCGAAGGTAAAGATTTGAATATAACATTGGCGCATACGGCACGCAATGTGTTTTTGTTTGCTTTGATCTTATCCGTATTGTTTATATCGGTGGTTGTTCTTTAAGCAGGTTTTTTAGCTTGTTCCGTTAGTAATATTTTACTTCTATTTATTGTCTGCGAATCTGATTTTTGGATAAATGATGGGATAAAGTCCTGCGTATTCTCCTCAATGTTTTCTGTATGGATTTGGAGAGGATAATTATCGTTACTGCCAGTATGATTAGCAGGATGCCTAATGCCAGATGTACGGTGAAAGGCTCTCCGAAAATCAACACCCCGACACATACAGCCGTAACTGGTTCCATCGCCCCAAGAACAGAGGTTAATGTTCCCCCGATATTTTGTACGGCAAGCACCAGTGTTATATTGGAAATTACCGTTGGTACAACGGCTAAAAGTATCAGGTTCATAAGCGACAGGGTGTCCGGTATCGGCTGGATACCTTGGTTTGTGCTTGCTTTAATGGCGAACATGCAGGTACTTACGATAAATACAAAGAAGGTCATTTTTCTTCCGGACATCGCTTTTACCCTCGATTTATTTACAGTTGTGATGTATAAGGCATATCCGACAGCGGAAAGCAATACAATGAATACTCCTATAACACTCATACTCACATCTCCCTCACTAATGGAAAGACGGGCTACTCCGCAAATAGCCAAACCGATAGCTGCCAAAGTGACCCAAGAAGTCTTCTCATGGAAGAACAGTAACATAATCAGCGTGACAAAAACAGGATAAGTGAAGTGCAGTGTTGTCGCAATGCCTGCGGACATAAAGTTATATCCCCAAAAAAGGAACATCGCTGAAGCTGTGTAAAAGAAGCCAAGTAAAATGAGCACGGGAATGTCCTTCTTTTTTATGCGGAATGACTCTTTTTTTACCGCCATGATTATTGTTAGAGCCAAGGAGGCAAACAGGAAACGGTAAAACAGGATGGAGTCGAACTGCATCCCTTTGGCCATTAGCGGCAAAGTAAATAAGGGAATCAGGCCGAAGGTTGCCGCGGTGATGATACCATAGGCAAACCCTTTAATGTTGTTCATATATTGCTTCTTTTATAAATCAAATATCTTTTACTTTCAATATATTGTATGATGTACCTACATCGTATACATCGCTACCGTCTATTTTCTTGATATATTTTACCACTTTTATGGTAATAGGCAGGATGATGACTTCGTATGCTGATTTCAGTACAGCTTGTGTCCCTATCATAATAAAAAGCTCTTTAACCGGGATTAGTCCGGCAAATGCTACCGGGAAAAATATCATCGAATCGGCACTTTCTCCTACGAGGGTAGAGGCAATGGCGCGTAATGAGAAATTTTTTCCGTTTGAAGCAACTTTCATTTTACTCATTACATAGGCATTCAGGAACGAACCGACCAAAAAGGCAATCAGACTCGCTATGGCAATACGTGGTGCCATTCCAAATACAAAATTGAATCCATCTTCTCCTTCCCAAAATGGAGCCGCCGGCAACATTACTGCCAGTTGGGCAAACCCGATTACCAGAAAATTGGATGCAAATCCGCTCCAGATAATCAAACGGGCTTTTTTGAATCCCCAGACTTCTGCAATACAATCGTTGATAATATAGGAAATGGGGAATACGATTAGCCCTGCCGTCGCAGTAATCCCTCCAACCTGTATGACCTTGGTCTCTAATAAATTGGAAGCTACCAGGCAGATGTTGAATAAAATACCCAGCAGCATAAAAGGAACGGTTACTGTTGTTTCTTTTTGCATAATTCTTGTTTTTTACGAGGTTTATCAAGCACTCGGGAAGTTAAAACACTTCCTTAGCATATCAAATATTTTATCGGGTGCAAAGGTACGGATTTATTTTCATAAAAGAAGGATACATCCGCCTTGTTCAGAGGCGGAATGTATCCTTCGGACCATTTTGGCATTAGTGCTAATTATTTGAACTATTAAAAATAGACTTGCACACGTGCTGAAAGAAAATTAAAATGTTGATTTTCTTTGGCTCCGTTGATACAAGCATGGTCATAATTTAAACGTAAGGTGATAAATTTCTTCCAATAGTAATTGCAAGCCAGTGACAATTGCTTCTGTTTTCCTCCTAAAATATTGGCTTCCTGGTCATTCAAATCCAGATAAGAATACCGAGCAACAAATTCCAGAGAACCGGGTTTGGGTAACTTCAACCGTGCCCATTCATTGGCATATGAATATCCGTCGCCGATGGCAAGGAAACCTATTTGTCCATAAGTACCCAGTGCCTGATATTTGGGCAAATTTTTATACCTGTTCGTCTGTATATAGAAAAACTCTGATTGCAGGCTGAATTTATGAATTGCCCCGATAAATTCTCCGGCAACCTTAAATGTATTTCTGGCATCGGTAACTTTTGCTTCCACAAACTTCTGGGAATTAATCGGACTACCTAATGTTGCCCCGAAAGTCACATCCCTACTGTTACCTTCCTTTGCCGGGTCCGGTCTGCGGAAAGTAGAGGCTACACCAATATGTACGATTCCTCCTTGTTCTTTGATCGGATTGAATGCAATACGTCCGGTAACGGCATATCCGTCAGTTTGTGTATAGTTGATTTTTTCCTGGAAATGCGTATCACCGAATACACCTCCGGCATACCAGAACCAACCTTTCCATCCGATGTACTCGATACCTAATTTTCTGCCTGGGGCAAAAGCTTCTGTAACTGCTCCGGCACTGATAAATTTGATGTTGGCAGAACTTTCCATATAATCGATACCGAAAGGTTCTCCGAAGTGTCCGGCGCGAACAAAAGAATTAGGGTGGAAGTCATATTCAACAAAAATATCTTTTAATGAGATTTTGTTTTTGGAGAAGCCGATCTCTGCTTTTCCTTGGAATTTCTGGTATTTACCTTTTATTCCCAGGCGAATATCGCTAAAAGTGGCACCGCTGCCTAATTTAGGGTCAGAGTTGAAAAATGCAGTTCCGTCAAGATAAAAGCGTCCGATGGGTGTAACGGAGAACTTTTCCGGTTTTTCTTGGGCAAATGAAGTCCCTATTGCCAGGAATATCCCGGCAATAATACAATTGACTTTTTTCATAATGATTTGCTTAGTAACCGATTACGACTTTACTTTCTTTCGGGTTAGTTACGTTGCTCTTCACACCCCATTCTCCCGTAATATATTTGTAGTTGCCTTCAGGTACATCGTTTGAATAAACGATGATGGTACGGGGATCATCTGTCCAGTATTGTTTTACTGTTTTGTTGTCCATTTCTTTCTCAACTTTCTGGTCGTCCGGATTTACAATCATTTTCAGACCTACGGAGGTGTTCATCATTTCCATGTCACCGCGGCTGTTTCCAGCAGAGAATAGCGGTTTGGCTTTAATAAATGTATTGACAACTTCTGCTTTACCATTGTCTTGGGATACAGGGAATACCAATTGGTCGGTGACGATACCTTCTGCAGTTACCAGAGATTTGACACCCAGGATTCGGTCTTCGGGAATACCTAATTGCTCGGCACAGAATCTTTGGTACAGTAATTCGGGAGATGCAGATATAATCCAGAGCTCGAAGTCATACTCTTTCAGGTTGGCGAGCAACTGTTTCATTTCCGGGTACATTTTGTTCTGGTATTTTTCATGAAACATGTCGTTACCTATTTTCTGTATTTCATCGGATGTTAATCCGGACAGGAAACGGACACGGTTCTGTACGAAGTCGACACCTACATTATTTCCATGTAATAGTTGGTCTACTATCGCCATTTTTTCTTTTGACTTCTGGTCTTTCTTTCCAGCATACGTTTTTTGAGCATAATCGTATAAGGCTTCATCCGCCAGATAATAGGGGACTTGTCCGAAAAGTGTTCCGTCGCAGTCGAATACTGCCACTTTGCGGGTTTTCATGGGAACAGTTGATTCTAAGAATGCTTCCAACTGGCTGTTTATATCCTCGGAGAATCCTTTAATGGGCTTGTAAACAAATGTTTGGGCATCAATACCGGCAACAATAAATAAGAATGCCAGCGTTACGGCTAACAGTTTAGGGAATCTGACTAAAGTTTTCATAACAATGTGTTTTAAATTGGTCTATAGAGAATTTTTCGTAATAGATCTATTAATAAGGGTGATTTTATTTCATTGATTTTCTAAGACAAATTTAGTAATAACTATGAAAATAATTACATTTGCAATCATTAAAGAAATCTGTTTAAAAACAAGTTGGTTATGATGAACATAAAGTCAGGGTTAATGGTTACACTACTTATGCTGGCAACAACTACCCTCGAAGCCCAACAACAGGATTGGGCGCAGTTTAATCGTTATGAAGAAGCGAACAAATCTGTAAAAACTACTCCTAAAGCTGTATTTATGGGTAATTCAATTACCGAAGGCTGGTGGGGAAATGATGCTCAATTCTTTAATAAGCATCAATTTTTGGGGCGTGGAATCAGCGGGCAGACCTCTTCACAAATGCTGGTACGTTTTCGGGCCGATGTGATTGATTTGAAGCCGGAAGCCGTAGTGATTCTTGCAGGTACCAATGATATTGCCCAGAATACCGGTTATATTTCATTGGAAAATATCTTGGGAAATATTATATCTATGACGGAACTGGCAAAAGCTCATAATATCCGGGTTTTACTTTGTTCCGTATTGCCTGCTTATGACTTCGGATGGCGTCCGGGGTTGGAGCCAGCTTCAAAGATTGCCAAATTGAATAAAATGATAAAAGAGTATGCCGATAAAAACAAGTTGACTTATGTGGATTATTATTCCAGTATGGTTGACGAACGTGGCGGACTACCTGAAAAGTATTCGAAAGATGGTGTTCATCCGACATTGGAAGGATATAAGGTAATGGAAAAGATTGTGCTCGATGCACTTGCTGACTAAATATTCTTTTATTGTACATTAATTAAAAAGGCTGGAAGATATTTTCTTATAATATCTTCCAGCCTTTTTAATCATTATATGTTTGTTTTAAATCAATAATCCTGCGGCCACTTCTTCTGTAACTGCGTCACCTTTGATTGCAGCAACCAATGCAAGTGCAAATTCCATTACCAGACCGGGCCCTTTACCTGTAATAACATTCCCGTCTTTTTCAACAGCCTCTCCGGTAGCTGTTGCTCCGATTAATGTTGCTTCAAAGCTTGGATAACAGGTCGCTTTACGTCCTTTGAGCAGACCGAGGCCACCTAAAACAAGCGGCGCTGCACAGATAGCGGCAACAATCTTTCCCTGTCTGTATTGTTGAAGTAATGCTTCTTTTAACGGCTCGCAGGCATTCAGGTTATTGCTTCCGGGCATACCTCCCGGAAGGATTAAGGCGTCAGCTTCCGTAAAATCAGCATCAGCGAATAACAAATCTGCTGTTATTTCAACACCATGTGCACCACAAACCTTCTGTTCGCTTGTGATGGAGACAGTTTTTGCTTCGATACCTCCGCGACGTAAAATGTCGACAGTACCGATGGCTTCCATCTCTTCGAAGCCTGTTGCTAAGAATACGAATGCTTTCTTCATACCTTTTTTCTAATAGGGGTTATACTTATTTCAGTTTATATACATATGTGATTGTACCACTTTGGTTGTTAGTTCCTTGAATACTGTTGAATTTAGCTTTCTTTGCAGCATCCAATGCACTTTTACGCATTGAGGCATTATCAATATTTGTTCCTTTCCCGATTTCGGCTAATATTACATTGCCTTTTGGGTCTACTGTTATATTAATAACAATTTTACCTTCTTCCTGGATAGTATAAGCAGGACGGGGAAGACCGCCGGCACCGATGGAGCGTCCGTTCAAGTTGAAAGAACCATAGCCGCCAACACCTTCGTTTGCTCCGTGGTCAGAGTTTCCGAATGGGCTGCCCTGGTTGCCGGTTCCGGTTTCAGCATCACCCTGGCTGTTGCCTTTTGCGCTACCCATACCGAATGCACCTGCCACCTTGTTTTGGATGGCTTGCTCCTTCTTCCGTTGTTCTTCTGCAATACGTTTCTTTTCTGCTTCTTCCTTGCGGATGCGTTCTTTTTCCTGCTCTTCTTTCCGTCTCTTTTCTTCTTCCTTTTTACGTTCTTCCTCTTTTTTCTTTTTCTCTTCTTTAAGAGCGACGCTTTCTTCCAGATCTTGAGTGATTAGTTCCTCTTTCGGAGCCTCCACTTTAGGTTCAGGAACGGGCGGGGGAGGAGTGGTTGTTTCCTGAGGCAGTTCCTGGCCGGTATATTGAGGTTCGAAAGTGCCGGCTGCGGAATTTACATTACCGAAATTGACCAGTACACCTCCATCTTCATCCGGAACGACCGTTTTCAACACACAGAAGTACAAGAACAGCAGAATAGCCAGGTGAAAAGCTATCGAACCGACTAAACCGTATATGTCATCTTTGTTAAACTTCATATTATTTCAGTTGACAGTTGATAGTTGACAAGTGACGGTTACCAGCGACAAGTGTGTCGGCTGTCACTTGTTAACGGTCAACTATTTTTTAGCTCTGGTGGCAAGCACCATCTTGAATTTGTTTTCGTTCGCAATATTCAAAATCTTTACAATTTCTTTATAGGGTACCGTTTCGTCTGCATATAAAGCTACGAACATTTCAGGTTCTTTTGCGTAGCTATCCTGCAAGAAAGGAGTAATTTCATCAAATGAAACCTGCGTTTCCCGCTGGTTACCGAATGCGACATAGTAATTCAGGTTTGCATCAATAGTGACACGCGTCAGCGGTTTGGCCGCCGTTTGTTTCTGGGCTTGCGGCAGAGTCACTTTAATGGCATTCGGAATCACTACGGTTGAGGTAACCATAAAGAAAATCAACAGCAGGAATATGACATCGGTCATAGAAGCCATGCTGAAACTTTCATTTACTTTTGTTCTTCGTTTTAAAGCCATAATTTTATAAGTTGACAGTTGTCACTTGATTAGTTTGCAGGTTCATTTAATAAGTCCATAAATTCCATGGTGCGGGCTTCCATTTTATGAACAACATTGTCGACCTGTGAAACCAGGTAGTTATAAGCAAAAAGGGTGATGATACCTACAACCAGACCACCTACCGTAGTAACCAGGGCTTCATAAATACCTCCGGACAGTAAGGAAACGTCTACATTTGTACCGGCATTTGCCATATCGAAGAATGCACGAACCATACCGGTAACAGTACCAAGGAACCCTAACATCGGGGCTCCTGCTGCTGTCGTAGCAATCAAAGGGAAACCTTTTTCCAGTTTGGCAATTTCGATATTACCGACATTTTCGATAGCAACCAGTACGTCATTCATCGGACGTCCCAAACGGCTGATTCCTTTTTCAATCATACGGGCGGAGGGAGTATTGATGCTGCGGCATAACTTGATGGCAGAATCAATCTTGCCCTGATGGATATAATCTTTAATACGGTTCATGAAGTTTTCGTCTTCTTTTCCTGCACGGCGGATAACCATCAGGCGTTGGATGAATATATAACATGCCATTAATGATAACAGCAATAATACAATCATAATCCATCCCCCTTTGAAGGCGAGGTCTATTACATTAATTTCAGCTTCGGTCGGGACGGTTACAGCCGTTAACTCCGGCATCTGTTCTGCAGCCTGTGAACCTACAGCCTGCAGGGAAAGTAGAATACTCATATTGGATTAAATTAATTGAAAATGAATACTTAACATTGTTTTTCAGCCAGAACTTTTTTATTTGTTCAGGCATTCTTTGTATAATCGGATAGTTTCTTTCAAGCCAAGATACAAGGCGTCACTGATAAGCGCATGTCCGATGGAAACCTCGTCTAATCCCGGTATATGCTTACTGAAGAACTCCAGGTTTTCCAAGCTCAGGTCATGGCCGGCATTCACACCCAGTCCTAAATTCTTAGCCAGACGTGCCGCCTCGATGAAGGGGGCGATTGCTTCTTCCTTGTTTTTAGGGTAAAGAGTAGCATAAGGCTCAGTGTAGAGTTCGATGCGGTCGGTACCTGTTTTAGCAGCTAATTTGATATTTTCGAGGTCTGTGCCAATAAAAATTGAAGTACGTACACCTTGTGAAGTGAATGTATCCACCAGCTCGCTTAATTGGTCGAAGTGATCTTTTACATTCCAACCGGCATTGGAGGTGATGGCATCCGGTGCATCCGGAACTAATGTAACCTGTGTCGGTTTCACTTTTAATACAAGGTCGATAAACTTGTCGGAAGGATAACCTTCAATGTTAAACTCTGTTTTAATCTCCGGTTTCAGGGCATATACATCGCTATATCTGATATGTCGTTCATCGGGTCTGGGATGAACCGTAATGCCTTGTGCTCCGAATGTTTCGCAATCTTTAGCTACTTGTACCAAGTTGGGAGTATTACCTCCGCGTGCGTTACGAATCGTTGCAACCTTGTTAATGTTTACACTTAAATTTGTCATCGTATATCGTTATATCTTTTTTCTTTCATTACTTTTGCACAAAGTATCGGCAAATTTAGCAGTATTTAGGGAATTAACAGAATAATGTTGGTAAAAGATTTCATAACGAAGGAACCTCCTGTGTTAAAAAGTTTTGACACAGGAGAGTATGTCTTGGCTCTGATGGATGATTTCAAGCTGAAGCATCTACCGTTGCTAAGTGATGGAGCTTATAAAAGTCTGGTCTCGGAGAAGGATATACTTACCATGCCGGACATTGCTTCCACAATCGGTGATTTGACGATTTTTGCCCCGGGCGTAACGGAAAACAGCCATATACATGAGGCCCTGTCTTTAATGTCCCGTTACCAGTTGAGCCTGCTGCCTGTAATAAGTCCCGAAGGAGAATATCTGGGTGCCGTTACACGTGATAAGCTGGTGGATATTTTGGCTGAACTTTGCTGTGCGGAAGCATCCGGTAGCGTATTTGTTCTGGAAGTAACGCCACAGGATTATTCGCTTACGGATATTGCCCGCCTGATAGAATCCAATAATGCACATGTATTGAATCTCTTTTCCTATACGGATAAGGATACCGGACGTCTTCGTCTGATTATCAAAATAGACCTGGAAGATGCTTCTCCCGTAATCCGCAGTTTTGAACGGTTTAACTATACGGTTCTTTATTATTTTATGGAGAAGGGAATGGTGGACGACTTGTTGCAACAACGTATAGAAGAACTGGTTCATTTCATGAATATATAATCCGGCAGTATGAAAGTAGGCGTATTTGGCAGTGAGTACCAGGCTGAGAAACAAAATGTAATCAAGCGTTTGTTTGAGAAACTCCGTCAGCAGGAATCGGAAATTTATATCGATAGCCGTTTCTATTCTTTTCTGACAGACGGGTTGGATTATGAACCTCCGGTTACCGGTATATTGATAGGCGATGAATTTGATTTGGATGTGGCTCTCAGTATCGGTGGAGATGGTACGTTCCTGCGTACGGCGGCCCGTGTGAATAAACAGGACATCCCTATTTTAGGTATCAATACCGGACGTCTGGGGTTTCTGGCTGATATCAGTAGCAATGAGATAGAGGATGCGTTGGACGAATTATTCAAAAATTATTACAGGATAGAGGAACGCACCCTTTTGAGGCTCTATACGGAAAACCATTCTTTTCAGGGATACAATTATGCACTGAATGAAATTGCCGTATTGAAGCGGGATACCTCATCGATGATTACGATTCATACTTTTTTGGACGATGAGTATCTGACATCTTATCAGGCAGACGGTCTTGTGATAGCGACTCCTACCGGCTCTACTGCTTATTCGATGAGTGTGAACGGACCGATTATCCTTCCGAAGAGTAGCAATGTGGTATTAAGCCCTGTCGCCCCTCATTCATTAAATGTACGTCCACTGGTTATTCCCGACTCATATACGATTAAATTAAGGGTAGAAAGCCGGAATGAATACTTCCTGATAGCGTTGGATGGGCGCTCGGAGATATTCCCGGCAGGTATTGAATTAAAAATCAGCAAAGCGGATTATACCGCTAAAGTTGTGAAAAGATATAACCATACATTTTATCAAACGCTACGTGAAAAACTCATGTGGGGGGCAGATACACGCATGAAATAGTCGAAAAAGTATGTTTTATAGCATGTATTTGTTAAACCAGGTTAAATAAATGAGAATTCCAAGAGGAAATGTATGCTGTATAACACAAAAGCTATATATTTGCGTTGTGTTTTTCATGGTATTAGATTTAAGGTTAACAATGAAGATTGGCTGTCCGTGATGGATAGCCTTTTTTGTTTCTATGCTATTAAAGATGTGATTTTGCCGGTCATAGAACTTATGTTTGAAGAGTAATTCCATACTATTCGGGATTCGAGATTCCTTTTTTACGCTTATATTTGTGACTATATCTATAGAATAGGAAGAATATGTACCATATATTAGTTGTAGAAGACGAACCCCGGGTGGCAAACCTGATAAAAAGCGGTTTGGAAGAATCCGGTTACCAAGTGATGTTGGCATATGACGGAGTAATGGCATTGCGTCTGTTTAAGTCGGCTACCTTTCACCTGGTTCTATCGGATGTTATCCTACCCAAGATGGATGGTTTCGAGTTGTGCAAAGGTATTCGGCAAATCAATCCGAATGTTCCTATATTGATGCTTACGGCATTGGGCACAACCGATGATAAGCTGGAAGGCTTTGACGCCGGTGCGGATGATTACATGGTAAAGCCGTTTGACTTCCGCGAATTGAATGCCCGTATCAGAATCTTATTGAAGCGTAAAAATGAATCGGTAGTGGAGCCACAGCCGGAAGAATTGACTTATGCCGACCTGAGTATCAATTTAAAAACGAAGACAGTATACCGCGAGGGAAAAGAAATTCGTCTTTCTCCCAAGGAATATAATTTGCTGTATTATATGGTGGAACATGCCGAACGTGTACTTCCCCGTACCGAGATCGCAGAAAAGGTATGGAATACTCATTTTGATACCGGAACTAATTTTATAGATGTTTATATCAACTATCTGCGTAAGAAAATAGACCGTGATTTCGAGTTAAAGCTTATTCATACAAAACCGGGTATGGGTTTTATCCTTACCAAAGCCTATGAAAATCCGAAGTAAACTGGCGATACGTTATACCGGAGTGACGGCAGCTATCTTCCTGCTGTTGATGCTGGCCATTTATTTGTTTAGCGAACAGAACCGGAGTAGCGCGTTTTTCCGTGATTTGAAAAAGGAGGCAATAACCAAAGCCAACCTGTTCTTTGAGAACCGGGTGGATGCCGAAACCATGCAGTCTATTTATCTGAATAACCGGGATTTTATTAATGAGGTGGAAGTCGCTATTTACGATACGACTTTCCACCTGTTATATCATGATGCGATAGATATAGATATAGTCAAGGAAACACCCGATATGATTCATCGGATAGTGGAGAAAAGGTCCATAGAGTTCCTTCAGGGAAATTTTCAGGCAATCGGCATTATTTATGATTTCCATGGAAAAGAGTATATTATAACCGCGGCAGCTTATGATGAATATGGTTACGACAGGTTGAAATCTTTACGGGCGATGTTGATTTTCCTTGCATTTCTGGGTATTACCATTTTAGTCGGTGCCGGTTATTTTTTGGCACGGGCTGCTTTATCCCCCGTTTCCGATATAGTGAATGAAGTGGAAGGTATTACAGCTTCACAAATGAACAAGCGTCTTCCTGTAAAAAATAAAAAAGATGAACTGGGAGAATTGAGTGAAACATTCAACCGTATGCTGGAACGTTTGGAAAATGCTTTCTGTTCCCAGAAAATGTTTGTCAGCAATGTTTCTCACGAACTTCGTACGCCTATGGCAGCCTTGATAGCCGAATTGGAACTGGCAACCTTGAAAGAACGTTCTCCGGAAGAATATAAAGGTGCGATTCGTAATGCCCTTCAGGACTCTCATAAGATAGTAAGATTAATTACCGGCTTGCTGAATCTGGCAAAGGCGGATTATTTACCGGAACAGATAAAGATGGAGCAGGTGAGATTGGATGAATTGCTGCTGGATGCCCGTGAGGTTGTTCTGAAGGCGAATCCTGATTATTCCGTTGTGCTGATATTTGAGCAGGAAGCGGATGATGACTCCGTTCTTACCGTGTCTGGTAACAGTTACTTACTGAAGACTGCTTTTGTCAATCTGATAGAAAATAATTGTAAGTTCTCCCTTGATAAAACATCTTCTGTCCGTATCTCTTTTAAAGAAAACATCTCTGTTGTCAGCTTTTCCGATACAGGGGTAGGAATGTCGGAAGAGGATTTGGAAAAATTGTTTATCCCTTTTTACCGGGGGGATAATCAGTCTGAAGTTCCCGGTTATGGTATAGGCATGACATTGACTCATAAAATCATAACCTTGCACCAAGGTTCAATCCTGGTAGAGTCCGTGAAAGGAAAAGGTACTACATATATAGTTGAATTACCTCATATTTGAAAGTTTTTCTCTTTGTATCTTAAGTAAATAGATTCTATGCCTTATTTTGATAGCGATGAGAGAATGGGCTTAGCTGTATCAGACTGGTTGAAAAGCATTTCAGACGTATTTTTTTACGTTTGAGTCAGAAACTTCTGTTTTTATAGAGCGAATCCCTTTATTTTTATCTCGTAATAAGGGAGATATTCTATCATATGTTTAAATTGAAAACAATAATTCGATTATTAGTTTATATGTAATTCTGTGTAGATAGATCCAGTCCCGTTTGCTGGTATCTGCAAATTACTATACTATAACTTTTTCCTTAACTATTTAATCCCCTTGGCTTTTGAGTCAAGGGGATTTTTTATGCTTAATATTACAAATCCTGCATCAAAAACTATGTTTTATAGCATAACTTTGTTAAATCAGGTTAAACCAATGAATTTTCCAAGTAAAAATATATGCTACATAACATAAAAGCTATATATTTGCACTGTGTTTTTCATGGTATTAGATTTAAGGTTAACAATGAAGATTGGCTGTCCGTGATGGATAGCCTTTTTTTTTTGCTCTGAAATGACATACCTTTGCAATGTTTTTTGAATGTCAAGTTTCTAAATAATCGATATGAAAAGAGTATTTTGTCCTAAATGTGATAATCAGTTAGCTTTTGATGAAACAAAATATCAGGAAGGAAAAATCCTTGCTTTTGTTTGTCCTCAATGTGGTTCCCAGTTCAAAATAAAGTTGGGAAGAAAAACTGTCCGTACCCGGGATGGTTTGGAAAAGGAAGTAAAAGAACCGGATTTCTCATGTGGGCATATAACGGTTATTGAAAATGTATTCGGATTTAAACAGGATTTACCTCTTGTGATGGGTGATAATGTAATCGGACGCCGTAATAAGGATACGGATGGTGTGGATGTCCCTATCATTACCAGCGACCCCAGTGTGGGACGTAAACATTGCATAATTAACGTAAAAGAAAACAAGCAGGGGGAGTTGGTGTATACCTTGCGTGATTTCCCCAGTCTGACCGGTACATTCCTGCGTAGTGTTTTGTTAGGGAAAAAAGAGCAGGTACGGATTGAAGAGGGTGCTGTTGTCACTATCGGAGCCACGACATTTATATTGCACGAAGCCGGAAATAAGGAAGAGGAATAATTGCATTAGGATTTAATCTTAATGCTCTCCGGGGTAAAAATAAATCTCTTACATCAGGGCGATGAGGGAGATAGGGGGAAAAATAGTTCAGGTTTCGGAATGATGGATACAAGATTCCTTTTTATCCCCGGAGTAGCAACTAAGATTCAAACTTCATTACTGTGTATATTTGTTTAGATACTGTGGATAAAACAAGTCTATTGGCGTTTGGATTATGTCCTTTAACGTAAAGAAGTTAAAACAAAATAAACAAACCTTTAAATTTTATCGGTTAAAACCTTTTTAAGTCGCTTTTGCTTAGTGTTTTATTAGTAGTTTTCTGTTACTGATGTATTTGTTAAAAGCTTTTTGCCGAGTGCTATCCGGACTAAGCAATTTATGCTGATTGGGAACAATCCCCGTTTCCGCCTTGTTATAAGTCATAAAATTCGCAAAACTAAATTTAAACGATAATATGATTTATTACTTAAGGTATTTCAGCATCATCCTGTTGATGTTTCCTGCTTGTGCCTTTGCCCAAACCCACGTTATGGAACTCTCGCTGGAGCAGTCATATTCGTTGCTTCAAAAGGAGAATAGAAGTTTGAAACTGGCAGGGAAGGAGGTTGAACTGGCAAAAAATGAACATCAGAAACTAAACGCCTTCTGGTATCCCACTCTCAACGCGACCGGAGCGTATATCCACATGTCGAATCCGGTGGAAGTACGTCAACCCCTTAACCAGTATACGGACCCGGCTAAGGACTTTGTTCATTCTATCCTGCCCGACGACCAGCTTATTTCATCCATTCTCGATAAGATAGGGCAGAATACACTGACATTCCCGTTAGTTTCCCAAAATGTAACCTCTATCGATGCCAATCTGACCTGGCCTGTTTTTACGGGAGGTAAACGTATCTATGCCGGAAAAATCGGAAAGGAACTGGTTTCTATCGCCGAGATAAACAGGGAGCAGGTAGGAGCCAACCAGCAGGCTTTGCTTATCGAGAGCTATTTCGGTTTGCGCCTGGGGCAACGAGTGGTGGAAGTGAAAGAAAAAACGTATAAATCTTTAAAAACGCATTATGACCAGGCTGTAAAGCTGGAAGAGCAGGGAATGATAAACCGTGCCGAACGCCTGTTTGCCCAAGTGAGCATGGATGAAGCCAAGCGGGAACTGGAATCGGCACGCAAAGACCTGGAAGTGGCATCCCAAGCATTAAAGAGCCTTATCAATATGGAGGATGATACGGAAATCCGTACAACCACCCCGCTTTTCATCAACGAAAGTTTTCCCTCGGCCGGTTATTTCAAAGAGATGGTTCCGTATAGCAATTATATGGTGAACCAACTGAAACTACAGGAAAGCATAGCCGGAAACCAACTCAAAATGGGACGAAGCGCTTATTTCCCGACGATTGCTTTAATTGGCAAACAGACGCTTTATGCAAACGGAGTCGATAAATACCTGATGCCCCGTACTATGGTGGGTATCGGTTTCACATGGAATATATTCGACGGGTTAGACCGCGAGAAGCGTATCCGTCAGGCACGCCTCACCAGTCAGTCGCTGGTTATCGGCAAAGAGAAAGCGGTAACCGACTTGCAGGTTGGCGTCGATAAATTCCATACCCAGATGCAAAATGCACTGGATAATGTAAACGCCTTGAATACGACACTCGAAATGAGTGAAGAACTGGTCCGTATCCGCATGAAGTCTTTCCGCGAAGGAATGGCCACCTCATCGGATGTGGTAGATGCCGAAGTCATGCTGTCGAAAGTTAAAACAGCTTTCCTGCTCGCTTATTACCAATACGATGTGGCACTTGCCAACCTGCTTTCCGTGTGTGGCATACCGGAGCGGTTCGAACAATATCGCAGGGAAGGAAAAACAGAAATATAAAACATCATAATCACTATGGATAAAACAAAGAAATATCTATCGGTCGCCTTCGTTGTCGTATTAGGCGTCGTTATTATAATTTCGGCAATAGGCATGTTGTTGCTGAAAAAGAAACCGGTCATTCTCCAGGGGCAGATAGAAGCTACCGAAATACGTATATCCGGTAAGCTGCCCGGTCGTATCGATACCTTCCTTGTCAAAGAAGGGGATTATGTGAAGGCGGGTGATACTCTGGTAGTAATCAACAGTCCCGAGGCTTTGGCAAAATACCAGCAAGTCAATGCCCTCGAGAATATCGCCCGTTTCCAGCATCAAAAGATAGACGAGGGAACCCGTAAACAAATCGTTACGACGATGAAACAGTTGTGGGATAAATCGAAATCCGACCTGACGCTTGCCAAGACCACCTACACCCGTGTGGAAGCTCTTTATAAAGACAGCGTGGTCCCTTCCCAGCGGTTGGATGAGGTGAAAGCCGTTTATGAAGCAGCCCAGGCTGCCGAACGTGCCGCTTACAGCCAATACCAGATGGCTTTGGAAGGTGCACAGGTGCAAGACAAGGAAAGCGCCCGCTCGCTGGTAAATGCTGCCGCAGGCAGTGTGGAAGAAGTTGCCGCCCTCCTGCAGGATGCCCGGCTGACAGCTCCCGAATCCGGTCAGATATCCTCTATCTTCCCCAAGCGGGGTGAGTTGGTGGGTGCCGGAATGCCAATCATGAACCTGGTGGTATTGGACGATGTACACGTGGTGCTGAATGTGCGTGAAGACCGTCTTCCCCATTTCCGGATGGGAGGGACCTTCAGGGCGGATATTCCGGCTATTGCCCGCGAAAATATCGAATTTAAAATTAATTACCTCAGCCCGCTGGGAAGCTTTGCTACCTGGAAGTCGACCAAACAAACCGGCAGTTACGATTTGCGTACCTTCCAGATACATGCATTGCCGACCTCCAAAGTGGACGGACTCCGGCCGGGTATGTCTGTATTGGTAAATCTGGATAATGTAAATGAATGAAATAAAACAACATAGTGCCTTTTATTCCGTCTTCCGGCGTGAACTGGACCGGATGGTGTCCCGGCGCCTGTATTTCGGTGTCTGTATCATCCTGCCTTTGTTTTCCATCTTCTTCATGTCTACCATTTTCGGCAACGGACAGATGGAAAATATACCAGTAGGCATTGTGGATGAAGACCAGAGCGCTACTTCGCGGGAACTCTCCCGTCAGGTGGAAGCCGTTCCGACCTTCTGCGTCACCCGTCATTTTGTGGATGAAGAAGCGGCAAGGAAAGCTACGCAGGCGAAAGAGATATACGGATACCTGGTCATCCCCGATAATTTTGAAGCGGATGCCGTTGCCGGACGCGGTGCAACTCTTTCCTATTATTATCATTACGCTCTGTTGAGTGTAGGGGGAGAGGTTCGTGGCGCATTCGAAACCGTGCTGAGGACTTTATCGTTGGCTCCGGTCGTCTCTGTGGCAACCGGTATGGGGATAGGAGAGCAGCAGATTTCTTCTTTCCTGCTGCCGGTAAAGTCGCAAAGCCATCCCCTGTTTAATCCGGACCTCGACTATTCGGTGTATCTGAGTAATCCTTTTTTCTTTGTCTTCCTGCAGGTGCTTGTCCTGCTGACGACAGTTTATGCCGTAGGCAGCGAGATAAAGTTCCATACCGGCGATGACTGGCTTGCCGCCGGGAAGATGAATATGTTTGTGGCGGTTACAGCCAAGCTATTGCCCTATACCCTTATTTTCAGTTTGATGGCAATATTGGCTAATTATGTGATGTTCGGCATCATGAATATCCCTTTTTCCTGTGGATTCTTTGTCTTGAACCTGACGGCGGTTTTGCTTGTCATCGCTTCGCAGGCACTCGGGTTATTCCTGTTTTCCCTGTTTCCGGCTATGAGCATTATTATCAGTATCGTTTCGATGGTCGGTTCTTTGGGGGCAACTTTATCGGGCGTTACGTTTCCGGTTCCATCCATGTATGAACCTGTCTATTATGCCTCCTATTTCTTTCCGGTAAGGCATTTTGTGGAGATTACCCAGAATCTGCTTTACGGGGATTACGGTTTTGCTTATACATGGTGGAATTTCAGTGTACTTTTCTGCTTCCTGCTGGCGGCATTGGTGATGCTGCCTCATCTGAAGCGGGCAATATTAAGCGGTAAATATGAAAATATTGAATAAGATACAAGAGATAGTTTCCGGTATAAGCGGAATTATCCGTGATGAATTCCGTACCATCTCCGGCAGTTACGCCATTCTGCTTGTGCTGATGGGCGGAATATTCGTCTACGGGTTACTCTATAATTATATGTATGCACCGGACCTGGTTCGTGAAGTGCCGGTTGCAGTCGTGGATAATTCAAAAAGCGAACTGAGCCGTAAGTACATCCGCCTGCTGGATGCTACTCCGCAGGTACATATCCTGTCTACCGACATGGATTACACCGAGGCACAGGAGTTGATGAAGAAGGGAGATGTTGCAGGTATCCTGTATCTGCCCTACGATTTTGAAGACCGTGTGGCACAAGGGGATGAGTCTATATTCATCCTATATGAAACGACCAGTGCTTTCCTTTATTATATGGCGATGCAGGAAGCCTCGTCTGCCTCCATGCTGGCACTGAATGATGAGTATCGTGCGGATATGGTCGTCTTTCTGCCTGCAAAAGACGCTGCACAACTGGCTTCGGCCCAACCGGTTCAAGTTGTCGGAACCGCCTTGTTTAATCCGACGGAAGGATATGGCAGTTACCTGATTCCCGCTGTCCTTATTGTGATTATCTTCCAGACATTATTGATGGTGATAGGCATGATTAGCGGGAGAGAACGGCATAAACACCTGTTGAGGCGCTATGAACCTACCTGGAAATGGGCGGTCAGCCTTGTTGCCGGAAAAACATTTGTCTATACAATGCTTTATGCGGTATTTGCCCTCTTCCTGTTGGGCTTGATACCCTTGCTATTTGATTTGCCTGAAATAGGGAATGGCATGCATATTATAATGTTGTTGATACCGTTCCTTCTATCCACCTGTTTCTTCGGGCTGACGGCTTCTTTGTTCTTTACCGATTCGGATGCCCCTTTGCTGATGATTGCTTTCTTCTCTGTCGGCTTGATTTTCCTTTCCGGTGTTTCTTATCCGATAGAGCTTATGCCCTGGTATTGGCAAGCCGTACATTATGTGGTGCCGGTAGCTCCGGCGACTTTGGCATATGTCAAGCTAAGTTCGATGGGCGCCTCGATGGCTGGGATACATGTGCAATACCTGACCTTGTGGATACAGTGTGCGGTGTATTTCATTACTGCCTGTTGGGTATATAAACGGAATCTGAATCTGTAAACGATTTTCAGGAAAAGTCAAAGTATTGGCACCCTGTTTTCAAAACATAGGTGTTTTGCATTTAAAACATATATGCTTTGCATTCAAAACACCTATGTTTTGAAAACAGGGGATATGTGCACTCTTTTTATTGCATTTCCCAACGAATCGTTATCTTTGATACCAAATTCCAAATATATTGATGATAATTCCTTACATTTGTGCCCATATCTGATAACATGAAATAAAAATGAAACGAGTACTGCTATTTATGTTTCTTTGCAGCCAGTGCCTATGGGTATCTGCTCAGAAGAAAGCACCTAAATGGATTGATAAAGCCCAAAAAGCTGTAATTAGTATCACAACCACGAATAAAACAGGTAAACAGCTTACTGGAACCGGTTTCTTCATCTCCCAGACGGGCGAAGCTGTCGCATCTTATGATTTGTTCGAAGGTGCCGTGCAGGCTACCGTAACCGACAGCGAAGGAAAGACATTCCCGGTTGAACATATTTTAGGGGCCGACGAATTATACGATGTGGTAAAGTTCAAGGTTGCCGTGCCTAAGAAATCTGCTTCCCTTGCCATTGCAGCCGAACCGGTCGCTAACGGAACAGAGGTTTATATGCTTCCTTATTCTACCGATAAGAAACCGAATTTCCTTTCCGGCGCAATTACGGAAGTAACCAACCTGAAAGACAGTTATAAATATTACAAACTGAATATCCCTTTCGACACAAACAACCTGAGTGCCCCGCTGCTTACCCCGGAAGGTGAAGTGCTGGGGCTTGCACAGGCCGACGCTTCAGGCAACAAAGATGTTTGTTATGCCCTGTCTGCCGGTTATGCCAATAGCCTGGCCATTGCTTCCGCCGATTTCCTGAATGCGGTTTATAACAATATCGGAATCAAGAAAGCATGGCCTGTCGATGTAGACCAGGCTACCGTAGCCCTTTATCTGGTAAACAGTTCACAGTCTCCGGAAAAACAACTGGAAACAATAAACGACTTTATCGCTACTTTCCCCGATAATTCCGAAGGTTACCTAAGCCGTTCCAACCTGTATGCATACAACCGGGCTACATTCGGAAAGACTCCTGCCGAACAGGAAAAATACCTGACGATGGCTTTGGAGGATATCAAAACAGCTTCCAAGTACAGTGACAAGAAAGGCGATGGTTATTTCAACCAGGCCAAACTTGTTTTGGGTGTTGCCGCCAACGATACGACACTGACAAACCCCGCATGGACACTGGATGCTTCCCTCGATGCCGTACAGAAAGCAATCAAAGAAGAAGACCTCCCTGCTTATCGCCAGTTGGAAGGGGATATTTACCTTGCCAAAGGACAGTTCAAGGAAGCTTATGACGATTACATGCTTGTAAACAATAGCGATCTGGCCTCAGCCTCTTCCTATTATTACGCAGCAAAAATATTGGAGAATATAACCGGATTTAATATCGGCGATGTAATCTCCCTGCTCGATAAAGCGATTGAAAAAGCCCAGGCTGCCAATAATCCCGAACTTCCGACTTATGTATTGGAACGTATCGACTGGAAACTGCGTCTCTCCCAATATCCCCAAGCCATTGCCGATTACGACTTGTATTATGATTTGATGGGCGGACGTGTGAATGCACAGTTCTATTACCTTCGTGAACAGGCTAAGTTCCGTGCCGGAGATTTGGAAGGTGCTTTGAAGGATATTCAAGAGGCAATAAAGAATAGTCCCGAAACTCCTGATTTCTATGCGGAAGAGGCATCCGTTTACGTACGCATGCAGAAATATGCCGAGGCATTGGAGAGCATTAACAATGCATTGAAGATTGCTCCTGATTTTGCCGCATGTTACCGTCTGAGAGGTGTTTGCTATGTCCGTATGGAGAAGAAAGCCGAGGCTTGCGAAGCCTTCAAGAAAGCCAAAGAACTGGGGGACCCGGTTGCCGATAAGCTGATAAAGGAACACTGTAAATAAAAGATACATCCGTCCGGTTGTCCGGATGCAGATAACATAGACGGGCGCAGGATTCTGTGCCCGTTTGCATTTAATTTAATCCCACAAACTTAACTGAATGCCGCCCTTGTTCTTGTCGTCGGGCTTTTTAGCATCTCCGTAAACCGTTTTCCCTCCGTATTTATAGGAAGTGTTCCGTTCATGTTCCACCCAATCGTCGAAGTAGTTGCTGGGAGTATAGTTCTTTTCCATCTCCTGGGAGATTTTAGACAGGTTCTTTAGGGCATCCGATTTATCATTGTCGCCCATCTTCGCCCGGTGGATGGCTTTATTGAATACTTCAATCGTTTCATCATATACACTGGTCGGCACAGGGAACGGGTGTCCGTCTTTGCCTCCGTGGGCAAAAGAGAAGCGTGCCGGGTCGGAAAAGCGGGAGGGAGTCCCGTGTATTACTTCACTGACCAACGTGAGCGATTGCAAAGTTCTCGGTCCCACACCTTCCAGCAGCAATAAAGATTCCATATCGGAGGTGTTTGTTTCGTGTGCCAATAGTAGTGCGGCTCCCAAGCGTTTCAGATTGACATCTTCCGCCTTTACCTCGTGGTGGCGCGGCAGGATAATGGAAACTTCCCGCATCAACTTGTCCGGTGTTTCTTTGGTTAGTTCCAGGATGCCCGCTTTGGTGGGTGTCGCGAGCTTGTCTGTCAGGTTCAGTATGAATCCCTGGTTCTTGCCACAGACGGAAGTATGAGGCTCTTCCATAAAGGATTGCAGGGCGGAGGATAACCAGTGGTAGCGGCGTGCCATACGGCTGTTTCCATTCATCCCTTGTTGGATAACAGCCCATTCGCCTTCCTGTGTGACGACGAAGGAATGGAGATAAAGCTGGAAGCCATCCTGTACGGCTGTATTATCTACTTTGGCGGAGAGTTTGCTGCACCTTACCAGTTCGTCTCCGTTCAGCCCGGTCTTTTCAGCAATGCCTAATAGTTCGGCCGGGGTTTGAAGCGAGGCTTTCCCTCGTCCTCCGCAAACATATATCCCCAACTCGCCGGAGCGCTGGTTGATAGCTTTCTTCAAAGCGTGCATGACAGAGGTCGTAATCCCCGACGAATGCCAATCCATCCCCAATACACATCCCAGCGACTGGAACCAAAACGGGTCGCTGAGCCGTTGCAACAGTGCCGGACGTCCGTATTCCATAACAATCGCTTCTACTATGGCTCCACCCAGTTGGCACATTCGTTGGGCTAACCAGGGCGGAACAGTCCCGTAGTGGAGGGGTAAGTCTGCATATCCTCGTTTCATGCAAGCGAAGATATTTAAAAAAGTGACAGGATATTAGGTTTCTAACAAAAGATATGATATGTTTATACTATCTTTGTCAGGATAGATAAAAATAAAAGGTATGATTGGGGCAATTGCAGGTGATATTATCGGCTCTATATATGAGTTCGAAAATATCAAGACAAAGGATTTTCCTTTGTTTCTAAGGAGAAGTGACTATACGGACGACTCGGTTATGACAGTTGCTGTAGCCGACTGGCTCCTGAATGGTGGTGATTTGGTGAAAGTTTTACAGGCTTACGGAAATGAATATCCTTGCCCGATGGGAGGATACGGCGGATGTTTCAGCTTTTGGCTGGGAGAGGCCGACCCTAAGCCTTATAATAGCTGGGGAAACGGTTCGGCTATGCGTGTAAGTGCTGTGGGATGGAAATTCGATACATTGGAAGAAACCCTGAAAGTTGCGGAAGAATCTGCCGCTGTCAGCCATAACCATCCTGAAGGCATAAAAGGGGCACAAGCAACTGCTGCTGCCATATTCCTTGCCCGTACCGGTAAATCCAAACAAGAGATAAAGAATTATATCGAAACTACTTTCCATTACAACCTGAACCGGACGTGTGACGAAATACGTCCAACCTATTCGTTCAATGAAAGTTGTCAGGGTACGGTACCGGAAGCCATCATCGCTTTCCTGGATAGCCGCGATTTTGAAGATGCTGTCCGTTTGGCCGTATCTTTGGGAGGAGATTCCGACACACTCGCCTGCATCACCGGAGGTATCGCCGAGGCTTATTACGGAGTACCGGAGAACATCGTAGAACAGGTAAAAGACAGAATCCCAGTCGAGTTCTTCGAAATAATACAAAAGTTCAAGAAGCAATTGACAGTTGACAGTTGACAAGTGACAGTTGACAGTTATTTTCGGCTTCCAGCCGATTTGTATACCGGACGCGAAGCCTAACTGTCAACTGTCACATGTCAACTGTCAATTATTTTAATATTGTCTGCAAAAATACCGGGAAAGGAACTGCCAGTTCTCATGGATAATAGCCTTGCCGCGTTCCGGGCTGAGCAGGCTCTTGGTCTGTGCATCGGCAAGCATACCACGCTCTTCAAGCTCTTTCAGTAAATACGCTTTGCAATTCGGGACGATGAAGAAAGACAATGCCTGGTTTTCGGCTTTCTTTTCGTCGTAGAAAGGATTACGTTCGTCTTTGATATACTCAACTCCCTGTGTCAATAGCTGCAAGCCTTCGGTAGGAGTGGCATATACGGCAAACTTGCGTTCGGTTTCGTCGTTTACATCCTTTCCGTCCCCCGGGTCGAGTCCCAGCTTGTCGGTGGCAAACTCCATAAACTCTTTCTTGCTGTGTAAGTAAATCAGCGGATGTCCTTCGGAAGCCGCCATAAACTTATCGAAATGCTCTTTGAATACCTCCTGGTTCTGGGCGATTGCCGGGTCGATGAAGTTCTGGGTCTTTTCTCCTTCGGCAACGAAGTTCTCATGGTCCGGATGTGTTTCGGGCAAGATGAGAGCTAACCATTTGGCTGAAGTATAAGCCAGGAATGCAGACTTGCTGATGTGTGCCAGCGAATCGTGGATAATCATAATGGCTTGCGGGTTGTTCGCATTGTCCGGATTCTCCTTGTAATAGGCTTTGAAAGTCTCCGCCATCTCTTCCGAGTTACCTACAAACAGATAAGAGTTGTAGTGGAACCAATGAAGCAGCTCATTATACCGTTCGGTCGTTTCGTAGCGGGTTTCCGGGTCAAAGAGCTTTTGCATCTTTTCGTTTTCCGGCGCTGTTGTCCATTCATCACAGAATAGCTTGTAGATTAAGCGTGCCGTTTCGCCGTTCGCTTCATTGTCCGGATTGACGAAAGTACCTTTACGCGCCCCGTGGTATTGCTGGGTATAATGCCAGAGCAGGAAGCGGATATCTTCGTAGTTCACTTCGTCGTCGTAATAATGGTCGTCGGGCGTATAGAACGGCAGGTATTTGCCGAACATCTCCTTATGGGCAAGGATAAAGGAACGCCAGATGTTCAAACCGGAAATCACATCTTCAAAGTAAGCAGCCATACGGATACTTATCTGCGAGACTTCTTCCTTGTCGAACGAGTTCGCCAGGCCGGTCTGTTCCATTATATCGTAGATACGGTTGGCTATGCCTGTATAATAAAGGTCTGTAGGAGCCGATTGTTTATAGGGGTGCAGTTGCAGCCACTCTTTCGGATAGATTTTAATGTTCTTCATAGAATTGAATTTGTACCTTAGATTGATAAAGACACAAAAGTAATAAAAACTCGTTTTGTACAAACTTTCAGCCTGCCTAAAACATGCGGTATTCCTTATCGGAATAAAATGAGAAAGCCGTCCATCTCCCGACGAACGGCTTTCCTCCAACACTTCATGAATTATATAAAGAATTAATACGCTGTATTCTGCGGGTCGAAGTTGGTCCAACCTTTCAGCCAGTTGTCTGCATCGGAATCGCTTTTGAATGCACCGATGTAGTCCACTTTATCGAAGAAAGAGTCGTTTAGCTTGGCATCACCGAACAAGTCGCTGTGTCCCAGTAGCGGGCTGCCGCTTTTCGGTCCGTAGTTGGGAGAAGCCGCCATGCTGTTCGGCTGGTTCAATCCCAGTTCGGTGATTGTTTCAAAATACTTGTTACCCGCCTGGGCCAGGAAAAATTCATGTGAGAAAGACTTTCTGCCGGCATCTTCATCCTTGCCGTTGGTAGAATACAGGTCTTTCCATGATTTGTTCACATCGGACCCCACTACGGTCATGCCGGCAAAGTAGATGTTATTCAGTTTCAGTTCGCCTTCGGTAGCCCATGTCTGGGTGGTACCCTTCTGGTTGTCGAGCAACAGGCCTACCGGATACCCCATTGCCACAGAGTTGAAGCAGCTCAGCTTACTGTTGCGACGGATTTGCATAGCAGCCTGGAAAGTCCCCATCTTGGAACCATTGTTCGGGTACAGGTCGCCACCGTTGATATAATCGGAAGTATTGACAAAGTCGGCAGCCTGTCCGATAGGGCCTACGAAAGTAACGTTGCTGAACGTACAAGTCGTGAAAGGTTCTTTTGTCGAGCCATCCGCATCGTTGTCCGATTCAAAACCGTTGGATAAAGACGTATCGGCCAGCTTCGGATGGCGTACGCTCAACAGGAATTGCAGTTTGCCGGAGAAACCGTTGTCCGTATCGAACTCATCATCCCATCCGTGGTAAGCCACCAGATATTTACAGTTTACCGTACCGCCGAACCATTCGTATGAGTCATCGTTCGAATAAGAAACCTGCAAGTGGTCAATCTGTGTGCCGCTACCTACGGAACCGAAAGTGATACCGTTGATTTCCTGGTCTTCCTTGAAGGGATAGCCGGCAAACTCGACACGTACATAGCTGATGATGCCGGAATTGTCAGCATCGTCCTGACCGCCGTACATCGTTCTCGGTCCTCCTTCTATCTGCTTTTCCACACCATTGTTCTTTGCCTTGCCGCAGACGATTAATCCTCCCCAGTCGCCCGGACGACGTGAACCCGGAGCCTGTTCGGATGTCAGTACGATAGGTGCGTCGGCCGTACCTTTCGCATACAACTTGCCGCCACGTTCCACAATCAGGGCCGCTTTTGTTTCTTTGTCCCCTTTGATAACCGTACCCGGTTCGATAGTCAGTTCCACTCCGTCGGCCACGTAACACCAGCCTTTCATATGGTAGGTTCCTTTCTTGAGCGTGTATTTGCCTTTCGGCATTTCAAATTCCTGGTCGCCGTTACCCAACTGCGTCATTGTGCCGTTTTCCGCTTTGAAAAGCAGTACATTTTCCAGCAGTTCATTGTTGCCGTCAGGGTTTGGAACATCTTCCGGATTATTCTTGTCGCTGCAAGATACCATCATGGATGCAACACAAACAGTCATTGTGAAAAATAAACTTGTCAGTCTTACCTTTTTCATACTCTCATTTTAAGTTTAAATAAATACTATAAGATGTTTTGATAAATGTTTGTAGCCGATTCATAGGCTATAGCTCAGGGTGAGGAAGAAGTTCCTTCCCGGCTTGTATTGTTTGGTGATTTGTTCCCGTTCCTGTAGTACATGGTTCGAGTCGTAGAACTTCGGATATTGTATGAAGGTCACTTTCTCGCCCAACAGGTTGCGGGCACTGACTTTCACTTCCCAGCGTTTCGCGAACTTCTTGCTGAAATTCAGGTCGATGGTATTGCGTGCCAGTTCGTAGGTATCGGGGAAATCGTTGTTTACGGAGCCACCTTCGGTCAGGTCCGCATTTCCCACTTCCATGATACGTTTGCCAATCCGGTTGTATAGCAGGCTGGCATTGATACCGTATCGCTCGTTCTGGTAAAAGATACCGGTGTTGATAAGGTAGGGAGACTGTCCCTGCATCGGGCGGTTCTTGTCCATGCTGCCGGAGTTGAAATGTACTTTACTGTTGATGTATGCCCCGTTGAAGTTCCAACTGAAGTCCTTCAACCCGATAAAGTCGAGGTTCTTCTTAATCTCTACCTCGATGCCGTAGTTGTCGGCGCTTTTGGCATTCACATAGGTGTAGGTATAGCTTCCCCCGTTGTCGATGTAGGTCCATTCGATCGGGTTGTCGAAACGTTTATAGAACAATGCGACGGAAAGTATCTCGTTGGGTGTCGGGTAATACTCGTACCTCAGGTCTGCATTCTGTATATAGGCAGGTTTCAGGTTCGGGTTACCCATTACGCTGCTGAACAAATCGAAGTCGTAGTATACGGAACCCGACATTTCCCGAAATTCCGGACGGTTCACCGACATTCCGTAGGCAAGCCTCAACTGGTGCTGTTCGTTGAATTTATAGCTGGTGTTCAGGGAGGGGAACAAACGGTTGGTAGGATACTCTTCCTGTTTCGTTTTCCAATCCTTGATGGCAGTGTAGCTCGTCAGTTGCATCCGGTTGTATTCATAACGCACACCGGCATAAACAGCCAGCTTGTCGATGGGAATGTTTACTCCCAGGTATCCTGCCGCCAGGATGTTGTTGCCTTTGTAGCTGTCGCGGTTGTCGGTATCTTCGTATGCGAACAGCTTGTCTGCCCCGAAGTATTGCGGGGTCAGTATCTCGTTTACCACATCCAGATATTCGAATCCGGAAGGGATATTGGCACGGTTCCAGCGGTAGAAGAATGCCCGGTTGTTGTATTCGCGGCTGCGGTATTCCACATAAGCACCGGCTTTCAGCGTAGGACGCAGGTTGCCGATATTGAAGTCGCGCTGGTAGTTGAGGGCGGCGGAGCCGATATGCTCGTCCAGGCGGTAGAAGAAACGCTTGATTTCATTCTGGTCGATACGCATTTCCCCTTCGTGCGAGTCGCCGGCAAAACCGTTCTCTTCGCGGTTGATGATACGGCGGTCCGGTTGGTTCTTGTTGGCATACGCATAGCCTACGCTCCAGTCCAGTTTCGAGTTGTCGCGGTTGTGCGTACCCGTAAACTGCCCGTTGTAGGTGGTACGGCTGCTGTAGAAATATTCCTGCTGGTCCTGGATATATTCCCCGCTGTTGAACAGGATTCCTTTGCGTGTCGTATAGCGGCTTTGTCCAAGCTGGTTGATGATGTTCTTGAACTCGTACTTATTCCGGTCGTCCGGCATAAATGTAAGGTTCACCATACCGCCGAGGCGTACGTCGTTGCTGTACACATTGTCTGTATACTTATTCTTGTAGTCCGCCTGGTCTTTCACTACATCGTAAAGGCTGTAGCGGTTGTTTTGCATGTCCAACTGGCTTTTGTAGGCATTGGTATAGTTTACGGCGGCAATCAGGGCGAGGCGTTTACCGTCTTCGAGGTCGAACTTGCGGTTCAGGGACGCATTCAGACGGAGGTCGGCAAGCGGTGTTTTCGTCTTGATACCCCAGTTGTTGTTGAAACCGTTGCGGGTGATATCGTCCACAGCCGCTTTGTCGTCGTTGTTCAGGCGGCTTGTATAGGAACCGTCCAGCTTGCGCATTCCGTTGTCGAAGCCTAAGAAATCGGTACCGCTTCCCGGGCTGTACATAAAGTCGCGGAAATGCGTACGGTCGTTCACGCTTCCTCCCACAGAGATGGAGAAGCCGTTCCGGTCGGGAACATCTTTGGTATTAATTTTGATGAAACCTCCGGAGAAGTCGGCGGGAAGTTCGGGAGCCGGGCTTTTCACCACAACCATATTATCCATTTGCGAACTGGGGATGATATCGAAGGAGAAGGCACGTGCATCCGCTTCGGAACTGGGCACGGCACTGTTGTTTATCCATACATTATTATACCGTTGCGCCAGACCGCGGACCATCACAAACTTGCCGTCTATCACGGAGATACCCGGTATGCGGCGTATCACTTCGGAGGCGTCCCGGTCTTGTGTGCGGGTGATTTGCTGTGAGGAGATGCCCGATTGTACCAGCAGGCTGGCTTTGGTAGCTTTCAGCATGGCAAGGTCTGTATTCTGTTTTACCTGTGCCACCACGACAACCCCTTCCAGTGCGAGGCTTGCTTCTGCCATTTCCGCATTCAGGACGGTCTTTTTGCCTTTGGCGATTTCCACGTTGTCCAGTTCGATGGTATTATAGGAAATGTACTTGATAATTACTCTATAGGTACCGGGTTTCAGACCCTCGACAAGGAAGTTGCCATCTATATCGGTGACGGTTCCGGTTGCTGTACCGGCTATTTCAATGGTTGCACCGATTAATGGTTCCTTGTTTGATTTATCTGTCACAGTACCCCCGATAGCGCCAGTATTGCCATCCGCCCAAATGCTTGACGTGTAAAAGAACTGTATGAACAGGAAGAGGCAATACTTCAGATAGACATTTTTCATAACGTTCGTTTTCTTTATATAATTTGCCGCAAAGATAGGGGAAGGGGTATTGCGTTTTTATGACAGCGAAGGGACGATATGCTTACATGTTTATTACACTCCTGTAATACCTTCCTTCTGCCTGCGGGACGGAGCATATGTATCCCCGTTGCCCGCTATTCAACATGTAGGCGGTGGAGGACACTTCCCCTTACCGTGGGAAGCAGTGCAGCATTGCAATGCTGTACTTCGCAGCACTACAATGACGCATATCGCAGCATAGTAATGCTGCACAGCGTCACCCGAAGGGGGGACACAGTGTCTACCGCCCGTAGCCGCTATGAAGCAACGGGCGGATGTAGCAGGCGGGTAGGGAGGCGGATGCAAAGTGAAACGGGAATGTCACAGCTTCAACACTTTACTGAAATATACCCCTTCTATTTTTGCATCGGATTAATTAATAAGCAAAGAACATATGATAAAGAAAGCATTGCCTGTGGTTCTGTTCTCAGTCCTGTCGATAACAACCTGTCTGGCTCAAGACCTTGTTCTGAATGAGGGACACTATTATACGGACGAAACATTGACACAGCTCTACACCGGCCGGTATACTGAATTTTATGACGATGGTATGTTGAAGATGGAGCTTTACCTGAAGGACGGCAGGCCCGAAGGTACGTATGTCGTTTATTACCCCGATGGGAAAATCGCCGAAGTACGTGCCTATTATCAGGGACAGTTCCACGGGGAATGGCGTACCTATAATGAAGCGGGCAACCTGATAGCCATCGCCTCGTATAAAGACGGATTGAAAGACGGCCCCTGGCGTATCTGGAACGACAAAGGCATCCTCGTCTACGAAATGTTCTACACCCACGGCAAAAAGAGCGGCATCTGGCGCTCGTGGAATGACGAAGGGGAACTGGTGAGCGAAGAACAGTTGACAGTTGACAAGTGACAGTTGACAGTTATTGTCGGCTTTCAGCCGATTTGTATACCGGGCGCGAAGCCTAACTGTCAACTGTCACTTGTCAACTGTCAACTGTCATCTGCTTCCCAGGTCGTCATAAAGCGTCTGTAAAAGCGCTTTCCCTTTGCGGAGGCGCAGTTCGCTTCCGGATTCCGGTTCTTCGATGAGCGGTCGGTCGGATTCGTTGTCGAATACGGAGACGCCAGTACTGTCGATGAAGCCGAAGCCGTTGGTAAAGGTATAGAACGCGAATTGCGGATAATTGGGGTCGAGCAGGTCTTTGCTGAATGTAAAGTCCTTATGCGGCAATTCCATCTGGCCGAGCAGGGTGGCGGCAAGGTCGGTCTGGTTGGCATAGGTGTTTACTACGACCGGTTCTTTTATCGCTCCTCCCAACCAGAGCATCGGGATATGGAACCGCAGTTTGCCGAACTCCTGAATGTTTTCCGGATACGGGTAGCCGTGGTCGGCAAGCAATATCACCAGCGTATTCTTCCATACGGGCAATTCTTTCATCTTATCGATAAAGCTGCCGATGCAACTGTCGGTAAAGGCTACCGAGTTGGGGTATAATTCGTCCAGATGGTGGAAGGGCACATCAAACGGCTCGTGACTGCTGAGTGTAAGGAAGGTACTGAACCAGGGTGTATCGCCGGGACGTCCTTTGATGTCTTCGTACAGATGGTCGAAAGTCAGGTTGTCGTGTACTCCCCATTTGGAGAGGCGGTCGGCTACCGGGAAATCGGTGTCGGCGGTAATCTTGCTGTATCCCGAGCTGTAGAAATAGCTTTGCATGTTGGTGAAGTTAATATCTCCCCCATATAGCATATCGGCCGTATAACCTACTTCGCCAAGGCTTTTGGCAATGGATGGCAGGGTCTGGCTTTTTGCCGGATACTTCATGATGGATGTGGTGGGTTGTGCCAGATAACCGTTCAGTATGGCTACCGTACCCCGGTCGGTGCGGAAGGAGTTGGCATACATATTGGTGAACAGGATGCCTTCCTTTGACAGGCGGTTCAGTTGAGGCGTTACGGTACTGTCGCCACCTACGGCTCCTACCACATTGCCGGAGAAACTCTCCAGAATGATTATCAATAGATTCGGACGGTCGGTATTCAGTAGTTTGATCCGGCTGCTGTCGGTCGGTTGCATGGGTACGACCTTGCCTAATAGTCCGTCGTACAGCTCTTTCCGTTCTTCTTCGGGGAAGAAGTTGAACTGCTCCGAGAAATTCTGTTGCTTGGTGAGCGATGCCACCAGGCTGAAACAGGGATTGATAGCCGAATGGTTCAGGAACTGGTTCTTGCTGAAATAGACCTTCCCCACATTTGCCGTTGCTGTGCTAAGCCCTCCGCGGATAGCAACGAATTGCAATCCTCCCAATAAGATGAAAGCAACTGTTCCCACGAGGCGGAACCGCGTAGGCGTATCGGGGAATAACGGGACGATAAACCGTTTCAGTATCCAGTACATCCCGAAAGCATAAACACCGAACATTAATAACTGGACGATGAATTGCCCTACGGGAACGCTTGCCATAGCATTGGCAGGCGATTGGAGGTAGAAGAAAAGCGTGGAATCGAGCCTGAATTTCCAGTATCCGTATAAGGCGACATCCACTGCAAAGATGGCGGCAACCAGTATTGCCATCACGCAGAAATAGCCTGTCAGTGCTTTCCGGTAGAAAGTGCCGGGCAACCATATCGAGACTAATGCAAGCAGCCAGGGAATGATGGCCAGGTATCCCGATACCGTCATATCCAGCAGCGCCCCATGGGCGATTACCTGCAGGTAATCAGTTAGCGAACAACTGTTCGCTAAAGCATGGTTGTAAAGCATAAACACAGGCTTCTGGATAGCGAGAAGTAGAATCCAGATAATGAACGTAGCCAGCAGGAAGATGATTCTTTTCTTCATAAGATGCTTTTTTGGAGGGTGAAAGCAGTTGACAAAGCAGTTGACAGTTGACAAGTGACAGTTATTGTCGGCTTCCAGCCGATTTGTATACCGGACGCGAAGCCTAACTGTCAACTGTCACATGTCAACTGTCAACTGCTTTGTCAATTGTATAGTTTTTCTCTTAGCTCAGCGATAGCCGGGTCGGAGATGTAGTCATCGTATTCCATCATGCGGTCGATGATGCCGTTCGGAGTCAGTTCGATGATACGGTTTGCCACAGTCTGGATAAACTCGTGGTCATGACTGGAGAAAAGAACGTTTCCTTTGAATGCCTGCAATGTATTGTTGAATGCCTGGATAGATTCCAAGTCCAGATGGTTGGTCGGCGTATCCAGAATGATACAGTTTGCATCGGTCAGCATCATACGTGAAATCATACAACGCATCTTTTCACCTCCCGACAATACGTTTACCTTCTTCAACAGCTCTTCGCCGGAGAACAACATACGGCCGAGGAAGCCTTTCAGGAATACTTCATTCGTATCCGGCGAGAACTGGCTCAACCAGTCGATCAGGTTGTAATCCGAGTTGAAGAATTTGGAGTTATCCAACGGCAGGTAAGTCGTGGTAATGGTCTGTCCCCATTGGAACGTACCGGCGTCCGGTTTTTCTTCCCCGTTGATAATCTGGAACAAAGCGGTCATGGCACGCGGGTCGTGGCTGATGAATACGATTTTGTCGTTCTTCTCCACATTGAAGTTCAGGTCCTGGAACAATACCTTGCCGTCGATAGCCTTGGTCAGCCCCTTTACTTCCAGAATCTGGTTGCCCGGTTCGCGGTTCGGAGTGAACAGGATACCCGGATAGCGGCGTGAAGACGGTTTGATTTCTTCGATATTCAGTTTTTCCAACATCTTCTTGCGGCTGGTAGTCTGTTTGGACTTCGCTACGTTGGCGCTGAAACGGCGGATGAACTCTTCCAGTTCCTTTTTCTTTTCTTCCGCTTTCTTGTTCTGGTTCTGCTGCTGACGGAGTGCCAACTGGCTGGATTCGTACCAGAAGCTATAGTTACCGGCAAACATCTGCAACTTGCCGAAGTCGATATCTACCGTGTGTGTACAAACGGAGTCGAGGAAGTGACGGTCGTGGCTTACCACCAATACGGTGTGCTCGAAGTTGGAAAGATAGTTTTCGAGCCACATAACGGTTTCGAGGTCGAGGTCGTTGGTAGGCTCATCCAGCAGCAGGTTGTCCGGTTGTCCGAACAGGGCACGTGCCAAAAGCACACGTACTTTCTGCTTACCGCTCATATCCTTCATCAATGTATAGTGGAATTCTTCGCTGATACCCAGGCCGCTCAACAGGGCTGCCGCATCGCTTTCCGCATTCCAGCCTTCCATCTCGGCGAATTTTTCTTCCAGTTCCGATACGCGGATACCGTCGGCATCGCTGAAATCGGGTTTGGCATAAAGGGCGTTCTTTTCGCTCATCACTTCCCAAAGGGTGGTGTGTCCCATCAATACGGTGTCGATTACCGTGTATTCGTCGAAAGCGAAGTGGTCCTGGCTCAATACGGAGAGGCGTTCGCCCGGTCCGAGGGATACCGTACCGCGGGTAGGGTCCAGTTGCTTGCTGATTACGCGGAGGAATGTTGATTTACCTGCACCGTTTGCCCCGATTATACCGTAGCAGTTGCCCGGTGTGAACTTCATATTTACATCCTGGAACAGGATGCGCTTTCCGAACTGTACGTCCAGATTGTTAACCGTTATCATATCTTGTATACCTATTAAATTGCTATAGAGTGCGCAAAGGTACAAAAAAAGAGGCACGGATGAGCTATATTCGTCAAAACAAAACACCTGTGCCTTGATTTCAAAACATAGGTGTTTTACGTTTAAAACATATATGCTTTGAAAACGAAACATATATGTTTTGATATAAGGGGCCGGACGCCCCCTTTTTCTTTACGGGAATAACCGGAAAATATGAAGTAAAAGCGCTGATGCCCGAAAAGAATGTTACCTTTGTAGCAAGATGTTCATATTAAATAATATAACTATGGAAAATAAATCTGCATTAGTTCGTTTTGATTGGGCTGTAAAAAGGCTTTTGCGTAACAAATCAAATTTCGTTATTCTCGAAGGGTTCCTCTCCACATTGCTTGAAGAGAAGATCACGATTGTACGTTTGCTCGAAAGTGAAGGGAATAAGGATGCCCGCGACGACAAATTCAATCGTGTGGATATGCTAGCCGAGGACAGCAAAGGCGAGCTTATCATCATTGAAGTCCAGAACAACCGCGAGCTGGATTACTTCCACCGCATGTTGTATGGCGCCTCCAAAGCCGTTACCGATTATATCAACGAAGGCCAGGAATATGGAATCATCCGTAAGGTCTACTCCATAAACATCGTCTATTTCGAGTTAGGTCAGGGTAAGGACTATGTGTATCATGGTTATACCACATTCCGTGGCATTCATTATAACGATATCCTTCAACTTTCCGTACGCCAGCGTGAGCAATTCGTGCGTCACGAGGCGGGTGACATCTTCCCTGAGTATTATGTGTTGCGTGTGGACGGTTTTAATGAACAAGCCAAAACGCCTCTCGACGAGTGGATAAGGTTCCTTAAAACCGGTGAGATCGAACATGACAGTACCGCCCCCGGTTTACAGGAAGCCAGCGAACGCTTGCGTATCGACCAGCTAAGTCCGAGTGATAAGCAGCAGTATTATTCCGACATGGAAGCAATCCGATACCAGCGTAGCGTTATCAAAACCGGCTGGATAGAAGGCCGTGCCGACGGTTTAGCGGAAGGTTTAGCGGAGGGTAAAGCAGAAGGCAAAGCGGAAGGATTGGCAGAAGGCAAAGCGGAAGGATTGGCGAAAGGATTGGCGGAGGGTGAAGCGAAAGGCAAAGCCGAAAGCCGGCGTCAAATAGCTGCCAAATTAAAGAGACAAGGCATTCCGGTAGATGTCATCATACAATGCACCGGTTTGTCCGCAGAAGAAATATCTAAACTCTCAGATTAAGACATACTCTTTTTCTTATCAATCATACCCCGATATAATAAAAAACCAGAGGCACTTATTTAGGTGCCTCTGGTTTTTTATGCATTATGTGCGGTTATTTATAATCCGGAAGATGTCAAAGTCAGGAAAGGTCAGGATTGATTGGATGATCCCCTTTTTACTTGTACAAACCTTCGCGTGAAAGCTGGTGGTCCAGATTGGCAACACCCAGTGTCACGATGGCGATAACAGTAGCTGCATGTTGCTGGTATTCGGGAATGCTCTTGCTGTAAGTATCACGTTCGGTATGCCATATCTCGCCGTAGCTGAAGTTGTATCCTTTGATGTCATCTTCCATAAAACCGATTGTGGGAACACCCTCCACGGCAAATACGGAAGCATCTGTGCCGCCCGGTTTGGTCGGTTTGGTACGTGCCGGAGACTCTTTCACTTCAAAAGGATATTCCGGATTGATACGGGTGACGGGAGCACATATTTTCACGAAGTCGTTATACATCGCTTTCGGTACGCGGATACCTACCGGAGGAGTAGGGCCACCGTCGCGGTTGAACAGGTTGGATATCTTATCCAGTTTCTTTGCATTAGCCTTCGCATAGGCGGTAGCGCCTAACAGGCCGAATTCTTCACCGGCGAAGGCACAGAACAACATGGTGCGTTTCGGTTTTCCGCCTGCTTTCATAATCATACGGGCAGCTTCCATTACCGGAGTGACGCCTGAACCGCAGTCCACACCGCCGGTCGCAATGTCGAAAGCATCCAGGTGGCCGCTTGCCATTACACATTCGTCCGGATATTTGCTCCCTTTGATTTTACCGATTACGTTATGATATTTAACCGGTCCCATGCGGAAATGGTTGCGGATGTCGAATTCGAGGAAGAAGGTGCGGCGTTCCTGTACCATCTTCTTGATCATAGCGTATTGGCTTTCGTCCAGCTTGATGTCGCAAACGGTAGGCAGGTTGTCGAACGTGAAGTTCGGGTCGGTCATAACCGATTTGTCGTATAAGGCACGGAGGGGAACTTTTGCGGATTGGATGAATCCCAGGACTCCTGCTTCGCACATTTGTTTATAGAACAAGGCGGGAACATCATTCCGGTAGGGAAGGAGCGGGGTATTCTTGCCGTTTACCCAGTTGTCTTCATCTATCTTATCGTTCTTGATGGCTATCTCTTTGTTTTCGGCTATCACTGCGGCGCGGATGGAATCACCTTTGGCTGTGCGGTCGATAGGCCAGCCTACGTTTGTTCCGTTTACCAGTACCCAGGCACCTTTCAGTTGTCCTTTCATCCGGTTGAATTCTTCCTGTGTGCGAGGTTCCATCAGGACATGCCCGCGTTGGATGCCCTTCGTTCCGGCGGTATAGGAAGGGGTGACGAAATGGAGAGGCATGCTGTTGTCCCCCAGAAGACGTCCGAACCAAGGACCCCGGTTGAAGCCTACAGGCAGCGTACCGGCTTCCTGTATTTCTACTTCCAGCCCCCATTCTTTAAATTTGGAAGCTACCCATTCGACTGCATTGTCGTAAGCGTTGGAGCCGATTACACGTCCGCCGATGCGGTTTGTCAATACATCGAGATGGTCCATTACCTGATTATCGGTTTGCCCGATTTCAATGATTTTGTTGACAGCGGCATCTTGTGCCGGAAGATGGGATACAGCCATGCAAGCGATGGCAATACCGATAAGCAAAGTTCGTTTCATGTCATATTTGTTTTTAAGGTGATGCAAATTAATAGATAAAAATGGGTTGTTCCAAACGAATCGGAGGTAAATGTGATGGAAACGTTATAAATTAATGCAAGCCGTATCATAATAATTAAATATATTTGCACCCAAAATCAGGGGAAGTGAAATATCTGCGTCATCCTATATTGAAATACCTGTTGATAGTGCTTTTCATAAGTTACTATGCAGGAGGTGTTGCCTTTACGCATGTTCACCACTATACCACCTATACGATTATCCATTCCCATCCGTATTTGCCCGGAGCCGACGGGCAGCCTCACCATGACCATAGCACGGATGCGCTGAATACGATCGAGACCTTGGAACATGTCACGATGGATGTGGTTCCTTTTTTTGTTGTCGGTGCGGTATGGATACTCCTGTCTGTCTTTTCATTCGAACACACGCTTTCCACATTTACACGAATCCTTCGTGGCTGTAAGTTAAGGGCACCGCCGGCTTATTAGTTGACAGTTGACAGGTGATAATTGACAGTTAGGCTTCGCGCCCGGTTTATGAACCGGGTGGGAGACTGTATAACTGTATTCTGTCCTCTCTCAACTGTCAACTGTCACTTGTCAACTGTCAACTGAATAATAACTTACACACATTATATTTATATGAAACAATTGTTTTTACTATTGCTTCCGGCAGTGGTATTCATGTCTTGTCATAGCCGGAAACAGGATGACGGGAATGCTGTTGCCGTAACATTAAAAGGAGATACGATACAGGTGGGAGCCGCTTCTCCCATTCTTTCCCGCCTGAAGACAGAGAAGATACAGCCCGAACTTTACAGCATTGAGTTCAGTACTTCAGGGGTTGTGAAGGCCATACCGTCCAATTATGCAGAAATAGCTTCGCCGTTTGCCGGACGTATCACGAAGTCTTTTGTCCGTCTGGGACAGAAAGTCGTGCCCGGTAGTCCGGTATTTGAAATCAGTTCACCGTCTTTCTTTGAAACGGGGAAAGTCTATTACCAGGCAAAACAGGAGATGGAGCTTGCCCGTAAGAGCCTTAAACGCGAACAAGACCTGGTACGTAACCGGGTGGGTGTCCAGAAAGAACTGGAAGAAGCCGAAGTGAATTACGAGTTGAAGAAGAAAGATTTCGAGAACGCCGAAGCCGCCCTGAAAGTGTTCCAGATAAATCCGGATGAGTTGGTATTGGGACAGCCGTTGGTGGTCCGTTCCCCGATAGCCGGGGAGGTGGTGACAGACCGTATGGTAATCGGCCAGTATATAAAGGAAGATGCCGAGCCTGTAGCCGTTATCGCCAACCTGAATAAAGTATGGGTGGTTGCCCATGTAAAAGAAAAGGACTTGAACCTGATAAAGGCATTGAATACTGTGGAAATTCGTCTGGTAGCCCTGCCGGACCAGCCTTTCACCGGAAATATTTACCATATCAGCGAGATGCTGGATGAAGAAACACGTTCGGTTGAGGTATTGATAGAATGCGACAATACTTCCCGTCTGATGAAACCTGCCATGTACGGAACCGTGAAGCTGAGCGATAAAGCCGCCGAGGTAATCCGTATACCGACATCCGCTATCCTTCAGGAAGAAGAGGATTGCTATGTACTGGTATCGTTAGGCAATAACGAATACCGGAAGCAACGGGTATCGGTCGGGACTACGGCAGATGATAAAACCGTTATCCTGTCCGGTCTGGTTCCCGGTGATGAAATTGTGACAACAGGAGCGTTTTACTTATTAGATGCCCGGTAATGCCCTATGAAAAGACTGATATATATAGCGATACACCGGCGAGGGCTGATGTTCGTGTTGTTCCTCTTCTTAGCCATAGTAGGCTATTACTCATGGACACGGTTGGCAATTGATGCCTATCCCGATATTGCCGATACGACCGTGCAGGTCGTTACCCAGGTTCCCGGTCTGGCTGCCGAAGAGATAGAACAGCAGATCAGTATCCCTATCGAACGGGCGATGAACGGTCTGCCCGGTTTGAATGTCATGCGTAGCAAAAATACGTTCGGGCTTTCCACTGTCGTGCTTGTGTTTGATGACGGTATTGACGATTACTGGGCGCGGCAGCGTGTACAGGAACGTCTGGGGGATGTGGAACTGCCTTATCATGCGACTCCCGGATTGAACCCGCTGACATCGCCTACCGGAGAAATCTTCCGTTATGTGCTGGAAAGCGACCGGTTGGACCGGCGGGAACTGACAGACCTGCACAAGTGGGTGATTATCCCCCGCCTGAAACAAGTGACCGGTGTAGCCGATGTCAGTAACTTCGGTGGTATCACTACCCAGTACCAGATAGAGGTAGACCCGCATAAGATGGACCAGTACGATATAACCTTGGGTGATATCACTGAAAAGATAGAAAAGAATAACGTAAATGCCGGCGGTAGTATGCTGAGCCGGGGTGATTTAAGCTACGTAATCCGTGGAATCGGTCTGGTAAAGGATTTGGACGACCTGGGACGTATTGTCCTTAAAACAGTGAATGGCGTTCCTGTCTACCTGAATGACATAGGTAAGTTGAAATATGGCAACCTGGAACGTAAAGGAGTACTCGGCTTTACCGACAAGGACCGTGACTTCTCGGACGGTGTCGAAGGTATCGTGCAGATGCTCCGCGGAGAAAACCCTTCGACGGTATTGGAAGGAGTACATGCAGCCGTAGACGAACTGAATAACGAGACGCTGCCGGAAGGAACGCATATCCATGTCTTTATGGACCGTACCGATTTGGTGAATATGACGTTGAATACGGTATCGCATACGCTTTTCGAAGGAATGGTATTGGTTATCCTGGTGCTTATCCTGTTTCTGGGTAGCTGGCGCGGGGCTTTGCTGGTAGCCCTTACGATTCCTCTTTCCCTGCTGATTGCCTTTATACTGATGCACCTGACTGATATTCCGGCGAACCTGCTTTCTTTGGGAGCCATAGACTTCGGTATCCTGGTGGACGGTGCGATTGTGATGATGGAAACAATCCTGAAGAAGCGTGAACGCCATCCGGAAGAGATATTGAATGAAGAGTCGATTCTGCGTCGTACGACAGAAGTGGCACGCCCTATCTTCTTCTCCACTTTGATTATCATTACGGCTTATCTGCCTTTGTTCGCTTTCGAGCATATTGAAAGCAAACTGTTTACTCCGATGGCTTATACGGTAGGTTATGCTTTGCTGGGCGCTTTGTGTGTGGCTTTGCTGCTTATCCCCGGACTGGCGTTTTATGCCTATCGTATGCCGCGTAAGATCTATCATAACCGTTGGCTGGAAAAGCTCTCGGAAGGGTACAATAAGCAGATAACCGCTTTGCTTGAAAAGCCGAAACGGGTCATTCTGCCTTTTGTCGCGATACTGGCAGGTGCGGGTATCCTTAGTTATATGGTAGGTAAAGATTTCCTTCCTCCGTTGGATGAGGGGGCTATCTGGATACAAGTGCAATTACCTCCGGGTATCTCCATAGAGAAGTCGAAAGCGATGGGAGCAGAGCTGCGTAAAGCGTTGAAAGAGTTCGATGAAGTCTCTTATGTGATGACACAGGTAGGGCGTGACGACGAAGGTGCAGAGGCTTTCTCCCTTTCCCATATCGAATGCGGAGTAGGGTTGAAACCTTATAATACCTGGAAATATGGAAAGACAAAAGCCGACCTGATAGAGGAAATGTCTGCCAAATTATCTACTATGCCGGGCTATTCGGTAGGTTTCTCACAACCTATCATCGATATGGTAATGGACCAGATAGCCGGTGCACACAGTGACTTGGCTATGAAGATATACGGGGATGATATTACCGGAACCCGCCATATCGCGGAGCAGGTGGCAAATGTACTGAAACGGATACCGGGAGCTGTGGATGTGGCGGTAGACCAGGAACCTCCGTTACCCCAGTTGCAGATTATAGCAGACCGTGACCGTATCGCACAGTATGGGCTGAATGTCTCCGATGTAGCCGATTTGATAGAGCTCGCTATCGGCGGTCAGGCTATCTCCCAGATATTTGTCGGCAGTAAAAGCTATGATGTGATTTGCCGTTTCGGGGACGAAGACCGCAACTCGCCGGAACGTATCGGCAACCTGTTGCTGACAACCGATGCCGGAGCCAAGATTCCTCTTTCGCAGGTGGCTGATATTAAAATGACAACCGGAGCCAGTACCATTACCCGTGAAATGAATAAGCGGCACCTTACCGTACGTGTCAACTTGCGTGGCGTGGATTTAACTGCTTTCTTGGAAAAGGCAAACCGTTTGATCGATAAGGAAATAAAATACGACCACGATGCTGTCCATCTGAAATGGGCCGGACAGTTCGAGAACCAGCAACGTGCGTATGGACGGTTGGCTGTAGTTGTGCCCCTGGCTTTGGGTATCATGTTGCTGTTGCTGTTTGCCGCCTGTGGAAAGTTCCGTCAGGCTGCCCTGATGATGTGTGTGGTTCCACTGGCTTTGTTTGGCGGCATGTTGGCTCTGAATGTCCGGGGAATGACCTTGAATGTCTCTTCGGCTGTAGGTTTTATTGCTTTGATTGGTGTCGCTATCCAGAACGGGGTGATTATGATTTCACATATCAACAACTTGCGTACCCGCGACCGTGCATTCAAAGAGGCGGTAATAACCGGTACCAAACATCGCTTCCGTCCTATTCTAATGACGGCTACCGTGGCAGTGCTGGGTTTGCTTCCCGCTTCGTTGAGTACGGGCATCGGTTCCGATGTACAACGTCCGTTGGCAACCGTAATTGTATACGGGCTGTTGTTCGCTACCGTGATAACCTTGTATGTATTGCCTGCCTTGTATTATATGGTAGAGAAACATTATCTGGATAAAGAACCCTTGTCTGATGCTGATAAAAGTATCGGAAGCGGAGAGACCTTATTATAATGTATTAACCACTGAAACAGGTATAAATTAAAACATCGAACAAATGAAAATATATCTTTCCATCCTCTGTTTGTGCGCATCATGTATAGCGTCTGCCCAACAGGTTGTACAACTTTCATACCGCCAGTATATGGAGAAGGTTGCAGAAGGGAACCTTGAATATGCCGCCGAACGGCTGAATATCGATATCTCCGAAGCTGAAGTGACAGCTTCGAAGGTATTCAATGACCCGAATCTTGCTGTTTCTTATTTCAACAATGAAAACCGTACCCTGCAAATGGGGGAAGGTGTGGAAGTGGAACTGAGCAAGACTTTCACCTTTGGCAAACGGGGTGCCGGTATCGCCCTTGCACAGAGCGAAAGTGCATTGACAAGGGCTCTGCTGAACGACTATTTCCGTAATCTGCGTGCAGATGCAACGGTAGCCTATCTGGAAGCCCTGAAGCAATATGAATTGTATAAGGTAAAAGAGAATGCTTATGAGAATATCCGGCGGCTTGCTGAAAGCGACAGTGTCCGTTTCTCTTTGGGGAAAATCATGGAGATAGATGCTACGCAAAGCCATTTGGAAGCGGATATTCTTCAAAATGAATTATTGCAGGCTGCGGCAGAGTTGCATAATGCTTACTCTAATCTAAGCCTGTTGATTGGTTCTGCAACACGTGATACGCTTTATCAGCCGGAAGCGGGATTACATATCCCGTCCCGTAGTTTTATTGTAGGAGATTTGCTTGCCACTGCCAATGAACAGCGTGCCGACCTTGTTGCTGCCTTGAAGAATAAGGAAGTCGCATCGAGAGCTTTGAAAGTGGCGCGCCGGGAACGCAATACCGATGTGGATTTATCCATAGCCGTGAGCCGGAACGGCAGGGTATATAATGAAGAGGCTCCCGCACCGCCCTTCACAGGTGTTACGGCAGGTATCGCTATCCCTCTTAAATTCTCCAATTTTAATAAGGGAACGGTCCGTGCTGCGCGTTTCAGGGAACAACAAGCCGAGATGCAATACCAACAGGCTTTGCTCCAGGTACAAAATGAAGTGATGCAGGCATACCGTAATTATGTGGTATTCTCCAGTCAGGTACAACATTACGAACAAGGAATGTTACGTAAGGCACGTGAGGTAATCGACGGAAAAGTGTATAGCTACAACAGGGGAGAAGTATCCCTGTTGGAAGTACTGGATGCCCAGCGAACCTATGACGAGGTGCAGGCACAATACATAGAAACCTTGTTCAACCATAGCACATCGCTGGTAGAACTGGAAAAGAGTGCTGGGATTTGGGATATTGAATTATAATTTTTCAATAGAAGCAGGTTTGAATATCAATTTTGTAATAGCTTATAATAATGAAGCACATATTTTACGTATTTCCTTCAATCGGTTGGCAAGAGAACTTTTTTCTCGTGCTAAAGCCATGTTATAGCGCATTTGCATATTGATAAGCAATTCGGGATTGATATTTAAAGCTGCTTCTATCATTAATGCGAAATCACTGGTGATAGGACGTTTCCCATTCAATATTTCATTCAACATAGTATAAGGTATGCCTAATACTTCCGAGAACTTCTTTTGAGAGATTTTACGGCATTCCAATTCTTCTTTTAATACATCTCCTGGATGCGTGGGTAATCTTTTTATTGTGTCCATACTTCCCTTTTATTTATAATGATTAGTTATATCTGTTACAATACAAATGGTTATCATAGTTTCTGTTTCTGTAAATATAGTGTTTTTGATTTCAATATTCACTTTTTTAGTGAATATTATTTGAGTCAGTTACTTTTTAAGAAACAATCCATATTTAGCATATAAAAAGATATATCTTTGGATGATAAAAACAAGCAGGAAAAACATATGATATTCTATTTCACAGGAACCGGAAACTCTCTTTGGGTAGCAAAAGAATTAGGCAAAGCCCTGAATGAACCTGTCGTATCCATAACCGGCCAGTTGCAAAGCGGGGAAAATGAATATACCTGGACCCTCCGGGAAGATGAAACCATCGTGTTTGTCTATCCGGTCCATTCATGGGGACCGGCAATTCCCATGACTCGTTTTGCCTCCCGCCTGAAACTTTCCGGATACCGGAAACAATCTGTCTTTTCCGTCTGTACCTGTGGCGACGACTGTGGCTATACCGCAGATATGTTGGGAAAGACACTTGCTAAGCGGGGCATCACCCTCACCGCCGGCTATTCTGTTATCATGCCGAACAACTATATCCTGATGCCCGGCTTTAATGTCGATACGAAAGAAGTGGAGCAACAGAAGTTAAAAGATGCTCCATTACGCATCGCTGCAATTGCAGAAGCTATAAAAGAGCATACAGACGTTAATTTATATAAGAAAGGAAGTGTGCCTTTCCTGAAAAGTTATCTGGTTAATCCTCTTTTTGTTAACTTTGCAACCGGAAAGAATTCTTTTCATGTCACGGATGCCTGCATATCCTGCGGACTGTGTGAAAAGATTTGTCCGACCCAAACAATAACACTGGTCGATGACAAGCCCGTATGGGCGAATACCTGTGTTCAATGCGTCGCTTGTATCCATCGCTGTCCGGTACGGGCAATCGAATATGGAAAAGAGACCTTGAAGAAAGGGAGGTACCATCATCCGGATATTAAATAATAAACACAATAAAGATGAAGCAATTCGTATTAGTAGCGCTGACCGCCCTGTTGATGGCAAGTTGTCAGGAAACGCCGAAAGGTTATGTGATAAACGGAGAAGTATCCGGTATGCCGGATGGAAAGATCTATCTTAAATCCTTCCGTAATAAAATGTTTTTTGATGTAGACACCGCCGAGATAAAGGACGGTAAGTTTACCTTTGAAGGTTCGGTAGAACAACCTCTGTTGTATGGACTGGCTACGGAACAGATGAATTATCCTGTCCAGTTCTTTATCGAAAATGCACCGATGAATGTAACGATAAGCGGAGATGGCGATGTAATAACTGTCGGAAACTCACCGGTGAATGACATCTTCCTGTCGAATGCCGAAAAAATATTTGAAGACGGTTATAATATCGATAGCCTGATTATCAAATATCCGGATTCTCCGGCTGCCGCATTCTACCTGTACCGTTATTTCACCTACCAGTTGCCATTGGATGAATTGAAAGCAACCCGTGCTAAAATATCTCCGGTATTGGCAAACAGTCCGTATGTGAAGGATTTGGATGGCATTATCAAACAATTGGAAAATGTGCAGATAGGAAAAACCGCTCCCGGATTTTCATTGCCCGATACAGCAGGCGTTTCTGTCTCCCTGTCCGATTTCAGAGGGAAATATGTATTACTTGACTTCTGGGCATCCTGGTGTCCCCCTTGCCGTCGTGAAAATCCGAATGTCGTAAAAGCATTCCAGGAATATAAGGATAAGAACTTTACGATTATCGGTATCTCACTCGATAATAATAAAGATAAATGGATGAAAGCTATAGCCGACGATAACCTGACCTGGACACATGTATCCGACCTGAAATACTGGGACTCCGAGATACCCGCCCTTTATGGTGTGCGCGGCATTCCTGCCAATATCCTGCTGGACCCGAACGGAGTTATCATAGCCCGGAATATAACAGGTGAAGATTTGCATAAAACACTTCAGGAAGTAATAAAATAACCGATGAGGAAATCAGTTTTCCTGCTTTTATCCATCCTTCTCTACACCTCTTTGCAGGCTGTGGAGAAGGATGTTTTTAATGAAGCAGTCCGTAATGCCGTTGCCCGGCAAATGAAGGCCTATCCAAAGTCTACATTAAAAGATTTGTATAAAAATTTCTTTCAGGATAAGTTTGGTCCGGGACATATCATTAGCGATACGACCTCTGCTGGAAACTATTTGCGGAGGGAGTTAGCTTCCTATTCGGAAATAGAAGGAGAGATTGCCGAACCTACCGGATGGGAAGGTAATTTCTATCGTGTCAACCTGTCTGTCATAAAAGAAGGGAAAATCCCTTATCAAACTTATTTTGACGCTTTTATCCGCAGTGTTCAGGGAATACAGCCTGTTGCTGTTTCAGACTGGAAAAAAGAGTGGCAAGCCATTGAATTAATTATCCGTTCCATGAATCTGTCCCTGCCCGGTTATGCCGATGACCGGAAAGAAATAGAGGAGCGTTTAGAGCGTGGCGAATATGTGGGGCACCATAGTAAAGTGTTTGAGGAAACCTATTCTCCCCATTATCGTATCATCAGTAAGCAAATATTTGAAAAAGAATTGCAACCTATGTTATAATATACTTATAGCCTGAAACTTATGGCTTGCCCTGATAGTTTTATTGGTAGATAGGATAAAGGTTACAACATAGATATGAGAATTGCAATCAGCGGTAGTTCAGGCTTTATAGGAAAGCATCTTACAACATTTTTTGCAGGGCAGGGAGACACAGTCATTCCTTTGCCTCATTCCTTGTTCGGTAAAGAAGACAGCAAAGAATTGGAAGTTTCGCTTTCCGGTTGCGATGTTGTAATCAATCTGGCAGGTTCCACCATTAACCAACGATGGACGAAAGCTTCTAAAAGAAATATATTAAACAGCCGTATAGAGGTCACCCGCCAGCTTGTTTCCGTTATAAACCATATGCCTGTCAAACCGTCCCTTTTTATCTCTGCTTCGGCTGTCGGCATTTATCCCGATAGTGGAGTTTATACGGAAAGTAACCTGTCCGAAGGCCGTGGTTTTCTGGCGGAAGTTTGTAGCCGTTGGGAAGATGAGGCACAGAAGCTTTCTCCCGATGTACGCCTTGCAATTACACGTTTTGGTGTGGTCTTGGGAAAGGACGGAGGTGCATTCCCTAAAATGCTGCTGCCTTTCCGTTTATTTGCCGGAGGAAGAATAGCGTCCGGCAAACAAGGGTTTTCGTGGATACATATCGATGATGTATTGCGTGGCATACAGTTTATTATCACCCGTGAGCATCTCTCCGGCATTATTAATTTTGTCTCTCCTGAACCGATAACCAACCAAATATTAACTGAAAGTATCGCTAAAGTACTGCACCGTCCCGCCTGGATTCCCCTCCCTGCTTTTATCTTTCGTTTATTGTATGGAGAAGGCGAAGCCATGATTACCCGCGGACAACAAGCCTATCCCGCCCGTTTATTATCGGCCGGCTATATTTTCCGTTATACGGATATACGCGGTGCGTTATATAGCCTTATTGGATAACGTCAAAACGATATTCCTCCCTCTACAGCCTTTTTTGTATCCTGATTGAATTTATGTTATTTGTGTAATATTTATTAAACTAAATATTAACATAAAAATAAGCTTTGTAGTGATAAAAATAGGTTATATAAAATGTATATATTGAAATATAAGCTTTGTGGCAGAATGCAAATGACTAAAAAAACGTTCCTTTATTTTAGTCATTGCAAAGGTATGTATTAAAAACGGTAAAACCAAAAGAAAAAATTATACAAATCTGTGGCTCTTCAACTTATCCTCTCTCTAATATTCCCATAATTAATCACTTACATCAGATCTGATAGACTAAAATAAACGAACATTTTTTTAGTCATCTGTTCTGCATTTCACTTTTTGAAACCGCTAAAATAAACGAACGTTTTTTTAGTCCTCTTTCAATCGAAAGAAAGTGATAAATCAGTAAGCGATTCGTTAGTCTCATTTGGGAGTGACGAACCTTTTCGTGAACAAATAATACACTCTTATCTTATGAAAATCAGTGCTTTAATTACATTGGCATTGGGTACGAAATATTTTAACCGCTGGATAATATTTCTTGCCGACTTATTTTTTTCAACCGGTTCCACCCTTACCGCTTTGGCTTTTGTTTCTTATTTATGGATGGGGGGAATTACAGATGCCACACTTTGGACGATATTTCTATTATCCATCCTTTGCAGTGCGTTAAGTTTCTTTTTATGCCAGACCTATAAAGGAGTTATCCGTCACTCTTCTTTTACGGAAACAGGACGTATCGCCATGGCTTCTTCCTTGAAGGTTGGCCTGATCGTACTTCTGTTAGTCGTTATTCCTGTCAATCTTCCTTTCCGTATACTCCTCTTAGGCGGATTAATCGATCTATTTTTTACATTCTTCCTGTTAACGATTATCCGTGCCATCCTTATTATTACCTATTCAATCATAACCGATAGCGTAGCCACCTCTTGTGGCAGGTTCTTAATTTACGGGAAAAATATTCCGGCTACCTTATTGAGTGAAATATCCATTGCAGACCAACAAACATTCCGTATAGGGGGGTATCTCCTAATCGGTTCGCATACTTCCATGCGTATCGGCAAATATAAAGTCTATTCTATTGTTACTCAGTCTGAATTTAACCGGTTGGTAAACCGTAAAAATATAAAAGCGATACTGTTCGTAGACTATCAAACCGTAAAAGACGAAAGTGAGCGTTTGGTCCGCTATTGCGAGAAGAAGAAGGTCCATATGCTGATTTTGCCCTCCGTAGATGAACTCATAGAAGGTAAAAGGACCTTGCGTAATCTTCCGGAAGTCCGTATTGAAGACTTGTTGGGGCGTGATGAGATATGCATCAATATGAGTGAGATAAGTGCATCGCTTAAAGATAAAGTGGTAATGGTAACAGGTGCAGCCGGTTCTATCGGTAGCGAACTTTGCCGCCAGCTCTGTTCTTTCGGTTTAAAACAGCTTATCCTGTTCGACAGTGCGGAAACGCCCATGCATAATATCCGTCTCGAGTTGGAGGACAAATATCCGGAAGTGGAGTTTTTTCCAATCATGGGCGATATCCGTATGATAGCACGTGTCGAAAGTGTATTTCGCCGTTATCATCCTCAGGTTGTTTTTCATGCTGCCGCTTACAAACATGTTCCTTTGATGGAAGAGAATCCTTGTGAAGCCGTCCATTCCAATGTCTATGGAACCCGTAACGTAGCAGATACGGCCGTCCGGTACAATGTGGAGAAATTCATAATGATTTCCACGGACAAGGCGGTAAACCCGACGAATGTCATGGGAGCCTCCAAACGCCTTGCCGAGATATATGTCCAAAGTCTTAGCATCGCAATCAGTAAAGGCCTGTATCCCGGTAAGACCCGCTTTATCACGACCCGTTTCGGAAATGTCTTGGGAAGCAACGGTTCCGTTATCCCCCGCTTCCGTGAACAGATAATGAAAGGAGGACCCCTAACCGTAACCCATCCCGATATCGTCCGTTTCTTTATGACTATCCCCGAGGCCTGCCGTCTGGTTCTGGAAGCCGCCTTTATGGGTAAAGGAGATGAAATCTTTGTCTTTGATATGGGTACTCCCGTCAAGATAGCCAATCTGGCTCGCCGCATGATCGAACTTGCCGGCCTTGTCCCTGATAGAGATATAGAGATAAAATACACTGGTCTTCGTCCCGGCGAGAAGCTTTACGAAGAATTGCTGGCAACCAAAGAGAATACGATCCCAACCGGAAATCCTAAAATATTCCGTGCCCAAGTACGTGAATACGATTACGATAACGTCTCCACAGTAGTTAATCATTTGATAGACTTGGCTATTAAGGTAGATAAATTGGAGATGGTAAGAGTAATGAAGCGGATCGTGCCGGAGTTCAAGAGTAAGAATTCGGAGTATGAGGTGCTGGATTAATAATAGGGGGTATTATCATTTGCAGGTGTGGAGATGAAGGTTATGTACCATAGCGTAATCAGAACAGTGAAGCTGTACGGTAGCACTACATGGAATTTCATTGGATTTTTCCATAAAAGTCTTTAATATGTGCAGGGACTTTGTTAATATGACACCCGATAGGATCTATTTGGTTACAGTTAATGTTAAATTCAGAACTATTTTATTTAATACCACTCACTTGGAGCATTGTAAAAGTGCTTTGATAAAGGGGCTATATCCTTTTTAAATATTAGCTTATTTGTATGTCATACTCTAGTAATAAAATTATAGCAAAGAATGCAATGATGCTTTATCTGCGTATGTTCTTGACTATGATAGTGGGATTATATACCTCTCGTGTTGTATTAGCGGCGTTAGGAATTGAGGATTTTGGCATTTATGGTGTAGTGGGTGGTGTTGTATCTATGTTATCTTTCATTAACGCTGCTATGTCCTTATCAACTAGTAGATTTTTAACTTTTGAAATCGGAAGGGGTGATATTCGTCGTGCACAAAAGGTGTTTTCTGTAGCTTTTGAAATACATATAGTTGTAAGCTTGTTAATACTGTTTTTAGCGGAGACTGTAGGTCTATGGTTTGTTGTTAATAAGTTGGTAATATCTGAGGATAGGATGATTGCTGCAATGTGGGTATATCAGTGTTCTATTTTGTCAATGATAGTTAGTGTAACACAGGTTCCATATAATGCTGCAATTATTTCTCATGAGAAAATGAATGTTTATGCTTATGTTGAACTTTTAAATGTATTTTTTAAGTTAGCTGTTGTTTACTGCCTTTTGATAGGAAAAGTTGATCGTTTAATTCTTTATGCTGTTCTTCAATTATTTGTAAGTACATTTATTGCTCTAATATATCGTGTTTATAGTAAAAAAAAGTATAAGGAATGCCGGGTAATATGGATTTATGATAAACAAATCATCAAACCGATGTTAGGATTCACTGTTTGGAGTATTTTGGGTAATGTTGCATATATAGGTGTAACTCAAGGAGTGAATATATTATTGAATCTGTTTTTTGGTCCTATTGTAAATTCGGCTCGTGCTATTGCAGTTCAAGTTCAGACAACATTGAATAGTTTTTGGACTAATTTTTTGACAGCCGTAAATCCGCAAATAATCAAAAGTTATGCTTCTAATGAGCAGAGTAGACTACATGAACTTGTTTCTATGGGTTCACTCTATGCTTTTTTTTTAATGTTAATTTTTACAGTACCTGTTATTTCTGAAACTCCTTATTTGCTTAAATTATGGTTAAATAATGTTCCTGATTATACGGTTGTATTTGTCCGTTTAGCATTGGTGTTGTCTTTAATTGATTGTATGTCAGAACCTTTAGTTAATGCAATAAAAGCAACAGGTATTATTAAAATATATCAGATAGTAGTTAGTATAATACTTCTTTCAATTTTACCTGTTTCTTATATTTTATTTAAGCTTGATTATTCTCCTTTTTATGTGTATATCATTAATATTTTATTAAGTATATTGTGTCTATTCGTTAGAATGTTTTTTGCAAAGTACACAATTGGTATGTCAATATATTATTTTGTAGTTAATGTTTTGATAAAAGCTTTTATTGTTGGTGGATTGGCTTTTACTATTGCATATGTATTAAAACAGTTTTTTCAACCTTATGGATTTTTATTTACTTTTATTTTTTGTATATTTCTTTTTTTTATAACTGTTTGTTTGGTGTTTTTTTTGGGACTTAAAAAAACAGAGAGAGAGATGATTTGTACTTATGGCAATAAATTTTTTAAATGATAAATGAAGTATGAAATATTTTTCTACTGATAATCAGACGAATATTGTAAATAGTGCTGTTGTAAAGGCTTCGATGTCGGCAACCTTTGATTCAGTAAACCAATATCCAGAAGGATTATTACGTTATAAGGTCGCCAAGTTTTTAGGTAAACGGAAGGAAATATATGGAAATTACCCTATGGGATTTCTGTATTGGGGGCTTTCAGAATATGCACGTATGTATAATGAAATAAATTTAATTCCCTGTATAGATAAGAAGATCGCTGGAATATTTTATAAGAATGGAAATCTTAAATATAAAATCTCAGTGGTAGATCAAGTCCCGATAGGATGCTGCTTTATCAATATGTATAAGTCAACTTTTGATGATAAATATAAAATTGCTGCACATTGCATTGCAAATTATTTATTAGAAAGATTTGAAACTGATAAAATTCGATACCGTTGTCATTCAAATGTTCAATTGGTGGATACATTAGGAATGGTGGTTCCTTTCTTATGTATGTATAGTGAACTGGTAGAGGATAGAAAGTATTATAATATAGCTCGAAATATTTATGATGAATTTTTAACACATGCAAATACATCAACAGGTTTTCCTGTACATGGTTATGATACTACTACTGGGATCCATTTGGGTAGTAGTAATTGGGGGAGAGGATTAGGTTGGTATTTATTGGCCAAAGCCTATTTAGGTGATAAAAATAATTCTGTTAATTCTCTATTGTCATCTATAACCTATGTTCAATTTCCTTTTCAAGATTACTCAATAGTAGATTCATCTGTTGCTTTACTTTGTGAATTGTATAAAGTATTAATATCTCCAGATTATACTACAAATTTTACTCAATTACATTCTTTTATTCGTCAGGATGGATTGATTGATTTTTGTACTGGAGATACTTGTGGATTCAATGACTATGCTTCTTATTATGGTTTAGGGGGATTAGCTAATGGCTTATATTTACTTTTATTGTCAAAATCAAATGTATGAATATAGCGATTGTTACTCAGCCTATTAAGGCAAATTATGGAGGTGTGTTGCAGAACTTTGCATTGCAAAATGTATTGAGAAAATTAGGTCATAATCCAATCACTATAGATTATCGTGATAGTAGTCCCTTGTGGTTTTATTTATTTCAAACTGCTAAAACAATTTTATTATATCCATTTTCTTCGAAGAGAAGAGCATTGACTCCTTATAGAAATGTTTTTCCACGTGATAAACGAATAATGAATTTTGTTTATAAGTACATTAAATTGACTGATAATCAGTATTTATATTATAATAGAGCAATTGTCCGAAAATATGCAATTGATGCTGTAATAGTAGGTAGTGATCAAGTTTGGCGTCCTAAGTATAGTTCTAATTGTTTATATGATACATATCTTTCTTTTCTAAAGAATGAAAAACTAATTAAAATGTCTTATGCTGCTTCTTTTGGTGTTGATTATTGGGAATATACCGATAGGCAAACAAAAGTATGTAAAAAATTAGTAAAACAGTTCAATGCAGTTTCTGTACGTGAACATAGCGGGGTTTATTTATGTCAAAAATATTTAGATGTTAAAGCTTGCGAAGTATTAGATCCTACTTTACTTTTATCAAGTGATGATTATTGTTCGGTTTGTTCTGATATACCTGTCAATAGCAAAAGATATGTTTGCTGCTATATGTTAGACACCTGTAGTGATAAGATGATAATTATAAAAGAATTTGCACGTAAAAATAATTGTGAAGTAATCGTTTTTTCTGCTCATGATAGTATTACATATTCTATCGGGGAATGGTTGGCTTTATTTAGAGATGCAAGTTTTGTTATAACAGATTCTTTTCATGGAACAGCCTTTTCTATTATATTTCATAGGGAATTTTATTCTTTAATCAATGCTGATAGGGGAGCAGCCCGCTTTGTTTCGTTGTTGTCAAAATTTGGATTGGAATCACGTATAATAGTAAATACAAAATTGGAGAATACTCCAATAGATTGGACTGTTGTTGATTCTAAGAGAAATGAAATGATTAATAAGAGTCTTGATTATTTACGTAATGGGTTATTTTAATAAAGAATTGGTTTCCATAATTGTTCCGGTATATAATTCATCAGCGTACATAGAGAATTGTGTTAATGGATTGTTGTGTCAATCATATAAAGATATTGAAATTATATTAATTGACGATGGTAGTAGTGATGATTCATTAGATAAATGTAAAAGTTTATCACAACTTGATACACGTATTTATGTTTATTCTAAAAAAAATTCAGGGGCTAGTTCTGCTCGTAATATGGGTATTGAACATGCTAAAGGTTATTGGTTTATATTTGTTGATTCGGATGATACTGTAAAACCTGATTATGTTAAGCATTTAGTAGATGAGGCATGTTTGAGCAGTGTTGATTTTGTAATTGCAGGGATTCAATATTGGAATACTCAGACTGGAACTATAGTAGATAAAGTTTATGAGAAGGTGTTATTAAAAGAAAATAATCTTGTAGAATGTATACTAGAATATCGAATTTATGATAATGGGGCACCTTTCTCTAAGTTATATAAGGCATCGATTATACAGAATCATTCTATTCGTTTTAACGAAAATCTTCATTATGCCGAAGATTGTGATTTTATGTTGAAATATATATCATTTATTAACTCTATATTATTTATAAATTCAGTTGATTATATATATAGATTGACATTCAATTCGTTGTCACATAGAAGATTGTCTTTTTATACGGAGGAAATGTGTCTTTTAGAAATGCAGAAGAGGTATCAAGACTTAGTTTTAAAGTTTAAAGGATATAACTTGAGTTTGTACAAAGCTTCAATAATACAATATTATCTTCGAGTATTATCAGGAATTACAGATTCTAGTTTATCTATAAAAGAAAAGATAGGCTGTTTGCAATCTTTGATATATAAATGTAGAGATTATTACACTAATAGTGAATATTTTTTGTATCAACCATATTGCTTAAATGAACGTATTCAACATAAATTACTATGGTTTGGTTTTCCATTTGTGATTCTTGTATATGCAAAGGTATTTTTCCCTATACTACATTTGTTACATAAAATATCAAGATGAGAATATTATATTTAACAGGTCAGATTGCTCTTCATGGTGGCATTGAAAGAGTCACTGTTATGAAATTGAATTATTGGGCTGAAACAGGTAATGATGTTTATTTGTCAACATATGAGCAAGGAGATAAACCTTTTGTCTATCCAATATCCCCAAAAGTTCATTGTGAAGATTTGAACATAAATTATAATGTGAATTATACATGTGAGTCTCTTTATTCTTTTAGATGTTTGAAACTTGTTCCAAGGCATTTTTTTAGAACCTTAAGTTTAATTAGAAAAATAAAACCAGATGTAATTGTTGTTCCAAATTTTGGATATGAGTTTTGGTTTCTGCCTTTTATAAAAGGTAGGTCTATGTTAATTAGAGAATACCATGATTCACAGTATCAAAGAAAATTTGGTGGAGTTAAAGTTTGGATAGATGATTTTATTCAACGTTTTTATAATAGTGTAGTGGTTTTGACACCTCAAGAGGTGAGGTATTTTAGATATAAAAAGAATGTCACTGTAATACCCAATCCCATAAAGGTGTCTTCTTGTATTTCAGATTTATCCTATTCTAAGATAGTTACTGTAGGTAGAATAGATAAAGTCAAAAGGTTTGAACTGTTTATTGAAATAGCGGAATTAGTTGTTAAAAAATATCCGGAATATATATTTGAAATTTATGGGGAGGGTAATCCAATATATAAAGATGAACTTGTGGAATTAATAAAATCGAAACAGTTACAAAACAATATATTTTTCATGGGGATTACATCCGAGGTTCAGCGCACTTTATCTGAAGCATCTATATATGTTTGTACTTCTAAAACAGAAAGTTTTGGTTTGACATTGATTGAAGCTATGGATGTTGGTCTACCTGTTGTTAGCTTTGATTGCCCTCATGGACCTAAAAATATTATTTCTGATGGCGTTGATGGGTATTTAATTCAAAATGATTCTATTATTGAGGCTTCTGATGCCGTCATAAATCTTATTGAAGATAAAAAACTTTTGGTGTTAATGGGGAATTCAGCGCGTTTAAACGCCCGACGATATCATCTTGACAATATAATGAAAATGTGGATTAATCTATTTAATAAATATTGGGGCTTATGAATTTAGAATATTCAGCTGTTATCCGTACGTTAGGCTTGGCAGGAGAGAAGTATATGAGGCTTTTAAAATCTTTGGACAGCCAAACAATTAAACCTAAAGAAATATTAGTTGTTCTTGCTGAAGGATATGATTTACCTCCAGAGAGATTAGGATATGAACGTTATGTTTATAGTAAAAAAGGAATAGTTTCTCAACGTTCATTAGGAGCAATAGAAGCAAAATCAGAGTATTGCTTGTTTTTAGATGATGATTTGGAATTTGAATCTACTATGGTTGAAAGATTATTTAGACCTATAGTAGAAAAGAAGGCGGATGTAACTTTTCCAATTATACCAGAGATGGTCCCTAAGACCACATTGTCTACATTTTTAATGTGTGTCTTAACATCTTCGGCCGTGCCTATGATAATAAATAAAAAAGGGCATTACACTAGAATAAACATGGCGGGGGGATGGTCATATAATGAACATATTGATTTTTCAAAGGAATTATTGTATGAAGCTCAAACTGCACCAGGTACCTGTTATTTAGTGAAAACTGAAATTGCAAGAAAAATCAAATTTGAGGAAGAGCGGTGGTTGGAATTGACTAGCTACAGTTTGCCAGATGATCAAATTAATTTTTATAAATATTACAAGTTAGGTTATAAAATTGTGGGAATGTCAAATATCCACATTCTTCATTTGGATGGCGGTGGATCCAGTTATGAACGCACACAGAAAGCTGTTTATGCTTTAGCTAAACATCATATCATTTTTTGGCATAGATTTGTTTACAAACCAAATTGTAACCTTCTATTTAGATTGATTAGTGTTATATGTTTTATATATTGGCTTATAATATCTTCTTTGCTTGGAATTATAACTAATACATTATTATTGAGATTTAAGTTAATCGCAAAGCATCTTAAAGGTGAATTGGATGGTATAAAATATTTATTTAATAAAGACTATAAGCAGTTATCTATAGTAAGAAAAGAAAATTATTAATTATGAATTTAATTGTTAGTGCAGGTATAACTGGATTCAGTATACTATGTTTAAAAGTATTTGTTTTCTCAATAGGTCGGTATGGTAGTTGGACTTATTGTTCCATTGAAGAGAATATTATTGAAGCTAGTAATTTAGCGTATAAATTATCATAATATGCGTGAACGTATTTTTCATTTTGATATAATTCGTATGGTCGCATGTTTAATGGTTGTTATTATGCATGCTCCAATGCCGAGTGATAGGATTGTTGGTGTTTTTACCTGGGGACTTACTTATTTAACAATGCCTTGCATTGGTCTGTTTTTTGCACTATCAGGAGCGTTGCTCTTACCTATTAAAACTGTTTCCTCAGATAGTGTAAATTTTGTTAAAAATAGGGGGGGTAAATATGTTTTACCTGTTTTGATTTGGTCATTGATATATCTGTTTGTCAATGGAATTTTCACTTCAGGAGATATGAGTATGTTGATAAAATCAATATTATCACTGCCTTTTTATAGGCAGGAAGGAGTACTTTGGTTTATGTATGTACTTATCGGATTATATATTACCGCACCTGTAATTAGTCCGTGGCTAAATCAAGTAGATAAAAAAACATTGAAATTTTATTTGTTTATATGGGGTATTACTTTGTTGTATCCATTTTTCAAACCATGGTTGCAATTAGAAGAAAGTCCGTATGGCATTCTTTATTATCAAAGTGGATTTCTTGGATATTTTGTTTTAGGATTTTATCTCCGTCGTTTTGGTATTCATCTGAAGTTTCTAACTTCTATTGTTTTATTATGTATAGTTATGTTCATACCTGTTGTATATAAACTTTTTATAGAACAATATGGATTGAAATTTGGTGATATTTTTTGGTATTTAAGTATTGATTGTCTAATACTTGTTATTTTGTGGTGGAATATTCTTAAATATATAGCCAATTGGTTAGAACGTTTTCAGTATATTAAGAATTTCTGTGTAACATTTAGTAATTTGAGTTTTGGAATATATTTATGTCACTTTCTTATCCAACGTTATTGGTTATGGCATATAGGTTATATTTTAAACATACAGAATTATATCTTGCAAACATTCATTGTTATTGCTCTAACTATTCTATTTTCTTATGTTTTGTCTTATCTGCTATCGAAATCACCTTTTGGTAATCAGATAATTTGTTATAAAAGCAAATAACTTATGATACCTAAAATAATACATTATTGTTGGTTTGGTAGAAATCCGTTACCAAATTCAGCTATAAAGTGCATTGAAAGTTGGAAGACGTTTTTTCCGGAATATGAGATCAGAGAGTGGAATGAAGATAATTTTGATATACATATTATTCCTTATGTAGAGGAAGCATATAATGCAAAAAAATATGCTTTTGTTAGTGATTATGCTCGCTTTTGGATTTTATATTCTTATGGAGGCTTGTATTTTGATACAGATGTAGAGGTTATAAAACCTATGGATGATATTTTAGCCAAAGGTGGTTTTATGGGAGTTCAACATGATTATTTTTTAAATCCAGGTTTGGGTATGGCGTCTGTGGCTCATCATCAAATTTATAAGTTCATTTTAGATTATTATCAAGATTTGCACTTCTTAAAAAGTGATGGTTCATTTGATGAAACAACAATTGTTATTCATACAACAAATGTTCTAATAGGTTTTGGGTATAAGATGGATGGTCAAATCATTCAAAATATAAAAGGGATATATATATATCCTTCTGATTATTTTAATCCTCTTGATGATTTGACTGGTGTGATGAGTAAGACTAAAAATACGAGATCTATACATTGGTTTTCAAAGACGTGGTGTAGCAATTATGGCCCAATTCGGACTTACGTAACACGATTAGTACATAGGGTATTTGGTGTCAATAGTTTGAAATGGCTAAAGAAATTGATTAATTAGTATGCAGCCATTATTTATTACTGCTAATTTATACAGTAGTGTTTATCTTGTAGTGGTAGGACTTATTGCATATTTGTACTATTTAAGGATAAAGAATTTACCAGCTTCTTCAATTCAAAAAACAAAATTTGTTTCCAATGCCTTTATTCTATTATTAACTTGTATAGTGGTCCTTTTTATTGGTACACGTCCATTAGCTGGTGCTTTTACGGATATGTTTGCGTATACTGACTACTATTTATCTTCGCAGATGATAGATACTGATAATGAGCCCGGTTTTTTATTTACAGCTATTTTAGGTCATTTGTTAGGCCTTTCTGTTGAAAGTTGGTTTACTTTAATTGCGGCAATATTTTTCGGATGTAATTTATTAGCATCTCGTTCTTTTGATAAGGTAAATGGGGGACTTCTGTATTTAACTATTCTTGTATCATTTCTTACTTTCTCATATTCTACAAATACCATACGTAGTGGCATGGCGCATTCCGTATTATTGTTAGGTATAAGTTTGTATTTAAATAGAAAAAGAAATAAATTGTCTATAATTTCAATAGCTTGTTTCATTTTTGCATTTTCTGTTCATAAATCTATAACATTAGGTTTAGTATGCTTTATTCTGGCTTATTATACTGTAGGTTTACGTAGATGTTTCCAATTTTGGATTTTATCTATTTTTTTAAGTTTATTTTTAGGAAATCAAGTGGCAAGTTTGTTTCAAGGGTTAGGGTTTGATGATAGATTGGATAAATATCTTGTTGCGGATAATTTCACGGGATTCTCTCATACAGGCTTTAGGTGGGATTTTCTACTTTATAGTGCAATTCCTATTATTTTAGGGTATTATATAGCTATTAAAAGAGGATTTGAAGATAAAAAATATTCAATATTATTATCAACCTATCTTTTGGCAAATGCTTTTTGGGTTATGGTTATTCGCGTACAGTTTAGTGATCGTTTTGCATATCTTTCATGGTTTTTATATCCAGTAGTGCTTTCTTATCCTTTGCTAAAAATGGATATTTGGGGGAGGAAACAAGGTCTGTATGCATATTTGATATTGACAGGGCACTTGTTATTTACTTTGTTTATGAATTTTGTTTACTATTAATTTGTCTCTCAATAAACTTGATGTTGTTAGCGTCCAAAAATGACATATAGGAAAGTATGAATATTGGGATATTTGTTGTTGTAACAAAGCACTTATAATCATGTATAGCAATTCAGTTTTCTCTCGTATTCTTGACAATAATATAATACTATAATACTATAAACCTGCAATAGACAAGGGGTTTTCGTGCTGAAATATCCGAAATAGTCCTTTAAATAGATAATGATTGGTTGCACTTGTTATGAAAAATTATTGTTGATATCTATATGGATAGTTAATAATAAATATTAAAAAGTAATTCAGGCTTTGACGTGATTTAAAGAATGGAAGCCATAAAGTAGCTTTCCATATAAGATATGAAAAATTGGATACTAACTATATATAAACTTGTTATGTTAAATATATTAATGTGGTAAATATAGCTGTGAGATTAGAATAGGATTTAACTAACTAATATGTATCGTATGAAGTATGATTATTTAATAGTGGGTTCAGGGTTATATGGATCAACTGTCGCTTATAAATTAAAGCAGAAAGGTTATAAATGTTTAGTTATTGAAAAACGGAAGCATTTAGGGGGGAATTTATATTGTGAAAATAGGGAAGGTATTAATATTCATAAATATGGTGCTCATATATTTCATACATCGAATAAAGAAGTATGGGATTTTGTGAATTCGATTGTCGAATTTAATTATTATAGAAACTGTCCAATTGCAAATTATCAAGGGGAACTATACAATCTTCCTTTCAATATGAATACTTTTTATCAGATGTGGAAGGTACAAACACCAGAAGATGCATTGGCAAAGATTGAGGAACAGAAAGTAGAGGCTATTGCAAAAATGAAGGCAGAAGGAATTGACGAGCCTCGTAATTTGGAGGAGCAGGCATTACTTCTTATTGGTAAAGATATTTATGAGAAATTAATAAAAGGCTATACGGAGAAACAGTGGGGGCGTAAATGTACGGATCTTCCAGCTTTCATTATTAAACGTTTACCAATTCGTTTTGTTTTCGATAATAATTATTTCAATGATAAATATCAAGGTATTCCTGTGGGGGGATACAATAAACTAATAGATGGCTTGTTGGATGATGTGGAAACAAGGACTGGTGTTGATTTCTTTGAAGATCGTATCTATTGGAAAAGTATTGCAGATAGAATTATTTTTACTGGTAGAATAGATGAATATTATAATTATCAGTATGGAAAATTGGATTATCGTACGGTTTATTTTGAAGAAGAAATTTATGATCAACCCAATTATCAAGGCAATGCAGTTGTCAATTATACGGAAGATAGAGTTCCTTATACGCGTATTATAGAACATAAGCATTTCGAGATGTTTGGTGCTGATGTATATAATTGCCCAAAAACAATTGTGTCAAAGGAATATTCTGTAGAATGGAAGGATGCTATGGAACCTTATTATCCTATTAATAATGAACGTAATAATCAGCTGTATATGAGATATAGAGTATTGGCAGATCAAGAAGATACTGTTTTGTTTGGAGGACGTTTAGCTGAATATAAATATTATGATATGGCTCCGATAATTGAAAAAATAATGCTGCAGTAAATATATTAGTGATTAGTAGTTGTGTTAGCGTCCCTGATATATAGGAAAGCCGTATGAATATCGGGAAACAAAACGCTTAAAATCATGTATAGCAACTCGGATTTTGAAAGATTTTTTATTCACTACAAAATCGAGGCCGAACTGGCAGGTGAATTGATAGAGAAATTTTGCTTTAGAAACAAACTCTTTTATGGCTTATCTTGCTTTCAACAAATATGTTCTTGATACTCCTCCTTGTATAAGGAAATTTCCCATATTTTTAACAAGGACATGATATTATCAAGCTACAATATCTGAAAGAAATCTTCAAACAGATAGTGAAGGGTTGCACCGATTATGAAAATTTATTACTAATGACCATTGGAATAGCCAATAATAAGCATTAAAAACAATTCAATTTTTGACGTAATTTAAGGGAAGGTAACTACAAAGTGGCTTTCCATAGGCGACACGTCAAAATTGAACGCTAACAAATTAAAAGATAAATGGCACAAAAAACTCTACTAATAACGATAGGGATTCCTTGTTATAATGCAGAAAGGTTTATTGAACTGGCAATTAAGTCCGTTTTATGCCAAACGTATGATAATTTTGAATTGATAATTACTGATGATGGCTCTCAAGATAAAACGGTTGAAATAATTAGGCAGTTTACGGATTCTCGTATAAAACTTGTTTCAGATAATATAAATAGAGGTATATCTTTTCGTTTAAATCAACAAATAGACATGGCGAAAGGAGATATATTTGTTCGTATGGATGCCGATGATTTAATGTTTCCAACTCGATTGGAACATTTAATCTGTTATTTAGAATCTAATCCTGAAATAGATGTTGTAGGTTCAAGCGCTGTTGTGATTAATAATGATAATCAAATAATTGGAATTAGATTAAGTTCTTATGATTTTTCACAGCCTCTGTCTTTTGATAGGTCGGCAATCTTTATCCATCCAACTGTTGCAGGAAGAACAAAATGGTTTCGTAAATATCATTATAAGGATGAATTTAATGGGTGTGAAGACTGTAATCTTTGGATACGAAGTTATGCAGAGTCAAAATTTTATATAATTCCAGAGCCGTTGTATTTTTATAGAGAGCCTTTGATATTTAAATTGTCTACATATCTTTTTCGTAAAAAGCAAGGTCGGAAAATGAGAATTGCTGAACGTAAATATGTTAATAATAATTTATTGCTTCTCTTTTTTATTTTAAAAAGTTATTTATCTGGTTTTGCTGCTATAATGTTTCATTTATGTAAGCGAGATAAACAAATGATTGCTAAGAGAAATGATGAAATATCATTACAGGATAGAATAGAGTATGATGAAATTTTGCGCAAAATAATTTCTTTTAAATTAAAATGACTATGTTTTCAACAAAAGATATTTATATGAAAGCATGTAAAAAATCAAAAGATTTACATGTTATGACAGATGATGAACGATTGCTGTTGCAGTCTCATTTGCGAAAAATGTATGTGGATATAGAAAATGTATGTGTGGCCCATGGGTTAACCATGATGATTGCTTATGGTAATGTTATTGGCGTGTTGCGTCATCAGGGTTTTATTCCTTGGGATGATGATATAGATTTGTTGATGCCAAGAGAGGATTACGATAAACTTATTAATATTTATGCTAATGAATTGCCATCACAGTATAAGATTTATGCTCCTAATAGTAAACATGGACCAATTTACCGGTTTGCAAAAATTGTAGATACATCAACTCGATTTGTAACACCATCTTCCGATGAGAAAAATGAAAAATCTGGGATTTTTATTGATGTTTTTCCGTTAGAGTTTTCTCCGAGTAATAAATTCCTAATCAAATTCAGACAGCTATGGAGTACTGCTTTAATGTTGATCGCTTCTACAGTTGATGAAAGAAATCATAAGAACTTTCTGTATAAAAAAATAATCTGTTCCACTTTTATAGGTAAACGAACTTATATGCTCCGTAACTTTATAGGTTTTATATTTAGTTTTAAAACTGCTCAATCTTGGTTCAATATGTTTGACAAGTTTGTTCATTATAAAAATGATGTCAGCGGGGGATATGTAATACCATCCGAAGGTCCTAAAATAACTAATTTCATTCCTACTGATAAATCATTGTTCTTACCAACAAAGCGGATGAAGTTTGATGATATAGAGGTGTTTGTCCCTAATCAAGCAGAAAAATATTGTGATATGGAGTACGGAAATTGGAAAAAAATTCCACCTGTAGAACAAAGATGGCAACATTTTATAAAAGAAATTCGATTTACTAATCCTTTGAAATAATTAGATATGCAAGCAATAATTTTAGCCGCAGGTATGGGCAAACGTCTTGGTGAGTACACTAAAAACAACACCAAATGTATGGTTCCTGTGAATGGTATACCATTAATTGATAGGGCTTTGGGGCAACTAAGTAAGTTTGATTTGAACCGTGTCGTAATTGTCGTAGGGTATGAGGGTAAAAAACTTATGGAGTATTTGGGCGATGAATATAATAATTTAAAGATAGAGTATATTAATAATCCTATATATGATAAGACTAATAATATTTTTTCTTTAGGTCTTGCCAAAGATAAGATGATGGAAGATGATACTCTCCTGATTGAGAGTGATTTGATTTTTGATGATGGTATATTTAATTTGCTGGTTGATAATCCTTATCCTAATTTGGCTGTGGTAGCAAAATATGAGACTTGGATGGATGGCACTATAGTACGTATTGATGAGGATAATAATATTATCAACTTTGTTCTGAAAGAAGATTTTCGATATGCAGATACTGATAAAAACTACAAAACGGTCAATATCTATAAATTTTCTAAAGAGTTTAGTACGATAAAATATATTCCTTTCCTTGAAGCTTACATGAAATCTGTAGGTACCAATGAATATTATGAAAATGTCCTTCGAATAATTTCATTCTTGAACTCCCATGATTTGAAAGCGCTTCCTATAACGAATGAAAAGTGGTATGAAATAGACGACAAGCAAGATTTGAATATCGCTGAATCTTTATTTTCTGAGTCAGAAGATTTGTTGAAAAAGTACTATGCTCGTTATGGTGGTTTTTGGCGTTTCCCACGAATGTTGGATTTTTGTTATCTGGTTAATCCTTATTTTCTCCGTTCAACGATTATAGATGAGCTGGAAGCTAATTTCCGCACATTGTTGGGGGAATATCCTTCTGGCATGAAAATTAATACGCTTCTTGCAAGCAAATGTTGGGGCGTAAAGGAAGAGTATATTATTCCGGGGAATGGTGCAGCCGAACTTATAAAAGCCTTAATGGAAAATATTGATGGAAAAATGGGTATTATTCGGCCAACATTTGAAGAATATCCAAACCGATTGAGCGAGGAATCAATTGTAAGTTTTATTCCCAATAATAGAGATTTTCGTTATAGTATACAGGATTTGATTGATTTCTTTTCTGAAAATTTAATAGATAATCTTTTACTTATCAATCCGGATAATCCTTCTGGAAATTTTATTTCATTAGATGAGATATGTCAATTAGCTTCTTGGTGTGAACATAAAGGTATTCGTCTGATTGTCGATGAAAGTTTTGTTGATTTTAGTGAGCAGTGGGAAAGTTCTTCTCTATTGAACGATGATTATTTGGAAGTATATCCTCATATGGTTGTTATAAAATCTATTTCAAAAAGCTATGGTATCCCAGGACTTCGTTTAGGTATTCTTACTTCTGCGGATGTAGAATTGGTAGCAAAAATGAAAAAAGAAGTAAGTATTTGGAATATTAATTCATTTGCTGAATTCTTTATGCAGATTTTTACCAAATATGAAAAGGATTATAAAAAAGCTTGTGCTAAATTCATAGATGTACGTGCGGCCTTTTTGAAAGAGCTGGAAAAAATTCCTTATTTACATGTAATGCCTACGCAAGCTAATTTTGTTCTTTGCGAAGTTCTGGCTCCTTATGTAGCAAATGATTTAGCTCTTCAGTTACTTAAGAATCATAATATTTTAGTTAGTGTATGCGGTGCGAAGAAAGGAATTGAATCCAATAAGTATGTTCGTTTAGCAGTTCGTAGTACTGATGATAACAACAGACTTATAGATGCTTTGCGAAATTTGGATTAATAAATATAATAAACAAGCCAGTTCAATGAATAATAAACAAACTACTTTAAATGGAGCGACTTTTTTCTCCTAAGCTCATCCGTACCTCCACCATCCCCACCTCCCTCGAAAACCTCTTGAAAGGCCAACTTCAAATGCTTTCCAAGTATTATAATGTGCTTGCAGTCTCTTCTCCGGGAGAAAAGTTGGAAGCAATAGAAAAGCGGGAGGGTGTACGTACAATCGCTATCCCGATGGAACGGCGTATCTCTCTGATAAAAGATTTTATTTCATTAATCAGGTTGATTATTCTCTTTGCCAAGGAAAAGCCGGATATGGTCCATTCCATTACGCCCAAAGCCGGATTACTGTCTATGTTGGCTGCTTGGATTACACGGGTACCGGTACGGATGCATACGTTTACGGGGCTGGTGTTTCCTACAGCAACAGGAAAGATGCAGAAACTTTTGATAGCGATGGACCGCTTGACCTGTTTTTGTGCAACCCATATCAATCCGGAAGGGGAAGGGGTGAAGCGGGATCTGGTTGACTATAAAATTACTTCCAAGCCGCTTCACATCATAGCTAATGGTAATGTGAACGGGATCGACCTCGAATATTTCGACAGGACGCCGGAGGTTATGGAAAAGGCTTGGTTTTATAGGGAGGAAGGAATTTTCACTTTCTGTTTTGTGGGACGTATGGTGAAAGACAAAGGCATTAACGAACTGGTGCGTTCTTTTTTACGGTTGTATCAGGAAAATGGCCGGGTACGTCTGTTATTGGTCGGGCCTTTTGAAAAAGAGTTGGACCCGGTTTTACCGGAGGTGGAAGAACAGATATTACATCATCTGGGAATTTGTAGCGTGGGGTTTCAAGGCGATGTTCGTCCATTTTTGGCTGCTTCGGACGCATTGGTGTTTCCCAGCTATCGGGAGGGATTCCCGAATGTGGTCATACAGGCAGGTGCTATGGGGCTTCCGGCGATCGTGACGGATATAAACGGCTGTAATGAGATCGTTTTGCCGGAACAGAATGGGATGGTTATTCCCCCTAAAAACGAACAAGCTTTATATGAAGCGATGAAATATTTTGTCACCCATCCGGAAGAAGTGGAAAAGATGGCGGAGAACGCCCGTCCGTTGATCGCTTCCCGTTATGAACAGCAGAGGGTATGGGATGCCTTGCTGGCTGAGTATAAGTCTATAATTAAAAAGTAATCGATGTATAAATATTTCTTTAAACGATGGATTGATTTTATCATCGTCTTTTGCGTATTGGCTGTGATTTGGCCGATATTGTCGGTTATCGCCTTATGGCTGCATTTTGCCAACAAAGGGTCCGGTGCTTTCTTTACTCAGGAACGTCCTGGAAAGAATGGGAAAATCTTTAAGGTAATCAAATTCAAGACAATGACGGATGAACGGGATGCGGATGGTAATCTATTACCGGATGCCGAGCGCCTGACGAACATAGGACGTTTCATCCGTTCTACTTCTATAGATGAACTACCGCAATTAATCAATGTCCTGAAGGGTGATATGTCCCTGATTGGTCCCCGTCCCTTGCTTGTACAATACCTCCCCTTATATAGTAAAGAACAATCCCGTCGTCATGAAGTCCGTCCGGGTATAACCGGCTGGGCACAGGTGAACGGGCGGAATGCTATCAGTTGGACCCGGAAGTTTGAACTCGATGTATGGTATGTGGACCACTGTTCACTATGGTTGGATATAAAGATTATAGGGTTAACAATAAAAAAAGTGTTTGTCCGGGAAGGTATCTCACAAGAGGGACAGGCAACGATGGAGTTTTTTACGGGTAATAATTAAACGGATATGTATTTATACGGTGCGAGTGGTCATGCTAAAGTGGTCATAGATATATTAAAAGCAAATCATATAGAGATAGAAGGCCTTGTCGATGATAATCCGGAGATAAATGAACTTTTGGGTTATCCGGTTTTTCATGAAAAAGAAGATATTTCCCCTCTTATAATAAGCATAGGGGATAATAAAATACGCCGGGTAATCGCCCACAAATTGAATGTTGAATTCGGAACGGCGATACATCCGTCTGCGGTAGTCTCTCCTTATGCAACCGTGCAGGAAGGAACGGTGGTAATGCAAGGTGCGATTGTCCAGTCTTGTGCCTGTATAGGGAAGCATTGTATTGTTAACACCGGAGTGTCTGTCGATCATGAATGTGTGGTAGGAGATTTTGTGCATATCTCTCCGCATAGTACGCTTTGTGGAAACGTACAAGTTGGTGAAGGAACTTGGATAGGTGCAGGTACGATGGTCCTACCGGGTGTCAAGATCGGAAAATGGTCCGTGATAGGTGCAGGTTCGGTGGTAGCCAAAGATATTCCGGATGGGGTTTTGGCTGTGGGTAATAGGTGTAAAACTATAAAGACATTAAAAACAGAAATGTTAATCAGTGTTAACGGGGGGGGGGGGGTAAATTACCTTCTTAAACCTCTTTTAGCAGCAAAAGCTGCTTTGGAGTGTCATGACCTTAGAGGAAATACCAATATCCTAATCACCTCCGCTGGAAAGCGGGTCACATTGATAAAGCAGTTTCAAGAAACATTGAGACGTTTTTATCCTGAAGCGAAGGTGTTTACGACAGATATGAATCCTGCGATGGCTCCTGCCGGGATTGCTTCTGACGGGTGTATGGTTGTACCGAGGGTAACTGCTCCCGGTTATATAGAGGTGTTGTTGACAATATGTAAGGAAAAAGGAATTCGGATTATTGTGCCGACTATCGATACCGAGCTATTGGTTTTAGCGGAGAATAAAGAATTGTTTCGGGAAAATGGGATAGAACCGATGGTTTCGGAATTGCCTTTCATACAAGCTTGCCGGGATAAGCGGAATACCGGGACATTCCTGAATAGTCATGATATTCGTGTTCCGGCTCCTGTGGATAAATCTAATCCGACTTTTCCTCTTTTTGCTAAACCGTATGACGGCTCCTTAAGCAAGGATCTGTATGTCGTAAGGTGTAAAGAAGAACTGACGCAGGAAATATTGAATCATCCGAAATTGATCTTTATGGAATATATCGACAAACAGGAATACAAGGAATTTACGGTCGATATGTATTATGGAAGGGATAACCGGGTGAAGGCTATTGTGCCACGTGAAAGAATAGAGATCCGTGCCGGTGAGATCAATAAAGGGGTTACCCGGAAAAACTATTTGGTCAGGTTCTTGAAAGAGCGGCTGGAATATTTGCCGGGAGTGGTTGGTTGCATCTGTGTCCAGTTGTTCTATAGGGATTCGGACGATGACGTAGTCGGTATCGAGATTAATCCACGGTTCGGCGGGGGGTATCCGCTTTCTTATTATGCGGGAGCCAACTTTCCGGAATATGTCGTAAGAGAATACATGTTGGATGAAACGTTGACGTATATGGATATTTGGGCGGACAATACTTTGATGCTCCGGTATGACAACGAGGTAATCGTATATGAAAAATAAGATTTTCATTTTTGATCTGGATGATACGTTGTATAAGGAAATCGATTTCTTATACTCTGCTTATCGGGAAATTGCCGGATGGATAGAGTTGGAGTTTTCCTTGAAAGGGATCTATACTTTTATGTTGGAGTCTTATAAAAAAGAGCTGGATGTTTTTTCTTTTTTGATTGATACTTATAATTTACCGTTGGCGAAAGCGGACTTTTTATCTGTTTACAGGACTCATCGTCCCGATATTCGGTTGGATCCTGAAACCTCGAAGGTTTTGGAGGGCCTGAAGCAGGATTTTCCGTTGGGGATGATTACGGATGGTCGCTCGATCACCCAACGGAATAAGTTCCAAGCATTGGGACTTGAACAATTTATTGAAAACGAAAACTTGGTTATATCTGAAGAGTTTGGCTCTGAAAAACCGTCGGAGAAGAATTTCATGTTTTTCCAAAATAAATATGCTGATGCGGAGTTTGTCTATGTCGGGGATAATCTTCGGAAAGATTTTATCACACCTAATAAGCTGGGGTGGAAAACGATCTGCCTGTTAAATGATGGAAGGAATATCCACCGTCAGGATTTCTCTTGTCCGGAAGTGTTTTTGCCGGATGTGAAGATACATGCTTTGAAAGAATTATTGTTTTTGTAGATTTAATAATAATTATAATGAACAAACGAATCTACCTCTCCCTCGCCCACATGTCCGGCAAGGAGCAGGTTTTCATACAGGAGGCTTTCGATACCAATTGGGTGGTTCCCTTAGGCCCGAATGTAAACGCCTTTGAAGAATCCCTGGAACAGTTTTTAATGGACAATGGACAATTAACACGGGACAATGAACAGCTCTCTGATAATTGTCACCTGTCACCTGTCAATTGTCACCTGAAAAAAGTCGTTACCCTCTCCGCCGGTACGGCAGCCGTCCATCTGGCTTTGTTGGCTTGCGGTGTCGGGCCCGGTGATGAAGTGATCGTGCAGAGCTTTACCTTCTGCGCCTCTTCGCATCCGGTGGCTTATCTGGGGGCTACTCCGGTGTTTGTGGATTCGGAGGCGGATACTTGGAATATGGACCCGGAGTTGCTGGAAGAGGCTATCAAAGACCGTATCGCCAAGACGGGTAAGAAGCCGAAGGCGATTGTTCCGGTTTATTTGTACGGGATGCCTGCCAAGATAGCGGAGATTATGGCGGTGGCCGATACCTATGGTATTCCGGTTATCGAGGATGCCGCCGAAGGATTGGGAAGCCGGTACGACGGACGGATGTGCGGCACGTTCGGACGATACGGGGTGCTCTCTTTCAACGGGAACAAGATGATTACGACTTCCGGCGGCGGGGCGCTGATCTGCCCGGACGAGGAAGCGAAAAAGAAAATCATGTTCTATGCAACCCAAGCCCGTGAGTCATACCCGTACTATCACCACGAAGAGATAGGCTACAACTACCGTATGTCGAATATCTGTGCCGGTATCGGACGTGGGCAGATGACGGTTCTCGATGAACATATCGCCCATCACCGGCATATCTGCCGGCTCTATAAGGCATTGCTTGCCGGGGTGGAAGGAATTACATTACATGAGAATCCCTCTTCCCGCTTTGACAGCAACTACTGGCTGAATACGATATTGCTCGACCCTGCTTTGCATGTGAAAGGTGAAGAACAGGCGTATGAATCGGCTGTACGGGGCGCTGTAGGCGGAGCTGCCGGAGTGACTCGTCAGGCTTCCTCCTTGCATACAAGCTGCGAACCCAATAAAAATGTAGAGGCTATGCGTATGGCGTTGGATGCAGCCGGCATCGAATCCCGCCCCTTATGGAAACCGATGCATCTGCAACCGGTCTATACGAATAATCCTTGTTATGCCAACGGGGTGAGCGAGTCTCTTTTCAAACAGGGACTTTGCCTGCCGAGCGGCCCCTGCGTGACGGATGAAGATGCGGAGTATATCGTATCGGAAATTAAAAAGTCGATTCAGTGATATTGCTGTTCGGAAAATAGTTCATACATTTGTCCTAACACACTAAAAATAAAAGACTATGAAGAAAAAGAACGTAGAATACCAATATCCGGAAAAAGAAGAATCTTCGTTGCAGGAACCTGTTGTTTCGTATCAGCAAGAGGATTTATATAGGAATGCAAAAGTCGCAATAGAAGTTGACCGAAATCTTTTTGAACAACTGAAAATGTATGCACAGTCTACAGGACATACAATTTCTGATATTGTGGAAAAACAGTTGAAGAGTTTTTTGAATACAAAAGTGAAGGATGCCTCTAAGCCTGTGTCTTCTAAATTGAGGGGTATCGTTGAACTTCCTGCAGATTTTGATTATAAAGAAGAAATTTTTAACAAACCTGCAGAGAAATGAAGCACTATTTTGTGGATACAAATGTCATTATTGATATGTTAGCGAATCGTAGAGAATTTGCAGATGCAGCTTCGGATTTGTTTGATGCTGCAGGACGGAGGGAGATTTGCCTTTATATTTCATCCCTGTCATATGCGAATGTTTATTATATTGTTCGAAGATATTTGGGACATGATAAGACAATAGAGAGTTTAAAGGCTCTTTCTGATTATGTGACGATTGTTCCGGTTACAGGGAAAGTAATAGGTTTAGCTCTATCTTCCGATTTTAATGATTTTGAAGATGCGATTCAGTATTATTCTGCGATTCAAAAGAAGTCAGTGAGATATATAGTTACTCGAAATATTAAAGATTTTAAGTATTCCGAATTGCCTGTAATAGAACCTAAAGATTATAAGTTATAAAAAACAGGATTTTTTCTATATCTTTATTGTAATAAATAAAGAATATGTATATGGCTACAGGAACGATATAGAAGTTCGCTGATATGGGGAAGAAAACATTGGAATATAAAGCGCGAATTCATACTTGGTTGGCTTGGCATGATGAACCCGGTTTACCCGTGGGTACTGCTATTACCAGTCGTATTTTATCTACAGATAATGATTTATGCCAATGTTTTGTAGATTGGTTGGAACGTTTATTTGAATGTGCTCCCGGCAAATGAACACAGTATCTATTGCCATTCGGAAAATAGTTCATATATTTGTCCTAACACATTAAAAATAAAAGACTATGAAGAAAAAGAACGTAGAATATAAGCTTCCGGATGAAGACTCTTCATTACTTCAGGAGCCAGCATTGAGTTATCGGCAGGATGTTGTATCGAGGGAGATTCCTGAACAAATCATGTGGGATATAGAAGTTAGCCGCGAAGAATATAAAAAAGGGTTAGCTATTCCGGTGGATGATTTTATGAAGAAGTATCGGAATGGGATATAATCTTGTAATTACCCCCAAAGCCCAGCAATCTATTGATGATGTTTTAAAAATGGTGGGAGATCTTTGGGGGATGGAAAGTTATTCCAAATTACTTCATGAATTAGATCGTTGTTTCGAAATAATTCAGAATTATCCGTTAGCCTTTCATGTTAATGTTCATTATCCGGAAATTAGACAATGTGTTGTTACTCCATTGAATATTCTTTATTATCAGATAGAAGAAGAGGATATTATAATTCTGGCATTTGAGAATACACGGACTAATCCGGATAAAAGTTTTTTAGGGATTAAATGAATCATCACCCTATAAACCACTTATAAACACACCCCGCTCCCCCGAGTAGCATCATGCTGTATCCCGAAATTCCGAGCCAGTCGGCTTGCGAACGGTTGTGGAGAGCGAGAGGATCGTTCCGATGCAGCTTCGGATTTGTTTGATGCTGCAGGATGGAGGGAGATTTGCCTTTCCGAATTGCCTGTAATAGAACCTAAAGATTATAAGTTATAAAAATCAGGATTTTTTCTATATCTTTGTTGTAATAAATAAAGAACATGTATATGGCTACAGGTCAATCATTATATTTGCCATCTATTCAGATAGAGGGGTTTAAGTCGATAGAGTTTTTGAAACTCGATTCGTTGGCTACCATGAATTTGCTGACAGGGGATAATAATGTGGGAAAGTCTACACTTTTGGAGGCTTTGTATATATATGTCTCCGGAGGTATATATAATGTTTTATACCAGATCGCTTGTGATAGGATGAACTGTACCAAAGCAACCCGCTTTGATGACGATGGAGGAGAGTATAACAAAAACTTGATGGCCTCTTTTTTTAAAGACTGGAAATTGGAGTTGGGACAACCTCTCCGGATGAATGCGGAAACGAAGGGCTCGTTTAAAATGAGTTTTGTTTATTTCTATGAAGAGGAGCATAAAGATGCAGGAGGGGAGATCTCCAGGAGATTTATTATCAGAGATGAAGCAGGTTTGGCAAAAGCCGCTTCGATGGATGTAAAAGAAGCTATCTTGATAGAACTCGGAGAGGAAGAAAATTTATATCCTCTTAATCGCAGGTTTCTCCGGAGAAGGGACATTGACTTAAAAAATATACAATTTATCCGTACTTCTTCTTTCTCTAATGAGATGAATGCCCGTTTGTGGGACAACATTACCTTGACCGATTTGGAAGATGAAGTCGTAAGCGCGTTAAGAATCATTGAGCCGGACATTAAGGGAATTGCTTTTCTGGAGGAACCTGTTCGTTCTTTTCCAATGGAAGGAGCTCGAAGAGTTCCGTATATTACATATGGCAATAAACCCGGACGTTTTCCATTAAGTGTGATGGGGGATGGCATGAACCGGATTTTTGCTCTTGTTTTAGCTTTGGTGAACAGTGCGAATGGATTCTGTCTGGTGGATGAAATTGAAAACGGGATTTATTATCGCCGTCAGCCGGATTTGTGGAAAGTGATTGCACATCTGGTCGAAAAGCTGAATATACAATTATTTGCTACAACACATAGTAATGATTGTGTGAAGAGTTTTTCCGAGATAGCCAGTGATCAGAATGCGAAGTTGATTCGTCTGGAAAAAAGAGAAAAAGGAATTAAAGCCGTTGATTATTCTGCAGAGGAGGTTTCTATCGCTGCTGATAACGATATAGAAGTTCGCTGATATGGGGAAGAAAACATTGGAATATCGTTTGTTGGTAGAAGGAAAGAACGATCAGCATGTCATTTGGAATTTGGCTGCACGGTTAGGGTTGAAAGAGACGTTTGAGGTTGTAGCGAAAGATTCTTATTCGGAGGTAATTAAGATTTTGCCTACAGAATTGAAAAGTACGAATACTTTAAAACGATTGGGAATAATTGTAGATGCGGATGTCAGCATTGCCGCCCATTGGCAAACCATTCGGGATATTCTTGATAAAAGCGGTTTTTATGAGGTGCCGGATGAACTGCCGGAAGGAGGTTTGGTCTGCTATCCGAATGACCCCGAACAGTTGGTTGTCGGCGTATGGATTATGCCTGATAATCAAGTGGAAGGAATGATTGAAGATTTTATAGTTCAAATGGTGCCGGATATGGATAATGACCTTCTGTTGCAAAAAACAGATGTCATATTGGAAGAGTTGGAGGCATTGGATGAAAAGGAAAAACAAGCATTAAACCTATATAAACCGGTCCATCATTCTAAAGCACGAATTCATACCTGGTTGGCTTGGCATGATGAACCCGGCTTACCCATGGGTACTGCTATTACCAGTCGTATTTTATCTACAGATAATGATTTATGCCAATGCTTTGTAGATTGGTTGGAACGTTTATTTGAATGTGCTCCCGGCGAATGAACACAGCATCTTTGTTTATATAAGTCCCCAGGAACAGACCGTATTATAAACCAATCTATCCCTGAGGAAATCTATCACCCTATAAACCACTTATAAACACACCCCGCTCCCCCGAGTAGCATCATGCTGTATCCCGAAATTCCGAGCCAGTCGGCTTGCGGGCGGTTGTGGAGAGCGAGAGGACCGCTCCGATGCAGCTTACCGTTACTTCCGTCTCCCGCATCAGCAGGGAGAGGAGAGCCAGAAGGAGCAGGTAGAGGGCCAGGGTTCGAGGGCGGATTGGTTGGATAGGGAGACGGGCAGGGGCAGTTATCCGCCGTTTTCTTCTTGCGTGGGAAGATAATCCGCGCAAGGACAGTAAGGAAATCGAGAATAGTTTCAAGGACTTTCATATTAGAAGATGAATAAAGGTGAATAAATTCGGGAAATAATATAATAGTTGACAGTTGACAAGTGACAGTTGACAGTTGCTTCGCGTCAGTATTACATAAGAAAGGAGGTTCTTGTCCGGGCGAGCATTTTTATTTTTCCCGTTACTGTCTTTTTCTTTAACTGTCACCTGTCAACTGTCAACTGATTTGTCAACTGTCACCTGTCAACTGTCAACTATTCAGAGTTCCTCCGGTTTGTCCCCATCACTCCCCCCTGAGTTGCCGGGGTCGGTGGCAGCGTCTTTTTTGGGGACGTAGCGTTCGAAGGAGGCGTTGTTTACCAGGTTTATCAGCATGGTGCCGGGGTAGAAGACGATATGGGCGCGGTTGAAGAGAGAAGTGTTGAACTCGTCGATGGTTTTTGCTCCTTTGCTGCCCGCCACCATGCGGAAACTGCCGAACTCGCCCAGATGGACCGATTCGCCATCGGAAAGCGCTTCGTTCATCACCTTGAGCAGGCCGTCGAGCACGAGGAGGATTTCACCGCGGCTGGCGGTACAGTAGTTCTCGATACGGGTGCAGATTTTGTTGATCGTCAGCTTTTTCGTGATGCTGGTTTGCGCATGGTAAAGCGTATCGCCTTCGGCAGCATCCTTACTCATGTTTTGTCGCTTGACTAACGTGTAAACTAATGGCATAATTTTTAGAGTTTAAAGTGTAAGAATTTAAAGTTTGAAAATTAAGAACTGGGAATTAAAAACACGTGTATTAATTTGTACACAACAAAGATACGGCAGGCTAAAATCCCGGAGTCCGGTAGAGGCTGTTAGCGTCGATTACGAACCATTAATAGTTAAGAAAATAAACTACTTGAACCCCATTCCGAAACATAGGTGTTTTGCATTCAAAACATATATGTTTTAAAATCAAAACACCTATGTTTTGAAAACAGGAAAAAAAAGAAAGAACGCCATATAATCGAAACAAAAAACAAATTTGTAATGAAAATAAACAACGATAAATATATGTCCGAAGATATCGGGCAATTCATTGGGATTTTAAAAAAAAGTAAATGCGATAACGGGAAGGCATTTGTCGTTTCCACAATTAAGAGACTATATAGAGCGTGAGGAGAATAGTGAAGATTTGCTCCTTTCACTCGTTTTGTTGTTCGGCAGTAAATCCGTTGGCAAATATAAATCATGGCATCCGTTGAAGCATCGTTTTTTTGAAACGTATAGCGATCAGATACATGCTTGTTGCGGATATGATACCGGTCGTCTGGAAATACAAAAAATAGAATTGCCGTCCCCCGGCCTGTTTCTCCATTATATGGGTGCGATGAGACGTTCCGGAATGATGGGTGATTGTTCGTATTCAATGCTTTCCGGTTATTTGGATTTGATATTTAATATGGGAAGTTCCGAAAGTACGGTTTTAAATAAGCTGAAAGAACAAAATCCCGAATTTGAATATCTTGCAGAGCGGATGAATGCGGAAAAAAAGAAGTTCAAAATACGTGAAGTGGAATTATAAGTAATTTATTAATAGTGTTATATGGCTTCTTTCTTTCGTTTTTATCCAAATAAAAATCCGCAAAAAACAGTTTTTTTTTAGTCGAAAACAAGCCCGATATTTGTGACATGGGATGAAAAAAATGTTTTCTGAAAAAAAACTTGAAAATCACGTATTATAAATAATTATAAGAGAATACTTACTTATATATTAAAGAGAAATTTCACGGGCAATGCCGTTTGCCTTTCACGCTATATTATAAATATATGTTTATCAGGAAGTTTCAGAAATCAAAGTCGTTTCATACCCCATTTCATTAAATTTAATCTATTGAAAATGAAAAATTCAACGAAAGAAAAGAGAGTGGCGGATTTCATGGGACAATCGTATGTCTGTATTCCCCGTAAAGTGTTGAGAATGCTGTTCGAAGGCAATAGCCGTGAGAAGAAAATAGGATTTGTCTATCTGTCATTATTGGCAAAGGCTTATTTTATTGATGGTTATGTCGTTTTGAACAAGCATCCTTATAGTTGCAGGCGTGGTGAATATGTAGGAACTTGCAAGCATTTGTCCTTGTGTACAGGTATGAGTCAGGCTTCTGTTTGCCGTATGTTGAAATGGCTGGTAAAGGAAGGCTTGGTGGAAATGTATCCTTTGGAAGATGGCAGTCGCATCCGTGTAAATGAGTACGATTTGTTAACGGTTTCGCGCGTAACCGGAAAAGTAAAAGATACTACGGACCCTTCCCCGTTCAGCCGTTTTGCCGAAGCGGAACACCTGCTGGGCGGACGCAGTATGGAACGTGATTTGGCAGCCCTCGAGGCAGAAAGGGGGGAAGCATGAATACGGGGGAAATGATGCACGATGTATCCGTGGAAGATGTGGAAAAGGCATTGGTGTGCTGCATGATGGTGTCGGTGGAAGCTCCGGTGTTTGCCGAAGGCCGGTTGACAGGGGAGATGTTTTCCGATGCCTCGTTAGGGTTTGTTTATGAGGTGATTATGGGGCTTTACAAGAAAGGCATACAGCCAGATATGGTTTCGGTGGAAGCCGGGATGCGGCAGGCGGACGAGGCTCTCTGCAACAAGTTGGGCGGACTGTCGTTCCTGTTGCCTTACATGCTGAATGTGCGGCATGGCGGCAATGTGCCGTATTACGTGGAAGAGATGCGGCGGCAGTATAAGTTGCGCTCTCTGGCGATGCTGTTCAGTACGTTGGCATTCAAGGCCGGGAAAGTGTCTTCCCTGCCGGATGAGTTGGCTGAGGAGGCCGACCGCCTGTTGATGCAGTTCCGGCAGGATACGGCGGACGGGCTACCGGTACGCACGGTAGGCGAACTGGCGGTGGAAGCCGTCGAGTGGCACAACTGCCGCCTGAAAGGGAGCCGCGGGACGGAACAGGTGCAAAGTGGCCTTGCCGAGTTCGATTATGTGACCGGTGGCCTTCACAATGCCGAGCTGACGGTTGTTGCCGGACGTCCGAGCGACGGGAAAACGGCTGTCAGCCTCCAAATGGCATTGAATGCGGCACATGCCGGGAAGTCGGTATGCTTCTTTAGCCTCGAGATGTCGAGCCTGCAAATGCTGAACCGCATCTTGGTGGGGATGACGGGGGTGAACCCGGATAGTTTGCGTGTCTGCAAACCTTCCGCCGGTGATATGACCTTGCTGGAAAAGGCGGCGGCGCAACTGAAAGATTTGCCTTTCTATCTCGATTATACGGCCGGTTCCACGGTGGAGGAAATCCGTGCGAAAGCCATGCTGCAACGCCGGTTGGACAAATGCGACCTGATTGTGGTAGACTACCTGCACCTTTTGGGCGGCGACCGCCAGCGGGGAGAGACGCAGGAGCAAATGGTGGGGCGCAACATCCGTGCACTCAAGCAACTTGCGTTGGATGCGAATTGCCCGGTATTGGTTGTTTCGCAGATGAACCGTGCCTGCGAAACGCGTCCGGACAAGGCTTGTCTCCCGGTGATGAGCGACCTGCGCGACTCTGGAACCATCGAACAGGTGGCGGATTGCGTGGCGTTTGTCTACCGTCCCGAACGGTATGGCATCACCCGCGACGAGAAGACGGGCCATAGCCTGGTCGGGGTCGGCAGGATTTATATATCGAAAAACCGTAACGGAGCGACCGGCATAGCCCGTTTCCGCTACAATTCATCCTTTACCCGTATTACGGATTATATCCAACCCGGTACGCAAACCAGTTTGATGCTATGACAAAACAAGAGATTAAAGCCCTGAAAGCCTCCCTGTCCATCGAGGAGGTAATCGGGCGCTATATAAAACTGACACGGACAGGACGCTGTCTGACAGGGCTTTGTCCCTTCCACGGCGACCGCCATCCCTCCCTCTCGGTCAACCCGGAAAAGGGCACTTTCATCTGCTATGCCTGCGGCGAAAAAGGGGATGCCATTCGTTTTGTGCAGAAGATGGAAGGACTGAGTTTTAGCGAAACGCTAAATCAGTTGACAGTTGACAGTGGACAAGTGACAGTTGAAGAAAAAGACAGTAACGGAAGAAACAAAAACGCTCGTCCGGACAAGAATACCCCTTCCCAAGTAAATACCGACGCGAAGCAACTGTCAACTGTCACTTGTCAACTGTCAACTGATTTGTCAACTGTCACTTGTCAACTGTCAACTGTTCTGAATTCCCTGACCCCTTGCGGTTCAGGAAATTCAGAACTCACCCCCGCCTGGCTGGATTTTGAGGTCGGGCAGTCGCCTTGCCGGATGGAAGGGAAGATGAAAGCCATGCGGAACCGCCTGGTGTTTCCGATACGGGATGAAGAAGGGGTGTTGGTGGGCTTTGCCGCACGGCGGTTGTCGGACGACAATCCGGATGTGCCGAAGTATATCAATACCTCGGCGGCGGACGGGTATAAGAAAGGGGAGACGCTTTACGGGCTTTACCGGGCGAAGGAGGCCATACGCCGTGAAGGATGTGTCTTTGTGGTGGAAGGCTATAAGGATGTGCTGGCGATGCATGCGGCAGGGTTCTGCAATACGGTGGCGCTAAGCGGTACGGCGCTTTGTGAAGGACAACTGATGTTGTTGAAGAAATACGCCATGCCGGTTTATTTGATGTTGGATGCCGACCGTGCCGGCCAACGGGCGGCGGCATCCATACTGGCATGCCTTGGCAGGGAGGGGATGGAGGCTATGAACCTGCTGTTGCCGGAGGGGGAGGATGCGGATTCCCTTTTCAGGAAGGCCGGTAAAGCCGGGTTTGTATCCGGAATAAACAAAATGCTACAGGAGGCACAGCCTACCGGCGAAGGTTTGCTGCTCCGCCGTATCCGCAAAGGCATCCGGTTGATAGCGGCAACGGCGGAACCGGAAGAGCGCGTCCGGCTACTGCGCCTGCTGGGAGAAGTAATCACAACGCTGGGGCGTCTGCCCGAAACGGTTTCCCGCCCGGCAACCATGGATTGGAGGTGGGTATGAACCGTTGGTTTGACGAGGAAAAGAAATGGAAAAGCCGCAGCCTCTCTTTCCGGAGGCTGGGGATGATGTATAGCCCCGACGTGACTCCCGCAGTGGCTTCCCGCCGGCTGAAACGGTGGATAATGACGAACCCGGAGTTGCCCGCCTTGTTGGCTGCAACCGGCTGGACACCTTCCCAACGGATACTGAATCCCCGGCAGGTATCCTGTATTGTGGAGGTGTTGGAAACGCCTTGATTTGAAAACTTGGGATTTTACGGATTTATGGATATATCTTTTTATTTGTAAAATCCTAAGTTTAAAATAGTGGTAATGGCTGATACATAGGTTTTTATTGATAATAAAATGATAATATGGATAACATTAATTTAAAAGAAAGAACGCTTGAAGATTTGAGCGAACGAAATTACTGCTTTGATTTATTGAAAACTTTGGCTGCATTTTTTGTAGTATATCTGCATACGACAAGAGTTGATGGTTCAATTATTTTGGGTTTTATCAAAGTAATATCAAGAATTGCTGTGCCTCTATTTTTTATGATTTCAGGGTATTATTATATAATGCTTTGTAAAAAGAACAGTTTTGGGATACATATGAAAAAAATATTTAATATGACAATAGCATTTTCATTTCTTTATTTTGTGTGGGATTGTTCTTTGCAGGTAAGAGGTGGAGATTTAGAGTTCTTTTTGAGCAATAAGTTTACTGTCAAACATCTATTCTCGTGGCTTGTTTTAAATGGGTCGTGTTTTGGTAATCATTTGTGGTATATGTGGGCTGCTTTGTATGCATTGCTATTTTTAAGGATGGTCGATCGATTGGATTTTAGATCTATATTTTATATGAGTATACCATTTTTACTATTAGCAAATTATGGTTTAAGTTTTCAAGTTAACGGTTTGTTATATCGTAATTTTTTGTTTACAGGTATTCCTTATGTCGGTATCGGATGTTTGCTATATGAATATAGGAATAACATTATTAAAATATTCCAGACTGTAACCGGAATGAAACTGTTGGCTATAATCCTGTTTCTGTGCTTTTTGCAATGTGTGGAACTGTTTGTATATCTTAAATTTAATTTACGTCTTTCAAGAGATCATTATTTGATGACATTACCATTAAGTCTGTTTGTTTTTGGATACGCCATGGCGTATCCTTCCCAAGGGAAGGATACGTTTTTATCTATCATAGGAAAACGATATTCAGCTTATATTTATGGTTTTCACGTAATATTGATCCCTTTTGGTGCTCATATGCTAAGATATTTAGGTTTTGGAGTTGGATATGAATATTATATTTCGATTCTTGTTTTTATATTGAGTTTGTTTGTCTCATGGATGTATTTGTCTGGAAAGAGATTCTTGTTAAAAAAAACACTATCCGTTTAGAATTGAATATACATTATTTCTGGATAGCCGGTTGCCTGCTGTTGCTGGCATTGCCTTTGCGGGCGCAGTATGCGATGGGGACAACCGGACTGTTGAACATCCCTTCGGCGGATATGCAACCGGACGGGACTTTTATGGCGGGGGCTAACTATCTGCCCCGGCAACTGTTGGCTGACGAATGGGGCTATAACACGGGAAATTATTTTGTGAATATGACCTTCCTGCCTTTCCTGGAAGTAGCTTACCGCTGTACGTTCCTCCGGGGAGAATTCAAGGATGGGAACAAACTGCAACAAGACCGTTCGGTATCCGTCCGCCTGCGCCCGCTGAAGGAAGGTACATGGTGGCCTTCGATAGCGGTCGGTTCCAACGACGTGTTTACAACGGGCAATCTGAACCCTTTTTCGGAGGAGAATGGGAACCGTTTCTTCTCATCTGTTTACGCCGTAGCCACGAAGCATCTGCTCTTGAACGGCCACGACATCGGATTTACATTCGGCGGGAATATCCCTTTCCGCAAAGACAGTTATAAACAAGGGCTCTTTGGCGGCATCACATACAGCCCTGCGTTCCTGCCCCCTGTCCGGTTGATGGTGGAATACGACACGACGGACGCGGTGAATATAGGAGTTGCCGCACGGTTGTTCAACCATTTTTCACTGTATGCGTTCTGCCACGACTTTAAAGCGGTATCGGCAGGTGTGCGCTACGAAATCCAATTGATAAAAAGATGACACATAGTATTTTGGCACGGATTTCCCTTCTTTTTTGTATTCCCCTATTTCTCTGTCTTTTTTCCCTTAGCGCCGCAGAGAATACGGCCTCTGTCACCGCGCAGTTAGTGAAGTTGGGGATGGAAGATGTCCGTGTAGGCGAGGAGGGCGGTATCCTTCGTGTCGCGTATGAGGATAACGTCTACCGGGGCACGTACCGGGGACTGGCTGCGGTGCTACGGATGCTATCGGCAGACAACAGCGTGAACTCGGCTGTCCATATTGTGGTGCTTGAAAACCGCGTTCCCCAGATATCCGTCCGTATGCCAAAAGAAGCCATCGTGTCATACAGGGAGGGGATATCCGGCTGGAAGGAGCTGGTGGGCAGCCTCCGGATAAGTTATGCGACAGATGAAGATATGCAAATGTTAGGCCGCGTCAAAGCGGAGAACCGCTCTGCCGGGAAAGTGGATTTCGTATTGTACCCGCAGGTAAGCCTGAATAATTCGTGGCTCGATAAGCTGTATGGGACGGTACTCAGTATGGCTCCCGCAGTGGAGGTGGGGCTTTGGAAAGGCGCTTCGTTTACCGGGCAGGTGATTTTTCCCGTTTGGAATAATATGGGCGGGGAGTACGACTATATCCGTGCCGGCATGCTGGTGTTCCGCCAGGAATACCGCTTCCCGCATAATCTGTTCGCTTCGTTCAGTATCGGCAACTTCAACGCCAACCGTATCGGTGCGAATGTCTCCCTGCTGTACCGCCCGGACAATGACCGGTGGGCCGTGGGCGTGGACGGAGGGGTGACGGGTTCCTCCACCTTCTATGGCGGCAAATGGGAGGTGTCGATGTGGAACCGGGTGAACGGTTCGGTCTTGCTGCGGTATAACGAACCCCGCTACCATTTGGAGTTTGACCTCCGGGGTTCACGGTATGTGTTTGGCGATTACGGGGTACGTCTGGACTGTACCCGCCATTTCGGGGAGGTTTCCGTAGGCCTGTATGCCATGTGCACAGGCGGGAAGACGAACGGAGGCTTCCATTTTGCCATTCCGTTGCCCAGGCGCAAGCGGGGCAAACACCGGGCTTTCCGTATCCGTCTTCCCGAATATTTCGACTGGGAATACCAGGCACAGACCGGAAGCTATTATACCCGGCATTTAGGATGGACGTATGAGACGCGTCCCGACGAGAACCATAGCCGGAATTATTATAATCCGGAGTTTATCAAGGCAAAACTTATGACAATTGACAGGTGACAGTTGACAGGTGACAATTGACAGGTGACAGTTGACAGGTGACAGTTGACAGGTGATAGTTGATGGGAGAATTTCTCAATTAATATTTATTCATTTATTTAAATTACACAAGTATGAAAACAAAAAGCATGCTGGTGGCAGGACTTTCTTTATGCCTGCTTGCCGCAATGAGTGTCGGAACGATGTCGTGCAAAAAAAGCGACCCGGTTCCTGAAGATGTAACGAACCCGCTTGACGAGGAAGTGTATTACATCACCGGTAAGGTGACGGAAGGCACGGCTGCCCTTTCAGGCGTATCGGTGAAGGTTTCCGGTGGTGAAGCCTCTACCGCAACCGATGGGACCTATACCCTTTCGGTAAAGAAGAAGGGCGATTACCAGGTCTCTTTTGAAAAGAGCGGTTATATTTCCGTATCCGGAAACGTGACTATTGCCTCCTCTGCCGCCAAACGCAGCAGTGTGGCCCTTTCACAGACATTGACAAAAGCCAATGCCCCGGTAACCGTAACAAAGGACGAAGCCGTAGAGATTCACAGCGGTGAATCCCAGGAAAAAAGCGTTACCACCTTGCAAGTTCCTGCCGGTGCGGTGAAAGAAGATGTTGCCGTAACCGTTACCGAGTATGTACCCGGTGCACAGAAAGCAACTTCTACCGCTATTGCCAGCCTTTCGACTATCAACTGCCAGCCTGACGGCCTGGTCTTTGAAAAGCCTGTAAAGGTATTGGTGAAGAACCCGACTAATCCGACCGTTCATTTTGAAAATGTGGCCCATTACAAAGAAGTAAACGGCGCATGGCAAAAACAGGGGCCTGCTTCGTACGACACACAGTCCAATTCCTATGCGGTAGAGCTGACCGGTTTCTCCAACCACTCTTTCGGACCTACTTACACGATTGCATCTACCGGTACTTCTTCTGAGAAACTGGCTGATGTGGTAGTAGACAACTTGGGTGTGATGGAAGCCAAAGAAGCGGATGTAACAGGCAAACAGAAATTCGGCTGGCAAATCAACGGTGACCTGAAAGCGTTGCTTCAGAAGTCATTCCCGTCATTGAGCAGCGAAGACCAGGCTACGCTTGCCGCATCTATCGAAAGTGCCATTGCATCCTCCAAAGGCTCGAATGCAGGAGTGACGGAAGCAGCGCTTTCTTTAGGTAAGGCAAAAGTTAGCGGCGACACGAAGATGACAGTTTCCTTTACCGCCAAGGTAGCGGAAACGACCGGTACATTCAAGTTGAGCTACAAAGGTTCACCTACCGACTTTGTGGTTCCGGTGAAGACCTACAATGGTGTGGATACGAAGATTACTTACGAACAAGGTAGCAGCCGTCCCGACCACTCAGGTGGAGGCGGAAACTAATAGGTCTTGTAAGATGAATTATTTGAAATGGACAATGTTGTGCATGGCGGTGGTTTTCACCGCCTGCACTTCCCCTAAGAAAGTGGTCTATTTCCAGGATGCCGCCTCTTTCAGCCGGCAGGAAATCGAACAGAAATATGAAGCGAAAATTCATGCGGATGATTTGTTGTCTATTGTGGTGAACAGCAAAGATCCGGAGCTGGCACTGCCGTTTAACTTGCCGAGGGTGAATTACCAGTTGGGTGTGGCAACCACAACAGGCGGGCAACAAAATAGTGTGTTGGGGTATCTGGTGGATACGGACGGGAATATCGATTTCCCTTTTTTAGGAACGCTTCATGTGGAAGGATTGACTCGTGCGGGGCTGACAGGCCTGATAAAAAAGGAGCTGGAGGAAAAGCGTTTGTTGAAGGATCCGATTGTGACTGTGCAATTTCTGAATTTCAAAGTGTCGGTGATGGGAGAAGTGGCTAATCCGGGTTGTTTTACGGTTTCCGGAGACCGGATCACTCTTTTGGAAGCGCTGAGCATGGCCGGCGATTTGACTATTTACGGAAAGCGCGACCGGGTGGCTGTAATCCGTGAGGACAACGGGGTGCGGACCATTATGTACCAGGACCTGCGTTCGGCTGATATTTTTAACTCGCCTGCTTATTACCTGCAACAGAATGATATCGTTTACGTGGAACCTAATAAAGCAAAATCGGGACAAAGTGGAATCAATCAGAATAACTCTGTAGGGGTATGGCTGTCGGTCGTATCGGTTTTATCCTCCCTTGTCTCGCTGGCAGTAACTCTGGCAACAAAATAATTGATAATTAACAGTTGGCAAATGGCAACCGGGCTTCGTGTCCGATGTACGGATGGACTGCCGGCTGTCATCTAATACATACTATATATCGAATGGAACTTAATCAAGAATTTGACAATCTGCAACAAGAAGAAGAGGGAATCAATTGGAGGGAAATCATCCAAATCGTTTTGGGTAACTGGCATTGGTTCGTTTTATCTGTTTTTGTATGCTTGTCGGCAGCATTTATCTACTTACAACAAGCGTCTGAAATATACCAGCGGACAGCGACCGTATTGATAAAAGATGATACGAAGGGCTCCGGTTCGATGAGTGAAGCTGCCGCTTTCTCGGACCTTGGCATGTTGAACCTGAAAAGCAGTGTGGATAATGAGATTTTAATTTTTAGTTCGCAACAGTTGATGAAGAATGTTGTCAAACGCTTGAATCTGGATGTCAGCTATACTGTTAAAAGAAGGTTGCGGACTGTGGAACTCTACACCCAGAGTCCTGTTCATATAGAATTTCCGGAAGCCGGAGCGGAAGAACAATTTATGTTTGAAGTTACCCCCATTGATAAAGGGAAAGTGCGGCTTTCCTCTTTTGAATCGAACACGGTCGATTCTCCGAAAGCGATGGATGTGGCATTGAATGACACGGTACAGACTCCTTTGGGGAAGATGGTTGTTTCTTCCACACTTTATTATACAAGCGAATATTTCAACCAGCCTGTCTATGTCCGGAAGACGGCGGAGGAGGATGTGGCTTTGTTCTTCAGTAAAGCGATACAGGTTGCGCTTGCCAGCAAGGCTTCGTCTATCATACATATTTCTTTGCAGGATGTGTCCATAGCCCGTGCCGAAGACGTAATCAATACATTGATAACCGTATACAATGAAGATGCCATTAATGATAAGAACCGTATTGTGGTGAATACTTCTGCTTTTATAGATGACCGCCTGGCTATTATCGAAAGGGAACTGGGAAGTGTGGATTCGGATATAGAAGCTTTTAAACGTGAAAATAAACTGACGGATATTGTATCGGAAACCGGCATCTATCTGGAGGAGAGCAGCACGTACGATAAAGAGAGCCTGGGGCTGGAGAATCAGTTGACCTTAGCTAATTATATGCGTAATTACCTGACAAACCCGTCGAAGGAAGCTGAACTGATTCCTGCCAATACCGGCATTTCGGATTCCGGCATAGAATCCATGATAGGAGAATATAACACGCTATTGCTGAAGCGTGACCGGCTGGTTTCCGGCAGTAATGGGTATAATCCGGTAGTGATGGATTTGAACCAGTCTTTACAGGCTTTGCGGCGGACGATTGTACGTTCTGTGGATAATTTGATTGTGAGCCTGAATGTCCGTAATAAAAGTGTCCGTGCACGTGAAGAACGGGCTTCCAAGCGCATATCGGCTGTTCCGGGACAACAAAAACAAGTGCTGAGTATTGAACGCCAACAAAAAATCAAGGAAGAACTTTATTTGTATTTATTGAATAAGCGGGAGGAGAATGCCCTTTCGCAGGCTATAACGGAAAGCAATACGCGTGTAATCGATCCGGCGATAGGCAGTAAATCGCCGGTGGCACCTAAATCGATGCTGGTTATGCTGGTGGCATTGGGCATCGGTTGTGCGCTTCCTGCCGGTATATTATGGCTCTTGATTATGATGGATACACGGGTACATAGCCGTAAGGATATAGAAGACCGGGTTACAGCTCCTTTTTTGGGTGAGATTCCTTATCTGGACAGGAAGAAGAAAAGAAAGGGAGAAGATGAAAATAGCGATGTGATTGTTCGCGAAGGGGGAAGGGATCCGGTGTCGGAAGCTTTCCGTATTGTCCGCACGAATATGGATTTCATGCGGGTGAAAGCAAAGGACCTGAAAGTCGTTATGTTCACCTCCTTTAATCCCGGAGCGGGTAAGACGTTTATATCCATGAACCTTGCGATGAGTTTTGCCCTGGCGAAAAAGAGGGTCGTCCTTGTCGACCTCGATATTCGTAAGGGTACCCTTAGTTCCCATGTTAGTGGCACTAACATGGGAATAACAAACTATTTATCCGGTAAAGTTGGGAACGTGAAGGATATTATCCGCAAGGGCGAACTTCATGAGAACCTCGACATCATCCATGCCGGTCCTGTTCCTCCGAATCCTGCCGAGTTATTGCTTAGTGACCGTCTGGATGAACTGGTTGCCGAACTGAAAGCGCATTATGATTATATCATCCTCGACAATGTCCCGGGAGGCGTGGTAGCCGATGCAGCCATCGTAAACCGGGTGGCGGACCTTACCATCTACATTATCCGTGCCGGCCTGTTCGACCGCCGGCAATTGCCCGAACTGGAACGTTTGTACCGGCAGGAGAAATTCCACAACCTTTGTTTGATTCTGAATGGGGTTCGTTACAAACGCAGCGGGTATGGATACGGTTATGGCTATGGCTATGGCTATGGATATGGTTACGGGTATGGTTATGGCAACGAACATGATAAGAACAGCCCTGTATAAGGGGGTACACTTCAAAAAGCTATTACTGAACGTTGACGACGCAGAATACGCAGACAAACGCAGATAATAATTAGAATAAATTAGTCTGCGTAAATCTGCGCTCTGTCTGCGTAGTCTGCGTTCCTAATATAGACTTTTGATATATTCATCCAAAAAAATATTTTATGTTCTCCTTGTTTTCACGAAAGCGAAATATCCTCGACACAGGCTTGTTAGCAAATAAGACGGACGTTCACTGCCACCTTTTACCCGGCGTGGACGATGGGGTCCGTACGGAAGCCGAAGCGGTTGCCTCGTTAAGGGCATTGAATGAAAGTGGTATCGCCCGTTTTGTGTTTACGCCCCATGTGATGGAGGAAATGCCGGATAATACCGCCCGGTATCTACAGCAAAGGTTTGAAGCGTTCCATATGCTTATTCCTTCCGGCATAGAGGTAAAGCTTGCTGCCGAATACATGCTCGATGCGCGTTTCCGTTCTCATCTGGAAACGGGGCTTTTATCTATGGGGGGACGCTCCGTTTTGGTAGAGACATCTTACCTCTCGGCCCCTCCGGATGTGGATGCCATGCTTTATGAGATTGCCCTTGCCGGATATACGCCTGTCATCGCCCATCCTGAGCGTTATGTGTATATGGAAGGCGAAGGGTATAATAAATGGAAAGCAGTCGGTTGTGCGTTACAACTGAATATGTTGTCGTTGGGAGGGTATTATGGGAAGTATGCTTATGAGGTATCGCATAAACTATTGAAAAGGGGGATGTACGACTATACAGGGACAGACTTCCATAACCTGAAAAAGCATAATTGGGGGATGGAACATCTGCAATTTACTGCTTCAGAACAGAAGCAGGTGAGGGGGCTTTTAGAAAACAATGCTGCCTTGTGGTAGTCGGAAATTATTTTGATTTTTCACAAACAGTTTCTCAAAGATATCCAAAACCTTATATTTAAGTATACATAATACAAAAATTGATTTGGAACGTTTGGGATGTGATATCTCGAACGTTCCTTTTTTATATGTCTTCCGGATGTAATATGGACGGGTTATTCGTCATCGGTGTCGAAATCGAAATCGAAGTCGAAACCGTCGCCCATCTCATCCGGGCTGGTGAATTGTTCCAGTTCGCGGCGGTCTTTCTTGGTGGGACGGCCTAATCCGCGGGCACGGTCTACGAAACCGGAGATACGGTTCATTTCCAGGATTTCGTACTGGTCGGGAGTGGTTACGTTTTCCAGGAAGTCGGGCACTAATTTAGCTCCCATACGGCGTTCGGTGAGCGCCAATACTTTGAAGGAAAAGGTAACGGGTGGTTTACGCACCTGGATGACGTCGCCTACCTTGATCATGCGGGAGGCTTTTACGTTGACACCGCCGACCATGACACGGTTTTTCTTACATGCCTCGGCGGCGATGGTACGGGTTTTGAAGATGCGGGTTGCCCACATCCATTTGTCGATACGGACTTCGTTCATATTTTTCTCTGTCGGGGCGGGGTCTGCCCGCCCTATAGTGGATGATCCGTTGGGGCGGGGTTTGCCCGCCCTGTCGCGGATGTTCCTGATGACCATAGGGGCGGGCGGACCCCGCCCTTACGTTTATTTGTTATTATATTGGTTCATTGTTATTTGGACACCGGCGAGGCAGAAGCTCTTGATGATTTCGATGGCGCGTTTCAGCTTCTCCGGCATTTGCTCCAGTTCTTCCGGGGGGAATTTACCGAGGACGTAATCGATTTGCCCGCCACGGGGGAAGTCGCTGCCGATTCCGAAACGGAGGCGGCTGTACTCTTGGGTGCCTAATAGTTGCTGGATGTTTTTCAAGCCGTTGTGTCCGGCATCGCTGCCTTTGGGTTTCAGGCGGAGCGTACCGAAGGGGAGGGCAAGGTCGTCTACAACAACCAGCAGGTTTTCAACCGGGATATTTTCTTTTTGCAACCAGTAGCGGACAGCATTTCCACTCAGGTTCATAAAGGTGTTCGGCTTCAATAGGATGAGCTCGCAATTCTTCACGCGCATACGGGAGATTGCACCGTATCGTTCTTCGGTGAAAGGTGCGCCTCCGTCTTCAGCCAGCGCATTCACAACCCGGAAACCGATATTGTGACGGGTTCCCCAGTATTCGGAGCCGATATTTCCCAGTCCGGTTATCAGATATTTCATTGTCAGTCGGTTTAAACGTAAAACGAATAATTCTGTTGCAAATTTACAAAAGAAAGGGAAGAATACTCTGCTGAATATTCTCCCCTTACAACACATATCGTGATAAATTCTTATTGTCCCTTAGCCTGAGCACCACGAGCGGCACGAGTCAACTGAACAGCGCAAACAACAGCGTTCTTAGCGTTCATCAGTTCAAGGCCTTCGAAGTGAAGAGAACCAACCTGCATCGTTTTGCCTAAGCCCAGGTGGTCTACATTAATGACTAATTTTTCAGGGATTGTATTGTAAAGCGCTTTTACTTTCAGCTTTCTCATCTGCAGTGTCAGCTTACCACCGGCTTTAACACCTTCTGCGTGGCCTTCCAAAACAACAGGCACTTCCATTACTACCGGTTTGTTTTCAGATACTTCCAGGAAGTCGATGTGCAGGATAGCGTCGCTTACCGGCTGGAACTGGATATCTTTCAGGATAGCCTTTGTCTTTTTGCCGTCGATAGTCAGTTCTACAACGAAAATTTCCGGAGTGTAAACCAATTTACGAACGCCTTCAGTTGTAACGCTGAAGTGAGTTACTTTTTCGCCACCGTACAGAACAGCAGGGATTTCGTTGTTGCTACGCATTGCCTTCAAGGCTCTTTTCTGATCAGCAGAAGTAGCTGCTACTTCTCTTGTTTTTCCTTCTAATTGGAATGTTTTCATTTCTTTAATTTTTTGTGTTACTCAAAATTAGATACTTTGCTTTCTAATTTTCCCATCACACGGTACGGGGTTAAAAGCGGCGCAAAGGTAGGATTTTTTTTGTAATTATCAAATCATCTCCGGGATTAAATATCCTTTTTGCTTTAAAAGGGTTTCCGTCTGTTCCCATAACAGCCCTTGGACAGGGTGACGGAGGATACGTTCCGGGAGTTTCTTCTCTTTACAGTTTGCATAGCAATAGCCGCTCTTGCCCTCTACCTGTTCCGACAAAGCCAGATGGATGGCGGTTGCCGCTCCCTGTTCCGCAGTCTTGATAAACGGCCGGAAGAAGAGGTCGGTCAATGGGTCGAACCAGGCATTCATGGTAATCATTTTCGTGCTGACGATACCGGGGTCGGAGGCATTGACAAGGATGTTCCGTGCTTTCAGCCGTTCAGCCAGTTCGCGGGTGAACAGGAGCAGGGCGAGCTTGGTGTTGCTGTAGACCGGGATACGCAGGAAACGTCCGTTCTTGCCTTTTTCGAAAAAGTCCCTTTCTATTTTTCCGATGGCGTATGTACACGACACGGTGTTTACTATCCGGGCACCCGGTTGCATAAGGGGCAACAGGCAGCGGGTCAGTAAATAGGGGGCTACATAGTTCACGCTGACGATGGTTTCCAATCCGTCTTCCGTCCGGCGGACGGGGGTTGTCAGGACGCCTGCGTTGTTGTGCAGCCTGCTGACGGGGCGCCCTTCTTTTAGGATTTCTTGTGCGAATGTATAGGTAGAGGCGAGGGAGGTCAGGTTGATTTTCCGTACTTCTATATCGGGGTTGCCTGTTTCCTCTTTAATCCGGTCGCATACGGGTTGTGCGGCATCCGGATTCTGGCATGCCATGATAACGGGATATCCTTCTTTTGCAAGGGCGGATGTGATAATCCGTCCCATTCCTCCGTCGGCACCGGTTATGATTGCAATTCCTTTTTCCATTTTTATTTATATTCCAGTTTTTCGATTTCTTTCAAGATTCCTTTCGGCAGGTTCTTCATTTGTTTGTGGCATGCCATTTCGAGGCTGTACATCCGGGCGATGCAATAGTTGCTATGCCCGCAGTCGCAGCGTGCATGTTCGTCTTCCTTCATATGGTTGACGAATGCGGGGTCGTTCAGCAGGGCGCGTGCCATGCTGACAAATTCGAATCCGTCGTTTAATACTTCGTCTATCTTTTCGCGGGATACCAAACCGCCTACGTATACCAGAGGCATTTTCAGGGCGGCACGGAATTTCAGGGCATCTTCCAGGAAATAGGCTTCCTTGAATGGTTCGGTGGGTATCATGAAACGTCCCGCCATCCTCACTCCGACGGGCAACCAGCCGGCAGGCATGTAGTGGGTCATCGTGCGGATAGGCATGGCGCCGCGCATTACATACATAGGGGCTTTGCTTACGAAGCCGCCGCTCAGGATAAGGGCATGTGCGCCGCATTCGTCTTGCAGGGTACGTGCCACCTCGAGTGTTTCGTCTAACTCCATTCCTCCCTTGAAGCCGTCGCGCATATTCATTTTGACCAGTACGGCCATATCGGAACCGGCGGCTTTCATTACTTCGTCCATGCACATTTTCATGAAGCGCATACGGTTTTGCAGGCTGCCTCCGTATTCGTCTTTCCGGTGGTTGGTATAGGGCGAAAGGAACTGGCTGATAAGGTAACCGTGGCCGGCATGGATTTCCACAGCATCCATTCCTGCCTCGCGTGCCAACCGTACGGCATCCCCGAAGGCTTTGGGCATCGCCATTATTTCGGATTGTTTCATTCCACGGACAATCGTCGGCGAATAGATGTTGAAGCCGCTTGATGCGGAGATGGGGGTACATCCGCAGATGCTTTTATGGGACATGTTGCCGCAATGGCCGAGCTGTACGGAGGCGGCAGCTCCTTCTTTATGGATGGCATCGGTGATGGCACGAAGGCCGGGGATAATCTCTTCGCGCATCCATAACTGGCGGTCGAAAGACAGGCCGCTACGGGTTACGGCGGCATAGGCGAGGGTGGTCATGCCGATACCTCCTGCCGCTACGGATTTGTGGTAGTTATAGAGCATTTCCGACGGGGAATTTCCCGGACACATGCTTTCGAATGCAGCAGCGCGTATGGTCCGGTTCCTGAGGGTGAGCGGGCCGATTGTTGCCGGTGTGAATAGCTTTGAGTTTGTATTCATGGGTTGTAGTTTTTTATAATATGGGGCAGGCGGACCCTGCCCGTACACGATTGAGATTCCGTCGGGGCAGGGTCCGCCTGCCCTGTATTTTGATAAGATGCTTTTATAATTAGTAGATGAAAGGGATGATTCGTTTCCGTTTTCCCAATTCATTGCCGAACATCATTTTGTATTTATGATAGATTGTGTTGGCACGGGGTACGAGGTTGGCAATGGTCCACCAGGCGAAGACTGCTCCGCTTGCGCTCCATGTCAGGATGGCAAAGCCGCACCATTCGATGATTTCCCCGAAATAGTTGGCGGAGGTTACATAATTAAACATGCCTCCTTTAGGCAAATAATGGTTGGTATCGCCCGGTTTTCTTAAATGCCTTACGATATAGTCCGATTGTATGTTGATACCCATACCGGTGAAGAAAAGCAGGGTTCCTATGATGAATTGAGGGGTACTCAACCATTCATTGGTATACATACCGGCAGGTGCCAGGTGGAAGAGCCATTCTCCCTGCATATAGCCGTTCAACAGGTTGAAGGTGATACCCATCAGCATGATACCCGCAGGCATTTTACTGTTTCCTTTTATCAGAAGGGGGAAAATGAATGCCCGTTGCAGGTAATGCAATTCGAAGAGCAGGAAGAAGAGGAGAGGAGCCGTATCGAATTGCCTGTCTGATGTACTCCATAAGAGAAGCATTACGATAAAGACGGGAGCTTCCATGCATACCCATGCAATCCGGTTGGGAATGGGGTAACCCCATTTCTTGTCGAACAACATGCCGTAGCCGGCTTCCACAAAATATAAGGCTATAAAGACAATGGCAGCTATTGCTGCCATACTGATCAGAAAGATGGTGAAATATTCGTTTGTCATACTGGGATAAGATTTTATGGTTTCTGTTGGTATTGAATCGCTTTGCCCTGTACATATTTGAAGAATACAGCTTCTTTCATCTCTTCGAAAGTACAATCCAGCGCCCGGTTTGAAATGCAAATGGGGGAACCGTAGTAATTTTGTTTGAGTTCGAGTGTCCTCTTTTTGCTGCGGGTCGGTTCCCTGTTGATGTATTCCCGGGGATTGGATACTTTCAGCACGATATATTTGTATTTAAGGTTCTCGAGGTCGTTTATGATTTTGATATCTTCAACATCTCTCCATAAGACTGTACCGATGCGGCAGCCGGTCGATATGTCGTAGATGCCTTCTTCCGAGATATACATCGCTGTAAACTGTTCTTTTGCCAGAAGGTAGAAAGCCTTCAGGCAAAAGAAAGTGATAAGCAAAAGGAAAAATCCCAGCAACATGAAGACCAAACGCCCGTTTCCTATTTTGAGGTGGCTCGAGACGATAAGTCCCCCTATGCCAAAGAACAGGGAACCGATTGTAAACAGGAGCAAGCCTCTTTTTTTCTTGCCGCTTAGTTTGAATTTGATTACTGAAGATTTTTCCATAAAAGATACTCGTATTTAATTAAATCGTTTTTTCAATATTCCACACAAACGCGCGTAGCCCCTGGGCTTCCGTTTGTTTGTCCATTTTGTGCAACAGGTCAAGAAAATGGTCTACTTTTTCGTCTTCGACCATTGTCAGTATGGATGAGTTCAATGTCGGCCATGCATGGCTTCCGTAATGCGGTTCGCCTGTTCTGGAACCGCGTCCCTGGACTTCATCCCAATAGGTGAAGCCACGGATATTGTTACGGTCCATGATACTGAGTATCATTTCGTAATACGCCTGATTGAATGATATAAAGATTGCTTTCATAATTTTTGCCAGTTTTTATTATAGTTGTTCCAACACGTTCAGTTCAGCCAGCTTTTTACGTTTGCGTTTTACGCCGTTAGCTGCAAAGATACAATAAACTGTCGGTACGATAATCAATGTAATTAATGTAGATACGGATAATCCCCAAGCTACTGTCATACCCATCGATTTCCACATTTCCGAACCTTCGCCTGTACCTACAGCCATCGGGATCATACCTAATACGGTGGTCAATGTCGTCATCAGTACCGGACGGAGACGGGATTTGCCGGCTGCTACGGCTGCCGTAAGGATGCTTAATCCGCGTTCGCGGCACAGGATGGTATAGTCGATCAATACAATACCGTTCTTCACCACGATACCCATCAACATAATTACCCCGATTAAAGCCATTACACCCAATGGCGTTTGCGTAACGGACAAACCTAAAATCACTCCAGTGAAGGCGAACGGGATGGAGAACATGATTACGAACGGGTCGGTCAGCGACTCGAACTGGGCTGCCATCACGATAAATACCAGAATGATAATCAGGGCCATCAATGTACCGAGGTCTTTGAAGGTATCCTGCTGGTCTTCGTATGTACCACCGATTATATAGCTGATCTCCGAGGGAAGGTGCATCTGTTTCAATTCTTTCTGTGCAGCTTCCACCAGGTCGCTCAATGCGGTTCCCTGCGCGGCAATGGCGGATACGGTGATTACACGTTCACGGTCTTTACGTTCGATTGTGGGAGGCGTCATACGTTCTACTACGACACCTAAGTCGCGGACGCGGATACCTTGTCCGGCATTGTTATATATAATGATATTCTCGAGGTCTTCGACCGACTCCCTGAACTCCGGAGCATAACGTACCTTGATGTCGTATTCGTCTCCATCTTCACGATATTTGGAAGCTGTGGAACCGTTGATACGGTTACGCAGGTACATGGATGCAGTTGTGATGTTCAACCCGTTGAGGGCAAGTTTCTCGCGGTCGAAATCGATCTGGTATTCCGGGATATAGTCCTTACGGCTGATGTTTACCTGCGAGCAACCTTTGATATTGCCCAGCCTTTCGGCAAGTTCGGCAGCTACAGCGTCTGTCTTGGCAAAATCGAAACCATAGATTTCAACATCCACCGAGGTTTCGCCACCCATCATTCCGGAGCTACCTCCGGCTAATACCTTGAACTCTTTGATTTCCGTATATTCGCTTAAATCCTGACGCATCAACTCGCATATTTCGGTCAAGCCTCTTTCGCGGTCGCCTACACTCGACAGGTTGATGTTGATGGAGATGATATGGGAACCGTTGTCGCTCAGCTGAGCGAAGGTGTTATCCGTATCCGCCTGTCCTTCCGTGAAGTTGAATATCTGGATTTCGGGATATTTTTCACGGAATTGTTTATCTACACGGAGAGCCAGGTCGCGGGCGATTTCCTGACGCGTACCGATCGGCAATTCGATGGTGACGCCGATACGGGCATTGTCCTGTGTCGGGAAAAACTCGGTTTTTACTGTAGGCAACAGCAACATACTGGCGGCAAAGATTGCAAATGCGCCGAATACGACTGTCTTACGGTGATGCACTGCCCAGTAAAGGAAGCGGGCATATCCGTGGTCGAGTGCATTCAATGCTTTCTCAATCGGCGTGAAGAACAGTACATATAAACGTCCTTTCTTCGGGTCCAGGCGAAGCATCTGGGAACAGAGCATCGGAGTCAGTGTCAAAGCGCCGACTGTAGATACAATCATGATGATACTGACAATCCATCCCAACTGGGTGAACAGGATACCTGCCATACCGGTTACCATGGTCAGCGGAAGGAATACAGCCAGCATGGTCAATGTGGATGCAATAACGGAGATAGCCACCTCGTTGGTTGCATGTACGGCAGCCTGTTTCGGCCTGCTACCGCGTTCGATATGGGTCGTGACGTTTTCAAGTACCACAATCGCATCATCCACCACCATACCGATTGCTATGGAAAGCGAGCTCAATGAGATAATGTTCAGTGTATTCCCGGATGCCAGCAAATAGGCGAATGCGGCAATCAACGAAATCGGAATCGTCAGGATAATGATAAATGTAGCTCTCCAGCGTCCCAGGAATACGAATACGACCAGCATAACGACGATGAACGTAATCATAATCGTTTCTTTCAAACTATCGATTGTATTCAGGATGTTGGTGGAAGTATCCATGATGACACCCAGCTTCACGTCGGAAGGCAGACTGGCTTGTATCTCCGGAAGTTTGGCATGTACCTTCTTGGCAATGTTTACGGAGTTGGCACCGGACTGTTTCTGGATAACGATCATACCTCCCTTTACGCCGTTGTTGTAGGTTTCCTGGGCGCGTTCTTCCACAGAGTCTTCCACCTTTGCTACATCACGCAGGTAGATGTTTTTCCCGTTTTGCGAACCTACTACGATATCCAGCATTTGCCGGGCATCGGTAAACTCGCCTTGTACGCGCAGTGAATAGGTATTCGAACCGATATCGATGCTACCACCGGGTGTATTCCGGTTTTCCTGGGCGATAATAGAGGAGATGCCTTCGATGGTAAGCCCGTAAGCTTCCAGTTTGTAAGGGTCGCAATACACCTGTACCTCACGAATAGGAGCACCGGAAATAGATACGGCACCTACGCCGCTGATACGTGCCAGCGGGTTTGCCACCTTGTCATCCAGGATTTTGTAGAGGGCATTGGTACTCTCTTCCGCTGTAACGGAAAGCAGGAGGATGGGGATATCATCAGTACCGAATTTGAAGATAATCGGATTCTCGGCATCATCCGGAAGGGATGATTCAACGATGTCCAGCTTGTCGCGGACATCGTTGGTAGCCACGTCTATATCTGTACCATATTCGAATTCGAGGGTAACGATCGAGATATTTTCCCTGGATTGCGAGGTGATATGCTTCAGGTCGCTCACACTGTTCAACACATTTTCCAGAGGCTTGGACACGTTCATTTCAATATCTGAGGCACTGGCTCCGGGATAGGCTGTCATGACCATAATCGTGTTGGTCTCTATCTCCGGCAGCAAGTCTACAGACAATCTGGTTAAGGAAAAAAGCCCGATGATTACGACTGCCACGAAAACGAGGGCTGTTGTTACCGGCTTTTTTACCGCTGTTCCGTATAAACTCATATGCTGTATTTCTTACTTGTCAAGTTCAACTTCCATTCCATTATTCAAACGGCTCTGCCCGGTAATGACAACCTGGTCTCCGTCTTCCACTCCGGATATGATTTCATATTTATTTCCCATACGGCGTCCTAATTCTACTTTTTCATAGGATACTTTGCCGTCTTTATATACATAGATGTAGCGGTCGCCGGCGCCGGACTGTTTCACAATAGCCTGGTCGGGAGCCACAACGTTGTTCTTTGTACCGAAGTTCATGGTAACGCGGGCAAACATACCCGGGCGTACCCGTTCGTCTTTGTTCGCTATCTTTATTTCTACCGGGAATGTGCGGGTTGCCGGGTCGATAGTCGGATAAACGAGGCTGACGTTTCCTTTGAATACTTCGTCTCCGTATACATCCAGTTTCACATCGACTTCGTTCCCTTTTTTCACTTTTGTGAAGTAGCTTTCCGACACATGAACCAGCAGTTTGACCGGTTGGATATCTTCGATGATGAAAACAGGATTCCCTCCGCTGTACATGTCTCCGCTATCGTAATTACGGGCAGTTACCACTCCGGTGATGGGGCTTAACAACTGGGTATTCTCATGCAGGTTCTTGTAAGCGGCACGGCTCACTTCCAATTGGGTTTTCTGGGCATCCCAGGCAGATTTGGAAGCACCGCCCACTTTGTATAGTTCGTCGATGCGTTTGAATTCCAGTTCCTGGTTGTCGAGTTGTATCTTGGCTTGCTTCAGGTTGGTTTCATCCATCTTGACGAGCACCTGTCCGGCTTTCACATGGTCGCCTACTTCGGCAAACAACTTGACGATGCGGACCGGGCTTTGAGGAGCGATGTTATTGCTTATGTTCGCTTTTACCGTGGCGGTAAACTCTCCGAGCTGGTCTACATTCCGGGCGGATACGGTTTCCACTTTTACCTTGACCTTCTCCTGAACGGTTTCTGTATCGGCTTCTTTCTTTCCTCCTGCACATGAAACCAGCAGAGCCAGGGAAATGAACGGCAAGACCTTGTATATTTTTCTTGTTTTCATATTGTGATTTATATTTATTCTGTTTGTATTCATTTATATTGTTATTGATGTTCTTGTCCCATAATTTTCTCCAGGTCGGATTTCGCCACGATGTAGTTGAAGATTGCCTGGTTGAAATTCAAGCGTGCCTGTGTAAGAGCCAGCTCGGCATCATTCATTTCCAGTAATGTTCCGGCACCGGTATCGTATCGTTTCTGTGAAATCAGGTATCCGCGTTCCGCCTGTTCGACCCCTTTACGGGCGGCATCGAATTGCTTGACGCAGGTATTCATATTATCTATATTCTGCTTAACGGCCAGTTGCAGGTTCCGTTCGGCATCTTCCCTTTGCAGGTCCAACTGTTCCATAGATACACGGGTTTGCCTGATTTTATAATATTTGCTTCCGCCAGTAAATATGGGAATGCTCAGGGACACGCCAATCACTGAATAAGGATTCCATCGGTAATCTTTGAACTTGAAATCGTTATTCATCGAGTTCCACTGGTATAATCCGGTAAGAGACAAGGTGGGCAGGTAGTCGAACTTCTGCATCAGCAATGTTTTGCCCAATTGTTTGCTTTGGATATCCAATTGCTTCAAATCCGTATTATTGGCCAGTGTGGTGTCGGTGGACAGGAAATCGGCAAACAGCTCATTTTCGTAATCCGTTAACGTACCGCTGCATTCAATACCTGTATCCAGGTCCATACCCAGTAATGCTTTTAGCTGCCATTTGGCCAGGGTAAGGGCATTCTGTGCCTGAAGCATGTTCGGTTCGCTGTTCTTTACCGTTACATCAGCCCGTATCAGGTCGAATTCGGCTACTGTACCCTGTTCGTACTTTTTCTTGATGTCCAGGTAGTTCTGCATGGCATTGTCGTAGCTCTCCTTAAATACCTGATAGGAATCGTTGGCCAGCAATACATTATAATAGCTTTTCTTTACCTGGTTCACCATCGATATCTTGGATGAACGGGCTTGTTCCACCGCCAGTTCCACATCGATACCGGAGATGGACAAACTTTTCCATAAAGAGGCGTTGACAAGCGGCATGGAAGCATTGAAGCCAAGGCTCCAGTTATTGTCACGCCCAACCTGGATACCGTTGCTCAAATCAACATCGGCAGAGCCATCCGTAGAACCAGAACCGGAACCAGCGCCTGCGCCCATCATGCCTTCCATACCGGAACCACCTCCGATATTATCCATGTACATTACCTGTTTCTTCAATGTACGGTTATAGTCTGCCCCAAAACTTATCTGGGGGAATAAGGCGGCATAGGAACCTTTTTTCGCATACTTTTTCTTTTCTATTTCCTTGTTGGCAACTTTTACGGTCGGATTTTCGCTCAACGCAATCTCTAAAGCCTTTCCCAAGTCAAGACGGATGGTGTCCTGAGCTTTAGATTGGCTAAAGAGCATGAAGGGCAAGAGCAGTGTCGCTGCCCAGGTCATCTTTTTTCTGCTTAGTTGTTTCATTTTAAATAAGTTTGAATATGAAAAACTTTTATTCTTCTGATTGGTATTTATGTTTTAATAAATAACGGTCTAATATCGCAATACCTTTGTCTGTGGAAATTCCCCGGAGAAAGGTAAATACAATCGTATTGAAAACTTCCTTTGTGGAATGTTTGCAAAACGTGTTGGACGGACGTATCATTTTTGCCTGTTCCTTAGCCAGTAGGGCTACGATTTCAAAATTGATATCCGGCTGGAATACCCCTTCCTTCACACCTCTGGCCAATAACTTCGTGCACTTTTTCTGAAATGCCGATTTCTCTTTTTCTTTTTTCAGTAGTGCTTTCGGAAAATGCTTCAGGTCATCATAAAATTTCTGGTTGAACCAACGTGTATGTTTCATCAACTCTTCATAAAACAATAGCATAACATCCAATGCCGTAACCGGTTCTTTTTCCAGTTGTTCCATGAAGGTACGCATATGGGTGTAATTTATGTCCATGCTTTCTATCAACAAGGTTTCTTTGTTGTCGAACAGTTCATAAATGGTCCGCTTAGAGATATTCATGTTATGTGCAATATCATCCATACTTACATTCTTAATACCATATTGGGAAAACAGGTTGAATGCTGTAGACATAATATGTTTTTTTATTACCATAAATTTTATCTGAAATCATTCTTTGTGGGCAAAGGTCGCGTATCTATAGAAAACCGGAAAGGTTTATTCAGTGAAGAAACTGGTTTAAAACGAAAGTGAAATTGGGTGGTAATTGGAATATGAGGCTTGTTTGTTGGTGAAAAATGAAACTTTTTGGGCTTATAGAGAAAATGGTTATCTTTGCTGATAGAACAAATAGATTAAGGATATGAGTATGGAAAAACTTCCTTTAGTAGAGTTGGAGGAATTGAATAACAGTATAATTCATCGTGATAATTTTCAGGACGTTTTATCAATTGCTGATTTAGGAAAAAACTTATTGATGGAAGAGTTGAATCCGGAACATACACCTCCGATGCGTTTGAATGCACTTCTCATGGTACTGGCCTTGGAAGGTACGAGTGAAATCAGCCTGGACTATATTCCTTATACTGTAGGTGCGAATAGCTTTGTCACGATTATGCCCAGCCATACATTCCAGTTGAACCGCGTTAGCGAAGATTTTAAAGGAATACTGATTATCGCCTCCAAGGATTTTCTGGAAGAATGTAATGTGGGAAACCGGAACCCCTCCCTTGTCAACTATATGACCATCAAGAAAAATCCGTGTACCCAGTTGGATGCAAAGGAAGCTGCCAAATTGGTGGCTTGTCTGGATGTGATAAGAGGCAAGATGAAGGAGCATACCCATTTTTACCAGAAAGAAGCCGTTACGCTTTCTTTCCTCAGTTTTCTGGTCGAGCTGGCAAATACCTTTATGGGAAAGGCAAACCGGCTGGTGAAGCCTACGCTTACCCGTAAAGAGGAATTGTTCGAGCAGTTTCTCCAACTGTTGTTCGAGCACTGCAAAGAGCAGCATGTGGTTACTTTCTATGCGGATAAGCTCTTTATCACTCCCCAATATTTATCATTGATATTGAAAGAACTGACAGGAAGGTCGGCAAATAAATGGATCGACGATGCATTGATAGTGGAAGCCAAGATATTACTGAAAGCTCCCCAAGCCACGGTACAGCAGGTAGCGGACGAGCTTCATTTCTCCGACCAGTCCACTTTCGGTAAGTTTTTTAAGAAACATATGGGGATTTCCCCGATGGAGTACCGTAAGTCTTAACAAACGGTACTCCGGCTATTTTATCTTCTACGGAATTTATACCAGTTGATTAATTCTGATATTCCGTAAATAAGGCTTGCTACGCCGAATATGACAAAGGTATTGGCCGCCGCCCCGAACGGGTAAGCCAGAATCATGATTCCGGTAATAAGAATCAGTACCGGAACGATGTAAAAAGCAAAAGGAACCACGCTCCATTTACGTGCCGATACAAGCGAGATAATCTGCTGTACGCCTCCCAGCACCAATAACGCTCCCAGGATATACATCAGGATACTAACGAAGAACTGCGGCATGATGACCAACCAGGCACCGAACAGGATACTTCCTGCCCCGTCAATCGGGAACATAGGGCTGGGTTCTCCTTCCACTCTTTCGCGGGTGAAGTAATTCAGTAAAGTGAAAATCCCCGGCAGGATAAAGCAGATACCTATGGTGACAACCAAATAAGTAATGGCAGCTTCGGGCCATAATACTAATACAAGTCCTAATACGATAGCAAAAATACATCGCAGGACAGAACCGTTTAAACTCTTCATCTTTATATGTTTTATAATTAGTCTTTACTTTATATAACAGCGAAAGTACACTATTTTCTTTTTCTTTTTGTTACTTTCTCTGATAAAGTATATCTTTCACATGCAAAACATATATGTTTTAATTGCAAATCATATATGTTTTAAAATCAAATCATATATGTTTTGAAAGGTGTTGTGTGATGGAACAGAAAAAGGAGGAAGTTAGCTATTGGATTGAAAGACTGGGTATGCAACCTCATCCGGAAGGAGGATACTATAGTGAAGTATATCGTTCGGAATGGTGGATGCCGGTTGAGGGAATGCCTGCTCCCCGCAGGGTTCTGACTACGATTTATTATTTATTGGAAGGCAAGGCTTTTTCTGCTTTTCACCGTATAAAGTCTCCTGAGAGTTGGTTTTTCCATAAAGGGATGCCTTTGCTTATTTATTCTTTTGAAGAGGGAAAGTTAATTTGCCGTGAGCTATCGGACAGGGAAGAGGGGAGCCTGCAAGTGACGATTGAGCCTGGTATTTGGTTTGCAGCCCGGCTGAAGGGGCAGAAAGGATTTACGCTGGTGAGCTGTGCGGTGGCTCCGGGATTCGAGTTTGAAGATTTTGAATTGGCAGACAGGAAAGATTTACTGGATGAATATCCGGAACATAAGGCTGAGATATTGGGATTGACAAGGCCGGAATAAAAGGTGTATTTTATCTTTTTACACAATAAAAATACCCTGGTGTCTTTGTGAAGTGCACCAGGGTATTTTGTATATATCAATAGTATCCTACAATTTTTCAATCTCTTCCAACCAAAGCTTCGCCATCGCATCACTCGGCATACGCCAGTCTCCGCGGGGGGATAAACTGACCGAACCTACTTTCGGACCATCGGGCAGGCAACTGCGTTTGAATTGCTGCTGGAAGAAACGGCGGAAGAAAATATGTAGCCATTTCTTTATGGTTTCCTTGTCATAATTCCCATTGAATGCTTTCTGTGCCAGATAGAATATTTTGGCAGGGTGGGAACCGAAGCGGAGGAAATGGTACAGGAAGAAATCGTGCAGTTCATACGGGCCGACTAAATCTTCCGTTTTCTGTTTGATGTTTCCATGTTCGTCGGCAGGTATCAGTTCCGGACTGATAGGCGTATCTACAATATCCAGAAGCGTCAGGCGGGAAGCCTCGTCCACTTTATAGTTGGCAACCCATTCGACCAGATATTTCACCAAAGTCTTGGGGATACTTCCGTTTACACCATACATGGACATATGGTCCCCGTTATACGTAGCCCAGCCGAGAGCCAGCTCCGACAGGTCGCCGGTTCCGATAACCAGGCCGTTTTCCTGATTCGCCACATCCATCAGCAGTTGGGTACGTTCGCGTGCCTGGCTGTTTTCATAAGTGACATCATGCACCGACGGGTCGTGGTCGATATCTTTGAAATGTTGCAGGCAAGCCTCCTTGATAGATATCTCTTTCAGGGTAACGCCCAGCGAACGGATCAGATGAACGGCATTGTTGTAAGTACGTCCGGTTGTACCGAAACCGGGCATTGTGATACCTATTATTTGTTCGCGCGGAATATTCAACGCATCGAACGTCATTACGGTAACGAGCAAAGCAAGCGTCGAATCCAATCCGCCGGATATGCCCACTACGGCTGTCCGGGCATGTGCATGAACCATCCGTTTGGCAAGGCCGGCTACCTGTATATGGAATATTTCTTCACACCGTTCTTTCAGGGCATCTCCGGAAGGAGTGAAAGGATGCGGGTCTATGGAACGGGTCAGTTCGAATGTTTCAGGAACCTGCATCCGGAAACCTACGGTTTGCGTTTCCTCTTTCAACAGGGAAGAGGCACCATACATAAAGCTGGTGTTTACCTGGCGGTCGTTTTGCAGGCTTTCGATATCAATCTCGCTGATGATAAGTTGCTCTTCCATGGTAAAGCGGGGAGACTCAGCTAACAAATTACCGTTTTCGGCAATGATACCGTTTCCTGCAAATACCAAATCCGTACTGGACTCTCCGAAACCGCAGGAGGCATACACATATCCCGCCATGCTACGGGCTGACTGCTGGCAAATCAATGCACGCAGATAATTGTGCTTGCCAATCAATTCATTGCTTGCAGACAGGTTGAAAATGATATTGGCTCCTTCCATCGCCAACAGCGAACTGGGAGGGACGGGAACCCAAAGGTCCTCGCATATTTCGATTCCTACGGAAACGTCTCCTGAGTTAAACAGTAAATGGCTACCAAGCGGATAAGTTTTGCCACCGATGCAGATGCTCCGGTTACGCAATTCCGAAGCGGAAGTAAACCAGCGTTGTTCCTGAAACTCTTTGTAGTTCGGTAAATAGGTTTTCGGGACTACCCCTAAGATTTTTCCTTCCTGGAATACTACGGCAGCATTGATAAGCCTGTTCTCCGTCCGTAACGGAACACCCACAATAGAGAGGATGCCGAGGTCTGCCGTATCGGCAATTAGTTTCAGCAATGCCTTTTCCGCATTATCCAGCAAGGTTTGCTGGTTAAATAAATCGAGGCAGGTATAAGCCGTAACAGAAAGTTCCGGGAATGCCATCATTTGTACGCCCTTTTCGGCAGCCTGCCGCATCAGGCTCTCGATCTGCCCTATATTATAAAAACAATCCGCAACCAGCACATGAGGTACCGCTGCTGCAACTTTTATAAATCCGTAGTTCATAATCTCTGTGTTTTATGGGCTTCAAAGATAGCTGTTTTAGATGAAATATGCGATGAAAAAAGGAAAGGTGTAACTAACCGGTATTTGCCTCTGATTTCTGGGAAGTGTTGAATTATTGAAAATAAGATATATGAATGTTATAAATTTTTTCTGCATTATAGCGCTTGGTTTATTTGCTTTGGGCTGTTTTTCTTATTCGGTGAATAAAAGGATTGTTTGTATAAATAAAGAAATATTTTATATATTTGTGTGCATTAGGAAAAAGAGATTCTTTATCTGGATTAAATATAATGAAGAGAAAAATATTGTTGTTATTCTTTATCATCTTGTTTTTGCCTGGTTTTATTTTAGGAAATGAACCGGATACAGGGTTAAAGTTTAATGCACATACTCACTTAGCTGAAAATCGTACATCGTTAGTGCTGGATGCAGGAAAAGGTATAGCTCTGGAACAAGAACTGGCTATATCTTTTGATATGTTGGTGCGTAAGGAAAATTCATATTTTGGATTTATATTCCGGATCATTACGGATACGGACCAAAATATAGATTTGATTTTTTCATTGGATAAGCAGTATAAACCGTTCCCGGAGTTTATAGTGGGGGATAATACGTATCCTGTTACACAACAGGTGAAGACAGAAGAGTGGTTGCCGGTGGAGGTTCTCTTTTTGAAGAAAAAGAAGAGTATTTCATTTACATATGATAGTTTGTCTTTTGAAATTCCTTTTTCATTTGAACGTGTGAAAGATGTATATATATCATTTGGAAAATGTAATCATGGAAAATATGCTTCTAATGATGTCGCTCCGGTAGATATAAAGAATATAAAGATAAAGGAAGACAATAAGGTGATCCGGCATTGGCAATTAAGCAAACACAGGGGAGATGTTTGTTATGATGTGGTGTCCGGCAAACAAGCAGTGGCACAGAACCCTTCATGGAAAATAGATGAACATTGCACATGGGAGAAAGTCACAACTATCCCGGTTGACAATAATGTACAGTTGGCTTTTGATCAGAAACGTACCCTGCTATATATAGTACCGGATCAATCCAGGGTAATAGCTTTTAATCTGAAAGCTATGCAGAAGAGAGAAATTAAGGTTAGGAGTGGTTTTCCTGCAGCGGGCAATTTTTCGCAACTGGTTATGGATACTTTACATAACCAACTGATATCTTTTAATATAGATAAAGAAGAGGTCTCCTTTTTCTCGTTTGAGGATTCTTCCTGGACGAAGAAATACCAGCCTTCTTATGAAAGCGTTTTTTGGCATCATTCTTCTTTATTTTCAATGAATAATGATTCGTCTATTTTTATTTTCGGAGGATATGGGGGATATAAGTATAATAATATACTGGTACAGGTCAATCCGTTTAACAATGTATGGCAAAGACATATGGTTAATAATATATATCCCCGTTATTCTGTAGCGACAGCCATTGTCGGTAAAGATTTATATATATATGGTGGACGGGGAAGTAAAACCGGGCGTCAGGAGCTGGCAACGGAATATATGTATGACTTGCATAAAATAAACATAGAAACAGGTAAAACCACTCATCTCGGGAATTTTGCCTTGGATAAAGCTACTTATCTTCCGGCGGAGAATATGATTTTCAATTCGAAAGACAGTTGTTTCTATTTACTGACGGATTTTGAAGGAGGGCATTTAATGAAACTTTCTTTGAAGGAAAAGAAAGTAAGCCTAATGGGGGATGCCATGGCAGAAAAAATGTCCAGTTTGCATCTGTACAGAAATCTTTTCTATGAACCTGTTGCTTCGAAGATATATGCTGTTTATGATAAGACTCCGCAAAACAGTCAAAAGTCTGTTATTGTATATTCAATGAAATATCCTCCTTTAATGGTATCGGATACTATTCAGCCTTTGGAACCAGGGTATAAAGTTAGCGTTGTTTGGAGTATTGTTTTGATAGTAACGATTTCTTTGGCTTTCTTTTTTTATTACAGGAAAAAGAAAAAAATAAGTAAGGTGAATAGTTCTGTCTCTGTAGAGAAGGAGGAAGTTCAGGAAAAAGAATCTTATTTTGATTTGAGTAAACAGAATATCTGTCTGTTGGGTGGATTTTCTGTGATAGATAAAACGGGCGGGAACATAACGAACAGTTTTAGTCCGACTTTGCGTAATTTGTTATTAGTGTTGATTCTATATTCGGATGGACCTAAAAAAGGTATTATTAGCTCAAAGCTGGATGAATTACTTTGGGGAGATAAGGATGAAAATTCGGCGCGGAATAATAGAAATGTATCTATCCGCAAATTACGTGTATTGTTGGAAGTTGTAGGCGAGGTGTCGATTACGACAAGTAACAACTACTGGACAATATCGTTCGGACAGCATGTTTTTTGCGATTACAATGAATTGATGTATTTTTTGCATAACCGGAAAAGCCTGGAAGATAAAACACAGTTTCTTAAGTTTCTGGAATTGGTTTCTTTGGGAGATTTATTGCCGAATATGCAGATAGATTGGCTGGATCCTTTTAAATCGGAACTGTCGTCGGCTGTGATTGATATCTTACTGGACTTCTCACAAAAAGAGGATTACAGGCAAAATAATAAAATGATTATTCAGATTGCAGATGCGATTTTTTTCAATGACCCTTTGAATGAAGAAGCATTGCAATTGAAATGTGCCGCTTTATTTAATTGTGGAAAAACAGGTTTAGCTAAAAATACGTATGATAATTTTTGTAAAGAATATAAAAACCTGCTTGCAGTCCAATACGAGAAGACTTTTAATCAGCTTATTGAAAAATAAAATATAAAACAGGTCCTCATTGTTGTGTATTATCTCTGGATGAAGTGTTTTCCAGTGAAAAAACTATGCTTAATCATGAAATTAAGTCCCTTGTTAAGTATGTATTCTCCGGATTATTAAGAAGTCTCCGTTTTATTTGCACTACATTTTTGTAATTAAAAAAGTATGCCATGAAAAGAAGATTTTTGTGTGTTTTGTTTACATTCATATTTATTTCAACATGGGTAAGAGGGAACCATTTGGTTGTATCCGGTGGCGAAGGGTATCCTTTGATTTTCCCAGGTACCGGAACGAAGAATATACGTGTATCTGTTCACTTGGATACCCTTTCTTCCGGTGTGGAATTGTATGCGATCGTAAAGAAGGCCAGGAGCGGTGAGGTAATAGGCGAGAAACTTGTAAAGCTGGACACAGGTTTACATCATGATTTGCCAATTGATTTTGAATTTCCTCAATGGGGCTATTACAGGTATGAGGTCCAATTGAGAGATATAATAAAAGGGACTGTAATCGATTCCGTATCGACAAGTATCGCTATTGTTCCGGAAAGGCAGGAAATAGGCCCTTCTGATTTTGGAACCTGTACACATTTTGGACATTTTAAAGGTTCTGTACCTTATGGGTTGGATTTGATACGGTTGGCGGGTTTTTCTTCTATTCGGGATGAAATATTCTGGGATCGTGTAGAGCAGAAGCCCGGTGTGTTTTCTTTTGACCCCAGATATGACAGGTATGTGGATGCGGCAGTCGAGAGGGATATACGGGTTTTAATGATTTTGGATTATGGGAATCCGTTACCCGGCGAGAAAACAGCTCATGGATTTCCGTTGGATGATAGTGGCCGTAAACGTTTTGCCAGATATGCCGAAGAAATGGTAACACGTTATAAGGATAAGATTTTTCTATGGGAATTATGGAATGAACCGTCCAAAGCCTTGGGAATAGATCCTGGGACCAGCTATTTTGAGTTATTGAAAGAAGTTTATCCGGTAATAAAAGCGGTTCAGCCTCAGGGAGAGTTTATATGTTCCGGAGGGGCGCCCAATTTAGTGGACGGAGCTTATGTCAATCCTATATTTAAACGCGGAGGGGCATCTTTTATGGATGGTTTTGCCATGCATACTTATGTGGCTCCTTATGGTCCGGAAGACGGATATGAAACGAAAGGACATCCGTTTCTGAAAAATGTATCTGTACCCTCTTTGTGGCCTCATTATGGAAAGATGGCTGAACAGCAATCGGATGGGAAAAATAAGCAATTAGATGTCTGGATTACGGAAATGGGCTGGCATTTGGCTGATTCGTTACCTACAAGCAAAGGTGAGTCTCTTTTTATCGACGAATATCGCCAGGCGGCTTATATAACCCGGTTGTTTTTGTTAGCCCGGAGATATCATACGACTAAATGTGTTTATTTGTATGATTTTCAAAACGATGGAGTCGATTTAAAGGAGAAGGAGCATAATTTTGGAATCATAAGAAAAGATTTCTCCCCGAAAGCTGCTTATCCGGCAGTAGCCGTATTATCCCATTTGCTGGCTGAAAAGAAGTTTACAAGAGCATTACAAGAAACAACAGATACAAAAGTTTTCTGCTATGGAGAAGGCAAAGAAGAAGTAATAGCGCTCTGGAGTGTAAACCGTTATTGGGAGCCGTTGGAAAGCCATAGTAAAACGATATCACTTGATATCGGCAGAAAAAAAATAGGATTGATTGACTGGCAAGGGCAGAAAACAGTCATGGAGTCGGTAACAGGGAAATATACTTTACCCATCTCGGAGAATCCCTCTTTTATTGTATATGAGTAATGTGTAATGAGTCGAATCTGATATAATATATTGGAAAGCAAGGAAAAACCGTAAAATTAATTGATAATTAAGCGGCATTAATTGTGGAAAATCCGGGAAATTAATCGAGTGGCTTTTTCTTTGCTCCTGAAAAAATAACAAAAGACTAATTTTAAATCTAATCGTCTAATATGGTAAGAATTTGTAAAAACAGATTATGGAAGTTCAGAAAAAATTGTAGTTTGTTGCTCAGTTTTTTTGCTGTATTCCAAGTGGAAGCCGGTATCTCGGGGCTTGTTGACCAGAAAGCGGATACGGTGGAAGTTCTTTTCGGAAAACAAAAACGTACATCGGTTATTTCTTCTATTTACTCGATAGCAGGAGATCCTCTTAAGAATGTACCGAATTTGAACAGGAAAAATACCTTGACAGGTTTACTTCCCGGGTTAACAATCATGCAGACAAACGGAGAACCCGGCGAGGAAGGTGGGAACATGTTTCTCCGCGGACAAAGAACATTAGGTAATAATACTCCTTGGGTTTTAGTAGATGGCATCCAAAGAAACATGGATATGCTTGAACCCAACGAAATAGAAAGCATCACCATCTTGAAAGATGCGGCAGCTACGGCTATTTATGGCTTAAGAGGTAGTAATGGCGTTATATTAATAACAACGAAACGAGGTTCCCAACAAAGGTTGACTATCGACTTTGATGCACGTGTTGCCATGTCATCACCAGTGAAATTACCTAAGTTTCTGGATTCTTACAATTATGCATCCCTTTATAATGAAGCGTTAATCAATGATGGACGGCAGCCTTTTTATAGCCAGGATATGTTAGATGGGTATAAACAAAATGCCGATCCCTATCTGTATCCTAATAATGATTATCTGGATATGTATCTGAAAGATTATTCGGTACAGCAAAAGTATAACCTGAGTGTAAGGGGAGGCGGCAATATTGCCAAATATTTTTTCGCTGTCGGATATACAAGCAATTCCGGAATTTATAATGTAGATAAAAATGCAAATACATATAATACCAATGCCAGTATGGATATGTATTCGATTCGTTCCAATGTCGATTTGAAAGTAAACCGGAATCTGGATATCCATTTAAACCTGGCTGGACGGATTCAGGACCGTACTTATCCGGGACAAAAATCTAACAGTGTAAGTAGTATCTTAAGTTCATTATATAAACTTCCGCCTAATCTATTTCCGGAAAGGTATATGGGAGAGTATTTGATAGAGGGAACCGATGATATGGTAGTGAACCCTTTGGCCGGTAATGCCCAGTATAGGAATAATCCTTATGGATTACTGAACAACAGCGGGTACTCTGCTTATAAGTCAGTGGAAGTTAATTCTACCATATGGGCTGATTACAAATTGGATTGTATTACTCCGGGTTTGAAGGCTACAGCTTCTTTAAGTTATGACAGCCGTTATGCCAAGAATGCCAATCGTTCAAAAACATTTGAAGTCTATGAGTTGATTGATGAAAATACGGTAAGGCAACATGGAACTCCCGGTAAAATGAATCCGCAATGGACACCACAATTCTATCAGCGACGACTTGATATTCAGGCAGGATTGGATTATTCACGCTCTTTTGGCAAGAATGAAGTATCAGCGATGTTGAAATATAATTATAATGAATACCGGGAGGTGAATACAAATGGTTTACCTAACTTGAATTCCAGTTGGTTAGGACGGTTTGCCTATGCCTATGACAGCCGTTATTTAGCTGAATTCTCTTTTTCTTATGCAGGTACGGAACAATTCCCGAAGGGAAATCGTTACGGTTTTTTCCCTGCCGGAGCGATAGGATGGAATATTGCCAATGAAAGTTTTATAAAAGACAATATTGATTTTCTTGATGTTTTGAAGTTGAGGGCTTCTTATGGATTAACCGGTAGCGATAAAGGCATCCCTTATTTCTATTATATAGAAAATTATGCACAAAGAACATCTATAACAACCGGAGTAAACGGGGCTGCTCCTTCGGCTACAGCTTGGTATAAGGCTTTAGTGGCTAATCCGGATATAACATGGGAGAAAAGTAAAAAAGCGAATATAGGGTTGGATGTAGCTCTATTTCATAATTCATTGAATTTTTCATTCGATATTTTTAAAGAACGTTCCACTGATATTCTGATTCGTAGTGGAAGAATACCTGATTTGTTTGGTGGGATAATCCCGCAATTGAATCATGGCATAGTGGAGAATAAAGGATTAGAATTCTCTATCGGATATAATGATAAGATTGGCGACTTTGCTTATTATGCAAATTTTAATCTGGCAGCGACAAAGAATAAAGTAATAAACAAAGATGAACAGGATTGGAAAGAATCTTACCGTTATACGACCGGGCATCCGGTGGGCGAACAGTTTGGACTGATAGCAGAAGGTTTGTTCCAGAGCCAGGAAGAGATAGATAAAGCTCCGAGTCAGGCTTTTTATGGGACAGTCCGGCCTGGTGATATCCGGTATCGTGATATGAATAATGATGGTAAGATCGATTCGGATGATATTACCCGTATAGGAAGAAATCAGGTTCCTTCAATTAATTATGGATTGTCTATAGGATTTAGTTATAAGAACTTTGATTTTGGTGCTCTCTTCCAGGGAACGGCCCAGTCGCAGGCTATGGTGACCGGAGCTCTAACATGGGAATTTTACAATAATGGAAAAGTATTGGAACATCATTTGGATCGTTGGGCTTATTATACCGACCCTGCTACAGGACAGGTAGTTGATACGCGTGCTACGGCAACATATCCTCGTTTGTCGTTGGGTGAAACGAATAATAACCGCCAGAATTCCACTTTTTGGCAAAAAGACGTAAGTTATCTTCGTTTGAAAACATTGGAACTTGGCTATTCTTTCGATCAATTCCTGAAAGGCACATTCATTTCAAAGGCCAGGCTTTATCTGAGCGGCTATAATTTGTTAACCTGGAGTTCATTGAAGGATATGGATCCGGAAATGGCAACCAACGAATTTGAATATCCTATACAGAGAACATTTAATGTTGGTGTAAATCTAACTTTTTAAAATGGAGAGAAAATGAAAAAACATAATTTATTTTGCTTGTTAGGTACTTTTCTGCTGGTGGCATTTACATCCTGCGAAATGCTTGATAGTAAACCATTGGATAAAATAGAGTCTTACGATGTTTTTAAAGATAGCACACGTGTAGATGCTTATGTGCTTGGGTTATATAAATATTTACCACAAGGTTATAATCGTTTTGATAATCAGGCAATGTTATCATCGGCTACCGATGAATCTACACAATGTATATCGAATAATGGCATGACTCCCTTTATAAACGGTTCATGGGGACCTACGTCAAATCCGGATGCCGGATGGACGAATTATTATGAAGGAATTATGATGGTTAACTTGCTGTTTGAGAATATAGGCATGTTGTATCCGTCGACATCTGAAGATTTTAAAAACAGTGTATTGGCTGAAGCGCATTTCTTAAGAGCTTACTACCATTTTGAATTAGTGAAACGATTTGGAGGTGTTCCGATTATTACAAGGACATTGACTGTCAATGATAGTCCGGATATTCCCCGTGATTCTTATGCGGATTGTGTGGATTTTATTGTGAATGAATGTGATTCGGCAATTTTGTATTTACCTACAGTGGAAGTGGCTGCTCGTGTAGGACGGGCAACCGGAGTTGCAGCGATGGCACTAAAAAGCCGCATGTTATTGTATGCTGCCAGCCCCTTGTTTAATGGTCCGGATGTGACCGGTAGTAATAATCCGTTGGTAGGTTATGGCACGGAAAATCCTGAAAGATGGAAGGTCGCAGCTAAAGCTGCCCATGATTTGCTGGAATTTTATCCCGGAACAATTTCTCTTTTCAATACAGGGGCTAATGCAATGTTGAAATATCAGAATTTGTTTACTACACCGGCACTGGCACAGAATAAGGAAAATCTGATGGTTAAAACGCGCCAGCAGGATAATGAAATAGAGAAAAATAATGCACCAATTGGCTATACCAATGCACGTGGCGGAGTTTGCCCTTCCCAGAATCTGGTGGATGCATATGAAATGAAAAACGGGAAAAGTATCCATGAAGAAGGGTCAGGGTATAATGCAAAAAATCCTTATGCCAATCGTGATCCCCGTTTTGCAGCATCAATACAGTATAATGAAGCGACTTGGTGGAACCGTAAAGTTGAAACGTTTATTGGAGGGTTAGATGCATCTGATGCTGATATTAACGCGACGAAAACAGGGTATTATCTTCGTAAATTTAGTAATCCGACTGCAATTATTTTTGGAAATACGAAAAATGGTATTCATTATTTTCCTCTGTTCCGGACAGGTGAGGCCTTGTTGAATTATGCAGAAGCAATGAATGAGGCATATGGTCCGACGGCTAATCCGTTTGGCGATGGTAGAACTGCAAAATGGGCTGTTGATGAAGTTCGTAAGAGAGCTGGTATGCCTGTTGTTCCGGCGAAAGGATTGACTTACGAAGTAATGAAACAAAAAATAGTGAATGAAAGAAGAATTGAATTAGCATTTGAGGAACATAGACATTGGGATATACGTCGTTGGAAAATAGCGGAACAAGTTTTTAAAGAACCTATTAAAGGGGTTCGTATCGAAAAGGAAGGTACATCTTTTAAATATACTTATTATGATGTCGAACAACGGATATTTTCTCCGAAAATGTATTTGTATCCGATACCTCAAGGTGAATGCTATAAAAACAAAGCATTGGTTCAGAATCCATTATGGGGTAATTAAAATCTTAAATTATTTATTAGTATGAAAAATATAACTACATTAATAATTATTTTCTGTTTGTTTACATTTCAACTTTTTGCACAGCAAACAACAGTTTCCGGACGTGTAAGTGATGAAGCTGATATAGAGTTGGTTGGTGTTAATATTGTTGTAAAAGGAACAAATAAGGCTACTATTTCTGATTTGGACGGAAAATTCTCACTATCAGTTAATAAGGGAGACATTCTGGTTTTTTCTTATGTCAGTTATGAAACGAAAGAGGTAAAGGTTCAGAATCAAAAGGTTTTGAATGTGAATCTGGAGCCTAAGGTTTCGGAGCTTGATGAAATCGTGGTCATAGGTTATGGTACACAGAAAAAAGAGTCTGTGGTTGGAGCTATCTCGTCTGTAAAAGCGGATGATTTGAAACAAAGTGCTTCCGCAAATTTAAGTAATGCAATAGCCGGACGTATTTCGGGAGTGATGACGAAGATGGTTTCCGGTCGTCCTGGTGCAGATGATTCTAAAATATATGTCAGAGGTATGGCTACGATGAATGATGCGACTCCGCTGATATTAGTAGATGGGGTGGAACGTAGCTTTGACCAGATCGACCCGGAGGATATAGAATCATTTTCCGTTATGAAAGATGCTTCTGCTACGGCAGTATATGGAGTCCGGGGAGCGAACGGGGTCATATTGGTAACAACAAAACGAGGTATGAAAAATAAACCGGTGGTTTCATTGAATACTTCTGTCGCAGTACAGTCGCCGATTCGTTTACCTAAGCCTTTGGATGCCTATAATTTTGCGCTATTGAAAAATGAAGCGATTCGTAATGACGGCGGTGATATAAACTCGTATGATTATTCAAGTGATGAAGATTTACAGCATTATTTATTGGGTGATTCTCCTTTTACCCATCCTAATAATGATTTGCTTGATATGTTCTTGAAAAAATATACCCCTCAGGCACAAGTGAATCTCAATGTTCGTGGCGGTACGGATTTTGTCAAGTATTTTGTTTCTGCTGGTTTTCTATATCAGGATGGTATTTATAAGCAATATGATAATACGGATTATAGTACGAATGCCAATTATAAACGGGTGAACTTACGTTCGAATCTGGATTTTACAGTAACAAAAACGACTCAGGTGAGTGTGGATTTGAGTACCTCATTACGTTCCAGGCATAATATTGGTATGAAAAACAGGCTTTCATTTGATAGTGGCCCTGAATCGAATAACTTATTTGAAGTACTGATGCGTCAGCCGGCTAACTTTATGACTTTGAAGAATCCGGATGGAACTTATGGAGCCGGAAGTATGGACCCGATAGGTACAGGCATGAGAAATCCACTTCAAATTATAGAAAGAGGAGGATATTATCATGTAAATAATGATGTCTTGGAAGGTAATTTTAAATTAAACCAGAAACTTGATTTTGTGACGAAGGGATTGTCTGTAAAAGCTATGGCCGGTATTACAGCTTTTGAATCGTCAAGTCAAACGTTGACAGAATGCCCATATACTGTACGATATACTAAATTTGGAGAGTATGACAAATCGATTATGACAGAGGAAGTTTTGCCCTCTTTGTCAACGCAGACATTGGATGATTATCAACGAATTTATCTGGAAGCCTCTTTAAATTATGCAAGGGATTTTGGACCACATAAAGTAACGGCTTTGGCCCTGTATAACCAAACCCAATATATATCTAAGGCAGCTGTACCTTCCGGGTATCTGGGCTTTGTCGGTCGGTTAACCTATAGTTTTAAGAACAAATATCTGGGAGAAATTAATATGGGCTATAACGGATCCAATCAATTTGCAGAAGGACATCGTTATGCTTTATTCCCTGCATTTTCTGCTGGTTGGGTGATTTCCGAAGAAAAATTCTGGAAAGAGAATGTTCCGTTTGTAGACTTTTTTAAGATTAGAGGATCTTATGGAGAAGTAGGGAATGATAAATTAGGCGGTCAGGCATATCTCTATCAGCATATTTATAATCCGGGCAATGCTAATTTTGGTAATTATAATTTTGGAACGACCCCTCAGGCTTTAAATGGTTATACGGAAGGAAGGTTAGGCAATGAGCTGGTAACATGGGAACGTGCCAGAAAAAGCAATGTGGGTATCGACCTGCGTTTATTGAAAGGCAAACTGACCGTGAGCGCCGATTATTTTAGAGAAGACAGACGGGATATATTATTGACCAATCAGTCTATCCCCAATGTTTTAGGAATAGGGTTGCCTCCAGAAAACATAGGTAAAGTAAGGAATCAGGGTGGTGAGTTGGAACTTGGTTATTCGGATAATATTAACAAGTTTAATTATTATGTTAAGGGGAATGTTTCATATGCACGGAACAAAGTTCTTTTTAAAGGTGAGTCTCCCCAGTTGTATGACTGGATGGCTACGACAGGACAATCGTTAGGACAACATTTTGGTTTGGTTTGTCTTGGAATGTTTAAAAGCCAGGAAGAAATAGATGCCAGTCCGAAGCAGTTTGGAGATGTTAAAATTGGGGACTTGAAATACCAGGATTTGAATAATGACGGTGTCATTAATGGGTATGACGAATGCCCGATTGGTTATAGCAATGTTCCACGAATTCAGTTCGGATTATCAGCCGGATTTGAATGGAATGGGTTGGATTTTAGCATGCTGTGGCAAGGCGCAGCCCAATTCTCCGCATATTTTGCTTATGGTGCGGTTTGGGAATTTATGGATGGAGGCAATGTACAGGAAATGCATTTGAATCGTTTTAATCCCGAAGATCCTTCAACTTGGGATACGGCAACTTATCCTCGTTTACATAATGGAAATTTCCCGAATAACCATCGTAAATCTGATTTTTGGTTGAAAAAAGGTGATTATCTCAGGCTTAAAAATTTAGAGATAGGATATACTTTCCCAAAAACGTTGCTTAGCAAAGCAGGCATTTCCCGTTTACGTGTTTTTGTTAGCGGAACGAATTTGTTAACATTCGACTATGTTAAGAATTTTGACCCGGAAACGGAGCAGGAACGTGGGTACAACTATCCTCAAATGGCACAGTATACGTTAGGTTTTAATTTCCAATTTTAAAAACAGGTAGCAAGATGAAAAAATATTATATATACTTTTTAATGTCAATATTGGGACTGTCTGCTTGTCAGCAAGATGGTGTAGGATTATTGGATAAAGCAGAGTCGGGAGATATGACAGAGGAGAAAATCTTTTCGGATGGTATTTATGCCCGTAAATATATAGCAAACGTATATAGCCGGTTACCTAAAGGATATGCTCGTTTTTCCTTTGCAAAGACCCCTGTTTATCTGGGATGCTGTACGGATGAAGGACAGCAGGGACCGATAGGTATGCTGACGCAGGCATTATGGTTTAATGAAGGAACCTGGAATGCTGTCAATATTCCCACGGAACTTCCGGGATGGGCCCAAGGATGGACTTCTATACGTCCTGCAAATACGTTTATACAAAATATAGATAAGGTTCCCGTTAATGTTCAAACAGGTATGACCGAAGAAGAGAAAAAGCGATTAAAGGAAGAAGCCCGTTTTTTACGAGCTTTTGCTTATGCGGATTTGGCCCGGTCGTACGGAGGGGTTCCTATTATTAATATTCCGTTAAATTCTTCCAGCCCGGAATTATATACGCCGCGAAGTACATTTGATGAAACGATAAAGTATATAGTGGAACAATTGGACTCGGCAGCTATGGTACTGCCTGCTAATTATCGTTTTACGGAACCGGAGGAATATGGACGTGCGACATCCGTTGCAGCGAAAGCAATAAAGGGACGTACCCTCTTGTATGCAGCCCGTCCTTTGTTCAACGATCCTCAAAATACAAACCGAATTGTTGCGGGTGAATATGATGAGGGAAAATGGAGGGTGGCAGCCGAAGCAAATGCCGAGGCTATCAAACTTGCTGAAGCGAATGGCTACGGATTACACATTGAAGCTAAAGATAAAAAGAGTAGTTATGAGAAGTTTTTCGTGACTCGTGTGAATGATGAAGTAATACTGTCTTATATGAAGCCTCAGGATAAGAATTGCGAGTTGCGTCAGTTGCCTAAACGTTTTTTGGCTGCGAATAGTGCTGTGGCAGGCTATTCGTTACCTACCTTGGATTTGGTGGATGATTATGAGATGAAAAACGGTAAAAGTATTCATGAGGCAGGTTCGGGTTATAATGAACAAGATCCGTATAAGAACAGGGACCAACGTTTTTATGCTTCTATTTTTTATAACGGGGCGGACTATAGAGGACAAAAGATTGAAACATTCAGAGGGAAGGCTGGTACGAAGGTTGTTGATGGAAAAGATTATAATTCGACTTATGTGAATACCGGTTTTTATTTACGTAAGTTTGTGGATGTGACAATTGATCCTAAAAAGTCGGAGTTGGCAGACCATAATTATCCGATTATTCGTTATGCCGAAGTTTTGTTGAATTATGCCGAAGCAATGAACGAAGCTTTCGGACCGGAGGTGGACGGTTTAGGAAATGGAAAAACAGCCAAATGGGCGATCGACCAGATTCGCGACAGGGCTATGCAACCGGCACTACCATCCGGTTTGGGTAAAGATGAAATGAGAACCCGTATTAAACGCGAGCGGCGTATTGAGCTTGCTTTTGAGGAACACCGGTTCTGGGATGTGAGACATTGGAAAGACGCGGATTCACAAAAACAGGTATGGCTTCAGGTTATAGAAAAAGATGAGAAAGGGAAGTTGACTTATAGCCGTGAAAAGCGCGACAGGGTGTTTGAAGCTCCGAAAATGTTTTTAATGCCCATTCCATTTGAGCAAGTAGCAAATGGCAGCTATGAACAAAATCCTGGCTGGTAGGTTGAAGAAGTTCTTTGTGTGTAGTTGATGTATACTATTTATTCTCATTCCGATGAGAATAGAATTTCATGCTGATGAGAATTTTTTCTCGCTTGGATGAGAAAAAATTCTCACAGTATAAAGATGAAGTGAGAAAAGCCTCCTTTTATTAAATAGGTAAGGAATAATTAAACATACGAATAATGAAAAATATTTTTTTAGGTAAATGTGCAGTTACTCTTGTTACCATGTCTGTGTCCTGTCAGGGATATGCACAGCAGAATAGTAAGAATAACCAGCCTAATATAGTTGTTTTCATAGCAGATGATGCAGGTATGGACTATGGCTGTTATGGCAATAGAAATATATCTACTCCTAACATCGATAAATTGGCGGAAAGAGGAATGCGTTTTCAAAATGCGTTTCTTACCTCTCCGCAATCCAGTCCTTCAAGAACCAGTATGATGACCGGAATGTTTGCACATACGATCGGAACACAGGATTTACATACCGGGATTGATGATAAGACCAAAATGATGCCTTATTATTTTAAACAGGCAGGATATAACACCGCATGCATGTTGAAAACCCATTGGGGACCAAATGGAGACAAGCAATTCGATACGATTATAAAAGGGGGATACTTACCGGACCAAGGACCGTTAAATGACCAGTTGTATACGAATTATAGTCGCTTTTTGGATGAAACGAAGGATTCTCCTTTTTTCTTGTGGGTCGGCTTTATCGATCCTCACAGACCTTATAATCGCAACAAATGCGATCAGAGAAATTCACCGGATCATGTTACGGTTCCTCCTTATTTGGTTGATGCGCCGGATACCCGTCGTGATTTGGCAGATTATTATAATGAAATATCCCGGATGGATGGAGACATAGGAAAAATGATGGCCGAATTGGAGAAACGTAACTTGTTGGAAAATACGATTATCGTTTTTTTGAGTGATAACGGAATGCCATTTCCAAGGGCTAAAGGAACTTTATATGATTCCGGAATCCAGACACCTTTGATCTTTATGTGGAATAATCGGATAATTCCGGGCTCTGTTCATAAAAATGGCTTGATCAGTACGATTGACCTGGCTCCGACTTTATTGGATCTTGCCGGCATAAGTATTCCGGAGTGCATGTATGGAAGAGGATTCAAGGATTTGTTGTTCGATTCGTCAAAGAGAGGGCGCGAATATGTTTTTTCCGAACGGAACTGGCACGATACAGACGAGTATATCCGTTGTGTCCGGTCTGAAAAATATAAATTGATTTATAATGCTTATTATGAATTACCTCACGGAACCTCTATGGACTTGAGTACCAGCTTGAGTTGGTATGATTTGAAGAATGAACAACGCAACGGAACATTAAAAAAGGAACAAAGCCAGATTTTTGCCTGTCCGAGGGCAATGGTTGAAATATATGATTTGGAGGCTGATCCTGACGAATTGAATAATGTAGCGGATATGGAAAAATATAAGGCTCCGGGTCGTAAACTGGCAGATCAAATGATTAAATGGCAAAAAGAAACAAAAGATCATCCTTGGTGGAAAAATCGTAGGGGTGATCAGAACGACAGAATTACGGGTTTTCCTTTGTTTATGACGCGTCCTCCTTTATGGGTTGACTAAAAAACTGAAATGTTTATGAGATGTAAAATACAATATAATAATATACTTCTTTGTGCATCTATCTGTTCATTGCAGGTCGGTACTGTTTATGCACAATCTGTTGAAAAGAAAAAGCTTCCTAATATTCTTTTCATTATGTCTGACGATCATACTTCACAAGCTGTTAGTGCTTATGGAGGTTTGTTGTCGACCGTGCTTCCTACGCCGAATATAGACCGGTTAGCCCGGGAAGGAGCGATTTTAAGGAATTGTTTCGTTACTAATTCAATTAGTACTCCGAGTAGAGCTTGTATTCTTACAGGACAGTATAGCCAGAAGAATGGGGTTTATACATTGGCGGATAGTTTGGATAGTTGCTTGCCTACTTCTGCTACTTATCTGCATGACAAGGGCTATCAAACGGCTGTTATCGGTAAATGGCATTTGGGTTCGGAGCCTGCAGGATTTGATTATTACTATGTGCTACCCGGGCAAGGTGTTTACGATAATCCCGGGTTAATAAAGAAAGGGGACTGGCATGCAGGAAAGAATGGCGGACCGAAGCCAACGAAAAATCAAGGGCATTCGACTGATATAATCGGTGAAGAGGCTATCCGGTATTTATCATCTGTGGATAAGGAGAAACCCTTTTTCCTGATGTGTCATTTCAAAGCGCCTCATAGACCTTGGAAACCGGCTGCCCGCTTTAAAGATTTACTAAAGGATGTGGAAGTGCCCGAACCGGATAATTTATTGGATGCTTATGAAGGTAAAGGTAAATTTACCAAAGAAATTAGAATGGGACTGGAATTTATGAATCATATAGATTTAAAAAATGAGCCGGTGCCGTCTGGTTTATCTGTAGAAGAAAAGAGACACTGGATATATCAACGTTACATAAAAGACTATTTGCGCTGTGTTGCGGGTGTTGATGAAAATGTAGGACGCATATTGAAATATCTGGATGATAATGGGCTGACGGAAAATACAGTTGTGGTTTATACGGGTGATCAGGGTTTTTTCTTGGGCGAACATGGGTGGTTCGACAAGCGTTTAATGCATGAAGAATCATTGAGAATGCCTTTTTTAATCCGGTATCCTAAAGAAATTGTGCCTAAAACAGTGAATGATGATATCATCTTAAATGTCGATTTTGCTCCATTGTTTCTTGATTATGCTAATATACCTCTGCCTAAACAAATGCAAGGTAAAAGTTTCAGGAAAAACTTACAGGGAAAACGGGTTGCCGGTTGGCGTAAATCGATGTATTACCGTTATTGGCAACATGCGGACGGGGCACATAATGCAACTGCCAATTATGGAATAAGGACGGAACGTTACAAGTTGGTTTATTATTATGCCCGGTCGTTAGGTAAAACAGGTACGAGTAACAAACCTTTAGTACCTGAATGGGAATTGTATGATTTGAAGAAAGATCCCTGCGAGATGAATAATATCTATCATCAACCTTCGTCACAAAAGCTAATAAAGAAGTTAAAATTAGAATTATTGGAATTGAAAAAACAATACGAAGATGAAGATGCTGCATATCCCGAAATGCAGGAGTTGAATAAGGAATATTTTTGGTAGGAAGACAATAACTAAGTTATTGAAATAGACAGGAGGTAAATCATGAAATTAACACGAAGGGATTTTATTCGGAAAGCAGGGGTAGCGGCTGGAGTATTATTGTTTCCGCCTACTATACATGCTTTGAGCTTTGGAAAAAAGAAACGTCCGAATCTGGTTTTTGTTTTTGCAGACCAATGGCGTGCACAGGATACGGGGTATGCCGGAAATACGGATATATATACCCCTAATATAGACAGGTTGGCCTCGGAAAGCATTAATTTTAGATATGCAGTCTCATGTATGCCGGTGTCTACCCCTTATCGGGCAACTTTGTTAACAGGGCAATATGCTCAGAGTCACGGATTGTTTTTAAATGATGTACAGTTGAATCCGGAAGCAAAGTCGATAGGAAAAGTATATAAATCGGCAGGATATAATACGGGGTATGTCGGAAAATGGCATATTAATGGAAACGGGAGAAGTAATTATATTCCTGAATCGAATAGACAGGGATTTGATTATTTTAAAGTACTGGAATGTACACATGATTATAATAAATCCCAGTATTATGATAATAATGATAGTTCGCCTAAATGGTGGGAGGGGTATGATGTGACGGCACAGACCAATGATGCATGCCGGTATATAGAAGAGTATTCCCGGAAAGAAAAACCGTTTGTTTTATTTTTGTCATGGGGACCTCCTCATAACCCGTATGATTCGGCACCGGAAGAATATCAGAAGTTATACAGAGACAAAGATATTAAGCTAAGACCCAATGTACCGGACGCTTGTAAAGGTCGTGCTATTAAAGATTTGAAAGGATATTATGCACATATCTCTGCTATGGATTCATGTGTCGGACAATTGCAGAAGACTATAAAACAATGTGGTATAGATAAAAATACCATTTTTGTCTTGACATCGGACCATGGAGATATGTTAGGCTCTCAGGGGTTACAACGAAAACAGCAACCTTATGATGAGTCTATCCTAGTCCCGTTTTTACTAAAATACCCTACAGATTTCGGTAATAAAGGAAGAACTGTAGATACGTTATTTAATTCGGTGGATATTATGCCGACTTTATTAGCCATGTCCGGTTTACCAATTCCGGACACAGTGGAAGGTAAAAATATCTATCCTATACTGAAAGGTGAAAAAAAAGATAGAATAGAAGGCACGTTGATTGAATGTATAACCCCTTTTGGTGAATGGGAACGGCGTAGTGGTGGCCGGGAATATCGCGGAGTACGGACCAAAAGGTATACCTATGTAAAAGATTTGAATGGTCCCTGGCTTTTATATGATAACAGGAAGGATCCGTATCAGCAAACTAATCTTGTACAGGATGAGGGGTATACAGAAATACGTTTGCAGTTAGATGGTTTATTGGCACGTTTATTATCAGAAAAGAATGATGAGTTTTTGCCGGGTGAGAAATATATAGAAAAATGGGGATATAAAGTAAATAAATGGGGAACAGTAGAATATACGCCTTAATGCTTTATTTTTATTATAAATATAATGATATCATGAAAAATAGAATCTTATTTGTGTTTTTGATTTTGTCGTATAGCTTTTTCTTTGAAAATGCGGAGGCGAAGAATCCGGTTGATTATGTAAATGCGTTAATAGGGACGAATAATAATAGAAGTTTTTCTCATGGGAATACTTATCCTGCTGTTACGTGCCCGTGGGGTATGAATTTTTGGACTCCTCAAACGGGAATGATGGATGATAACTGGATATATACATATAATTCCGATTCAATCAGGGGATTTCGTCAGACGCATCTGCCAAGTCCGTGGATTGGGGACTATGGAACCTTCAGTATAATGCCGGTTTCCGGTGAACTTCGTGTAAAGGATTCAGAAAGAGCCCAATCGTTTTCACATGCCGAGGAAACGGCAACCCCTTATTATTATTCGGTAAAATTGCAGGAAGATGAAATATTGGCAGAAATTACGGCAACGGAAAGATGCGGCTTTTTGAAATTTACTTTCGATAAAAAAGATAGCCGCTATATCGTTCTTGACGCATATCATAAAGGGGCTTATGTAAAGATTATTCCGGAAGAAAAAAGAATAATCGGATTTTGCAAAAATAGTAATGGAGGGACGCCTGATAATTTTGCCAATTATTTTATAATCGATTTTGATCAGGAGTTTACTGGTTTTGGTGTCTGGAACCGGAAAGAACTTTTCGCTGGGCAACAAGAATTGAAAGAAGAGTATGCAGGAGGATATGTTCAATTTTCAAAGGATATTAAACAGATTCATGCCAGGGTATCTTCTTCCTTTATATCTCAGGAGCAGGCTGAACGGAATTTGTTTTCAGAAATAGGAAGCAAAACGTTTGTTGAGGTAAAAAACGAAACTAAGGCAGTCTGGTCTGAGCATTTGGGTCGAATAGAAATAGATGGCGGAACAGAAGAACAACTCATGACTTTTTATTCAAATTTTTATCGTACATCTTTATTTCCCCGTAAATTTTATGAATATGATGAAAAAGGGACCCCTGTCCATTATAGTCCGTATGATGGAAAAGTGCATAAGGGGTATATGTATACCGACAATGGTTTATGGGATACGTTCCGCTCTTTGCATCCTTGGCTGACAATGATGTTCCCTTCTGTCAGTACGGAAATAATGCAATCCCTTGTAAATACTTTTGAAGAAGGAGGATGGCTTCCCAGTTGGTCCAGTCCGGGATATCGGAACTCGATGATCGGTTCACATGCCGTATCTCTTATTGCAGATGCTTATAAAAAAGGGATTACGGACTTTGATATACAAAAAGCATATCGAGCGGTTAAAAAAGATTGTTTTGAAAAGGCACCGGTTCCTTATATGGGACGGTATGGTTTTCAGGCCTATAATGAAAAAGGATATATTCCTTATCCGGAATATGAACAGTCAACTTCTATGTCGCTGGAGTATGCGTATGATGATTTTTGTATAATGACTCTTGCCGGCTTATTAGGAAAGTCCGATGAACAGGCTTTTTTTGCAGCCCGGGCAAAGAATTATGTAAATTCGTATGATGCTTCGACTGGTTTTATGCGTCCTCGTAAATCCGATGGCAGTTGGTATGAACCTTTTAACGGTTATTTATGGGGCGGGCCTTTTACTGAAGGGAATGCATGGCAATATACCTGGAGTGTTTTTCACGATGTGCAAGGGTTGATTGGTTTGATGGGAGGGGATAAAGCATTTACCAATCGTCTTGATTCTATTTTTATCGCTCCGCTTAGCAGTCCGCTGTATGGACGTTATTTTAATGAAATAGCAGAAATGCATGCTGCCGGTATGGGACAGTATGCCCATGGGAATCAGCCGGCACAACATGTTTCTTATTTGTATGTTTATGGAAATCAACCGTGGAAAACCCAACGGTTAGTTCGTAAAATAATGAATAGGCTTTATAGCTATACTCCGGATGGATATTGCGGGGATGAGGATAATGGACAAACATCCTCCTGGTATCTTTTTAGCGCTTTGGGATTTTATCCGGTGTGTCCCGGTACGGGAGAATATGTGTTAGGCAGTCCACTTTTCCGAACAGTAGAACTTCATTTGGAGAATGGAAAGACGTTTAAAATAGAAGCTCCGGACAATGTAGCCTCATCTGTTTATATTCATGATAAGAAAATGAATAATAGTCAATATTCTCCTTGGTATATTACTCATAAGGATATAATGAAAGGAGGCGTGTTACTTTTGGAAATGGGAGAAAGGCCTTTAAAGGAGATCACTCCGGGAAAGAAAGACTTGCCATATTCTTTATCAAATAATGGAAATAGCAGATGAAATACATAAAACTGATATTACTTTTATTGATTAGTCTTTCCCCTCTTAAAAATAATGCAGCAACCCAAATTGAAAAGACCGGTGTTGTCAATTTAAGAGCCGAGTATTTACAGAATCCGATCGGATTGGATGTGATTTCTCCACGTCTTTCCTGGCAGATGAAAGATGTCCGGGAAAAGGGCTGTCAGTATGCCTACCAGATTCTTATATCAAAAGATTCGGCTTCTTTGGCACATAATAGGTCAATCCTTTGGGATTCAGGGAAAATAGTATCTTCTTATTCTACACAGATAGTTCCGGATATCGTATGTGTACCGCAGACAAAATATTATTGGAAAGTCCGTTGCTGGGATAAGAATAAAAAGAAAATGCCGGATTCTGACATTGCAAACTGGGAGACCGGTTTGGGAGGGGAGTGGAGAGGTTCGTGGATTACAGATTCTTTGGATAAGGAGTTGAAACGTGCTCCTTTGTTTCGTAAAACAGTGGAATTACAAGATAAAGTTCGTAAAGCACGCGCTTATATTTGCGGTTTGGGATACTATGAGCTATATGCAAATGGAGAAAAAATAGGTGATCATATTTTAGATCCGGCCTATGCGCGATTTGATAAGACTGCTTTGTATGTAACTTATGATATAACATCTTATCTTGATTCTGGAGAAAATACATTCGGAGTGATTTTAGGCAATGGATGGTATAATATCCAGTCTCAGGCTGTATGGGATTTTCATAAAGCTCCCTGGCGGAACCGGCCTTCTTTTATTCTCAATATATATGTGGAGTATGAATCTGGAAAAACGGAATGGATTGTGTCCGATTCTTCTTGGAAATGCAGTTTGGGGGCTATTATGTATAATAATCTTTACAGCGGAGAATATTATGATGCAAGAAAGGAACAACAGAATTGGAATAAAAGTGACTTTAATGCATCAAAGTGGAAATCTGTAAAGTTAGTGGATTGTCCGTCTGTCCGTGTTGTTGCACAGACAATGCCTCCGATTCGGATAAAAGAACGTATATCTCCTGTTTCCTGTAAAAAACTGGGGCCGGGTATGTATGTATATGATTTGGGGAGGAATATAGCCGGTTTCTGTAAATTTGTTTTTGAAGGCATACCTGGAACAAAGATACGAATGAAGCATGGAGAAAAACTTTATCCTGACGGGCGTGTGGATATTTCTAATATTGATTATTTTTTTAGTCCGGAATTACAGATAGAAGAGTTACAAACAGATTCTTATATTCTTGCCGGTGGTCGGCAGGAGGAATATATACCTCGTTTTACTTATCATGGCTTTCAATATGTTGAAATTATATCAGATAAGCCAATAGAGATGGATATTCAGTCGGTAGAGGGATTGGTTGTTTATACGGATTTGAATTCAACAGCCTCTTTTTCTTGTTCAAATGAATTATTAAATAAGATATATAATGCAACGAACGCTTCCTATGTGGGTAACCTGCATAGTATACCGACAGATTGTCCAACCCGGGAAAAAAACGGTTGGACGGCAGATGCTTATGTTGCCATAGAACATGCTTCGTTTAATTATGACGGGATTACCCTGTATGAGAAATGGATTCGGGATTTTTATGATGCACAAACAAACGACGGACAATTACCCGATATCGTTCCGACAGGAACATGGGGATATTCCGGAGGAAATCCTGCTTGGGATATTGCATTTTTTGGAATACCGAACGAAATATATATGTATTATGGCGACTCTGCCTTGTTAAAAGAATCTTATCCTTATTATAAAAAATACTTGTCTTTCATAAATAAAAAGGCTGTGGGGCACCTGTTAAATATTCGTTTATGGGATTGGGGACAATTGAAAACGAAAACTCCGTTGGAACTAACATCTTCTTGCTATTATTATATGATGAATAAGTTGATGGCAAAATCTTGTCAACTTAATGGATTTTTGGATGAGGCTGAGAGATATGAGTTGTCTGCCGATATGATTAAACAGGCAATTAATAAAAAGTATTATGACAAGCAATCCGGGAAATATGCAAATGGAAGTCAAACTTCTCAGGGGCTTACTTTATTTGCAGGAATTGTGCCGGAGGGAGATGAAAAGAAAGTAGCTTCCGTTTTGGCAGAATCGGTAATTAAAAATAATTACTTTTTGGATTTTGGCCTGTTTGGGAGCAAAGCTGTATTAAATATGTTGACAGCATATGGCTATCAGGATATCGCTTATAGTATGGTGACTAAAACAGAATTTCCATCATGGGGGTATTGGATTACGAAAAAACAAGCAACTACGTTAATGGAAGGATGGACTGTTGATGATTCCCAATCATTAAATCATGTTTTTTTAGGTGAAGTTTCTGCCTGGATGATGAAAACATTGGCTGGTATCAATTATATTCCTGATAATCCCGGATTTAAGCGTGTACATATAAAGCCGGTTCTTCCTTCTGACGGATTGGATTTTGTCGAAGCTTCTTATCATTCGATTCATGGGGAAATCTATTCAAGTTGGAAAAAAAGTAAGGATGAAATAGTTTATTCATTTATTATTCCTGCTAATACCTCAGCCTGTGTAGAACTTTTGTGTAAGGAAGGAGAGCATGTTTTTATTTATGATAACAAATCATTGGAAAACTGTTCATCCATTTCCGGGATTCAGAAAATAGAGGGGAAATTATCTTTTTCTTTACAATCAGGGAAATATACTTTTTATGTAAAACAGAATAAGTAAAATCTGTTGAGAATAGTTTGTGTAATTTGTAAAGAGGAGTCATACTTGGCTGTATGCTCCTCTTTGCAAATACAAAATAATCTTTTGTTAGAGAAGCTAAAAACCATATTTTTATAACGAGATTCCCAATACAAGGAATACATCATCATGTTCGGGAGATGCGATTACTTCGGTGAATATCGGTAGCGAGAAGGATTTGGTGATTTTTATATCCTTGCTGGCTTTTAGCGAGATGCTGTTAAATCCGAATCCGTCGCTATACATTCCAGTCCAGGGGGAAATACCGATGGAGGGTGTAAGGGTTACGCCTCCCCAGACATCAAATTCGTAGGCTGCTTCAAAGTAGGATGAGAAATATTGTTTGCCTTCTTCATCTTTGTCACCTCCGGCAAACATGGTGCTCCATGCAAGTGTAAGAGGGAGTTTTTCGCCAAAATTATATGCAACTGTGCCTTCAAAGTAATGGTCGGTTGCATAACGCCCGTAGCGGGCACCCTGACCGGACCACCAATAGTCCGTAACGGCTATTTCAAATCCTTTGATTTGGTAACCCAGTGTAAGATCGAATTCCTTTGATTTGAATTCGTCGGCAGAGGTCGAGAAATCTGTCGAACCCCAAGCTTCCAAGCTAAAACCTGCATACGATAAGGTCAGGCTGGGCTGGATGGAAGCGCCTGCATCATATCCCCCTCTCCATACATAACTGCTGACGATGTCGGCAGCCGGAGTCACTTCAAACTTTTTCTTTTCCTGTGCGGAGGTTGTAACTGAAATAAACAGAGTAATAACCAATAAAATAGTGTTTTTGGTAATTGTTTTCATATTCATTTTTTTCTTCAGTATAAAATATAGTTAGATTGTTTATATAGGTTTGAATATCATTTTTAAAGCAGCCACTTTTTTATTCTGTTCATTGCTTCCAGAGTGTCGTCCCTGTCACCGAAAGCGGTAAGGCGGAGATAACCTTCGCCGCTGGGTCCGAATCCCACACCGGGAGTACCTACTATATTGACTTCGTAAAGCAACTTATCGAAAAACTTCCAGGAAGAGAGCCCATCAGGGGTTTTCAACCAGATATAGGGCGCATTTTCTCCGCCATATACCCTCAGTCCACAGTCCTGGAGACCTTTTTTCATAATGCGGGCATTGGCCATATAATAGTCGATAGTTTGTTTTATCTGCTCTTTTCCTTCCGGCGAATAAATGGCTTCGGCGCCACGTTGCGTAATATAGCTTGTGCCATTGAACTTGGTGCTCTGGCGGCGGTTCCACATTTTGTTGAGTCCGACCCGCTCGCCGTTGAGCGTGAAAGCATTCAGGTCTTTCGGTACCACCGTATAGCCGCAACGGACTCCTGTGAATCCGGCTGTTTTAGAGAAACTGCGGAACTCAATGGCAACTTTCTTTGCATTTTTGATTTCGTAGATGGAATGGGGTATCTCCGGGTCCTGTATGTATGCTTCATAAGCAGAGTCGTACATAATCAGGCAGTCGTTAACCAACGCATAGTTCACCCATTTTTTCAGTTCGTCTTTGGATAGGGTAGTTCCGGTCGGGTTGTTCGGATAGCAGAGATAGATGATATCCACTCTGCGGTCAGGCAATTCCGGCACGAAATTATTTTCTTCCGTACAGGGGATATAAACTACATCGCTCCATTTGCCGTTTTCCAGGGTACCGGTGCGTCCGCTCATTACATTCGAGTCGATGTACACAGGGTACACAGGGTCAGTAACCCCTATGCTGTTGTCGTGGCGCAACATATCGCCAATATTTCCACAATCGCTTTTAGCCCCGTCGCTGATGAATACTTCGCTTGGTTCCAATGATACGCCGCGGCTTGCATAATCATTTTTGATGATGGCATCTATAAGGAAAGAATATCCCTGTTCGGGTCCGTATCCATGAAAAGTTTCTTGAGAAGCCATTTCATCTACCGCCTTGTGCATGGCTTCGATAACAGCAGGTGCCAATGGTTGGGTCACATCCCCGATACCCATACGGATAATCTTTGCTTTCGGATGTGTTATCTTGAAACTGTTTACCTTTTTCGCAATATCGGAAAACAGGTAGTTGCTTTGTAGTTTCAGGAAATGTTCATTAATGAGTGCCATATTCGGTTGATCGTTTTATGTTGTTGTATTGTGTCCGTTTTTGTTATGTTTATATTTCAATTTCACCTTCAAATACTTTCACCGCTTCACCGGTCATGTAGACTTTGCCGCTCTTTTCGTCCCAATGGATAGAGAGCGGACCGCCGTCCATGATGACTTCTGTGGTCCGTCCGGTTTTACCGAGAAGGATAGCTGCTACCGCTGTGGCACAAGCTCCTGTACCGCAGGCTTGTGTGATACCTGAACCCCGTTCCCATACCCGCATCCGTATCTTATCCGGACTCAATACCTGGGCAAATTCAACGTTTGTCCGGTCGGGGAACTGCGGATGGTTTTCCAGTAACGGTCCGATCTCGGTCAAGTCTATCTGTGCGATATCGTCGGTAAAGATAACAAAATGTGGGTTACCCATCGAAAGGATGGTGCCGGTATAAGATTTATTTCCGGTTTCCAGTTCAATAGTAGTTGCTTCGATGACAGGGGAACCCATATCGACTGTCACTTCCGTAACAGTTTCTTTTAAGATTGTTCCGCTTGTTTGGGAGGTCTTGAGTTGGAGTTTTTTTATACCGGACGGTGTTTCGAGGGTAACGGTCTTTTGGCTTGTTAATCCTTCGTCATATACATATTTGCCGATACAGCGGGATGCATTTCCGCACATCATGGCTTCGGAGCCATCGGCATTGAAGATACGCATGCTAAAGTCGGCAATTTCCGATTTTCCTATTAAGACTAACCCGTCAGAACCAATTCCAGTGTGTGGAGCGCTTAGTTTTACGGCAAGTTCTTCCGGGTCTGTTATCGGGAATGCTATTGTATTTACGTATATGTAATCATTCCCGGCTCCATGCATCTTTGTAAATTTGATAGGTTTTGTCATTTTATTTCTTTTTGTCTTGTTGTTGTATCTTTTTGTTCTATTATAACGCAAATGTAAGTCGTTTTGGTTTTGTATTTTATTTAAATGTGTCTGAATGTTTGAAAAATGCACATCTGGTGAAAATTTATTAGGAATAAATGGATAGTATCTAATAAATTGTAATATAATAACAGTATTTATCTGTATATTGTAAGTTGTGATAAGTGAAAAGAAGTTGAAATATGGTTAAAAGCAAAAGGGAATGCCTTATATATAAGCCTAAAGGCAATAAAAAAGTCATCAAATAATCATATAGTTGTAGAATATGATTATTTGATGACTTTTTGTTATATGCGAAAACTCTTATTTCTGGAATACCTTCGGATATTTGTTTATAAAGTAAACAGGTGTGCAACTCCAGGCATGGCAATAGCTGTTTATCGGGAAGAAACCGTATGGAGACAGGGCATCGTTGTTCGGGTCGTACACTTCCCAGAATGTATCGGCACCACGTTCAACCATGCTTCCCCAGTAATTGAGCACCAGTTTACGGGCTTCCTGCTGCATGCCACATTGTAAGAGAGCTTCAACAACGTAATGATAGGCATACGGGCATCCCGGATAGACTGCATCCGGCATCGACATAACGGTCGACATGGCTTTTACTCCTTCTTTCCGGTTTAGAGTACCGGACAAAATCATCCATACTTGCGAGAGATAAGAAATTTGTTTGTCTTTTCCACTCAACATAACTCCCCGTTTCTTGTCATAAAAATGATTGCGTGCCGCTTTTTTCATTTTTCCCGCGATAGTGTCCCATTGGGCGGCTTCTTTTTCCTTGCCTAAGAGTTTTGCCAGTTCGTAGCTATGTTGCAGGGCAAAGATGGTAAGTCCCTGCATGGAAGCCTGGCGGTCGTAACCGTCTTTCCAGTCGAATACCAGCCAGTATTGGGGCTTTTTGTCCATGTCGTAAATCCATTCGGGAGAAAATTGCCGGAGAGCGATTTCTATTTGCCGTACGACGACAGGCCAAAGGTCTTCGGCTGTTTCACGGTCGCCGGTTTCTTTCAGATATTCCAGCAGGGATACATTATATATCAAAGCATAATCCAATGTATGGGTTCCCTGTTGCGGATGAGGATGAGGGTCTTCCATAACGGTGGCATGAAGCAACCCTTCATTGTTGGATAGGGCGGCAAGCAGATAGAGGCAACGTTTGGTCAGGTCGTGGTTTTTGAATGACACGGCGTTTGCTAATGCTTCCAGGTAAAGGTCTCCAATCCAGAGACGGCGGTCGCGTTTGGGACCGTCTTCATAGACTGTTTGCATACATTCTTTCAAGGTAGCGAGTCCCACGTCATTTATTTTCCGGATAAGCGGGTCGGTGCCTTCTGCTAATTGCATGGGTGCCATATTGACGGAAGTCTGTGCTTTGAAAGATAATTTATCGAATACGAAGTCGAAGCCGGGAGAGGACCCCAATACGTCTATTTTCAAATACCGGAATGCCATGCGGCGGGGAATGGTTATTTCGGCGGGGACATACATGATTGTAACGGTCTCATCCTGTAACCATGCGCGTGATAATCCTCCGGGGAACGGGTCGAAAGGTGTATTCAGTTCGCCAGGGACTTCTGCAAAAGTAAATTTCAACCGTATCGGGGCATCGGATTCCCGGTCGGTAAGGAGTTTCAGGGAGAAAGTAAGGTTTCCTGTCAAATGTTCTCCAAAATCGAGGATAATGCCCGACTGTTCTTTAAAAGATTTTCCGAAGAAGCGGGAAGGACTTCCTGCATCTACCATCCGCCAGCCCTGAAAGGCTTTCGGGTCGTTGACAGATTTAACAATCCGTACCGGCTGTATCTCTTTGTAAATTAGCTCAGGCTTGCATGCTTCGCTTTTACGCAGCCATTCTTTACTGTCTTTGTAGTACGTGCTTTGTGCCAGGCAGGGACTTGCAAGCGAGGTAAGAAAAAGCCCGGTGGCCAACAGGATTTGTTTCATGGTAATACGGTCTAAATAGTGAATTATAATAGATTAGGTTTCAAATATAAAATAAATTGGTAAGTTCTTTCATATAAATAATTGATTTATTTTCAGAAGATAGGAGTCAGATAAGGTGTAGGTCCATTTTTATAAACAAGCCAACTTATGAAAACTAAATTATTATTGGCCTTCGCTTTTGTTGCGTTGTCTTGCTCGTCCGCTCGGTTCGTTCATGTTTTAGAATATTGTATCTCAGGCAAGGTTTCTGTCGTGGAGCATGTTACACTGAGTACGGACGAAACACTATGTGTTGCGTTTTTGAATGATTGCAAGGTGGTAGAAAGAAAATAGTAAATAAGATATGTAGGGGAAAACTGAAGTTAGATAACAAATGTAAGACTATAAAAGACAATTGATTATGGATTAAGTTCTGGAAGAACTCTGTACATTTTATATCTGTGCAAAGATATGAATTTTTTATGTTGTTGTGTTATTTTTATTCAAAAAATGCATTGTCGCTTCATTTTTAACAATTCGGAGAGATAAAAATATTTCTTGTATAACTGACGTTTAATAAGATGTTTAAGTAAACTAAAAGAAAATCACCCTTTTTTAATGGATTTATCCGAACTTCTGAATATATGTATAATACATTTAAAAATAATGCTTTTTATAATAGGGTTGACAGACGATAGCAATTGTGATATGCCTTTTTTATGAATGTTTATTTAATGTTGAAAATCAGTGATTTATTGTGTTTTATGAAAATATTTTTTAGTTGAGTTCTTCCAGAACCAAGATAACCTTCTTTGAAGTCCTGTGGAAAATCGGTGAATTTGAATCCGAATGGTTTTACAAATCGAGGATGTTTAAGGTTTATAAAATCTCGTACATATTTATATCCCTAATTTTAATTAAAAGATAACGCTGAAAATGTAAAGAACATTCTTTCAAATAAAATAAAAACACAAATTATGTTGAAACAATTCAAACCTATTAGCTTAATTCTATTGGCAGGCGCGTTTTGCCTCCCGGAAAGCATCTATGCTGTTCCCAGTCCTGCCAGTCAAAGCGTAAGCGTTTCCCAGCAAAACGGGAAATTGTCAGGTACAGTGGAAGATGCCTTAGGACCGGTTCCCGGTGCGTCTGTAGTTGTGAAAGGGACAACCAATGGTAATATTACCGATTTGGACGGTAAGTTTACATTGGAGGGTGTAAAGAATGGGGATATCATTCAGATATCTTATATCGGTTACACTACTCAGGAAATAAAGTATACAGGGCAAACTGTATTGAACATTAAGTTGGCGGAAGATACCCAGAAGTTGGAAGAAGTGGTGGTCGTTGGTTATGGTACACAAAAGAAAGTGAACCTGACCGGTGCCGTTGGTATTGCCGATGGAAAAGTGCTGGAAGACCGTCCTATCGGAAATATCGCCCAAGGTTTACAAGGCGTGGTTCCTAACTTGAACATCGATTTTGCAAGTGGTAACCCGACAGCCAAGACAACTTTCAATGTCCGTGGTGCAACGTCATTAAACGGTGGACAGGCATTGGTATTGGTGGATGGAGTCGAGACCGACTTGTCTTTATTGAATCCTCAGGATATTGAGAGTGTTTCCGTATTGAAAGATGCTGCATCTGCTTCTATTTATGGTGCCCGTGCTGCATTCGGGGTTGTATTGGTTACTACCAAAAAAGGGAAAAAGTCCCAGAAAGTCCAGGTAAATTATAATAATAACTTTTCCTGGTCAGTAGCATCCCGCCTGCCGGATGGCGTTTCTTCCGATAAATGGGTTCGTGCCATGAACCAGGCTAATATTAATAATGGTAGTGGAGCCTATTTTACAGAAAACCAAATAAATGCAATCGATGCTTATATGGCTGGCACAGGCCCTTCCGCTTTTCTGGCAACAGACGGTACGATGACTGCTGCAGGCGAATGGGCTTATGCCGGAAACACCGACTGGTTTAAAGAAATGTATAAACCCGCTTTTATGCACCAGCATAATGCAAGCATCAGCGGTGGTTCGGATAAGACTACTTATTACGGTTCTATCGGATACAAGGGGCAGGATGGTATTCTTGCCTATGGTACCGACACATACAAACGTATTAATATGTCGTTCAATTTTAGTACACAGGTTACCAAATGGTTGGAATTGACATTCCGTACGAAGTATAACCGTAATACATCCGATAATCCGTATGCGGATGCTTATATGGGTAGCTCTCCTTTCTATGAAGTATACCGTGCATTTCCGTTTATCCCTATGTATTTGCCGGATGGCGAACATTTCGGAGGTATCGCAGGGTCCAACTTTAACTATAATATCGTAGGACGTTTGGCTGAGGCAGGACGGGATAAAGTGAATTCGGATGACTTCTGGTATACGGCAGCCTTTAACCTGACTCCGATTGCCGGTTTGTCTATCAAAGGGGATTATACAGGAAATAAATTTTATAAAGACCAGACACAGCATACAAAGACTATCTACCAGTTTATGCCGGAAGGAAGTTCTTTGGCTCCGGGTTCGGCTGGTTCTCCCAATGGCGTAACAACAGCACGCTACGGGGATACTTACCAGGCATTGAACTTATGGGCTGAATATAAAAAGTCTTTCAATGATATACATAATCTGGGTGTGATGGTCGGTTACAACCAGGAAAGCAAGAAAACAACCAAACTGGGTGTTACGACCAGTAATTTGTTTGACAACAATTTCCCGGTAAGCGATTTGGCGAGTACGCATAACCTGCCGGATGAACAAGCTACTATCTGGGCTGTACAAGGTGCATTCTTCCGTATTAACTATGATTTCAAGCAGCGTTATCTGTTGGAAGTAAACGGTCGTTATGACGGTTCTTCCAAATATGCAAGTGGCGACCGTTGGGGATTTTTCCCTTCCGTATCGGCTGGTTGGCGTATTTCGGAAGAAAAATTCTTTGAAAATGCGCGGAATGTATTTGATAATTTGAAAGTAAGAGCCTCTTACGGTTCGCTGGGTAACCAGGTTACAGACGGTAATTTCCAGTATTTGAGTTTCCTTGCAAGTGAAAGTCTGAAATACCTTATTAACGGTAATGTGGCAAGTGGTTTGAAACCACCGACGCTGGCAAGTACGAATATTACCTGGGAAAAGGTTTATACTTCCAACTTCGGTTTGGACTGGACTATGTTGAACGGCCGTCTCTCCGGTTCTTTCGACTATTATATCCGTAATACGAACGGCATGGTTGTAAACAAAACCTATCCGTTGGTTCTGGGAACTACTGGTGGTAAGGAAAATCTGGCAGATATGCGCACGAATGGTTGGGAATTATCATTGACATGGAACGACCATATCAATGATGTAGCCGGAAGTCCGTTTGAATATTCCGTAGGTGTAGGTTTGTCCGACAATACATCTACTATCACTAAATATGATAATCCGAGAAAGAGTTTGGATGAATCATTCTATGAAGGTCAGAAACTGGGAGAAATCTGGGGATATGTAACAGACGGGTTTATCAAAGATAAAGCGGAAGCTGAACAAATGGCTACTACACAGAAGTATATCAGTACAACTTGGATACCGGGTGATATCCGATATGCAGATTTGAATAATGACGGTAAGATAGATGAAGGAAACCGTGAAGTAGGGGATTCCGGTGATAAGAAAATAATCGGTAACAATACTCCGCGCTATAATTTCAATCTCAATTTGAGTGGTTCGTGGAAGGGATTCGATTTAAGATTGTTCTTCCAGGGTACGATGAAACGTGATATTTGGTTGGACGATAACTCTTTCTGGGGGTATAAGACCGGTATCTGGTGGGCATCCCTGAATGATTATATCGTAGATAATTCATGGAGCGAAACCAATACAAATGCTTATTACCCGGTTCCGACATGGAGCGACAGAAGTAAAAAGGCACAAACAAAATACTTGCAGAATGGTGCTTATATTCGTCTGAAAGATGTCACATTAAGCTATACACTTCCGAAACGCTGGGTTTCTCCGATAGGAGTTAATCAGTTGAAGGTTTTCTTTAGCGGACAGAATTTGTTTGAAGTAACTGGTTTGTATAAATATCTGGATCCGGATATCGTGGGTAGCCGTAAAGATAACGGTGACCTGGCTGTTTCAGATGGAGGAAAGGTATATCCGTTTACTCGTTCATATTCATTCGGTATCAACGTAACATTCTAAATTAAACAAAGAGCATGAAAAAGATTAATATATTATTCGGAGGTTTATTGCTCCTTGCAGTGCAAAGTTGTAATGTATTGGACAAAAGCCCGTTAGATACAATCGATACCCAGCGTTATTTTTCCACTGCCAATGCTGCAGCTTTGGAACAATATTGCAACGACTTGTATCCGAAATTGATAAAAGGACATGGTGACCCTCAGACATATGGCTTCGGTATGATGGAAACGGATTTCCAGTCGGACGACCTTCTGCCATGGGATATGAATACGGTCGCATTCAGTCAGCAGACAATTTCTACAAAAGATGACGAATGGAAATGGGAGAATATCCGTGCTTGCAATGATTTTCTGGCAAATTATGAATTGTCTCCCGAGATAGAGTCTGTAAAACAGCGTTACGCCGGAGAAATTCTTTTCTTCAAATGCATGGATTACTTCAATAAAGTACGTCGTTTCGGCGATGTGCCCTGGTATGATAAAGCATTGGTTCCCGGCGACGAGGATTTGTACAAAGCCCGTGATTCCCGCACCGTAGTGATGGCTAATGTATTAAAAGACATAAATCAGGCTATTGCATGGTTGCCGACAAAGGCGACAACAGGTGTTTCCCGTATCAGCAAGGATGCGGCACTTGCTTTGAAAGCACGTATGTGTTTGTTTGAAGGTACTTATCGCCGTTATCACAATATTGAAGGTGATCAGGAATTTTTGCAGGCTGCTTATGATGCGGCAGGCGAATTGATGAAGCCGGAATATGGTTATGCTTTGTTTGTGGGTTCCAAACCTGAAAAATCTTATTATGAACTGTTTATTCAGGCAGATTATAATAGCAACAAAGAAGTTATATTATCTAAAGAATATGACCCCGGTAAAAGTATGGGTAATAATGTAACCCGCCAAATATATAAAGGACTGGAAAGACCTATAGGTTTGAGTAAGGATGCAGTAGACGATTATCTATGTGCTAACACCGGTTTGCCTATTTCTATCTGCGGTTGCGAAGGACATACGCAGCATACTACATTAATCGCAGAATTGAAAGACCGTGACCCGCGTCTGTTACAGACTGTTCCGACACCGGAAGACGGTGAGTTTACTTATTATCTGGAAGGCAAACGTCCGGATATCGGAAAAATAACATCCGGTATCGGTTATAGTACATCGACAGGTTATGCAATTGTCAAATTCTATAATCCGGGTGAATTATCCGAAACACACCATCAGGGTACGGAAGATGCTCCGATTTTCCGCTATGCGGAAATTTTGCTGACCCGTGCAGAGGCTGCAGCAGAATTAGGTTTAGATCCGGAATTAGACAAAACAGTAAACGCTTTGAGAGACCGTGTCGGTTTCAACTGGCATTTAACTGCAAGCCCGAAAGAAGACCCGAAATTAGTTAGCGAATATCCTGTTATCAAAGGTCCGAATGCAAACCTTATCCGGGAAATCCGTCGCGAACGCCGTGTAGAATTAATGGCAGAAGGCTATCGTTATTATGATTTGATGCGTTGGGCTTGCGGTGAAAACCTGAATAAACCGAAACTGGGTATTATTCCGGATAAAGCCACGAGTGAAAGTGATCCGACCGGGTATAATGAGAAGGATTATGATAGTATTGTAAACGAATTAGGTCTGGTAAATGGATCTGTGGATGTATATACAAAACGTGTAACCAACCCGAAAGCCATGTTTACTTCTCCTAAAAACTATTTGTTTAATGTTCCGACGGCCCAGATAGGTTTGAATCCGAATCTGCTGCCACAGAATCCGGGTTGGGAATAAAAAAATGAAATAAAAACATTTGGCATAATTAATATTGAAAGAGATTTTTGTCAAATTCATCCAGTCCACCGTAGTGATTACAGGCGGACTGGATATTTTTTATGGCTTTTCTGAATCATAACTATGGTTTTCCGAAATCATAACTATGAATTGGAAAAATCATAACTATGAGTTTAGAAAATGACTATTGCTAAAATAAGGAAGCCTGACAGTTTTTGAGGATATCTTCATAACTGTCAGGCTTTCTTATTTTGTAGTTTTTTATTCCTTATACCTGTAATGCCAATGTGAAACGGCATCCTTTATTATATTCCATATCGATGGAGAGGTTGCCGTTTATTTTATTTGCGATCAGGGAACAGATAGGCAGGCCGAGTCCGTCGCCTTCAGCCAGGTCTTTAATTTCCCGGAAAGGTTTGAATATGTTTTCTTTTTGTTCTTCAGGAATACCGGGGCCGCTGTCGGATATGATGAACTGGCATAAATGAGCTCCTTTTTTCTTGAATACCAATCTTATTTTACCGGTAGAAGTATATAATGCGGCATTTTTCAGCAGATGTAACAATATTCTTTCCAGTTGCTCCGGATTTGTTTTTATCTCCAGGGAAGGAGCATCTACGATTGTTTCAACTTCCGGCTGAACATCCTCTTTAATTTTGTCCATGATGTCTTTGCAAAAGTTACTTACATTAAAGGACTGCTTTTCGTAAGTTTCCAGCAAAGAATTTTCCAGTTCGGAAAGTTCCTGGATGTTTTCACTGAATTGTTTCAGGGCATCTATCCGTACTTTGATTGCTTTAGCCTGCTCCGGAGCGGCAGTTCCCAGTTCCTGGACGGAAATATTCAGTTTATCCAGGGTCGGTTCCATCTGAGCGGAAATATTTTGGATGAACTTGGTTTGTTGTTCATTATGCTCATTGGTGGTCTGGATGATTTTCTTTAATTTCTTATTGAGGATGATAAAGCGCAATAAAATGAATATGATGAAAAGTAAGGCGGCAATAAGAATTGCGGCAAAAGTACATAATCCGATTATCATGTATTGTTTGCCGGCAAGCGTGTTGTCTTTATCCTGAATGGTTTGCAGGCTGTCGTCGTATTTCAGTTGCAAGGCTCCCAGCTTGTCTTGTGCCGTGAGGGCTTTGACTGAATCGGTCCAGACAATATATTTTTCGTATGTGCGTTCCATCAGGGGAGCGTTGTTGGCTTTTCGGGCGATTGCTATCAGGTTTTTATAGCATTCGCTTACTTTATCATATTCTTTCTTTTCCTTATGCTGATTGGTCAATTTCTGGAAATAGCTGTCTCCCTGTTCATTTTGTCCGAACGTATAATAGAAACTTGCCTGGGTATATAATAAATCGTCGGATAGTTGATTGTTGCCGGATTGTTTGGCTAAATTATCCAGTTCGTTAAGCTGGTTTTGGGCTTGTGCCATGTTTTTGAGCTGTATATACATTTGCAGGCGCTCTTTGGTAATGGCGAAGCGCTGATCATAGAATGTCTTTTGTGCTTTCTGCTCTTCATCGAAAAGGAACTGGTTCATTTGCCGGCATAGGTCGAATGCCTCTTTATAATAATTCTCGCGGTAATAAAGTGAGCTTGCTTTGGTTCCGCATTCGATGGCTTGTGCATATTCACCTTTATTGGCAAACGCTTTGTAAGCCTGAATAAAAAGATAACGGGCCTTTGTATAATCTTTTGTTTCAAGACTACTTTGTGCCTGTTTCATCAATTCGTTTGCCCTGCTTTGAGCCTGGAGGGTGGTACAGAAGCAAACAACAACCATGAGGATGTAATACCTGATTTTCATAATACAAAATTTAATTTGAAACAAATATATGTATTTATTCAAAATTAAAGTAAGCCTTACGCTGAAAAAGTTTAGGAAGGAAAAGCTTTGACTGGCAAAAGAATTGCATGTGATTCCCGTGATTGGGTATGATAATCATACGGATTTCAGGAATGGGATGGTGCAGGATGATGCAAGGATTTTTCGGGTGTTTTGTAAATTATTTATTTAACAGGTTCTTTCTTCTTATAAATTAATAGATAACAAAGCCTTTTTTCTATGTATTTGTTATTGTGTCTAAAAAGTATTATTTTATAAAATAAATTAACTAAATGCCGGATAAAATCATTATTTCTATTAATGTGTCAAATATCTTTTTGTTTACATGAGCAATATGTAATATATTGTAAGTATCTTTGCAACCAGAATAAACAAGATTGAACCAAATGGAAGTACTTAAACATGAGTGTGGAGTCGCCATGGTCCGGTTACTGAAACCTTTAGAGTATTATCATCAGAAGTATGGTACCTGGATGTATGGCCTCAACAAACTCTATTTGCTGATGGAAAAGCAGCATAACCGCGGTCAGGAAGGAGCCGGTTTAGCCTGCGTGAAGTTGGAAGCAAGCCCCGGTGAAGAATATATGTTTCGGGAAAGGGCCTTAGGGACAGGAGCGATTACCGATATATTTGCAGCCGTTCATAATCATTACAAAGACTGTCCGCCCGGTAAATTAAATGATCCCATTTACGCTAAAACGAACCTTCCTTTTGCAGGAGAGCTTTATATGGGCCACCTGCGTTACAGTACAACCGGGAAATCCGGTATTTCCTATGTCCATCCTTTTTTACGCCGCAACAACTGGAGAGCCAAGAACCTGGCATTATGCGGTAATTTCAATTTAACTAACGTACAAGATATTTTTGATGAGATAACGGCCATTGGGCAGCATCCGCGTGCTTATGCAGATACTTTTATCATGCTGGAACAAATCGGGCACCGTTTGGACCGGGAAATCGAACGTCTGTACCAGAAGTTTGAGGGCGAAGGTCTGAGAGGTATGGAGATTACCCATGCAATCGAATCAAATGTAGATTTGTCGAACATGTTGAAACGTTGTGCCCCGCAATGGGATGGAGGATATGTAATCTGCGGTCAGACCGGTAGCGGTGAAATGTTCAGCGTGCGCGACCCATGGGGTATCCGCCCAGCCTTCTATTATGCGGACGACGAGATTGTTGTTCTTGCTTCCGAGCGTCCGGTTATACAAACAGCAATGAATGTACAGGCTGAGGATATTAAGGAGCTGAAACCCGGACAGGCTGTCCTGATTAGCAAGGCCGGCGAATTCCGAACCTCGCAAATCGTGGAGCCGAAGGAAAACAAAGCCTGCTCTTTCGAACGTATCTATTTCTCCCGTGGCAGTGATGTGGATATTTATAAAGAACGTAAATGTTTAGGTAAAAATCTGGTGCCGGCCATCCTGAAAGCTGTTGACAATGATTTGAACCATACCGTTTTCTCCTTCATTCCGAATACGGCGGAAGTCGCTTATTTCGGTATGCAGGAAGGGCTGAACGAGTATCTGAACAAGTTAAAGAAAGAGTGGATAGCCGACCGCAACCATTTAATTAAAGAAGAAGAACTGGAACAAATACTTTCCATGCGTGTTCGTTGTGAGAAAGTTGCTATAAAAGATATAAAATTGCGTACCTTTATCGCCGAAGGGAACAGCCGTAATGATTTGGCGGCGCATGTATATGATATTACCTATGGTAGTATTGTTCCTTTCGAGGATAATCTGGTGGTGATAGATGACAGCATCGTGCGTGGAACCACTTTGCGACAGAGTATTATCGGTATCCTGGACCGTTTGCATCCGAAGAAGATTGTGATTGTATCTTCTTCTCCGCAGGTTCGTTATCCGGACTATTACGGTATCGATATGTCCCGGATGAATGAATTTATAGCGTTCAAAGCCGCGGTTGCTTTGCTGGAAGAGAGAGGGCAGGATGAAATAATCCTGGAAGCCTACCGGAAAGCAAAGTTACAGCAGATGGAAAAGGACGGAATGATTGTGAATTATGTAAAAGAGATTTATGCACCGTTTACCGATGAGGAAATCTCAGCCAAAATGGTTCAGTTGCTTACCCCTCCCGGAACGAAGGCGGAAGTGGAAATCGTTTATCAGACACTCGAAGGCTTACACGCTTCTTGTCCGAATCATCCCGGCGACTGGTATTTTTCCGGCGATTATCCTACACCAGGCGGTGCGCGCATGGTGAACAATGCGTTCATTAATTATATGGAAGAAGAATATTTAATCAGTTGACAGTTGACAGTTGACAAGTGACAGTTTGGTTTGTGACTACCGGCTGCCACTTGTCAACTGTCACTTGTCAACTGTCAACTTTTAAAATTATGCAGATAGAAAAAACAGCAACATTAGTTCTGGATGACGGTACTTGTTTTCGTGGCCTTTCTTTTGGCTATGAAAAAGATGTAACCGGCGAAGTCGTGTTCAACACCGCGATGACCGGTTATCCGGAGAGTTTGACCGACCCTTCTTATGCCGGTCAGCTAATGGTTTTGACTTATCCTTTGGTAGGAAACTACGGAGTACCTCCCCGTACTTTTGAAAAGAATGGTATCTCCACTTTTATGGAAAGCGAGAAGATACATGCAGACGCCATTATTGTGAGTGATTACAGTCATGAATACAGCCACTGGAATGCGGAGGAAAGTCTGGGCGACTGGTTAAAGAAAGAACAAATACCCGGAATTTACGGTATCGATACCCGTGCATTGACAAAGAAATTGCGTGAACATGGGGTTATGATGGGACGGATTGTCATTGGAGATGGGGATTTGCAGTTCTCGGCTCCCAATTACGGCGACATCAATTATGTGGATAAAGTGTCCTGTAAAGAGATTATCTGCTATCAGCCCGACGGTACCAGCGAATCTTTCCCGGTAGCATACTTCAACAATTCTCAAATGTCGACTCTCAACCCTCAATTGAAACGGGTTATCCTGGTAGATTGCGGAGTTAAACATAACATTATCCGTAACCTGTTGAAGCGGAATGTAGCCGTGATACGTGTCCCCTGGAATTATGATTTCAACGGTTTGGAATACGACGGGCTTTTCATCAGCAATGGACCCGGCGACCCGGATACCTGCGATGCCGCCGTTCAGAATATTCGCAAAGCCCTTGCTGGAGACAGACCCATCTGCGGAATCTGTATGGGGAACCAATTGCTCGGTAAAGCAGGAGGGGCTTCCATCTATAAATTAAAATATGGTCATCGCAGCCATAACCAGCCGGTTCGTATGGTAGGAACGGAAAAATGTTTCATTACCTCCCAGAACCACGGTTATGCCGTAGACAATGATACTTTGGATGCCGAATGGGAACCGCTTTTTGTAAACATGAACGATGGTACGAACGAAGGTATTAAGCATAAAACGAAACCATTCTTCTCTTCCCAGTTCCACCCCGAAGCATGCAGCGGGCCTACGGATACGGAGTTTATCTTTGATAAATTTGTAGAGTTATTATGATACTGGGTTGGAAGCCATTAAAAAAGAAGCAAACATGAAAGAAGATATAAAGAAAGTCCTGATACTTGGTTCCGGCGCTCTGAAGATTGGCGAAGCCGGCGAATTCGATTATTCAGGCAGCCAGGCATTAAAGGCAATCAAGGAAGAAGGCATCCAAACGGTGCTTATCAATCCGAATATTGCAACGGTACAAACTTCGGAGGGAGTTGCGGACACGGTTTATTTCCTGCCCGTTACTCCTTTCTTTGTGGAAAAGGTCATCGCAAAAGAACGCCCCGAAGGCATTTTGCTGGCATTTGGCGGCCAGACAGCACTGAACTGCGGAGTCGCTTTATACCAGAGCGGCGTACTGGAAAAATATAATGTGCGTGTATTGGGTACTCCGGTACAGGCTATCATGGATACGGAAGACCGCGAATTGTTTGTCCGCAAACTGGATGAAATCGAGGTAAAGACAATCAAGAGCGAAGCCGTGGAGAATGCGGCCGATGCCCGCCGTGCTGCTGCTGAATTGGGTTATCCGGTTATTGTCCGAGCTGCTTATGCCTTAGGAGGTCTGGGTTCCGGTTTCTGCGATAATGAAGAAGAACTGGATGTCTTGGTGGAAAAGGCATTCTCTTTCTCTCCCCAGGTACTGGTGGAAAAGAGTTTGAAGGGATGGAAGGAAGTGGAATACGAAGTGGTCCGCGACCGTTTCGATAACTGTATCACCGTATGTAACATGGAGAACTTCGACCCGCTGGGCATCCATACCGGCGAAAGTATCGTAATTGCTCCTTCGCAAACCTTAAGTAATACGGACTATCATAAATTACGTGAGCTTGCTATCCGTATCATTCGCCATATTGGTATTGTAGGCGAATGTAACGTACAGTATGCCTACGACCCGGAATCGGAAGACTACCGTGTGATTGAAGTCAATGCCCGCCTCAGCCGCTCGTCCGCTCTGGCATCCAAGGCAACCGGTTATCCGTTGGCTTTTGTGGCAGCGAAACTGGGATTGGGATACGGTCTTTTCGATTTGAAGAACTCGGTAACCCGTACGACCAGTGCTTTCTTTGAGCCGGCTCTCGACTATGTGGTATGTAAAATCCCCCGCTGGGATTTAGGTAAGTTCCACGGCGTGGCCCGCGAGTTAGGCAGCAGCATGAAGTCCGTTGGCGAGGTGATGGCTATCGGACGTACCTTTGAAGAAGCCATCCAGAAGGGGCTTCGCATGATAGGGCAGGGCATGCACGGCTTCGTAGAAAATAAAGAACTGGTTATATCCGATATAGACAAAGCGCTGCACGAACCGACAGACCGTCGTATTTTCGTTATATCCAAAGCATTCCGTGCCGGTTATACGGTAGACCAGATACACGAGTTGACCAAGATAGACCGCTGGTTCCTTCAAAAACTGTACGGAATCATGCAAACGTCCAAAGAACTGAGGCAGTTGACAGTTGACAGTGGACAGTTGACAGTTAAAAAAGAATATAAAGAACAACTGTCACCTGTCACCTGTCACCTGTCAACTTATCCCTCTCTCCTGTTGCGTAAAGCAAAGCAACTTGGCTTCTCCGATTTCCAGATAGCTCGTGCCCTCGGTCTGGATGAAGATATAGAAAAAGGGATGATGCTCGTTCGCCAGTTCCGTAAGGAGCATGGCATCCTTCCGGTGGTGAAACAGATAGATACCCTTGCCGCCGAATATCCGGCACAGACAAACTACCTGTACCTGACTTACAGCGGTACGGAAAATGATATTGAATACGAAAACGACCATCGCTCTGTCGTAGTGCTCGGTTCCGGGGCCTACCGTATCGGTAGTTCAGTGGAATTTGACTGGTGTGGTGTGCAGGCACTCGAAACCATCCGGAAGGAAGGCTGGCGTTCGGTGATGATTAACTACAACCCGGAGACCGTCTCCACCGACTATGATATGTGCGACCGCTTGTACTTCGACGAGTTGACGTTCGAACGCGTGATGGATATTCTCGAACTGGAGAACCCGCACGGCGTGATTGTCTCTACCGGCGGACAGATTCCGAATAACCTTGCGATGCGTCTGGATGAACAGCATGTCAATATCCTCGGTACATCCGCCAAGAGTATCGATAATGCGGAAGACCGCGAGAAGTTCTCCGCCATGCTCGACCGCATCGGGGTAGACCAGCCGCGCTGGAAGGAACTTTCTTCCATGGACGACATCAACCGGTTTGTAGAAGAGGTAGGTTTTCCGGTTCTGGTACGCCCGAGTTATGTACTGAGCGGGGCGGCAATGAATGTCTGCTCCAACCGGGAGGAACTGGAACGCTTCCTGCAACTTGCCGCCAATGTAAGCAAGAAACATCCGGTGGTAGTCAGCCAGTTTATCGAACATGCCAAAGAAGTGGAAATGGATGCCGTAGCCGATAAAGGCGAGATTGTGATGTATGCCATCAGCGAACATATTGAGTTTGCCGGCGTGCACTCCGGTGATGCCACTATCCAGTTCCCGGCTCAGAAACTGTATGTGGAAACCGTACGCCGCATCAAACGTATCAGCAAGCAGATTGCGAAGGAACTGAATATCTCCGGTCCGTTCAATATCCAGTATCTTGCCAAGGGGAATGAAATCAAGGTAATCGAGTGTAACCTCCGTGCCAGCCGTTCTTTCCCGTTCGTCAGCAAGGTATTGAAGATAAACTTTATCGAACTTGCCACCCGCATCATGTTGGGCTTGCCGGTAGAGAAACCTGCTAAGAACGAGTTCGACCTGGATTATGTAGGTATCAAAGCCTCCCAGTTCTCCTTCAACCGCCTGCAAAAGGCAGACCCGGTGCTGGGTGTGGATATGGCATCTACCGGTGAGGTGGGCTGCATCGGCGACGACCTCTCCGAAGCCATTCTGAAAAGTATGCTGTCCGTAGGGCTTCGTATCCCGAAAAAGACCGTCTTGCTCTCTACCGGAACACCGAAGCAGAAAGTAGCCATGCTGGATGCAGCCAAGATGCTGGCAAATAAGGGATACACCTTGTATGCAACCGGAGGCACGCATCGTTTCCTCGAAGAAAACGGCATTCCGAACGAGCAGGTCTACTGGCCGAGTGAAGAGGGCAAAGAACCTCAGGCGCTGACCTTGCTCCATGAAAAGAAGATAGACATGGTTGTAAACATTCCGCGTGACCTTTCAGCCGGAGAGCTGAACAACGGATATAAAATCCGCCGTGCCGCTATCGACCTGAATGTCCCTCTTATCACCAATGCCCGTCTGGCAAGTGCCTTCATCGAAGCCTTCTGCACGCTGGGTATGGATGATATACAGATAAAGAGCTGGCAGGAATATAAATAACAGATATAATCTGGTAAAGGGAATGTGTCAAAACGATTTTGATACTTTCTTTTAGGCACGGATTCCACGGATTTCACGGTTTTAGTTTATAAGAACCGTGAAATCCGTGGAATCTGTGCCTGAAATTTTGTCCTTATGTAAGTTGTTATGTGCTTTTGACATACTCTCTTTAATGGGTAGGGTGTGGATGTATGCAACTATACGTCTATACCAGTCAATATAAATCAAAACCTGCGAAACATATTTTCATCAACAAGGGTTATATAAATGTTATAACAAATAAACCAATATGAAGATAGGACTTTTTATTCCGTGTTATATCAATGCGGTTTATCCGGAGGTGGGGGTAGCCTCTTACAAACTATTGAAAAGCCTTGGATTGAACGTGGATTATCCGCTCGACCAGACGTGTTGCGGCCAGCCGATGGCGAATGCAGGTCTTGAAAATGAATCGTTGAACCTGGCGCTCCGTATGGAAGAACTGTTTCAGGAGTACGATTACGTAGTGGGACCTTCCGCCAGTTGCGTGGCATTTGTGAAAGAAAACCATCCGCAGATATTGGAAAGGGCAAACCATGTATGCCTGAACCAGGGTAAAATTTATGATATTTGCGAGTTCCTGCATGACGTGGTGAAAGTAGATAAACTGGATGCCGTATTCCCTCATAAAGTGAGTATCCATAACAGTTGCCACGGGGTGCGCGAGCTGCTTCTTTCTGCTCCGAGCGAGTTGAATATCCCGTATTACTCCAAACTGCGCGATTTGCTTTCGCTGGTAAAAGGAATCGAGGTGTTCGAGCCCAAGCGAATCGACGAATGCTGCGGCTTCGGCGGTATGTTTGCCGTGGAAGAACCTGCCGTGTCCGTTTGTATGGGACAGGACAAGGTAAAAGACCATATGAGTACCGGAGCCGAATACATTACCGGTGCCGACAGCTCTTGCCTGATGCATATGGAAGGCGTTATCAAACGCGATAACCTTCCGATAAAAACCATTCATATCGTTCAAATATTAGCCTCCGGATTATGAGTACGAAACATGCAAAAGCAGCAGCCCGCTTTATAGCCGACCGCCAACAGGAAGCCTGGCACGATGAAACCCTTTGGATGGTCCGTGTCAAACGGGACAGGATGAGCCGCACTCTTCCCGAATGGGAACGCCTGCGCCAGCTTGCCTGCGATATCAAACTGTATTCGAACAGCCATCTGGAAACCCTCTTGCAGGAGTTCGAGAAACAGGCACTTGCCAACGGCGCCATTGTCCACTGGGCGAAAGATGCGGAAGAACATAACAGGATTGTCCATCAAATCCTTCGCGAACATGATGCGCATACCTTGATTAAAAGCAAGTCTATGCTTACGGAAGAATGCCATATGAATGCCTATCTCCAGTCGCAGGGCTATGATGTGGTAGAAAGCGACCTGGGCGAACGCATCCTTCAGTTGATGCACCTTGCCCCCAGCCATATCGTAATGCCCGCTATCCATATCAAGCGGGAAGCCGTAGGCAAAATGATGGAGCAGGAGATGGGTACGGAGAAAGGCAATTCAGACCCGACATACCTTACCCACGAAGTCCGTAAGAATATGCGTGAGAAGTTCCTTCATGCCGATGTAGCCATGACGGGTGTAAACTTTGCCGTTGCTTCGACCGGCGAGATTGTGGTGTGCACCAATGAAGGGAATGCCGATATGGGAACCTCTTTCCCGAAAGTGCATATCGCCGTTATGGGAATGGAAAAGATTGTACCCGACCTCGAAGCATTGGGCGTATTTACCCGCCTGCTGGCACGTTCGGGCACAGGGCAACCCATCACCTCTTATACCTCCCATTACCGCAAACCGAAAGAAGGAGGGGAGTTCCATATTATTATCGTGGATAACGGACGCAGCAATATCCTGTCCCGCCCGGACCATATCCGTACCCTGAACTGTATCCGTTGCGGGGAATGTATGGACACCTGTCCGGTATACCGCCGGAGCGGGGGATATTCCTATACTTATTTTATACCCGGTCCTATCGGCATTAATTTGTCGATGCTGAAAGACCCTGTGAAATATTCGGATAATGTATCCGCCTGCTCGTTGTGCCTGTCGTGTTCCGATGTCTGTCCGGTCAAGATAGACCTGGGCGAACAGATTTACCGCTGGCGTCAGGATTTGGATAAAGTAGGAAAAGCCAGCACGGAGAAGAAGTTGATGTCCGGCGGCATGAAGTTCCTTATGGAACGTCCGGCTTTGTTCAATACCGCGCTCAAGTTTGCCCCGCTGGTAAACAAGATGCCCCGTTTCATGATATACAATTGTTTGAATGCTTGGGGTAAAGGACGCGAAATGCCGGCCTTTGCCAAGGAATCCTTCAACGAGATGTGGAAAAATAAGAAACTATAAGGGTACGACATAGTCTCGTAAGGGCGAGGTCCGCTCGCCCTTTTCCCCCGCGAAATAATAAAGGGCGAGCGGACCTCGTCCCAGTATAATATAATAGAGGGCGAGCAGACCTCGCCCCAACAGTTATGGACTCAAAAAACGAAATATTATTAGCCATCCGTACACACACCGGCAAGCGCTACGAAAAGCCATCCGTCACACTGGATGCCATCAGTTACCCGGACAAGGCAGCACAGTTTGCCGAATCCCTGAAAGCCGCCGGAGGTACAGCCCTTTTCCTTCAACCGGAAGAGGATATAAATGAGGTAATCCGCCGCCATTTCCCGGAAGCCGAACGCATAGCCTCCAACCTGCCGGATATTACCTGTGCCACTTTCAATCCGGACGATTTGGACGATCCGAGGGATTTGAACAATACCGACCTTGCCATTGTAAAAGGCGAGTTTGCCGTAGCAGAAAACGGCGCTGTCTGGATTACCCAGCAAGTGAAGCATAAAGCGCTTTATTTTATCTCCACCAATCTGGTGATACTGGTTCCCAAAGAGGAGATTGTAAATAATATGCACGAAGCTTACCATAAAACGGAACATGCCGATTACGGTTTCAGTTTCTTCGTCTCCGGTCCCTCCAAAACTGCCGACATCGAGCAGGCTTTGGTATTCGGGGCGCATGGGGCGATGAGCGTATTGGTACTGTTTGTCTGAGATAAACTGATAAATCCGGGAAGAAGAAAATTTGAAATTGGATGTTTACAATGCAAAGATTTTAAGTTCCTTGATATATAAATAATTACAATCTGCAAATAAGTTAATTTGTGTTTATTTGTTTTGTAACAAGTACACCTGATAAATAAAAAAAATATTTTATAGAGTTTATGTAAATCAAAACATACAAGTTTTTTTTAATGGTTTATTATGCTAAATTGTTGATATGTAAATGTGTAATAAAACAAAACACAGGCTTTAGTATTGACAATTTGACCTACTTTTGCGCTCGCTATTAATTGTAGTTTACCTAAAAAAGTCAATCATAATATAAACCACTAAATATTGTATTCATGAAAAAACTATCGGTGTTATCCATTGTTGCAGTTATTTTATTTGCAGCTTGTGGTAAGGAGGAAATTAGCAAAGAAAATCAAGAGGTATTAGAGAAAACAAATCTTTTGCTATATGATTTTAATGTACTCTCTGAAGATGTTTCATTTAATGAAGAGCCTCAAACTATTTTATTGACAGACACTGCAACAGGTGGCAGTCTTAATTTGGAAAGCCTATCATTCAAAGTTAAATCTACACAAAAACCCGTGATTGAATTTGTTTATAAACATGACGAAAAGGGGCTTTCTGTTAATAAAAAGATTCCTGAAGTAGATATAACATCAACTTATAAACAAACAACCGATGCAGGTATAGCCTATAACTATTTATCTGAAATCTCTGTTTCTTCAATACCAACTCAGGTAGAAGATTTACAAGTACCTTTAGATATTTGTATGATTTTAAAAAATGGTACTAGCTTAGTTGCAGATACTATAACATTTGAGTATCGTCCAAAATATGATGATACAGAATTTAGTCCGGTATATTTAAATAAAAAATATTGGGCTCCTATAAATATTGGGGCAACAGCTATAAAAGGTAAAAATTCGCAGGGAGACGATGATATAAGACCAAATTTGGAAAACCCTTGGAATAAAGGGAGTGAAAGTTGTCCTATAAAATCTGATTCTGATCCTTGTCCTAAAGGATGGCGTGTGCCTGTAAAATATGAATTTGGGGACATTGGTTTACATTATTTCAATGGTTGGCGTCATCATTTTCATATTTACTTCCAGGAGGTACCCTATTTTTCTCTCAGAACAGGCTTATTCTCTGAGACTCTTATACTTCCACTTAAATATGAAAATGATATGGATTATATTATAGGAGATAGAACTTTTTATTATTCATCAACATGTACAAATGAAGGTTTTAATCTGTATGCAGTTGTAGAGCTCAATGCGGATAAGGAGACAGTAAGGATTTTTGATACTGAAGAGTTAAAAAGCAGCTATTGTGCTTATATACGTTGTATTCAAGAATAAAACAATACTATAGCTATCGATTAAGATTGATAGTTATAATGAGATTAAAAGGAGGCTGTCTGACATTGAACTGCAGTTCAAAAGTTAGACAGCCTTTGAAATTAAAACATACTATAAATGCCACATTCCTTCCTGATTTACATTTTTTTCTGTATTCTGTTCTGATTCTCATTTTTATATTTTACCTTTGCGGCATAATTTTATAAATACTCCGATGAAAATATCTAAGTAAGCCGGTACCAAAAATATGAATAAGAACGCTTCCCAATCTTTCCGGGGGGCAATATTTGGTATAACCTTAACCGGCATTTGTGCTATCTCCGGCACTATGTGAATTTCCCCTTTTAGTTTTAACATTTTAATTTTTGAGAAAGTTATGTGCATATCTGTACATCAATTATGCTATGTTCATGCTGATAAAGAACCACTGTTCCAGCATATAAATCTGATTGTAAATAAAGGAGACAGAGTTGCGTTAATCGGTAATAATGGAACCGGTAAATCCACTTTGCTGCGTATTATTGCAGGCGAGTTGAATCCTTCGTCCGGTGATGTGGTTTGTTCCTCGCAACCTTATTACGTGCCGCAACATTTCGGGCAGTATGATAACCTGACAGTAGCCGAAGCCCTTCGGGTTGCTCCTAAACTGAAAGCATTGCATGCCATCCTGAACGGAGAAGCTACTACGGATAATTTTTCTATCCTGAACGACGACTGGGATATAGAAGAACGTTGCTTGTCGGCCCTGGCTTTTTGGGATTTGCCTTATTTGAGGCTCGACCAGCCGATGTCCATGCTAAGTGGCGGTGAAAAGACAAAGGTTTTTTTATCCGGTATCCAGGTTCACTCTCCGGAAATTATTCTGATGGATGAACCTACCAACCATTTGGATGTGTCAGGCCGGCAAAAATTGTATCGTCTGGTGCAGACCGGGCGTGCCACCCTGTTAGTTGTAAGCCATGACAGGACTTTGCTGAGTCTGTTGCCAGCCATTTGTGAGTTGGAGAGAAATACGGTAACCTTGTATGGTGGTAATTATGATTTTTACAAGGAACAAAAGGAAATAGCCTTGCAAGCCTTGCAAAACCAGTTGGATGAAAAAGAGAAGGCTTACCGTCTGGCTCGTAAAACAGCCCGGGAAGCATTGGAACGTAAGGATAAGGCAAATGTCCGTGGTGAAAAAACGAACATTAAAAAAGGGTTGCCCCGTATTATGTTGAATTCATTAAAAAGTAAATCGGAAAGAAGTACGGATAAGCTGAAAGAAATACATGAGGATAAACAGGCTGCCCTGTTGGCCTCGATAAATGATATCCGTAAAAATATTCCTGACGGCAGGGAATTGCAGACCGATTTTAATTCGCCTAATCTCCATGTGGGCAAGATTCTGGTTACGGCAGACCGGATTAATTTTGGTTACGCTTCCTCCTGCCTGTGGGACGAGCCTTTGAGTTTTCAGATCCGGAGTGGCGACCGTATCCGTATAAGCGGGGGCAACGGCAGTGGTAAAACCACTTTGGTGAAATTGCTTTTAGGCAGCTTGGAACCTGTAGAAGGCCATATTGCACGGGCCGGTTTTACATCCGTTTATATCGATCAGGAATGTTCGTTGATTGATGGAACCCTGACCGTTTATGAGCAGTTGGAACAATTTAACACTGCCCATAAACCGGAACATGAGCTGAAAACAATCCTGAACCGTTTTCTTTTTCCCTATGGGACCTGGGATAAATCCTGTGCCTGTCTGAGTGGGGGAGAGAAAATACGTTTATTGTTCTGTTGCCTGATGGTAGGAAATAATACTCCGGATATATTTATTTTGGATGAACCGACGAACAATTTGGATATACAAAGTGTTGAAATTATAACAACAACAATTCAGGATTATAAAGGTACCGTTTTGTTGATTTCACATGATTTTTCTTTTGTAGAAGAAATAAAAATAGACCGGACTATCGAACTTTTTGCTTCCGGTACTGTTATTAAGATATAGTGTTTTTCATGGTATTAGAATTAAGTTAGATTAGGTTATCCGTCTTGTTCGTGAGAATAGGGCGGTTTTTTTATTTTATCCGTCTTGTTTTCATTCTGCATTTATTAGTACCTTCGCAGCAAAATAATTGTCAACTGTCAATTGTCAATTGTCAACTGGATATACATGCAATTTACAAACAAACAAATTCTTCATATTACATTTCCGGTATTGATGAGCCTTATGATGGAGCATCTGATTGGATTAACGGATACTGCCTATCTGGGACGTGTCGGTGAAGTCGAGTTAGGAGCTTCCGCCCTTGCCGGCGTTTATTATTTGGTTATCTATATGTTGGGCTTCGGTTTCAGTATCGGGGCGCAGGTTCTGATAGCACGCCGGAACGGAGCCCGGGAGTATAAGCAGATCGGTTCGGTCTTTATGCAAGGAACACTCTTCCTTTTTTTATTGGCAGCATTGTTGTTTACGGCATCTCACTTATTTTCGCCTTTATTCCTGAAGAAGCTAATCAGTTCGGATGCAGTCTACGAGGCTACATTGAAATATATAGACTGGAGGGTTTATGGTTTCTTTTTCTCTTTTATAGCTGTAATGTTCCGTGCTTTTTATGTAGGTATAACGAAGACGAAGATATTGACAGCCAACTCCATCGTGATGGTATTGACAAATGTTGTGTTGAACTATATCCTTATTTTCGGTAAATTGGGTTTCCCAGCGTTGGGAATAGCCGGAGCTGCTATCGCATCTTCAATATCCGAAGGAGTGTCTGTTCTCTTCTTTATCATTTATACCTATAAGAAGATTGACTATAAAAAATATGGCCTTTTCGAATGGGCGGGCATCAATTACCGGATACTGAAGCAAATCCTGAATATCTCCCTTTGGATAATGGTACAACATGGAATTGCTTTCCTCGGATGGTTTATTTTCTTTATTGTAATGGAACGGCATGGCGAACGTCCGTTGGCCATAACCAATGTGGTACGGAGTATTTCTTCATTTCTGTTTATGTTTGTGAATGCTTTTGCATCGACTACCAGTTCGATGGTGAGTAACCTGATAGGAGCAGGGCAGGCAGATGATGTGCTTGGCTTGTGCAAACGTACAATACGGATTTGTTATTATTTTGTCTTGCCTTTAGGTCTTTTGATTGCATTGTTTCCGGAATTGGTTTTACGTATTTATACGGATAACCAGGATTTGATTGCAGCATCGGTGGACTCCCTCTGGGTGATGTTGTCTTCCTACCTGATAGCAGTGCCGGCGTTTATTATATTCTTTAGCGTATCAGGTACGGGAAATACAAAGACTGCACTGCTTATCGATATGGGGAGCATTTTTGTATATGTATTATACGCGTATTGGATCGGTATCGTTGTAAAAGCGGACGTGGCAGTTTGCTGGACTACCGAACATGTATATAATCTGATGATTTTAACCTCAGTCTTTTATATGTGGAAAGGGAACTGGCGGAATAAAAAACTGTAATATTATCGTTTGATTAAGACCGTAAGCCGTAATGATAAATCAAAGAAAATCATTTTTGCATTTACATTCTGTCCGATCTGTTGTTCTGCTATTGCCAGTTCTTCCATAATATCAAAAACATTCCGTTCATTGATAAAAGGGGCAAATTTTACGGAGAAACCCGCTTCGTCCAGGTTCATGTAATTCAGTTCCGGGGATTGGAAACGGTACATAAAGTTTTCACGTATCAGATGCTGGCAATAGGACAGGAAATTCTTTTGCCGTTCGCGCCCGATACTGGCAAGCAGGTCTGCCATCCCTTTCATCCCTTTTACATTACGTGCCCAGGAATTTCGCATCATCCCTTTAAATTGTTCAAGGAAGAATTTGTTTTCTTCTCCCAGGCTGATTGCTTCAATAGCCTTCAGGTAGTTTCCACTAGCCAGATGAGCAATGTGTTTGGCATCTTCCGGTGCCAAACCGAATTGCGAAACCATGGAGGCGGCAATGGCTTCCGGATGGATTCCCCGTACATTGATGCGTTGGGCACGCGACAAGATTGTACCCAATATTTGGTCGGGTGTTTCGGATACCATTAAAATGACGGTATTCTGAGGCGGTTCTTCTATTATTTTCAGTAATTTGTTGGCACAGGTGGGGTGAAGCTTCTCCGGTAGCCAGATTAATAGAATGCGGTATGTAGCTTCGTATATTTTGAGACTGAGTTTACGGATGATTTCATTGCTCTCTTTCGAATAAATCAATGCTTGTGAATTGCCGGCTTCCATATAATCCAGCCATCCGTCTATATCAAAATAAGGACGTTCTTTCAGAAAACTTCTCCATTCCGTAAGGTAATCATCGCAAACCTCTTTTTTCTTTTCTTTTTTGGCAACAATCGGGAATACGAAATGCAAGTCCGGATGTGCCAGTTCATCGTATTTCAAACAAGAAGGACAATGACCGCATGAGTCTGTTTCCGTACGGTTTGTACAATTCAGATAGCGGGCGTAAGCCAAAGCCAGCGGAAATGCGCCTGCACCTCCCTGCTCCGTGAAAAGCTGGGCGTGCGGAACTATACCGGTTTGTGCTGATTGTATAAGTCTTTTTTTTATATCTTCCTGACCTATGATATCTTTGAAATACATGTATATGCCTTGTTGGTTGATAGAGCAAAGATAAGCATAATCGTGTGGATTCTAAAATGTATGATGAAGAAACGGATATGGATGATTGATATTATAGAATAACGTGTTTGTTAACAAAATGTCAGTAAAATATGTTTTATATATGATTTATCGGGCTTTGTTTGGGGTAAAATAAATAATTGATAATATATTTTGATTTCAAAATGTTAGTATATATCTTCGTGCCCATAAATAAGAGATAAAGTTGCCGGATATAATATATGTTCGTATGTATTCGCACAAAACAAGAATAAAAACATTTTAAAACAAGAAACGATATGGAATCTAAAATTACAGGAAAAACTCGTACCGAAAGTGATTTGATAGGTACTCGCGAAGTACCAGAAGAGGCTTTATATGGGGTGCAAACATTAAGAGGAATTGAAAACTTCTCTATCAGTAAATTCCATCTGAATGAATATCCATTATTTATTAACGGCCTTGCCATTACAAAAATGGCTGCTGCCGAAGCGAATTATTCTTTAGGATTGCTGACCGCCGGGCAGTATAAAGCAATCATGCAGGCTTGCCGGGAAATTCTGGACGGACAGCATCATGACCAATTCCCTGTGGATATGATCCAGGGAGGTGCCGGTACTACTACCAATATGAATGCCAATGAAGTAATAGCGAACCGGGCGCTTGAAATTATGGGACATCAACGCGGGGAATATATCTATTGTTCGCCAAACGACCATGTGAACTGTTCGCAATCGACCAATGATGCTTACCCTACAGCTATCCATTTGGGAATGTATGCCACCCATCTTCATTTGCTTCCGTATCTGGAAGCGCTAATCGCTTCTTTCCGCAAAAAAGGAAAGGAATTTGCACATATTATTAAAATGGGACGTACGCAGCTGGAAGATGCCGTACCAATGACATTGGGACAGACTTTCAACGGTTTTGCCAGTATCTTGCAGGATGAAATAGCTCACCTGAACCATGCTGCCGAAGATTTTCTGACTGTCAATATGGGAGCCACTGCCATCGGTACCGGTATTTGTGCAGAGCCCGGATATGCAGAGAAGTGTATCAGTGCATTGCGTGAAATAACCGGTTGGGATATTAAATTGGCAGCCGATTTGGTTGGAGCCACTTCCGATACTTCCTGTCTGGTGGGATATGCTTCTGCGATGAAACGGGTATCAGTAAAAATGAATAAGATATGTAATGACCTGCGTTTATTGGCTAGCGGTCCGCGTTGTGGGTTGGGAGAGTTTAATTTACCTGCCATGCAACCCGGTTCTTCTATTATGCCGGGTAAAGTAAATCCGGTTATACCTGAAGTCATGAACCAGATAGCATATAAAGTAATCGGAAATGAACTGTGTGTAACGATGGCCGGCGAAGCTGCCCAAATGGAATTGAATGCGATGGAACCGGTGATGGCCCAGTGCTGTTTCGAATCGGCAGAATTGTTGATGAACGGCTTCGAGACTTTGCGTACGCTTTGTGTGGAAGGTATTGTGGCAAATGTGGACCATTGTATTGAGGAAGTTCATCATAGTATTGGAGTCGTAACAGCCTTGAACCCTGTAATTGGTTATAAGAATTCCACTAAAATAGCCAAGGAAGCGCTGGAAACAGGCAAAAGCGTATATCAGCTTGTCTTAGACCATGGCATTCTGACAAAAGAAGAGCTGGATACTATATTAAGCCCGGAAAATATGATTCATCCGGTAAAGCTGGATATTAAACCCAGAAGATAACAATCGTCTTATAAACCGCAGGTGGCAGTATGAATAATCTTAATACAAAGGCATCCATTTTGTTGATATATACAGGTGGAACTATCGGTATGATAGAAAACAAGGAAACGGGCGCATTGGAAGCTTTTAATTTCCAACATTTGGAAGAACATGTTCCAGAATTAAAGGAGTTGGGACATACGATAGATTCCATACAGTTTGACCCGCCACTGGATTCTTCATCGATGGGACCGGAGTCATGGACGGATATCGTCCGGGTGATTGCAGATAATTATCATCATTATGATGGCTTTGTCGTATTGCATGGAACGGATACGATGGCATTTACGGCTTCAGCCCTGAGTTTTATGCTTGAAAATCTGGATAAGCCTGTTATCCTTACCGGTTCCCAATTACCCATAGGTATGCTTCGCACGGATGGTAAGGAGAATTTGATAACGGCTATAGAGATCGCTGCAGCCCGTGAAAATGGTATGCCGGTAGTACCGGAAGTTTGTATTTTTTTTGAAAATGATTTGTTAAGAGGAAACCGTACCTGTAAAACCAGTGCGGATAATTTTAATGCGTTTCATTCCTATAATTATCCATCTTTGGCTCATGCGGGTATTTCAATCCGGTATGATAATACACAGATTTACCATCCGGTAGCCCGCAAACCTTTAAAACCTCACTACCTGCTTGACCGTAATATTGCTATTTTAAAGATATTCCCGGGCATTCCGCCGCAGGTGGTGGAAAGCATTTTAAATATTCCCGGTTTGAAAGGGGTTGTCATGGAAACTTTTGGAAGTGGAAACGCCCCTGGTGACGAATGGTTCCTTAATATTCTGAAAAATGCGGTGGAGCGCGATATTGTCATTGTGAATGTTACCCAATGCCGTGCGGGAAGCGTTGAAATGCATCGGTATGAAACAGGTCGTTGGTTGTTGGATGCCGGTGTAATAAGCGGATACGACAGTACGACGGAATGTGCATTGACCAAGCTCATGTTCCTGTTTGGCTGTGGCATGAATTCAACGCAGGTGAAGGAACACATGGGCTGTTCATTGATAGGAGAAATCACCGTTAACGATTAGGATTGAAGAATGTTAAATAATTGTGTTGTAGTTATTTAATGTTAAGCAGTTTGTGTATTAAATACCTTTTGCGGACTTTTGCGAAAGAAAACCATTCGTAAGGTATGTTGTATAAAATTTTAACAAAGACTTTAACCATTGTTCTGCTTTAAATGCAGACAATTTTTATAATTATTAATCCTAACAACTTTAGAAAATGAGAACGTTAATTATTTTAGTGGCTACCATTTTATTGGTAACCGGATGTGAAAAGACTCACGATTTAAACCAAGACAGCAACTCTGAGGCAAAAGTAAAATCAGAGGCTATCATTTCTTTACAAGGGGATGATTATGCTGATTATTCAAAATTGACCGTTTCTTCTTCAAACGGAAATCAATTAATTATTAACAAAAGCATCGTTGAAAACAGTGCACAAGCTGCAAACTTTAAGGTAGGCAACACTATTACAGCTTTTACATCACCTAAAGATGCTGTTATCGGTAAAATTCTTTCAATCAAGGAAGAAGGTAACTCTTACGTAGTAGTAATTGAACAAGAGTCAATTGCTTCATTATTTGAAAGCCTTGACGTGGATTTGAGTTTGAATCAATTGGGAGAAAACGGTTCAGAAACAAAAAGTGCCTCACATACAGGTGGTATTGTATATCCTGTTAGAATTATCGGCCAGAATGAAAACGGTGAAGATGTAATCTATAACAACACACCTGCAACACGTGCATCTTGGGATAATTCATTCGAGTATCCTTTTAACTTATCAGTTCCTTTGAGTAAAGACAAACAGTCTGTAATTTCAGTAACTAACGGTTTGGTAAAATCTAAGATTACCACTATACTGAATGTACAGATTAGCTGGTTTAAACTTAAAAAGTTTGAAGTGTCTATGCAAGGTTATATCAATGCAAATGCTCCAGTGAATGTTAAATATAATCTGGATAAAGAATACGATTTTAATAAAGAGTTTAAAACGACCATCAATACAGAAAAGTATTGGGCTGTTTATAAAATCGCAGGTATTCCTCTGGTTGTTGAGTTTACTCCAAGCGTTAAATTCAGCGGTTATGTGAAAGCAAATGCTTCTGCTGATTTGAATATCGATTTAGGTATGAACACTGAATTCAAAGCCGGTGCATATTATACTGGCAACTGGAGCAAGGTTGCATCAGCAAAACCTGAATTTAAATTTGAAGTATCCGGAGTTAGCTCTCCTCTTGAAGTTCAGAGCAGAATTGGTATTGTTCCAAGCGTGAAATTGAATTTGCTCGGATTTGTATTAGGTGAAACGGAATTGGATAGCTATGCTACAGCAGATATAAACGCATATATTAAGACTCCGGCTGATAACGATAAAGGGGAACTGGGTGTATCTCTTAAAGCTTCTGCATATGTTGCCGGTTTTGTAGATTTAGGACTGAAGGCATTTAATAATTCAAGCACATACAAGAAAGATTTTAATATCTATGGTCCGAGTGAATTTTTAAACAAGAGCTGGACTGTACCTTACAATAACGTAGGGAAATAATCAGCAGGATACAAAATTCTTATAAAAAAATACCGTTTTTATTTGCAAATAGTGAGAGAATATCTATATTTGCCGACGTAATAACAAAAACAGTGATGAGAACATTTATAGTAAATACATATTGGTGGCGCTTCTTACAACTCGAAAGGTCGTAGGGAAAGCAGTCCTGTGTGTATATAATAAATGAAAATATAGTAAAAGGTCTGTCGCACTTGCGGCAGGCCTTTTTTTATTGCGGAAAAACAAACAAGAATAGATAAGATGAAAACGTATTTAGTAGACAAAAACGGTTATTATGGTGAATTCGGGGGTGCTTATGTACCTGAAATACTTCACCAGTGTGTGGAAGATTTGCAGAAAGCTTATCTGGAAGTACTGGAAAGCGAAAGTTTTAAGGCAGAGTATGAGCAATTACTTCGTGACTATGTAGGTCGCCCTTCACCTCTCTACCTCGCTAAACGACTGAGTGAGAAGTATGGTTGCAAGATTTACCTGAAACGGGAGGACCTGAACCATACCGGTGCCCATAAAATCAATAACACAATCGGACAAATCCTGCTGGCACGCCGTATGGGAAAGAAGCGTATTATCGCAGAGACCGGTGCCGGACAGCATGGGGTCGCTACAGCTACCGTTTGTGCCCTGATGAATATGGAATGTATTGTTTACATGGGCAAAACGGATGTGGAACGCCAGCATGCCAATGTCCAGAAAATGGAGATGCTTGGGGCGACAGTCGTACCTGTTACCTCCGGAAATATGACATTGAAGGATGCTACGAATGAAGCAATCCGCGACTGGTGTTGTCATCCGTCCGATACCTACTATATCATTGGTTCGACGGTGGGTCCTCATCCTTATCCCGATATGGTGGCGCGTCTGCAATCTGTTATCAGTGAAGAAATAAAGAAGCAGTTGAAAGAGCAGGAGGGACGCGATTATCCCGATTATCTGATAGCCTGTGTAGGCGGAGGCAGCAATGCTGCCGGAACAATTTATCATTACATAGACGACGAGCGTGTAAAACTCGTGCTTGCCGAAGCGGGCGGCAAAGGGATTCACTCCGGAATGAGTGCCGCTACCATACAATTAGGCAAGAAAGGTATTATCCACGGCTCCCGTACTTTGGTTATGCAGGATGAAGATGGACAAATAGAGGAGCCTTATTCTGTTTCGGCTGGTTTGGATTATCCGGGAATCGGTCCGATTCATGCAAATCTTTCGGTGAGCCATCGTGCCACGATCCTGGCTGTGGATGACGACGAAGCTTTGGATGCCGCCTTTGAGTTGACCCGCTTGGAAGGAATAATCCCGGCACTGGAAAGTTCGCATGCCTTGGGTGCCTTGTCGAAAGTGAATTTTAAACCGGAAGATGTGGTGGTACTTACCGTCTCCGGACGTGGCGATAAAGACATGGATACTTATATTAATTACAAAAACAAATAATAGACCGGATATGAACTATTCATTTAAGACAATAAGCAAAAAGGTACTTGGCGACCTTCATACCCCTGTAAGTATCTATTTGAAGGTACGGGATATTTATCCGGAGTCAGCCTTATTGGAAAGCTCCGATTTCCATGGAAATGAAAACAGTCTTTCTTATATAGCCCTCTGTCCGTTGGCAAGTATCGGTATCAATAATGGCGAATGTACAGCCCAGTATCCTGACGGGGCAAAGGAAGTCACTTCCCTGACAGAGCAATATAATGTGGCGGAAGCCATGAATGCTTTCCTTTCACGTTTCAATATTGAAGGGGCTGATAAGAAAGTGTGTGGCTTGTTTGGTTATACCGCTTTCGATGCTGTCCGTTACTTCGAGCATATACCGGTTATGGAAGCGCACCATGAGGAAAATGATGCACCTGATATGCTATACATATTATATAAGTATCTCCTTGTGTTCAATCATTTTAAGAACGAATTGACCTTGGTAGAGTTGTTGCGACCCGGCGAATCCTCCAATCTACAGGAAATGGAGTCGCTTATAGAGAACCGGAATTATGCATCCTACAATTTTCAGGTATCCGGACCGGAAACCTCTCCTGTTACGGATGAGGAATACAGGGCTTCCGTTCGCGAAGGAATCCGCCATTGTATGCGTGGGGATGTATTTCAGATTGTATTAAGCCGCCGTTTCGAGCAGCCGTTCCAGGGCGACGACTTTAAAGTGTATCGCGCTTTACGCAGCATCAATCCGTCGCCTTACCTGTTTTATTTCGACTTTGGCGGTTTCCGTATCTTTGGCTCGTCACCTGAGACACACTGCAAAGTTACCGATAGTCATGCAAGCATAGACCCTATAGCCGGTACAGCTTTCCGTACCGGAGATGTTGCTTTAGACAAACAAAGGACCGAAGCATTGCTTGCCGACCCGAAAGAGAATGCCGAACACGTCATGCTGGTCGATTTGGCGCGCAACGACCTTAGCCGTAACGCCAACCATGTACAGGTCGATTTTTATAAAGAAGTACAATACTACAGCCACGTTATCCACCTCGTATCCCGCGTGAGTGGTGAAATCAATCCTGAGAGTAATCCCATAAAGACTTATATCGATACCTTCCCGGCAGGAACCCTGAGCGGTGCCCCGAAAGTGCGTGCCATGCAACTGATTACAGAGATAGAGAAGCATAACCGTGGCGCATACGGAGGATGTATCGGCTTCATCGGTTTCGACGGAGATTTGAACCAGGCAATCACTATCCGTACATTCGTTAGCCGGGGAAATGTCTTGTATTATCAGGCTGGAGCAGGGATTGTGGCGAGAAGCAATGACGAGCGCGAATTGCAGGAGGTAAACAACAAACTGGGTGCTTTGAAGAAAGCGATTGACCTTGCCGAGAAACTGAAAAATTAAATGCAGACCAACTAAAAACAGAAAAGACGTATGAACGTATTATTATTCGATAATTATGACTCCTTCACATACAATTTATTACATATCCTGAAGGAACTGGGTGCCGATGTAGAAGTGCACCGTAATGATAAAATTTCATTGGATGAAGTAGGCTGTTTTGATAAGATATTGCTTTCGCCGGGTCCCGGCATACCTGAAGAGGCCGGTATTTTGCTCCCTTTGATACAACGTTATGCACCGACAAAAAGCATATTAGGCGTTTGTCTGGGTGAACAGGCTATCGGGCAGGCATTCGGGGCAGGACTTATCAACCTGACGGAAGTTCATCACGGAGTCTGTTCGGATATCCGTCTCAAGGCATCCGATTCATTATTTGCCGGTCTTGAACCCGGGTTCCGCGCCGGGCGTTATCATTCGTGGGTTGTTTCTAAAGAGAACTTCCCGGAATGTCTTGAAATTATAGCCGAGGATACGGAAGAGGGACAAATCATGGCACTCCGCCACCGTGAATATGATGTAAAAGGCATACAGTTCCATCCCGAATCGGTCCTTACTCCAAAAGGAAAGATTATTTTGGAGAACTGGATACGTGGTTAAACCTGTTGTTGAACCAAAGTAATAAAATTAATAGCTAAAGAAAATGAAAGAAATATTATATCGTCTGTTTGAGCACCAGTATTTAGGACGGGACGAGGCTCGCCGGATTCTTCAAAATATGACGGAAGGCAAATATAACGACTCGCAAATAGCCAGTTTGATTACTGTATTCCTGATGCGCAGTATTTCCGTAGAGGAGTTGACCGGTTTTAGAGAAGCACTTTTGGAAATGCGCGTCCCGGTAGACCTGTCCGAATATAAACCGATTGATATTGTCGGGACAGGCGGGGATGGCAAGAATACGTTTAATATCAGTACCACGTCCTGCTTTGTTGTTGCAGGGGCCGGTTATCATGTCGTGAAACATGGTAACTACGGTGCTACTTCCGTAAGCGGAGCCAGTAATGTGATGGAGCAACACGGTGTGAAGTTTACAAACAGTCTCGACCGGTTGAAGCGTTCTATGGATACCTGCAATCTGGCCTATCTGCATGCGCCTTTGTTTAATCCGGCCTTGAAAGCCGTTGCCCCGGTACGTAAGAGTTTAGGTGTCCGGAGTTTTTTCAATATGCTCGGACCGCTTGTAAATCCGGTTATGCCTGCCTATCAGTTGTTGGGTGTATATAATTTGCCGCTTTTACGCCTTTACAGTTATACCTATCAGGCAAGCGGGACTCGCTTTGCTATCGTCCATAGCCTCGACGGGTTTGATGAAATTTCGTTGACATCGGACTTTAAGGTCTCCATGCCGGATAAAGAGAAGTTGTATACGCCCGAAATGCTCGGGTTCTCCCGTGTAACGGAAAAAGAACTCGATGGCGGTGAAACCGTTGCCGAGGCTGCACGTATCTTTGACAATGTCCTGAATAACCGTGCTACGGATGCACAGAAGAATTGTGTGATTGCCAATTCCGCTTTTGCCATCCAGGTGATATGCCCGGATAAGAAAATAGGCGAATGCCTGGAAGAAGCCCGTCTTTCTTTAGAGAGCGGAAAGGCCTTGGAAACATTCAGGAAGTTTTTGGAATTGAATAGCTAAGTTGCGAGTATGAAAGATATTCTACAAGATATAGTTGCCAATAAGCGAAAAGAGGTAGAGCGGCAGAAACAAGCTGTCAAACTTCAAACTTTATTGGGATTGGGAGGCGACCGTTTAGAACGTGCCACCCATTCCATGCGGGCTTCGCTTGCTTCGTCTCCCTCCGGCATTATCGCCGAGTTTAAACGCAAAAGCCCCTCAAAAGGATGGTTGCATCCCGATGCCGTTATCGATGAAGTGGTACCTGTATATGAAAAGAATGGCGCATCGGCATGTTCCATCCTGACAGATACCGATTTTTTCGGAGGTTCGTTAAGCGACTTGTGCCGTGCCCGTTCGATGGTAAACCTTCCTTTGCTCCGTAAAGACTTTATTATAGATGAATACCAATTATACCAGGCCCGTGTGCTGGGAGCTGATGCCGTTTTGCTGATTGCCGCCTGTCTGACCCCTGATAAGTGTCTGGAACTGGCAGAGCTGGCACATACGTTAAGTATGGAAGTCCTGCTCGAAATACATAGCGAGGAGGAATTGGAGTACCTGAATCCTGCCATCGACATGCTGGGAGTGAACAACCGGAACCTTGGAACCTTCCATACCGATGTGGCGAATTCTTTCCGGTTGGCAGAGAAATTACAAACTTATACCGGGCAGCAAAATTTATCGCCTTTGCTTGTCTCCGAAAGCGGTATATCTGATACCGGTACAATCACCAGTTTGCGTGAAGCCGGTTTCCGCGGCTTTTTGATAGGGGAGACTTTTATGAAAACCGGGCAACCGGGCGAAACGCTTGCCTCATTTATAGGAGAATTGCCATGTTAATCAAAGTATGCGGCATGCGCGACCCCCAGAATATCCGTGAAGTATCCGAGCTGGGTATTGATTGGATCGGTTTCATCTTCTACCATAAATCATTAAGGCAATTGACAAATCAGTGGACAGTTGACAGTGGACAGTTGACAGTTAAAGAAGAAAATACAAACGCGGAGCAATTGTCACCTGTCACCTGTCAATTGTCAACTGATTCGTCACCAGCTAAAGTGGGTGTTTTTGTCGATGCTACCATCAAGGAGATGATGGAAATTGCTTCCGATTACCGGCTGGATTATTTGCAATTGCATGGAAACGAGTCGCCGGAGGATTGCCATACGCTTCAAAAGCGGGGCTTCTCATTGATTAAAGCTATCTCTGTGTTGTCCAAAGAGGATTTGGAGAAAACAAAAGCCTATGAAGGGCGCGTCGATTATTTTCTGTTCGATACGAAATGCAGTGGTTACGGCGGTTCGGGAAAAAGCTTTGACTGGTCGGTCCTTTCAGACTATCGCGGAGATACGCCTTTTCTGCTAAGCGGTGGTATTTCACCTGAAAGCCTGGAGGCTGTACGTCATTTTAGTCATCCCCGCTTTGCCGGTATCGACCTGAACAGCGGCTTTGAGATAGAACCGGGATTGAAAGATGTTGGAAAGTTACGGGAGTTTATTTCCCATTTGAAGTAAAAAATAATCATTAGACATAAAAAAATAATCATAATATGAATCGCATTACAAACTTATTTGAAACAAAGAAAAGCAACATTCTGTCTGTTTACTTTACTGCCGGATATCCCAAACTGGAGGATACGGCTATTGTTCTAAAAACGCTTCAGGACAAAGGCATTGACATGGTAGAAGTAGGTATTCCGTTTTCCGATCCGATGGCAGACGGTCCGGTGATACAGGCGGCCGCGACACAGGCCTTACGCAACGGGATGTCCTTACACCGGTTATTCGAGCAATTGAAAGCTATCCGTTCGGAAATAAACATACCTGTTATTCTGATGGGGTATTTGAATCCGATTATGCAATTCGGCTTTGAAGCATTCTGTAAACAATGCGTGGAAGCTGGCGTGGCAGGAATGATTATCCCCGACCTGCCTTTTGCTGATTATATGGCGGATTATAAGGAAGTGGCGGAACAGTACGGTTTGAAAATAATCATGCTTATTACCCCTGAGACTTCGGAAGAACGTATCCGTTTGATAGACGAACATACTTCCGGTTTTATTTATATGGTATCCAGTGCCGCTACCACAGGGGCGCAACAGCGTTTCGATGAGCAAAAGCAGGCCTATTTCCGCCGTATTAATGGAATGAACCTTCAAAACCCGTGCCTTGTAGGGTTTGGCATTTCCAACAAAGCGACTTATGAAGCGGCAGCCGCCAATTCCTGCGGTGCCATCATCGGCAGTAAATTCGTGCAGTTGTTGGGGAGCGAACCTACTCCGGCCGATGCTGTAGATAAATTACTGGATAGTTTGAGCAAATAGTAACTGTTTAGAGCTATCGAAAACTACCTGTGCGGATTGTCAAAACTATCTGCGCAGATCTTTTCCACTACCCGGAACATAGTTACGATTATGTTCCGGGTAGTGGCGACAATCCGCGCAGGTAGATGAAGAGGGGGGTAAACCGAAAAAATTAAGCATGGCAATGTAATTCTCCGATAAATAGGTTATTTTTGTACCTACAAATGACAAAAACAACGTCAATAATCTAAATTCTTATAAATGAAAACATTATTTCTTTCTTTATTGCTGGCAGGTTCAGCAGTAACGGCATCCGCCCAGCAACAAAGTTTCTGGAAAGAAGACTTCTCATCAGGCAAATTACCTGCCGGATGGACTGTCGCCGATTCGTCAAAGACTGGCAAGTGTCAATGGATAGTAACCGACCAACCTTACCCGGGGTCTTTCCAGTTTGAGCAACAAGCTCCTCCCATTGCCTCCACCAGCCGGGGATTTCATATGCAATACCGCCCGGGTGTTGTAACCGGTGAGGAAATAACCAAATGGAACCAGCGTGGCGAGTATCCGAACGGGTATTTCCAGACTAACGCTATCGATTGCTCCGGCAAAAACGATGTAATCCTGAAATTTCAGCACCTGTTCCGTTGGAACAACTGGTTTACCGGCAACCATGCCGGTCTGTGGGTTGGTGTCAGCAACGATGGAACCAACTGGAAAGAGTACAACGTAATCGATAAAATCCCGGCAGCCACCTTATTGCATGCCCCGATAAATGAAGAAATCAATATCAGTGAAGTGGCAGCGAACCAGAAAACCGTTTACCTGCGTTTCTTCTGGCGCGATATCTTCTCCTGGTACTGGATGGTGGATGATATTGAACTGACTCAACCGTTCGATTACGACCTTGCTTTGGAAGGTGTTACCTCCCATAAGGAAACCGGAAATACATTTACCAAAGAAGATGTACTGAAAGTGAAACTGAAAAATGTCGGTGCGAAAACTGTTAATGAGAACTTTACGGTTACCGCCTCCCTGAATAATGGACAGAAGCTGACAGCCGAAGTAAATGCTTCGCAGAAGCCGATTGAAAAGCAGGAAGAACGCGAAGTCTCTTTCCCGGCAACAGACCTTACCCAAATGGGCTCTTATAAAATAGAATTTGCCATCGATTACCCAAAAGACCAGCGTGTGGAGAATAATCTATTGAAAACAAACCTGTATGCCGCCAAGATGAATTTGGGCAACTTGACGAAATTTAATAAAATCAGTAATACGGAATATGAATTTGTTTCCGGATATGCCAAGGTAAAACTCATGTTCTACCGGGATGATATTTTCCGTATCTGGCTTGCACCGGATGGCGAATATACGAATCCGGCAGCGAACTCGATTGTCGTGGATTATGGCGTGAAGAACCCGAAAGTATCCATGAGCAATGCCGGGGAGTATTATAAATTCTCCACTCCCCAGTGCGTAGTCCGTGTTTATAAGCATCCGATTCGTTTTGCCATGTACGACAAAAGCAATAAGTTAGTCTTGTTTGAAGAAGCCGAACCGATTTCTTTCGGATTGAAAACAACCCAGAACCTGCGCCGTAGTGCGGATGAAGACTTCTATGGTTGTGGCATGCAGCAAGGGAACTTCTCGCATAAAGGGAAAGTGCTCGACATAGCTGTTACCGGCTGGGATGAAGACCAGTCATCCAATCCGGTTCCTTTCTACATGTCGACTAAAGGGTACGGTGTGTTCCGTAATACATTTGCACCCGGCAAATATGACTTTAACAGTTCCGCAGTTTCGGAAAAAGCCTACGATGACGGTTTCAAGATGCTGGGATATACAAGCAACCTGACACACGACGAAAACCGTTTCGATGCTTTTTATTTCTTCGGCCCTTCTTTGAAGAATATCCTGAATGATTATACCGATATCACCGGAAAGCCGTTTATGCCTGCCATGTGGATGCTTACGATGGGGGATGCAGACTGCTATAATAAGGGCGAACAACGTACCGGATGGAAACAAACCACCCCGGATGTCATCTCGCAGGTAGCGGATAAATATGTGGAATATGATATGCCGCGCGGCTGGATTCTTCCGAACGACGGTTACGGTTGCGGCTATGTAAAACTGGATTCTGTTGTTTCGGAACTTCATAAGAGAGGCTTCCATACCGGATTGTGGACAGAGAACGGCGTGGATAAGATTGCCTATGAAGTAGGTACCTGCGGGACACGCCTTTGTAAACTGGATGTTGCCTGGGTGGGTGAAGGATATGAGTTTGCATTGAATGGTTGCAAGTCCGCATTCGAGGGTATCCAGAATAATACAAATGAAAGAGGTTTTGTATGGTCTGTCTGCGGATGGGCAGGGACGCAACGTTACTCTACAGTATGGAGCGGCGACCAGGTGAGCAACTGGGATTATATCCGTTACCATATCCCGACCATTACCGGTGCAGGTCTTTCCGCCATGAATGCTGCAACCAGTGATGTGGACGGCATCTTCGGCGGTTCGCCAAAGACCTATACACGCGATTTACAATGGAAAGTCTTTACCCCGATATTTATGACGATGAGCGGTTGGGCGGATGCTGACCGTCAACCGTGGATTTACGGACATCCTTATACCGACATCAACCGTAATTACCTGAAGCTGAAAATGCGTTTGAACCCATACACGTATTCTTACTGCCACGAGGCACATACAAGCGGCGTTCCTATGGCCCGCGCCATGGTACTGGAATTTCCGAACGATCCGGTTACCCGCGATACGACTACCCAATATCAGTTTATGAGTGGCGAATGGATGATGGTCGCTCCTGTTTATACCCGCCGGAATGTGCGTGAAAACATCTATTTCCCAGCCGGAGAATGGTATGATTACTGGACCGGGGAGAAATATGAGGGAGGCAAGTGGCTGGATAAATATAATGCAGGACTGGATATATGCCCCATATTTATCCGTCAGGGAGCCATCATCCCGATGTATCCCGATATGAATTACGTAGGCGAGAAGCCGACTGATGAACTTACCCTTGAAATTTATCCGTACGGCAATACCTCCTTCAATTTGTATGAGGACGATTGCCTGACCCGTGATTATGAAAAAGGGGAGTTTGCACAGACCTTGATTTCCGTTTCTGCCCCGGAAGGAAAGCCGGGCACGGTTACAGTGAATATCGCTAAGGCAAAAGGCGATTTCAAAGGACGCCATATGGAACGTACTTATATAATAGACAGTCGCCGTGCCGAAGCGCCTAAGATGGTAACGGTAAGCGGTAAATCCGTAGCGGCAATTTCCGCTGCCGATTTCAAGGAAGGAAAGACCGGTTGGTATTTCGATGCTTCCGACCGCCAGGGACGTCTGAAGATACGTACGGCACGTCTGTCCACAAATGCAGACCAGCAAGTGGTAATCGAGTGAATAAATCTTTATCGGAGGTAAATTCCAAACATATTTATATCTTTGCGATATTGTATAACCTAATAAAACAGATGTGTTATGAGCGATAAGAATGATTTGATTTACGATGAAGATGACTCTGTAGCATTTATCCAGAATTATCTTCCGCAGGAATTGAAAGGCAAATTCAGCAACGACGATATTAATTATATTGTAGACCTGATTTATGAGTTCTATGAGTCTAAAGGTTTCCTGGATGAAAATACCAGTGACGATGCGGAAATCGATATCGATGAAGAGGAACTGGTGAACTATGTAATCAAGAATGCCGAAAAGGACGAAGTAGGTAAATTCGATGCCGAAGCAATCACATTTATCGTGCAGGGAGAGCTGGAGTATTGCGATTCCATCAACATGTTCGATTGATTGTTTGTTATACAACTATAACATAGTTTATAAACAGAAAAGAAAATGAAGAACTGGAAATTATTATCGGTATTGTTACTCTGTATGGCTGTTTTATTCAGCGGTTGTAAAACATGGAATAATACGGCAAAAGGTACAGCTATAGGTGTTGGCGGCGGTGCTGCCGTAGGTGCGGGTATTGGTGCTTTGGCAGGTAATACGGCATTAGGGTCTATTATCGGTGCGGCTGTAGGTGGTACGGCAGGTGCTTTGATTGGAAAGAAAATGGATAAGCAGAAGAAAGAACTGGAAGAAACCCTTCCGCCGGAAACGACTGTCGAGACTATCAACAACGGCGAGGCTCTGAAGGTTACGTTCGATTCCGGTATCCTTTTCGCAACCAATTCGAGTACATTGAGCGATGCTTCCAAAAGCGCACTGCGTAATTTTGCCAACAGCCTGAAAGCAAATCCGGATACGGATATTAAGATTGTCGGTTATACGGATAACACAGGTAGTGTGGATTACAACCAGACCTTGTCTGAAAAACGTGCCAAAAGCGTGTACGACTACCTGATGTTGCAGGGCATAAGCAGCGACCGTATGTTTTACGAAGGCAAAGGCGTTCATGACCCGGTTGCCAGCAACAGCACACCGGAAGGACGTGCATTGAACCGCCGTGTGGAAATTATCATTCTTGCCAACCAGAAGATGATACAGGAAGCACAGCAGGGAACATTGAGGTAATAGTTCTAACTTTAGAGAAAATAAAAGCGGTATAAATCGGGCGTGAAGCCGGGTTTATACCGCTTTTTTATGGTTCTGTTGGTTTATCCCCATCGTTTTGGGAATAATTACTTCACAAGTTAAAACCTATCTGATTATAACATCTCTATATCATCTTCAGTAAGTCCGGTAAATTCTATAATCTCAGAGATAGGTTTACCAGCCTGTTTCATTTTACAGGCAATTTGGTTGGTTGTTTTTTCCATACCTTCGACTAAACCTTCTTCTTTCCCTATAGCAATTCCTTCTGTTAGTCCTTCTTCTTTTCCCTTCGTTTCCCCGTCTTCAAATTTAGCATCCAGTGCAGCAAGCATATCGCGTTCGGCGGCGAGGCTCAGTTCATATTCCAGCCGTTCGTTGGCGGACATACGTTCGATGTCCACGATGCTTTTCAATTTCTTGAAAATCTGGTTGTTTAATTCTTCGGGCAGACGTTCCATAATATCGATATTATTTAATACGTATAACCATTTGAGATAGATGGTATCACACTTGGACAAAGGTAATACAAATTTCGGCATTTCAAGATATACCTCGTTCAGGGTTTCACTGAACGGAATCTTTAATTCCCGGTCCATACGTACAACATCCCAGCGGTATTTATCGGGATGGGACGGGGCCATAATGTAGTTCAGGATACATACGATATAGACTTTGTTAAAACTATAATTCCACCGTGCCCTCATTTCTCTGGACAGGCAGTCTGTCGTCCTTTCTTTTGCTACCGCCGTTTGTTGCTGGATGGCGAAAGAGGCATAATACAGGATACGGTCCGAAAAGTACTTTTGCCGCGTCTTCTGCATTTCCACGATAAAAAACTCGCCCCTTTCATTTTCACAAAAGATATCGAAAACGGCTTTGGGCTGCTCATGCTTCAGTCCAAGCATTTCTACATTGCGGAAAGAGATGTCGATGATTACTTCGTCGTGAAGGACTCCGTTCAGGAAACTGATGATCAGGTCTTTGCTTACTTCGCTTCCGAAAATAGCCTTAAATCCCCAATCCGAGAAAGGATTTACAAATTTGCTCATAGTTATTTGTTTTAGTTGGTTGCCTATTGGCAGGCGGTGTACAAATGTACGTTTTTATTTTCAATGGGTATAATTGATAAAGGATAAAGATGTGTTTTCATTAATAATCTAATACCTGTTTGACTGAATGTTTTTTTAAAAGAGGCATTTAACGATTGTTTATGCCCGTTTCAAAATCTTCAAACAAGTTAATTAACATATTCGTAAGGAAAGCTAAGCAAACCTTTTTTAGTTCATATTGTTTAAATAGTAACTTATATATAAGCACAAATAATAGTATAAACTGTTTTAAACGTTGAATGAGATGAAAAAGATTCTTCCATTTTTCTTGCTGGTTCTTTTATTGGCATCCTGTCAGAAAGATCCGGATATGTCAAAACTAAGCGATGATTTCGTTGTGTTTACAGACTACAACAAAGACGCCAATTTTAATTCGTTCACAGCCTTTTATGTTCCTGATAGCGTGATGGTCATCGGGACTAATGAAAAGCCGGAATTTTGGACCGGAGCAGATGCACAACCTATCGTATCCACACTGGTCAAAGCAATGGAGGCACGCGGTTATACCCGTACAACCGATAAGTCGGTTGCCGAACTGGGTTTACAGGTCTCTTTTGTGAAAAATGTAAATTATTTCACTAATTATTATGACAACTCCTACTGGTGGTGGGGATACCCCGGATACAGATGGTGGTCTAACTACTGGGGTGGCTGGAACGGATGGTACTATCCATATCCTGTTGTATACAGCTATAGTGTAGGTTCACTATTGGTTGAAATGGTAGATTTACAGACCCCGGTTCCTGCTGCAGATGCTAAGCTTCCGGTATTATGGACTGCTTATATGACCGGTCTGCTGTCTGGTTCCGATAAAGTAAACAACCAGCTTTCCATGCGTGCTATCGAACAGGCATTTGTTCAATCCCCTTACATCGTTAAATAATTAAGCGAGAATTAATGAATCATTTAGAAACGGGTATCCGTTTTGATTATAAATTTAGGTTCTTATGAAAAAGATAAATAAATCAATAAAATTAATCGCTTTACTTATTGCCTGTTTAGCGATTCCATCACTGGCCGGCGCCCAGGTTGTAAAGAATATGTATTTCAATATCGACTGGCAAATCAATTCTCCTTTCGGCCAGAGTTTTGCCGACCGTACAAGCGGTTGGGGTGCACATGGAGAAGCCGGTTATTATGTTATTCCTAATTTCTCTGTCGGTGCGTTTATTTCCTATCATACGAATAATAAGTATATCGACCGCCAGACGATTCCGGTAAGCAGCACATCGGTTGTTACTTCCGACCAGCAACATTCTATTTTCCAGTTGCCTTTCGGTGCGGCATTCCGTTATAATGTTTCTCCGGAAAACCAGTTCCAGCCCTATCTGGGTTTGCAGTTGGGTGCAAGTTACAGTGAAATGTCTACCTACATGAACGTTCTTAAAATGTACGACCGTAACTGGGGATTTTATGTAGCGCCTGAAATCGGTATGAACATGTATTTCACTCCTGATAAGAAAATAGGTGCACACATTGCTATGTATTACAACTATGCAACAAATAAAGGCAGTGTCCTGAATTATAATGTGGATGGTTTAAACAACTGGGGCGTACGCCTTGGTATCGCATTCTAAAATATAGGAAGTTTGTTCTTTTAAGTGTTTTATGTAGTTTATTTGAAAACGGGAGGTACAGCTGGTAGCTGCCTCCCGTTTTTTTTTGTGTCTTTTTTTAATTCTTTCCGATTAAATAATTCAAAAACGATATAATTGTAGGGGCTGTTTGGAAAATTATTAATTTATAGTGTTAAAATACGGGTTTAGACTAAGTAGTTTTGTTTTCTCGTTGGTATATAATAAAGTATTTTGGAAACAGAATGTGAAAAATATATAACTTGGATTTAATGCTAACTCTAATAATATTAACCTATGAAACAGCTTTTTATGGCAACTTTTGTTGCTTTTTTAGGGGGAACTTCACCTGCCGAAGCGTCGGATGTGTCTCTCCCGGAAGTTAACCTTGCAACTCCTGTCATCTCACAAAAATCAAAACAAATAACCGGTACGGTGATAGATGACACCGGGCTCCCTGTAATCGGAGCCAATATTTTGGTAAAAGGAACTACGAACGGGACGGTTACGGATGTGGATGGGAAATTCACCCTCGACAATGTACCGGAAGGCGCTCTCTTGATCGTTTCTTACATCGGTTTTCTGGAACAGGATGTTAAAGTTTCCCACAATAAGAATGTCTTTCATATTACATTAAAGGAAGATACACAGAAACTGGAAGAGGTGGTTGTGGTAGGTTATGGCACGCAGAAGAAAGCGAACCTGACCGGTTCCGTTTCCACTGTAAAGTACGGTCAGGAGTTGGAAAACAGGCCGATTACCGACCCGTCTCAGGCTTTGTCCGGTAAAGCGACTGGTGTATGGGTAAGCCAGAATTCCGGTTCACCGGGTTCGGATGGGGCTACGATACGTATTCGCGGTTACGGTACATTGAATAACTCGGACCCATTGGTATTGATTGATGGAGTGGAAGGCCGTATGGCTGAACTCGCTCCGAATGATATTGCTTCCATTACCGTGTTGAAAGATGCCGCTTCAGCTGCAATTTACGGTTCCCGTGCTGCGAACGGGGTTATATTAGTAGAAACAAAGAAAGGTTCAGGCGATAAAGTCAGTGTAAATTACACAGGCTATTTCGGCATGCAACAACTGGGACGCCGTTATGATATTATATCCGATAGCCCGGAATACATGGAGTTATGGAACTCCGCATTTACCAATAGCGGCAGCAATCCGCTTTTCCCACAAGAAGTAATAGATGCGTTCCGCACAGGAAACGACCCTTATAAATATCCGAGTACAAATTATTTCGACGAAGTTTTCCGCACCTCCTTCACTACCCAGCACAACTTATCAGCCACGATTGGTGGCAAAAAATCACACAGTTACATTTCTTTAGGCTACCTCAACAATGATGGTATTATTAAAAACACGAACTCGGAACGCTATAACCTGACTATTAATACTGAAGCAAAAGTAAACAATTGGCTGAAAATCGGCGGCAGAGCGCGTATTATGCGCAAGATTACGACCCGCCCTTATGATGGTATCAACCGTGTTATTTACATGATGGCAAACGGTCATCCGTTTTCCACGCCTTATTTGCAGGATGGAAAGACATTCGGTGGTACCCAGGCTCGTTATATTTCAGGAGAGAAAGCCGGGCAGCCGATTGTGGATACCCGTAACCCGTTTCCTGATTTGTATAATGGGCAGAGCCAGTTCATTAATACTTTCATGAAAGGGAATGTGTATGCAACCATTGATTTTATGAAGGGATTGAGTCTGACCGCACAATACAGCGGGCAGTATAATAATAACAATAACGACAAATATAACGAGACGCATTATTGTTATACCGACCTCGATGGTTCCAATAAGACCAAACCGCTGGATTACCCGTCTACCTTGTATGTGTATCGCGGTGTTTCGGACGAATATTATTCGACCTTCTTTGCCAATCTGAATTTCGATAAGACGTTTAATGAAATACATGATATTTCGGCAGTAATAGGTTTCCAGCAGGAATCCATGACCAAACGGGTGACAACGGCACAGAAAACAGACCCTTCGAAAGGAGATACACACCAGGTCAATTCAGGAACAAAAAATCCGACGGCCACCGGTAATAAATATCTCTGGCGCATGCTTTCCTACTTCGGACGTGTCAACTATGCCCTGATGGGGAAATATCTGGCGGAAGTGAATCTGAGAGCGGATGCCTCTTCCCGCTTTGCCAAAGGAAACCGTTGGGGGTATTTCCCTTCATTCTCTTTGGGATGGCGTTTGGGTGAAGAACCTTTTATCAAAAAACTGAATATCTTCGATAACCTGAAGGTCCGTGCTTCCTGGGGTAAGTTGGGAAACCAGAATATCGGTTCGGGTAGCAACAGCGACTATTTCCCGTATCTGACTGTAATGACACAGGATTATGCAAACAGCTATAACTTTAAGAACACACTGGCTCCCGGTGCGGCTATTACCGGCCTGGTAGACCGGAATATTACCTGGGAAACCACAACGACTATGGATATCGGTCTGGATTTGGGCTTTCTGAAAAACCGTCTGAATATAGAGGCAGATTATTTTGAAAGAAGAACCTCCGATATTATTGTTCAGTTGCCGATACCAACCGTATTGGGCGGACTGACTGCTCCGTTCGAAAACGTAGGAGAGATGTTGAACCGGGGCGTCGAAATAAATGTAAACTGGCAAGATCGTATCCCGGCTTCCGATTTCAGCTATAGTATCGGTGCCAACCTGACTTACCTGAATAATAAAGTGACCAAGTTCAGGGGCGGAAAATCTCCCGACCAGCTTTATCTGATTCGTGAAGGGTATTCTTATAAAACATTGTATGGTTTTATTCAGGAAGGAATTTATCAGAGTGATGACGAAGCCAAGCAACATATGCATAGTAACGGCTACATTCCTGTGGCGGGAGATATTAAGTATAAGGATGTAAACGGCGATGGAAAACTGGATTATAAGGATAAACAGGATATGGGAAATACTATTCCTAAATTCACTTATGGCATCAACGGTAATGTGGCTTGGAAAGATTTTGACCTGAGTTTCCAGTTCTCTGGTATTGCCGGAGTCCATGGGTACTACCAGAATGCATGGACCGAACCTCTGGGTATTTCAGGAGGTACCATTACTAAGAGATGGCGGAATGCATGGACGAAAGAGAACCCGTCGGACGAATTGCCGCAGATTAAAGTGAACGATACCTGGAACAGGCAGCAATCTTCTTTCTGGGCATGCAATATGTCGTGGCTGAAACTGAAGAATATCCAGGTAGGATATACTTTACCTACAGAGGTTGCCAATAAGATTTTCTTGCAGAAATGTTATGTCTACCTGAATGCTACGGATGTATTTACCATTGTAAGCAACAAGTACGAGGGATTCGACCCGGAACGGGATACTTTCTCCGACGGATATAACCACTATCCGATTCCCCGTGTGTTTTCAGTCGGTTTGAACCTTTCTTTCTAATGTTGAACTTTTCTAATAATCACGAGATATGAAAAAGATAACAGCCATCCTGTTTTTTATCCCAATATTGTTTTTCTGCTCCTGCGAGAGCTATCTGGATATTCGTCCGGATGACAAAATAACCGAAGAGACTTTCTGGACAACCCCGGAAGATGCCACACTTGCTTTGAATGGCATTTACAGTGTGCTTCGTAACGACTATATATATGGTTATGGAGGCGGCGAAGATGCCTGTACGCCGAATGCTTACCAGTGGGCATACTGGGAAGGACAGCATATGCAGGTAGGCGACGGGTCTGTTTATTCCGGTTCGGGAGGTATCGTATCCGAACGATGGAAATTTTGTTATCAGGGGATTTACCGGGCAAACTATTTCTTTGAGAATATAGGTAGGATACCCAATATGAATACGGAAGAAAAAGAGACCATGTTAGGTGAGGTCCATTTTTTGCGTGGTTTGTTTTATAGCCTGTTGGTACGTTCTTATGGTGGTGTGCCTGTGATTCTTAAAACGCTTACTCCGGAGGAAGGCCGGCAGGTAACCCGTACGACAGCCGATGCAGTCTGGAAACAGGTACATGAAGATTTTGACAAGGCGATCGGGTATTTGCCTAAGGATGCCTCCGTAAACGGTCATGCAACTTTAGGTTCGGCCTATGGGATGAAAATGAAAGCTTATCTTTATAATTCGCAGTGGGATAAGGTACTGGAATATTGTGATAAGATAGACGAATTAAAGAAATATGATTTATACCCCTCTTATCATGGATTGTTCCAATATGAAAATGAAGGAAATGTAGAAACACTGTTTTCCGTATGTTTCATGGACGGACCATATTCGCAGGGTAGTATGTTCGACAGACGCTGGCAGCCCCAGAACCTGAAATATGGTATAGATGGTTCCAATTCAGTGGCTCCGACCCAACTGCTGGTAGATGAATATGAAACGATAGACGGTTCTCCTGTAGATAAAAACAATCCGTATGAGAATCGTGACCCCCGTCTGGATTTTACAATTTTACGTCCCGGAGCCAAGTTTCAAGGACAACTTTATCCAACGGCGATAAAGAACCATACCGGGCAGAAGGTCGGTTTTGCCATACGTAAATATACGATAGAAACCATGCAGGTGGTAGCTGGTCAGTCTCCATTGGATTTTATGGTACTGCGTTATGGAGATGTGCTGCTCTGCCGTGCGGAAGCAATGATTGAAACCAATACCGATATAGATGGCGCTATCGATTTGATAAACCGTATCCGTACCGAACGGAATGATGTGAAGATGCCTCTACTTAAAAGCGGAATGGGACAGGCGGAAGCCCGTAAGGCCTTGCGTCATGAACGGCGTATCGAATTAGCATTGGAAGGGCAATTCTGGGATGATATCAAACGCTGGAATGCCGGGCCTGAATTTTATCCTTGTAAAGTGATAGGCGGACAAGGCGAACTGATACAAACCAAGTTCTCGAAAGGATACGACCTGAAAAAGAATAATTTGTTGCCGGTACCGGATAGTGAAATCTCATTAAACCCCGGTCTAACCCAGAATCCGGGCTATTAACTTAGAATTTATAGGCTATGAAATACAAAGCATTGTTTTTGTTTGCAGCTGCCTTATGCAGCGGGGTTTCCCCGGAAGATGCGGCTGCACAAAATCAGAAAAAAACTCCTTTATCCCAAAACAGTAAACCGCAGGGCGCATTTGTTACTGTAACAGGCTTTGTAACGGATGATTCCGGTATGCCGATTATCGGAGCGAATATCTGGGCGAAGGCGTCATCGACCGGTACGAGCTCCGATCTGGATGGGAAATTTACGATTAAAGTCCCTGTCGGCGAACAGTTGACAGTTTCATATATAGGTTGTGTTACCCAACAAATAAAAGTAACAAAAGCCTCATCCCTGACTATTAAACTGGAAAGCGAAGCCATGGACCTCGATGAGGTTGTGGTGGTAGGCTACGGTACTCAGAAAAAAGAACATGTAACAGGTTCTGTAACCCAAGTGTCGGCAAAAGAGTTGACTAAAGTACCAATGACCAATGTATCCAATATGCTTGTCGGCAAATTACCCGGTCTGGCGGCTGTACAAAATTCCGGACAGCCGGGTGCCGACCAGGCAAGCATTTCCATCCGCAGCTATGGTACGTTCAACGATTCTTCCCCCTTATTACTGGTCGACGGGGTGGAACGTACTTTCAATACGATGGACCCGAACGACATAGAGAGCGTCACTATTTTGAAAGATGCGGCAGCTTCGGCTGTTTACGGGGTTAGAGCGGCACACGGGGTTATTTTGGTTAAGACCAAACGGGGGGCCAAAGACCAGAAAGCCAATATTACCTATAGCGGTTCTTTGACGTTTTCAACCAATACCCGTTTCCCGAAATTCCTGAATGCCCCGGATTATGCCCGATGGCATAATAAAGCGCGTCAGATGGATAACCATGCCCCTTATTTCAGTGAAGAAGATATAGCTAAGATGGAAGCCGGTTATGATCCGGACGGTATTTTTGGAAATACGGACTGGGTGGATTTGGCGTTTAAGAATTTCGGCGCTACCCAACAACATAATATATCTGCCGTAGGTGGAAATGAAAAAGTACAATACTTCGTGAGCGGCGGTTTTATGGATCAGGATGGTATTGTGAAAAATACGAACTTCAAACGTTGGAACCTGCGTGCAAATATAGATGTGCAGATTTCCAATAATTTGAAATTGTCGATGAATATGGCAGGGCGTATGCAGGAACAGAAATCCCCGGGATTTAGCATTTCTTCAGATGCCTATAACAGTCCTATCATGATGGCAACCCGCACATTGCCGATTATACCTGAAACCTACAACGGTTTGCCCGCAGCCTGGGGAGGAGAGGGAGGAACCCGAACATTCAATCCGGTTGCCGCATTGGAAAGCAGCGGTTTTAACCAGAATAAGAAAAGTGTTTTTGAAAGCCAGATGACTTTAGCCTATGACATCCCTTTTATAAAAGGATTGCAGGCAAAGATGTTTGTGAGCTTTGACAAGGATTTTACCGAAACCAAAGGATTCCTGACCCCCTATAAAGTGGCTACTTTCGATATAGAAAAACGCCAGTATAATACCGTTACAGCGGAAGGAACAGGCAACGGTTCCCTGTTCCAGTCCGCTTCAAGCGGTCAGAAGTTTATGCTTCGCCCTTCCATTGAATATACGAATACATTCGGCAAACACGATGTCAATGCTTTATTCCTGTATGAGCAGACCGAGAATGACGGCGGTAATATGCAGGCGCAGCGGAAAAAATATTTGCTGACCGAATTGGCGGAATTAAGTATGGGACTCGAAGACGTGGAAAATTCGATACGCGGTAGTAGTTCCGCTTCTGCAATGGCAGGTTTTGTAGGACGTCTTAATTATGCCTATGCAAAAAAATACCTTGCGGAGTTTGCATTCAGGGCAGACGGTTCGTATAAGTTTGCCAAAGAGCACCGTTGGGGCTTTTTCCCTTCACTCTCTTTAGGGTGGTTGATGTCGGAAGAAGCGTGGTTCAGGAATGCATTGCCTAAAATCGACAAATTTAAGGTCAGAGGCTCTGTCGGTTTGCTGGGACGTGATAATACGGCCGCTTTCTTATATAAGCGTTTGATGGCTTTAACAGCTTCGCCTTCTTATATCATAGGAGAGACCTATACTTCCGTTTACGGTCTTTACACCTTGAACTCTATTCCTTCTTCCACTTTGACTTGGGAAAAGACGCAAACTTGGAATGGCGGGATTGAAATGACCATGTGGAACGGATTATTGAGCGTAGACCTGGATGCTTTCTATAAATATACGTATGATATTCTGGAAAATGTATCTGCTACATACCCGCCGTCTTTGGGTGGCAACTTCCCTTCAACCATTAATTCCGGCTCGGTATCCGTAAAGGGATTTGAGTTGAAGCTGGGGCATCGCAACCGGATACACAAAGTGAATTATAGTGTGGATGGCTATCTGACCTATGCCAAAAATAAGGTATTGTCCCGTTTGCAAAGCTCCAATTTGCCGGAATGGCAAAGTCTGATAGGACATCCTATCGGCGAGATACGGGGATTTAAAGCGATAGGTCTGTACCAGACGCAGGAACAGTTGGATAACCGTCCCGAAGGTCCCGGCGGCACACAGCGTTTGGGGGATATTATGTATGAAGACATTAACGGGGATGGAAAAATAGATTCTCACGATATGGTTGTTATCGGGCATTCTTCCCTTCCGGATATGAACTTCTCCCTGAATATGAATGTGGAATGGAACGGGTTCGATATCAGTATGCTGTGGCAGGGGGCAGCCATGAGAGACGTCGCTATCAGCGGGGCATATGCGTCGGGGACAAACGACCAGACCCAGTTCTCGAGACCTTTCTATGGCAATGGGAACTCTCCGTATTATTTGCTTGAAAATTCCTGGACCCCGGAAAATACAGATGCGGCATATCCCCGCTTGGGTGTGGATTGGAACAGCAATAATGCCTGGGCAAGTTCGTGGTGGATACGCAACGGTTCATATCTGCGCCTGAAAAATGCACAGGTCGGATATTCTGTTCCGTCCCGGATACTTAAATGTACAGGTCTGCAACGGTTAAGGGTCTATGTGTCGGGAACCAATCTATTGACATTTGACCATCTGAAGTATCTGGACCCGGAAATGCCAAACGTAAATAACGGTTATTATCCGCAGCAAAGGACATACAGTGTAGGTTTAAATGCAACATTTTAAGGAGAGCGAATTATGGAAAAGAATATTATATATTTGATAATAACCACGGTATTACTTGCTTCATGCAGTGTATTGGATGTAGATGTGAAGGATAATTATTCGGAAGAAGTCGCATGGAAAAATGAGACGAACCTGGATTTATACGTACTCGGATTGTATTCGGCATTGAAGGAAACAAATAATGCGGAGATAGGCGGAACCGAACTTTCTGACGGTTATGCGGATATCTTGAAATATAGTCTGACTTCCATGTCGGCAAGTTATCATAACCGTGTATTGCTGATTGAGAATTTTATTACACCGGATAACGGGCAATTGAAAACCTGGGGTAATTATGACCGTATCCGCCGGGATAATGAATTTATATGTGATGCACCGACCAAAGGCGCCCATCTGAAACCTGAATTTTTGAATATACGTGTTGCCGAAGCCCGTTTCATGCGTGCTTATCTGTATTACAAAATTATCCGGAACCATGCCGGCGCTATTTTACGTACGGCAGAAGGGGGACAGGTAGATAACCAGGACCAGAAAGATAAAGCACGTTCATCCGAGGAAGATTCCTGGAATTATGTGATAAAGGAGTTTCAGGAAATTGCGGAAATGCTGCCGGTTTCCTGGGATAAGGATAATACAGGCCGTGTAACGAAAGGAGCCGCCTACGGTTTGATGGCCCGTTGTGCTTTGTATGCGAAACAATATGATAAAGCTATCTGGGCGGGACAGAAGGTTGTTGAGCTGGAAAATCAGGGAATCTATGGCTTGCAGCCTGACTATGCCACAATCTTTACCCAGGCATTTAATAAGGAAATCCTGTTGGCGGTATACTATAAGAAGCCGGAAGTGAAACATTATTTCGACCGTTATTTTGCACCCTCTGGCGATATCGCCGACAGGGGCGGCTGGGCAGGTCCGACTGAAGAGCTTGTCAGCCAGTACCAGATAAAATCGGGCGGCAAATATGTGGACTTTGACTGGAACAACAGCGAACATGCAGCAAATCCCTATGTGAACAGGGAACCTCGTTTTTATGCATCCATCCTTTATAATGGCGCTCCGTGGAAAGGCCGTACCCTTGAAACATTTGTGGGGGGCACTGACGGATATATCGATTATTCCCAGGGAAATAATAAGGCTACGACAGTGACGGGCTATTATATGAAAAAGTTCCTGAACGAAAAGAATACGAACTTCGATATCGATGGCAGCGATTCTTTCTGGGTGGAAATGCGCTATGCGGAGGTTTTATTGATTATGGCTGAGGCTTATGCGGAAAGCGGTGATATGACCCAGGCACTTGCTGCGCTGAACCAGGTAAGGGAGCGTGCCGGTATTTCTCCCCGGAACACATCCGATAAGGAAGAGTTTATGAGTTTCCTCCGTACGGAAAGAATGGTGGAACTGGCTTTTGAAGGACATCGCTACTGGGATTTACGCAGATGGAAACTTGCCCGGGGCGTGCTTCACGGACAACGTATGCATGCTACCAAAATCACGAAAAAGGCGGATGGCACATTCTCTTACAAACAGGTTGCATGTGATGATGCAAACCGTTATTTCCCGGAGAAATATTACCTGATACCTGTTCCGAATTCTGAAATCCGGAACAATACGAAATGTGTCCAAAATCCGTTATGGTAAATTATACAACCTTTAAATCGTATTCGTATGAAACTCGATAAATATATAAGAACGTTCCTCCTTTTGTCTGTTATTCCGGGATTTATGTCCTGCCATAAGGCCGACGAAGTGAAACTGGGAGACAAGAGTGCCGTTCTTGATATGACAGCACAACTGTTTAACAGTGCCAGTGACAAGGTTTGGCAGGGGATATTATCAGCTAACCAGGATAGTATCTATTTTGATATTCCGTACTATTTGTCGGATACGGCAGCCATAAAGCCGGATTTGACGAAGATGATATTGCGGGCGAATCTTCCTTCCGGAGCTGTTGTGACTCCCGAATTGGGAGGTCTGAAAGATTTATCCAAACCCTATCCGGTAACTGTGCAGGCAGGAAACGGCACGCAACATGCGTATGTAATCTTAGCCCGTCTTTTGAAAAGCGATAAAAAAGAGATGACAGGATTCTCTATCCCTTCATTGGAACTGAAAGGAATAAATGCTTCGACAGATACAATCAAGTTAATCGTACCTCCCAAGTTCGACCAGAATCTGTTGAAACATGTGGTGCCTTCTTTTACCCTTTCTCCGTGGGCGTCTGTTTCCCCCGGTATGGGTGAGCCTCAGGATTTTACAAAAAATGTGGTTTATACAGTGACGGCATTGGATGGAAGTACAAGTACGATAACTGTCGTCCAGTCGTATCCGAAGGTATTGGAGTATGGATTTGGCTTGACCTATCTGATGTGGCAGAAAGATTCTGATGCCGCCGGCTTTACCAGAGGCTTGGATTGTGGTTTGGCTGTATGTGGGGATAAACTGATTGTGGCAAGACGGAACCTTGCATTCTCCATCTATAATAAGTTGACAGGACAATTGCTATCCGAGCATGTAAATATTCAAGGGACGGATGCAGACGGCGTAGGCGGTATTATTTTCGGAATAGATACGGACGACAGGGATAACCTGCTTGCTGTTAATTTTACCCGGATAGCAAATGCCGGTAATATATTGAAGATTTTCCGCTGGAAGGACGGATTGAGTAATCCGCCGGAAGTTATCCTTCAGTTACCGGTGACTCATTTTGCATCGGAAACAAACAGAGGCATCGATTTGGGACGCTCTATTAAAATAGCAGGAGATATAGATGGGGATGCCCAGATAATGGTTTCGATGGGCGGGAATGGTACGGATGAAAACCGTTCATTAAAATTCTCTGTAAAAAACGGGGTGATAACCAATGCCGCGAATCCTGAAATTGTTGCAGGAGAAGGTGTCAAGTATAAATGGAGAGGTAAATCCATACCTGTGGCTGCAAGCGACAATACGCCGTATTTCGTATTATCCGTAGGGACGGATAAAGGATTGGTTTATATGGATGAGAACAGGAAAGCGTTCTTGTTCGAAACCAATGAAAACAGTTCGGCTTTTTACAATAATACGGTTTACAGTATTGCCTATGGTGAGTTCAACCATGCAAAATATATGTTTGCCGCTTCCGGAAACTGGGCGTACCAGACTAAGTTATTGGGGTTTGATGTTACCAATCCGTCTCTTATCCCGATTGATAAGAATGATGATGCCTATTATAAGAAATTCAATGTGTTTACTTCGTTGCCTAATCTCTTGCAGTTTGCGAAGGGTGATAACGAGAATGCAACGGGAGACATTGCCGTAAAGATGAGCGACGACGGAAATAGCATGTATGTATATATGTTGGTGACGGATGCCGGAATTATGGCATATGAATTAACTAAATATGAAAACGTGAATTGATAGTATATGTATAGCGATAAACATAAAATGAATAAATCATCCGGTAGGAGCCCGTGTGCTTTGCGTTGCCTATATGCGGCAAAATGCTTTTTCCTTTTTCTCATCATTTTGCTATCCAGCCTTCCTGCGATGGTAAAGGCGGAGAAAACCGAAAAGCCCAAGTATATCTGGCTGGATGCGGAAGCCAATTATAAACGTTTCTCGAACCGGGATACGATTCGTTATTATCTGGATAAAATAAAGGATACCGGGTTCAATACGATCGTTGTGGATGTCAAGGCTACCGATGGCTTTGTCCATTATAAACGGACAAAACATATGCACGATGCCCGTCCCCGGCAGAAGTGGGATTATTTGCAGTTCTTTATCGAAGAAGCGCGAAAAAGGGATTTGAAAGTTGCCGTATCGGCAATGATATTCCCGGCAGGACGTCCGGCAAAGAAAAAAGGCGTTGTTTATGCAGATAAGCGGTGGGATGGAAAAACAGCCATCGAATACACACCGGCCGGAATGCTGGATATACGGGACGACAGTACAAAAGTAGCTGCATTCCTGAATCCCATATTGCCGGAGGTGAGGGAATATTGCCTTGGGTTTATAAAGGAAATCGTATCTAACTATCAGTTCGATATTTTTGTCCTGGACTATTGCCGTTATTCGGGTGTCGAAACCGATTTCTCCGAAGCCTCCAGAATTGATTTTGAAAAGTATATCGGTGAAAAGGTTCCGGATTTCCCGACCGATATTTTTACCTGGGAGAGGGACAAAAAAGGGGATTGGTATGTAAAGGACGGAGTCTATGCCCCTTTATGGTACGAATACAGGGCGATGGTGATACATGATTTCATTAAAGAGGTGAAAGGGGAAATCAAAAAAATCCGTCCCGATATGGGATTGGATTACTGGGCTGCTTCCTGGCACCATGGTCTGTACCGGCAAGGTCAAAACTGGGGCGGTAATGAATACGACCCTTATGGGAAATATCCCTGGGCTTCCAAAGAATATAAGAAGACCGGATTTGCATCGTACCTGAGCCATTTTATGAATGGTGCATATCTGAGCAAAGTGTATGGGAAAAGTGATCCGGAGTCTATGGAGTACGCCTATGCCAAAGGGCGTGAAATAATAGGAGGGGAAACGATTATGCTGGGAAGTATTTATGCCCAGGCTAAAGATATAATGGAGGATGCCGCGTATGTATCGTTGACGCAAACCGACGGACTGGTGGTGTTTGATATTGTACAGGTAATCGAGTATGATTTGTGGGATACCTTTAAAAGGGCAATAGAAAAAGCCGGTTTAAAAGATATCGGGTTCAGTGGGACTGTACGTTGTGAGGGCAAGCCGGTGGCAGGTGTTCCGGTCACCGATGGTATCCGGATAACGGTTACGGACAAACAGGGGCATTATTCCTTGCAGAGTTCCGGGGATACTGAATTTATCTATATTTCCACACCGTCGGGCTATGAATTACTTCCGGGTAGTTTTTATTTGCCGGTGACGGATAAGTCTGCCAAAAAGCAACGTTTTGATTTCGCCTTGAAGCAATTGCCGGTGGACGACAATAAGCATGCTTTTTTTGTTTGGGCAGATCCTCAGGTCTATGTGGATAGCGACTTGGAGCTGGTTGCGGCTTCGGTAAAAGATATGCAACAACTGATAAATGCCAATTATGAAAAGCTGCCGCTTCATGGTATTCTATGTGGGGATATCGTAGGGGACGACAAGTCTTATATGCCCAAAGTGAAAGCCATACTGGAAACAGGTGGTGTGCCGTTTTTCTATACTCCGGGCAACCACGATGTGGATGATGCACGTACGGACGAAGGAGCTAAAAAGACTTTCAAACAACATTTCGGTCCGGATTATTACTCTTTCGACAGGGGAAAAATCCATTATGTTATCTTGGATGATGTCTTTTGCGTGGGGCGCAGTTCGGCGACCATCGCTTATCTGACGGAGAAACAGCTTAATTGGTTGGAGCAGGATTTGAGCAGGATAGAGCCGGGCCGTACGGTGGTTGTCTCTTTCCATATCCCGACGTATACCCGTGAGGCACGGAATAAGGAATGGTCGAAGGAATCGAATCATTCCGCTTTGCAAAACAGGCGTCAATTGTATAAGATTTTGTCTCCCTACCGCACGCACATTATGTCAGGGCATACTCATTATAACGAAAATTTTGTATTGGCGGACAGTTTGTATGAACATGTACACGCCGCACTTTGCGGACAGTTCTGGCAAGGGGACGATTGCAGTGACGGCACTCCGCAGGGATATGCCGTATATGAAGCGCATGGCGATTCGATTTCCTGGTATTATAAATGCCGGGGAAAGGATAAAACCTGCCAGTTCCGTGTCCATCCGTTGGGGACGAATCCGGAAAAACCGGATGCCGTAACCGTAAATGTCTGGAATTATGACCCGGCATGGAAAGTATACTGGTATGAGAATGGAATAAAACAGGGAGAAATGATTCAATATAAAGGGAATGACCCTTTTACTGCGGATTTTTATCGCAGGAATAAAGGGGCATTCCGTTATGATTGGTTGAGAACCGCACCGACCGGACATCTGTTTTACGCCGTGCCGTCTTCGCCGGAGAGCAAAGTGTCTGTTGAAGTCATCGACCGTTTCGGGAATCGTTTTAAGTAAGCGTTATTGTTTTCTGCGCAGTTGGCATTTCATGGCGTGTGGCAGGCAATGCCGATTCTGTTTTATATTCTGAAATTATTTCATGTTTCGTTTCCGTTTGTTAAATTTGTGGCGGGTTTATGATAACTTATAACGTTCCGCATAAAATACGCCGCATGTTTGACATTTCATTGGTAGAAAAACTAAAAAAAGGAGACCGGGAAGCTTTCAACAGTTTATTCCGCTATTTCTATCCCCGGGTAATGGCCTATGTTGCCGCTATCGTAGAAGACGAGGCGGCGGAAGACATTGTTCAGGATGTTTTTCTATATGTGTGGGAAAATCGTAAAAAAATGTATGCCGGCGAAGGTTTCCATTCCTATCTGTTTCAGGCGGCCTATACGCGTTGCCTGGATTCTTTCAGGAAAAACAGCTCGATGGAAAAGTATAACACGCATCTTTACGAAAAACATCTGGAAGATTACCAATCCCTGCTGAAAGGAGACACTCCTGTTATGGAAGAACTTTACACCAAGGATTTCTATCGCCGTTTATATGAATTGCTCGAACAGATGCCTGCACAGCGCCGTGAAGTTTTTATCCTTAGCTATATAAAAGGCCTGACAGCCAAAGAAGTTTCGGAACAACTCCGGATGCCTCAGCGCACGGTGGAAAGCCATCTTTATCTGGCCCTTAAATTCCTGAAAGGGCATATGTCCAAAAACGATTATTACATGCTTTGCCTTTGTCTTTCCTATTCCCTTCTTTCCCAAGGCGTACATACGATTGGCGCCTGATATCCTATTTTATCCGGAAACGTCCTCTGTCGAGCGGCCCTTGATGCTGGTAGCGATATATCTTCGGCGAAACGCCTACCACGGGGATGAACGACTGCGTAAGGTTGGAATTGCTGCTGAAACTGCAATGTTGGGCGATTTCGTCCACGGTCAAATCCGTGTATTTCAGCATCAACTGTGCCTGATGCACCAGATAGAGGCGGATAAATTCCGATGCATTTTGTCCCGTAAGGATTTTCACGAAAGCGTTCAGTTCGGGGGCCGTTACGCCTATTAGCGAGGCGATGCCTTTGACCGTACGGTAGCCGGAGCGAAGGTAACGAAGGAAATCGTCCAATGCATCGATGCCCGTGGCAGGATTTGGGTCGGTAAGCTTCTCCCAATAGATGCTGCCGTCGGGACGGTACTTGCGTTCGTAGGTAAAAGGCGAAGCATAGAGCTTCTCCAGGCTGAACTGCGGGGGCTTTCTTTGAATTTTCATGGTTCGTAGAATATTTTTAATGCAAAAATATAGTTTTATTTGGTTTAAACATATTTTTTACCATGAAAAGAGGCGGTAGATTATGGTATACATATATAAATAACATGATCCAACACGGTTTTTTTAAGTTTACATAATTGAATAACGGCTTTGTACATGGTTTTCTTTATTTTTTATAATCATATAACGGCTTTCTATAGGAATTTCTTTATATACTGTAATCATATACCATGGTCGGACGTGAATTTTTTTATTTTTATATATTGAATCCTAAAATAAATCGATGTTTTTATGAGGCAGGCAGGGAAGAACAAGCCGCCCCATACGGACGCTGCCATAAAAAAACAGTCCTGATTTGAAAAAAATATCATTTTAGCTCAGTAAATTTCCGGGGTAAACCGTTTAGCTTACATAAAAAGGAAAAATGGACTTTGATTATACATTGTTAGCGAAATATCTGATAGATGCACTCTCCCGGGAAGAGTCGGAGGCAGTGACGGAATGGCGTAATCTTTCGGAAGAGAATGAAAAAATCTTTTCCGGACTGGTCAAATTGCGTATTTCCCGGAAGTATATGCAGTATAATACACCTGAACATATAGAAAAGGCGTTGGATGTGGTAAATACAAAGATAAACAGGACCTCCCGTTTCCGTCTTTTCCGTTCGGTCATGAAATATGCGGCTGTGGCCCTGCTGCTGCTTTCTCTTTCATATGCGGGTTGGGAATATTATAAGCCTGAAACCTGTGTGACGATTGCCGTAAAGCATGGGGAGGATATGAAACAATTTATGCTGGCAGACGGAACATCCGTCTGGTTGAAAGGCGGGTCTTCCTTAAAATATCCCGCGTCTTTTGGAAAAAAGACGCGGGAAGTCTCCTTGCAAGGAGAAGCGTACTTTGACGTCTCAAAGTACGCAAATGCCCTTCTATATATCTACTGAATATCTGCAAATAAAGGTGCTGGGTACGGCCTTTGATGTAAAAACAGACCTTGCAAACAAGAAGATAGAAACGACCCTGGTAAGGGGCAAAGTAGCTTTGTTGGACCAAGACCGGAATGAGGTGATGACTATGTCGCCGGGAGAGAAAGTTACTTATACCCATGCCAATCATCAATATATATCGGAAAAGGTAGATGTAAATCTGTGTGCAACCTGGCGGTTGAACCAATCCATTTTTGAAAATGCCACACTACGGGAGATCGCAAACCTGCTTTCTGCCAAATACAACGTGAATATAAATATCGAATCGTCCGAACTGGCCCGGCGCAAATTCAGGTGCGTGTTCAATAAGGATGAAAACTTGCAGGATATACTGAATTTATTGGGATATCTGGCCCCTGTCCGTTACAGGATAGAGGGGACGGAGGTCTTTATATGGGAAAGTACAACTAAAAAATGAATGCCTATGAGGAATTAGACGGAAGAAGAACAATTAAACACATTACAGAAACATTACAAGCTATTTGTAACTGAAAAATTAGTACTAACAAAACAAATCACATGTATGAATAAAAAAGCATCTATTGCCACTCTGGCAATGTTTTTGGCTGCCGCATCTCCAGCATTGGCAGTAAACGACGCACATGCTTTGTATGTGAATCTGGAACTGGCTTTAAACAAGACAACAGTCGGTACAGTCATACAAAGCATAAGCCGGCAGACGGGTTATGAATTTTCTTATGATGAAGCATTATTGGACAAAGAAATTTCGCAGGTTTCAATCAATGTAAAAAATGAACATATAGAAAGTGTCTTGAAGCAGGTTTTCAGGAATACGGGCATCTCGTTTAAAATCGTGGACAACCGGATTTTTTTGAAAGACGAAACCCGGAGAAATTCTTCTTTCTCCGAAGCGGAATATAAAAATGCCGTTAAACAACAGAAGAAAAAAACGATAACGGGTACGATTATCGACGATAGCGGATTGCCTGTTATCGGTGCGAATATTGTAGTGAAAGGCTTGACGCAGGGTACGGTAACGGATCTGGATGGCAAGTTTACATTGCCGGATGTTCCGGATGGTGCCACCTTGGTGGTTTCGTATATCGGTTATCTGGACCAGCAGATTCCGGTAAATAATAAGACTGCGTTCAATATTACTCTGCATGAAGATACGCAGAAACTGGATGAGGTCGTTGTGGTAGGTTATGGCGTCCAGAAGAAAGTGAACATGACCGGTTCTATTTCGAATGTGAAAGCGGAAGAACTGACGGCTATTCCGAACTCCAACCTTTCCAATTCATTGGCGGGACGTGCGCCGGGTATGACAATTACCGGCAACTCCGGTTTGATGGGGGCATCTTCGCAGATACGTATGCGCGGCGGCTTCGGTGACCCGCTGTTCGTTATCGATGGCATTATTCGTGACAAGGAGGCTTTTGATGCCTTGGAACCGAATGAAATCGACCAGTTGAGTTTCCTGAAAGATGCGGCAACTGCGTCTGTGTACGGTTCGGCTGCCGGTAATGGCGTTGTACTGGTGACAACCCGTGGCGGTGTGAAGAACAGCAAGCCTGTATTTAATTATCAGGGAACCTATTCATTCAGCAAGCCGACCAAGGAGCTGTTCTCAGATATGTGGTCTGCCACAGATGAGTTGGCTTATCAGAATAAGGTGGCCGAGTTTAATGGAACGAAACTGCCGAACGGTGAGGCCGAATTCGATTATTTTAAAGACAGGAGCTATAATATAAACGATTGGATCTGGCAGAACCCGTGGAATACGAAGCATTCGCTGAGTGTGACCGGCGGTTCGGAAAAAGTCCAGTATTATGTAATGGGCAGTTTCCTGGGCGAAGAGGGTTCGTATGAAAACCTGAAAAACAAGAAATACTCTTTGCGCTCGAACATTACGATGAATTTGTCGAAATATATCTCCATGAATGTGAACCTGGCTGCCAACCAGTCCGACGACAAGCGTTTTTACTGGCCGTTCTCGGATGACGACGACCAGGTGGTATACGACTTGTATCGTTGTACATTCAACTCCCTTAAAACAACGCCTTTCTATTCATATCTGGACGGCACGCCGGCTAACGAACGTACGGATTACCCGATTTATCCGGATTTCGGCTCCTGGCAGGGATGGAACGTGGTAGACCAGGTGATTGGCGACCGTTACATTAAGACCCGCCGCAGGAATATGAACGGCATCGTTTCGTTCAATGTGGACTTGGGTTTCCTGGTAAAAGGGTTGTCTACTAAAGTAACGGCAAACTATGTGGGCAAGGATTTCTCCCGTAAGAAATATATGACTTACCAGAAAAACTATAAATTCCAGCAGGCAGATCCGAGCGGAAACCGTTTCTTGCCGGCGCCGTTGAATGTCGACGAATATAATATCTTCAACTTCAGCCAGAATTATGAAAACCTGCATTATCAGATGAAATCCTTGTGGAGCGAACAGTTCAACTGGTTCGTCAACTACAATAATTCATTCGGCAAGCATGATGTAGGTGCGATGGTCGTATTCGAACAGGCATCCAATGGGGGCGAATATGTACAGGCGAAAGGGGAAGACCCGCTGACGCATATCGACCAGATGTTTGTATTCTCCAGTGATGCAGAACGCCGTTGGGGAGATGCGGAAGAATATACCGGCGGACGTTTGTCGTGGATTGGCCGTTTCAATTATACGTATGACCAGAAGTATATCGCCGAGTTTTCTTTCCGTTATGATGGAAATACGTTGTTCCCGAAAGACCATCGCTGGGGATTTTTTCCTTCCGTATCTGCGGCATGGCGTATCAGCCAGGAATCGTTTATGGAAAGGACATCGGATTGGTTGAGCAACCTGAAATTACGCTTCTCCTACGGTACGACCGGTAATGATTTGGATTTGAGCAAAGACCCGATTGATAAAATTACGGCCTTCTCGTTTATCCAGAAATATGAAAGAGTAACAGACAAACCATATGTGTTCGGTTCGAATCTGGCTAACGGAATCAAAGCGGGGGATACGCCGAACCTGGCATTGACATGGGCTACGTCTACGACTTATAATGGTGGTTTGGATTTCGGTTTCTTCGATAATCGTTTGAGTGGTACATTCGATGCGTTCTACCGCAAGGAAACGAATATCTTAGGCCCGCGCACGATTTCCATACCGAGCACCTACGGACAGAGCCTGGCTCCGGAAAACTATGCGGCCCGCTCTTGGCGAGGTGGCGAACTGGCTTTAACCTGGATGGATAAAGCTGCAAAAGGTGCAATCGACTATTCTGTTTATGTGAATTTAGGCTTCTCGCGCGACCAGTGGGATATTCTGGACGAATCGGCTGTATATAAAGCAGGCGGAAACCTCGAAAACCTGTCGAAGATTGGTATGTCCGACAGCCGTTTGATCGGTTATAAGGCTATTGGCCTTATCCGTACCCAGGAAGAAGTGGATGCTTTGAAGGCAAAAGGTTTCAAACAGTTTGGCCGCGATCCTTATTTGGGAGGTATTTTATATGAAGATACACGAGGCGATGGATATGCTCCCGGACCGGATGGCAAGATTGATGGTAATGACTATTACAATTTATTGTCAGAGAATACGACTCCGCGTATCAACTATGGTTTTGGCGGTAAAATCAAATGGAAAGGCATCTCGGTGGATGTTCACTTCCAGGGTGTAGGTAAATATGATCGCGCGGTAGGCGGTGTAGACGGCGGTTTCTACCAGCATGGCGGTGCGACCCGTCCTTATTTCCCGATCTGGACGAGCGACGATTGCTGGAGCCTGGATAATCCGGATGGAAAGTACCCGCGTGTGGTTGGCCAGAGCTGGTATGAATCAGGAGTGGGAAAGACCAGTTTCTGGTTGAGGAACGGTGCTTATTTACGTTTGAAGAACCTGAATGTCGGATATGATTTGCCAAAAGCAATTTTACGCCCGTTAGGTCTGACTCAGGCACAGATATTTGTAAATGCAACGAACCTGTTCTCTATTTCCGCTATCAATGAATTTATGGACCCGGAACAGGAATACTATGATTCTTATCCTCTGATGAAGACATTTACATTTGGTCTTAACTTTACATTCTAATAATCATGAAGAGTATGAAATTGAAAAAAATTAAATATGCAATCTTGTGTACTGCCGCTGTTTTGGGCGGAGTAACGACAAGCTGTAATACATTGGACATCGATAACTTGAACAGTTATGATGAAACAATGGTCTGGACGGATGTGAACCTGGCAACTGCCTATGTGAACAATCTGTATGCCGAATGTTTCGGTAATTGGAATTCCGGTGCGGATGCAAACTCGGAACAATTGTCGGGTATTGAGTTCTATCTGGGAAAGATTACAATTACCGGTGGCGATTATAAGAAATGGACATATAATGAAATCCGGCATATCAATGTTGCCATTCAGCAGTTGGAGGCAAGTACGATAGACAAAGAGACTGCTAATTCATTGTTGGGGCAGGCTTACTTTATGCGTGCTTATATGTATTATTGGATGGTGCTTTATCATGGAGGCGTACCTTATATCACAACTCCCCAGGATAAGGATACGGACGATTTGTATGTTCACCGTACAAGTACACCCGAATGTTTTGATAAAATGATTGCCGACCTGGAAAAAGCAATTCCTCTGTTGCCGGAAAAAATAAAAGGCGATTCTCCCGATTATGGACATATAGACCAGGTTTTTGCTAAATCGTGGAAAGCGAAAACTTTATTGTTAAAAGCTTCTCCGCAGTTTAACCCTAAAAATATGTATGGTAATAAATATTGGGAAGAAGCTTACACGGCAGCAAAAGAGGCTTATGATTTCTGTGTGGCACACGGGGTGGCTTTGACGGAAAACTATGAGGATATCTGGGTGAAGGAAAAGGGGCCGGAAGTGGTATTCCCGGTTGTCAATTCGAATCCGAATAAAACTTCTGTATGGGAATATACGACTCGCCCGGCTTCGGTCAGCCGTGATAAGGCATATAATAATCCGACCTGGGATTTTGTGAAAGCTTTTCCGATGCTGGATGGTAAAAAGTTTGATGACCCGTCAGGCAAATATGCTAAGACCGAAGGTGAACTTTTGCAATCATTCTGGGTAAACCGCGACCCGCGTTTTGAAAAGGTCGTTTTGCATAATGGAGCAGAATATCCGGTGGCGGGCAAACCGACTGGCTACAGGCAATACAATGCGCTGGGATTGTGTGATCCGGGCGACCAGTATGGTATAAATCCGAATGCCCATGTGAATGCTACGAATAACGATATCTTTACCGGCATGTATATTTATAAGGCCTCGGACTTATCTTTATCCCAGGAAAAAGTTATGACATATGATATCGACTACATTCTGATGCGTTTTGCCGAAGTAATGTTTATTTATGCCGAAGCGGCGAATGAAACAAACCATTCGGATGTATCTGTCCAAATGTTGAAGGATATTCGTAAACGTGCCGGAATCGAAGCGGGCACGGATGGCCTGTATGGATTGAAAGTGGGCAGCCGTGAAGAAATCCGTCAGGCAATTCTGGATGAACGTAATGTGGAATTGTGCTATGAAGGACACCGTTTCTGGGATTTGCGCCGTACACGCAATATGATGCAGTTGAATAACCTGACAAAATATGGTGTGGAAGCCATTGCAATCAATCCCGACGGTTCGGAAATGGATTTGAACAAGGCTAAGGAATTGGCTCTGAAAAATGAATTGAAACCGGAAGATTTCCGTTATGTAGTTCGCCAGGTTCCTTATACGGATGCAGCAGAGAAAAAGTTTATCATTGAAGAATCTTTCTACTTCTTCCCGATTCAACAAGTTAATATAGATGAAAATCCGAATTTGGAGCAAAATTCTAATTGGGGTGGGACATTTAATCCGACGATGGAATAAAATAATAGTTTATCTTTGCAAGGACGCGGTTGACAACTGCGTCCTTGAATTTCTGTAACGTCAAATTTTTAATACTTTATAATATCATGAAAACAAAAACCTCATTGTTGCTATTAGTGTTACTCATTACATTTTCGTTTGTTAAGGCCCAGGATAAAATTACAATCGGGGTTATTCAATATGACCACAGTGATATTGATAAGAGTTTTAAAGAACTGCACGAACTGGGCTTCGGCTCTTGCCAGCTAAATTATAAAAATACAGTGGATAAGGCTTTTGCCGATAAAGTAAAAGCGGCATCCAAAAAACATCAGATAAAAGTGACAACGTTAGTAGGTGTTCCGGGACATTGCGTATGGAATTTCAGGCAGGGCCCGGCTACTATCGGTTTAGTTCCGAAGGAGGGACGCGAAGAAAAATTGGAAACTTACAAGAAGATGATCGATTTTTGTGTGATGGCAGATATACCGGCCATGCACTCACATTTCGGATTTATTCCGGAAGACCCGTCTTCTGAACAATATAAAGATTTTATCCGTGTGATGAAAGGATTGGCAAACTATGCCAAAGAACGGAATATCATGATTTATTTCGAGACAGGGCAGGAAACGCCTACAACGCTGATTCGTGCGATTCATGATATAGGAACAGGCAATGTTTTTATCAATTGCGACCTTGCTAATCTGATCATGTACGGTAAAGCAAATGCTTTGGATGCAGTGAAAATGTTTGGCAGCCTGATTAAGGAATTTCATGCGAAAGACGGTAAATATCCGACAGACCCTTATGAGTTGGGTGCGGAAGTCAATATCCCGGAGGGTGAAGTGAATTTTCCGGCAGTTATTGCCGAACTGAAAAAACAGAATTACCACGGTTCGCTGACTATTGAATGTGAGTTGAACGGCAGCCAACGAGACTATATTATTAAGACCCGCAAATACTTGCAGGGATTATTGGATAATTAATAATTGAAGCTTGATTTATAAAATAATTAACTATTGATTCGCTGAATTATTAAATAATTAATATATTTGTCAATCTTCTTTTTCAAGGAAAGGTAATTAAGTACTTAATCGATATAAATAGATTATACCATGAAGACAAGTAGAAGAGGGTTCCTAAAGACCCTTGGGGGGGTGGCATTATTCTCTATTGTGCCGCGCCATGTGTTGGGGAATGGATATATTGCCCCGAGTGATCAATTAACTAAAGGTATTATCGGTACCGGAGGTATGGGACGCGGGCATGTGAATTATGCCGGTACACGCCTGGTTGCTGTTTGTGATGTGGATAAAAAGCATTTGGAACTGGGAAAACAGCTGGTAAAAGATAAAATCGCCGCTTATCATGATTTCCGTGATTTGATTTTGGATGAGAATGTGGACATTGTGCACATTGCAACTCCGCCGCACTGGCATGGAATTATGTCTGTTGAAGCAGCAAAAGCCGGAAAGGACGTATGGTGTGAAAAGCCTATGACACGTACTATCGGGGAAGGCAAGCGGGTGATGGAAGCCATGAAGCAGTATGGACGTATGTTCCGCCTGAACACCTGGTTCCGTTTTGAAGACCAGTTCTATGGACTGGGAACACCGGTTAAGCCTTTAAAGAAATTAGTGCAAAGCGGTATGTTAGGCTGGCCTTTGAAAGTGACAATCAGTAAACATACAGGTTTCGACTGGAAATTCTATTGGGTAGGAAAAGATTATCTGGAACCACAATCGGTACCTGCCGAACTGGATTATGACATGTGGTTGGGCCCGGCTCCTTATAAACCGTATAATGCACATCGCGTACATCAGACTTTCCGCGGATATTGGGATTATGATGCCGGAGGTTTGGGAGATATGGGGCAACATTATATCGATCCGGTACAATACATTCTGGGTAAAGATGAAACCAGTCCTGTAAAAGTGGAGGTAGATGCTCCCCAACAACATCCGGATGCTGTAGGAACCTGGCGTTCTATTACATATACGTATGACGACGGTTGCCAGATCGTATTGTGGGGTGGGGATTATGGTGACCCGAACACGCCTTATATCTCAGGTCCGAACGGCAATGTATATAAGAATTTCGTTTGCGATATTCCTGATTGGGAAAGAAAGCTGGCTGAATATCCGGAACCGGAACCTCAGGTGACTGATTTTATCGAATGTATCAAAACCCGTCAGCCTTTTGCTCTGAATGAACGTAATGGTTTCAGGTCTGCTACGATAGTAAATATGGGAGGTGTGGCTCTGCGTCTGAACCGGACGTTGAACTTTGACCCTGTGAAGTTGGAATTTGTTGGTGATGAAGCTGCAAATCGTTTACTGGAACAGCCGATGCGCGGACCCTGGAATATTTAATAGATGAGAGAGTAGACTTTTGAATTGAAATAAATCAGAGAAAATGAAAAGAACATATATATCGATAGCCGCTTTGTTACTGTGCAGTAGTATGCTGGTTGCACAGGCTCCGGCCAACCGTACTGCAAAAACGATTGCAGCTGATGTGCTTGCCCAGATGCCGGCAGCGAAGCAGGCTGAATACAATAAATTGATAAACGACTTGAGTTCGACCGGCGAAGAAGGGGTTCTGATGCTGGTGAATATGATAAACGCTCCGGGTAAGGGCAGTAATGCCAATGTGGATTACGCATTGAGCGGATTGACTCATTATGTAATGGCTAAAGGAGAAGAGAGTGCACGTTTGACAACAGCCAAAGCCTACATGAAAGCATTGGATATGTTGACAGACCGTGAATCGAAAGCTTTTATTATCCGTCAACTTGAAATCCTTGGAGAAGATGAATGTATCGATACGCTTGTCTCTTATCTGAATGATGAAAGCCTCAGCGGTCCGGCTGCTCGTGCTCTTTCTGCCATAGGTAGCGAGAATGCGGGGAAAGCTTTGGTCGCATCGTTAATGCGCCGTTCGGGTACATTGCAGACTCAGAAGGATATTGTCCGTGCCATCGCACAGGCACAGGTTCCGGATTCGGAGGCTGCACTAAGAGCATTATTGGGTTCCAGCGATCCGAACATGCAGAAAGAATTGTTTTATGCGTTAAGCCGTGTCGGAACAAAAGCCTCATTACCGAGCCTGGCAGAAGCTGCCGCCGCTGCCGGATATACGATGGATAAATTAGGTGCTAATGAAGCTTATATCACATTAATCAAACGCATTGCCGCACAGGGCGATTTGCAGACAGCGGAAAAAGCTGCGAAAGATTTGATGAAGAAAGCGACAAAGGCTGATGCTTTGCAAAGCCGGGAAGCTGCTTTGCAGATTTTGCTTGCAGTTAAAAGTGGTGAAGCTACCAAACAGGTTGTTGCTGCGATGAAAGATGCAGATAAGGGCTACCGCAATGCTGCATTGAATTTTGCCTCCGATTATGCAAACCAGGCTATGTATGTCGAATTAATGAAGGTGATGATGAAAGCCAAACCGGATGTTAAGGTCGATATTTTGAATTGGCTCGGACGTGAAGCGAAAAGACCTTCACAACATGATATTATCAAGAATCTGGAAATTCGTTTCGACCTTCCTGCCAAACAGGTTTTGCTGGAACAGTTGAATAAAGGGGAATATCCGGTGAGAGAAGCGGCTGCATGGACAATTGTCAAGATTGGCGATCAATCATGTATCCCTGCTTTGGCGAATCTGCTGAAGAGTGACGACCACCAAATGGTTCTGCTGGCTCAGGATGCATTAATTGCGTTTAATGGTGATATTGATGCTGCTGTAGCAAAAGCCATACCTGCTGCCGGTAATGCCGGAAAGATTGCCGGACTTCAATTATTGGCTATGCGTAATGCGACAGCAAATATTAATACAGTATTGGAACAGACGAAATCCGAATCGCCGGAAGTTGTAGCTGCCGCTTATGTTGCATTGAAGGATGTGGTAAGCGACCGTGACTTGACAAATCTTTGTGGAATGTTGGAGACTGCCGATGCTTTGGCTATCCCACCGCTACAGCGTGCTGTAATCTCGGCTTTGTCTTTCTTGCCGAAAAATGAACAGGCTTCTACAATTACACGCCGTATGGTACAGGCCGGTGATAATAAAAGAGCTCTGTATTATGTGGTACTGGCTTCAACCGGACAACCGGAAGCCTTAGCTACAATCGTGAAAGGATTCCGCACAAGTACAGGTGCACAACGGGATGCTGCATTTGAAGCTTTATTGAACTGGAAAGGCATTGAAGCTGCCGATGAACTGTTTAATATCTGCAAGGAAAACACTTCTTCCAATTATTTCAATCCGGCACTGAATGCATATGTCAAGTTAGTTTCTAATCCTGCAATCACAGGTGAAAATCGTTTGTTGAAATTACGTAAGGCTATGGAAATAGCTAAGACAGATCAGCAAAAGATTGAAATATTGAAGCAGATTGAAAAGACTGGAACCTTCCTGGGTATGTTGTATGCCGGTGAGTTCCTGAACCAGAAACCTGTACAACAGGCTGCCGCTAATGCTGTTATGAATATTGCATTAGGCAATAAGGACTATACGGGAACAAATGTTCGTGATTTGCTGAATAAGGTGATACAGGTGCTGGATAATCCGGATGCAGGTTACCAGAAAGAAGCCATCCGGAAACATCTTGCAGAAATGCCGGCCGGTGAAGGGTTTGTTTCCATCTTTAATGGCAAAGACCTCACCGGATGGAAAGGTTTGGTAGAGAATCCGATTGCGCGTGCTAAAATGAAACCCGCTCAATTGGCTAAAGCTCAGGAAAAAGCAGACGAGCAAATGCGTAAAGACTGGGTGGTGGAAGATGGCATGATGGTTTATGTAGGTTCAGGTTTCGATAATCTGTGTACAGACAAGCAGTATGGAGATTTCGAAATGTATGTAGATTGGATGCTTGATCCGGCAGGACCGGAAGCTGATGCTGGCATCTACCTTCGTGGTACGCCTCAGGTCCAGATATGGGATACTTCCCGTGTGGATGTCGGTGCACAAGTAGGTTCAGGTGGTTTATATAATAACCAGGTGAATGAAAGTAAGCCGTCTAAAGTTGCCGACAACAAATTAGGAGAATGGAATAGCTTCTATATTAAGATGGTGGGCGACCGCGTAACTGTTGTCCTGAATGGGGAAAAGGTCGTGGATGATGTTATTCTGGAAAACTATTGGGATCGTAACCAGCCGATACCTATGATGGAACAGATTGAATTACAGGCTCACGGAAGTAAAGTTTATTATCGTAATATTTATGTAAAGGAACTGGAACGTAAAGAACCGTTCAAACTGTCTGCCGAAGAGGCAAAAGATGGTTTCAAGGTGTTGTTTGACGGAACCAATATGCATGAGTGGACCGGAAATACGGTAGATTATACATTGGAAGATGGCTGTATTTCTATGATACCGAGCAGAAGTTTCGGAGGAAACCTGTATACGAAGAAAGAATATGGAAACTTTATCTATCGTTTCGAATTTCAATTGACTCCGGGGGCTAATAATGGGGTAGGTATCCGCACTCCGATGGAAGGGGATGCCGCTTATGCAGGTATGGAAATCCAGATACTTGATTGCGAACATCCTATTTATAAGGATATTACCAAATATCAGCATCATGGTTCCGTTTACGGGATTATTCCAGCAAATGCCGATCATCCCAAGGCTTTCAAACCTGTGGGCGAGTGGAACGAGGAAGAAATTGTGGCTAACGGAGATAACATCCGTGTAACAGTGAACGGGGTGGTTATCCTTGAAGGTAACATCCGCGATGCTGTGAAAAACGGTACTCCCGACGGAAAAGAACATCCGGGATTGTTCAATAAGAAAGGACACATCGGTTTCTTAGGTCATGGCTCTCCGGTTAAATTCCGCAATATACGTATCAAGGAATTGAAATAATATATCATATTTAAAAAAGTCAGCGGGGATCAGTTAAATACTGATTCCCGCTTTTGTTTTGCGAAAGGTATTGAATTTTAAAAGGAATAAAGTTTGTTTGTGTGACTTTTTATATCGATTTTTGCTTTCAAATAGCAAATAACTTATATGGAAATAGATAAATACCGGTTGCTGCTGGATAATGCCCAGGTAGGTTGGTGGGAAGCCGATTTTGAAAATGGGTATTATATCTGTTCGGATTATTTGGTTAGCCTGATGGAGCTGAAAGACAAAAGAGTTTCTTTTCTTGACTTTCTGATGCTAATCCATGAAGACTACCGGGCCCGTATTGCGAATGAATTTTCTTTTTTTAAAGGGATTGGTATTTATGAGCAGATATTTCCAATGAAAACATGCTATGGTTTCAAATTTGTCCGTACTAAAATCTGTGAACGCAGGGTTGATGAGTCCGGTAAAATAATTGTATTGGGTATCCTGCAATTAATACCCAATAAGGAGTTTAACGAAGAGTCGAATGTGAGTAATGAGCTGGATAGCATACTCAGGCATTTGGGAAGTGTCTCCCGGGCTTTGCATTCATTTATTCAGACAAACGATCTTCCGGGTTCTATCCATTTGGTACTGACAGAGATATTATATTCTATCAATACAAAAGGCAGGGCTTATATTATGGAATATAACAATGAATTGCAAACCATAAGTTGTACTTACGAGGTATGCAGTGAGGGAGTTAAAACTGTTCGTGATTCTTTACAGAGTATATCTGTAGCTACTTTGCTCTGGTCTACGCAAAAAATACAAAAATTATATCCGGTATTGGTTAATAATCTGGATGAATTGCCGTCGGAGGCAGCCGAAGAAAAGCGTTATCTGCAACAGAGAGGAGCACTTTCTCTGATATTGATACCTTTGATAATAAAGAATAAGGCTTGGGGATATATCGGTATCGATATAGTGGACAAGTACCGTATATGGAATCTTGAGGACTACCAATGGTTATCGTCGATAGCTAATATCATTAGCATTATTACGAAAATGGCGAGAATAAACGAAGCATTGGATCATAGTGAGAAACTTTTGCGTAATATATATACCAATATACCGGTAGGTATTGAATTATATGATCAGAATGGCTATCTGGTCGATATGAATAATAAAGACGTTGAAATATTCGGTGTGGAATCGAAGAAAGCAGCATTGGGTATCAATGTTTTCGATAATCCGGTTATCCCTTGCGAAATAATAGAAAAGGTCAGAAACCGTAGGCCTGTGACTTTCCGTTTAAGTTATCCTTTTAAACTTATCACGGAAAATAACTACTATCCTACAATGAAAGAGGGTACAATCGATTTGCTTACAAAAGTCAGTATGTTGTATGACAGTCATGGCGAATTGATTAATTACCTTTTTATAAATCTGGATGACACTGATAAAACAATTGCATATAACCGGATTGAGGAATTTGAGTATTTCTTTACATTAGTCAGCCAATATGCGAAAGTAGGCTATGCTAAATTTGATTTGCTTACCCATGAAGGATATGCAATCAGCCAATGGTATCGGAACCTGGGAGAGAAAGAGGGAACACCTCTCCCGCAGATAATAGGTTTGTATAATGCGGTACATCCGGAAGACCGGGAAGTAATGATTCAATTCTTTGAAGACGTTAAGCAGGGGAAAGTGAATAGTATTCGTAAAGAGCTGCGTATTAAAAATGAAGATGGCTGGAAATGGATACGTGTAAATGTAATGCGTAATATGCAGGCGAATGATCCTTCCAAACTGGAAATGATTTGTGTGAATTATGATATTACGGAATTAAAGGAGACGGAGCAGCAGAGAAAGAAAGCAGAAGAGCTGGACCAGCTTAAGTCTGCCTTTTTAGCGAATATGAGTCATGAAATCCGGACCCCGTTGAATGCGATTGTTGGTTTTTCAACATTGCTGGCAGAAACGGATGATGAGGAGGATAAAGTGCAGTTTGCTGATATAATCCAGAAAAATAATGAATTACTGCTACAATTAATATCAGATGTCCTGGATTTGGCAAAAATAGAATCCAATACTTTTGAAATGAAACCGACCGACATCGATTTGCAGGAATTGTATAAGGAGTTGGTAGTTTCCTTGCGGATAAAAATTACGGAAGATGTTGATTTGATTTCTTCTCCCGGACTTCAACCTTGCATTTTCTATTGTGATCGTACCCGTTTGACACAGATACTGGCGAATTTTGTTAATAATGCGATTAAGCATACGGAAAAAGGTTTTATTCTATTAGATTATCATGTCTATCCCCATGAAATAGAATTTTCAGTAACCGATAGTGGAGAGGGGATGAACCCAGAAATGACAAAGCGTGTTTTTGATCGTTTTTACAAAGGGAATACTTTTAAGCAGGGAACAGGGCTTGGTCTGTCTATTTGTAAAAGTTTAGTAGAGCAGTTAGGCGGAAAAATCGGAGTAAAGTCAGAGTTGGGAAAAGGTTCCTGTTTCTGGTTTACTTTACCCCGTTAATTCCTTATTCTTTTTCACCATAGGCAAGGTCGCCTGCATCGCCTAATCCGGGAACGATATAGGAATGCTCGTCCAGGCCTTCATCGATAGCAGCAACCCATATTGTCGTAATATCGTCCGGCATTTTTCTTTCAAGATATTCGATAGCTTGTTTGCTGGCGATGATAGAAGCTACATGTATATGGGCAGGATGTCCTTTGGTTCTTAAAGCCTCATAAGCCAATTCCATGGAACTGCCGGTAGCCAGCATCGGGTCGGTTATGATTAAAGTCTTGTCGCTTATCCGTGGTGAAGCAATGTATTCGATATGAATATCAAAGTTCAGACGGTCTTTATATTTACGGTAGGCAGAAACAAATGCATTTTCCGCGTTGTCCAGATAGCTGAGGAAGCCCTGATGATAGGGAAGCCCTGCACGCAGGATTGTACTGATAACAACATTTTCATCCGGGGTACTCATTGGTGCGAAGCCTAAAGGCGACTGGATTTCTTTGGTGCTGTAACTAAAATCTTTACTGATTTCGTAGGCCATAATTTCACCGATGCGTTCGATATTACGGCGGAAACGTAAACTGTCTTTCTGGATATTAACGTCGCGTAGTTCGGCGACAAACCTGTTTAATATGGAATTGTTTTCTCCAAGGTTAATTATTTTCATGTGAATTGTATTAATTTGGCGCGAATTTAATACAATTAGATTGGGAAGAATAATTTTTTTTCTGAAAAATAGATAACCCTGAATACCCATTTTAAACCGGGTATTCAGGGTTTCTGTTATGTAACCTTAATTTATTACTTTTTTTCTCCCTGGTTGTTAATTGCATTAAGCAAATACTTTCCTGGTTTGAATTTCACTGTGGTTCTTGCCGGAATCATTACCGGAGTACCTGTTTTCGGGTTACGTGCTAAACGGCTGGTTTGTGGGCGTGGGGTTAACGTTCCGAAGCCGATCAATACGATCTCTTCGTTTTTGGACATGGCTTCGGTTACGATGTCAATGTACGCATCCAGCATCTTCTTACTTTTTTGCTTCTGCATTCCTGCCTTTTCTGCTAAGGCTTCAATCAGTTCTGCTTTGTTCATGAGTGTTTTGATTTAAAAAAAATTTGTATACATAAAATTGGTCTAAATGTCTTTCTTCCTTCACCAAGGAAGAATTTGACTTCCATACTTATTAAACAAAGGTTTCCGCGAATTGTTACGAGTGGGTAAATAAAAAACGTTAAAAATGAGCGATTTATGGAACCTCCTGTATTTCTTAATTTATAGCGATAAGAGACGATATTAGAATATTTATAGTTATTTTTGTCTTCCCAAATAATAATAAAACAAGTATGAAGATTGAAGAAAATTACTCGTTGGAGGGGCATAATACATTTCATCTACCAGTCAAGACCCGTTGGTTTATGGAGTATGCAAGTGAAGAAGAATTGTCGCGGATTTTGCATGATGAGTACTTTCAAGAGTGCCGTTCTCTGCATATAGGCGAAGGTAGTAATTTACTTTTTATTAATGATTTTAATGGAATTATTTTACATTCACGGATAAAAGGCATTTCGGTAGAAGAAGAGACAGAACATTCTGTTTTGCTTCGTGTCGGGGCAGGGGAGAATTGGGATGATGTAGTTGCTTATGCCGTGGAGCATGGATGGGGAGGTATAGAAAACTTGTCCCTGATTCCGGGAGAAGCCGGTGCAGCAGCAATTCAGAATATCGGTGCATACGGCGTGGAAATTAAAGATGTTATCGAAACGGTGGAGACTTATAACCAGCTTTCTTTTGAAAAACGTATCTTTTCCAACCGGGAATGTGAATATGGCTATCGGCGTAGTTATTTTAAAGATGAAAAGAACGATCCTTATATTGTAACCTATATAACCATTCGTTTGAACAAGCAACCACAGTTTTCTGTTCAATATGGAAATCTGGAAGATGAATTGTCCAAGTATCCCGAAATAACGTTGCAGGCTGTCCGTGATGCGGTTATTGCGATACGGAGCCGTAAGCTTCCGGATCCGGCAGAGCTGGGAAATGCCGGCAGTTTCTTTATGAATCCGATTATTCCGGTCGCCCAGTTTGAGAAGTTGAAAGTCCAATACCCGGACATTCCTTCCTATCCGGCAGGTGATGGCAAAATAAAAGTTCCGGCAGGCTGGATGATTGAGCAATGCGGGTTTAAAGGCAAATCGCATGGTGCTGTAGGTGTGTATGAAAAACAGGCATTGGTTTTAGTTAATCTGGGAGATGCCAGAGGATACGAAATTGCACTTGTCGCAGAAAGTATCCGTACGGCTGTACAAGATAAATTCGGCATAGAGATTATGCCGGAGGTTAAATATGTAGAATAATGGAAATTACGTTTTTAGGAACAGGAACTTCAACCGGAGTTCCTGAAATTGGTTGTACCTGTGAGGTTTGTACCAGTTCCGACCCTCGTGATTGGCGTTTACGAACTTCAGTTTTAGTAGAAACGGAGGGAAAAAGAATCTTATTGGACTGTGGTCCGGATTTCCGTTGGCAGATGATAAAAAATAAGACCAGCCAGTTGGATGCTGTCCTTATCTCACATGAACATTACGACCACGTCGGTGGTTTGGATGACTTACGTCCTTTCTGCCGTGTAAAAGGGGTGGATATTTATGCGGAGGATTATGTGGCAGAGGCCATCGAAACCCGTATTCCGTATGCCTTTCGTGTGAATAAGTATCCGGGCGTACCCAATCTGGAATTACACCGGATATCAGAGGAACCGTTTGTCGCTGCAGGTATTCCGGTTATACCGATCCGTGTAATGCATGGCAAACTTCCGATTTTGGGATACCGTATCGGGAATATGGCTTATGTAACGGATGTCAAATACCTGCCGGAAGAGGAATATGATAAGCTGAAAGGATTGGATGTTTTGATTATTACGGCACTTCGTAAAACAATCCATCCTACACATGAGACTTTGGATGAGGCTTTAGCAAATATAGAACGTCTGCATCCGAGAGATGCTTACCTGATTCATATGGGACATAGCATTGGTCTTCATGCGGAGGTTGAAAAAGAATTACCACCTCATGTGCATTTGGCTTATGACGGTTTAAAGGTTACGATATAATGCGGTTTACCGGTTGCAACCGGTATAATAAACGTTTTCGCCCTCTATATTAATCTGGTTTTGAATGTGGAATTGTGGAAATATCTGTTCTATGCGCAAAGTCAATGTATCGGCAAGCGCTTGGTAAAGTGAATCTGATGTTTGAAAATAAGGAACGCTACCGAAGCAACAGATATTTCCTTCACTCATAAAAATATCGGCGCCCAACCAATAGTCGTTTATTCTCCATTCCGTGGTGTTACCGGTTTTTACATACAAGTCCAGGCTGTCTGAATTAATCATCAGGTTAAGCGGTGCATTCGGGTCGAATGTTTTTCGTAACTGCTTTTGTCGGGCGGAAAGTGTATGTGGGGAACTTGCCAGTATATCGGCAGCCTCTTCCAGCAACTTTTTGCTATAGCTTGCCACATAGATATTATGGTATTGGAAACAACCGAAGAACTGGTTGCCGGTATCCGGATAATAACTGAATGTAATGTCTCCTTTTGTTTGTATTTGTGGGGCAAAGGAGTTGAAAAACTTTTCCGGAATCTTATTGCCTACCGGTGTATTCGTTTTAGAATAATATACAATCCCTTGCGGGTGGAAAGAAAGGAGGGTAGTCGATTGCTCTTTATTCTCAGAAAGAAGGGATAGGTATATATCCGGTATTTTGCCGGTAAAAGCATCATATACGGGTTTGGATGCAAGCATATGCTTGGTAAAAGAAACCGGACGGTTTATTGCCAGTATGGCATAGGGGTTGGGAGCAGTCAATGCATATAAGTCCGTTTGTATGGTCTTTTTCTTGTTTTCTATATTTCCGAAAAAGAACCAGATAACCGATAATACGATGATGACCGCTATCGGAAAAAAGATTATTTCCCGCCGGATTCTCATGCTTTTGTGTTCATGAAATACTTGCACCACTGCTTTAATCCGCATGCTTCACATTTAGGTTTGCGGGCAATACAAGTGTAACGCCCATGCAGGATAAGCCAATGATGAGCTATTGGGATTTTTTCTTCCGGAATATGCTTTACAAGTTCTTTTTCCGTTTCCAGCGGTGTTTTGCTGTTGTTCGTTAATCCGATACGGTTGGCTACACGGAATACGTGGGTATCCACAGCCATAGCCGGCTTATTATACACAACGGAAGCGATTACATTCGCAGTCTTGCGCCCTACTCCGGGAAGTTTTTGCAATTCGTCGATGTCTGAAGGAACCACACCTTTGAAATCATTTACCAGCATTTTTGCCATGCCAACCAAATGTTTGGATTTGTTGTTCGGGTAAGAGATACTGCGTACGTATTCGAAAATAACTTCCGGGGTGGAAGCTGCCATTACCTCTGCTGTAGGAAAATCCCGAAACAAAGCCGGGGTAATCATGTTAACCCGTTTGTCTGTACATTGTGCGGACAGGATTACAGCTATCAGTAACTGGTAAGGATTATCGTAGTGCAATTCGGTTTCGGCAACCGGTACATTCTTTTCAAACCAATCCAATACACCTTTATATCGTTCTTCCTTGCGCATATCTTTATTTAATTAGATTCATAACATTTTTACCAAGAAATAATCCGAGGAAAACCGCAACAAGACCCAATAGGTTGCTTGCCAGGATATTCAGGAAGGCAAGTTTGTACTCGCCTGTTTTCATCAATGTCATTGTATCTAATGCAAACGAAGAGAATGTGGTAAATCCACCGAACAGTCCGGTAAAGAGAAAGATTCTGGCGTTGGCGGACAGACTTGTGTATTCGGCGATGCTCCAACAGAAACCAATAAGAAAAGACCCTATGACATTAACAGAAAGTATCCCGAACGGAAAGGAGTAAAGTAGCGAACGCTGTACCCATGTCGAAACACCGAAACGGAGTACGGTGCCGATTGCTCCTCCTGCCAAAAGTAATAAAACCTTTATCATATCATCTTATCCTTTGTGTGTTTTCCCCGGGTTGGTTAATGACCCGGGGAAGATGGTAATTGATTTAGGTTTCCAATTTAATTGGCTGATTCAAACTCACGCAGGAAACGGACATCATTTTCCGAGAACATACGTAAGTCCTTTACTTGGTATTTTAAGTTTGTAATTCGTTCGATACCCATACCCAGAGCGTAACCTGAATATACTTTGCTGTCGATACCGCAATTTTCAAGTACGTTAGGGTCTACCATACCGCATCCGAGGATTTCCACCCAGCCGGTACCTTTACAGAAAGGACATCCTTTTCCGCCACATATGTTGCAGGAAATATCCATTTCGGCAGAAGGTTCGGTAAACGGGAAATAAGAAGGACGCAGGCGGATTTTCGTATCTGCGCTGAACATTTCTTTCGCGAAGAATAACAAAGCTTGTTTTAAGTCGGCGAATGAAACGTCTTTATCAACATATAATGCTTCCACCTGGTGGAAGAAACAATGTGCACGGTAAGAAATGGCTTCGTTGCGGTATACACGTCCCGGGCAGATAATACGGATGGGCGGTTCCTGATTTTCCATTGTACGGGTCTGTACGGAAGATGTATGTGTACGAAGTAACACGTCCGGATTATGCTGGATGAAGAATGTATCCTGCATGTCGCGTGCCGGATGGTCTTCTGCAAAATTCAATGAAGAGAATACATGCCAGTCGTCTTCGATTTCCGGCCCTTCGGCAATACTGAAGCCCAAGCGTCCGAAAATGTCACAAATTTCTTTTCTTACGATTGAAAGCGGATGGCGGGTTCCTAATTCAATAGGATAAGCCGTACGGGTAAGGTCGATATCGTCGTTTGCCGTTTGCTCGTTACTGAAACGTTCTTTCAGTTCATTGATTTTATTTTGAGTTGCCTCTTTTAATTGATTGAGGTGCTGACCCACTTCACGTTTTTGTTCTGCCGCAACATTGCGGAAATCATTCATCAGTAAGGAAATCTGACCTTTTTTACTGAGGTATTTAATACGTAAAGCTTCCAGTTCTTCAGCATTTGCAGCTTGCAGGTTTTCTACTTCCCGAAGCAGTGCATTAATCTTATCGATCATTTCTAACCATATTTTATTTTCAATGTGCAAAGTTACTCCTTTCTTTGGATACTGCAACCGATTACAGGAGGTTTTTTAGATAAAATATAAGTTATATCCCGCTTTTTATCATAATTTTTAAGGTGGGGAAGACAAGTGAAGAAGGCTTGGATAGATTATGTATATATGGCCTGTTTTCAAAACATAGGTGTTTTGATTTTAAAACATATATGTTTTGAATGTAAAACACCTATGTTTTGAAAACAGGCCATTTAGGATGAAATTTATTAGTTGGATTTCTTCCCCTGATTAGCTACAGCTTCCATCAATTTCTTGATTTCTTCCGGGTCGCCAAGGAAGTAGTCGTTTGTCAGGTTTTGGTTTTCATCGAACTCGAATACATAGGGTACGGCTGTTGGCAGGTTCAGATGCACGATTTCATCATCCGGAATATTCTTCAGGTATTTAATGATACCGCGCAAACTGTTGCCATGGGCGGCAACCAATATCTCGTCTGCCGTTTCGAGTGAAGGGAATATCACCTCTTTCCAATAAGGCAAAATCCGGTTTACCGTATCTTTGAGCGATTCCGTACGGGGCAATTCGTTGTCTGGTACATCCTTGTAGCGGAGTTCGAAGCGGGGATTGCGCGGGTCATCTTCTTTTAGGGGAAGAGGGGCGATGTCGTAACTGCGGCGCCAGATAAGTACTTGCTCGTCTCCGTACTTTTCGGCGGTTTCGCTCTTGTTCAATCCTTGTAGCGAGCCGTAATGTTTCTCGTTCAGCCGCCAGCTTTTCTCTACGGGTATCCAATCCTGGTCCATACGGTCCAGCACACAGTTTAAAGTCTTTACTGCACGTTTCAGATAAGAAGTATAGGCTTTATCAAACTTAAATCCTTTTTCTTTCAGCAAATTGCCGGCTTTGGTAGCTTCTTCAACCCCCTTGGGGGTGAGGTCTACATCAGTCCATCCGGTAAAACGGTTCTCTTTGTTCCAGGTGCTTTCGCCATGGCGAAGCAATACGATTCTTTTCATTTTTTCTTATTTAGTTATGACTGTTCCATCTGATTATATAACAAGCCGTGAAGAGGAAAAGATTCGTATTACAGAAGTTTTCCATAAAAATATATATCTTTACCGCCGGTTTAAAAACATTAGCTATATGGCTTTGAAGCGTTTTGGAGTTTCTTTGGAAGATAATTTACTGGAATCGCTGGACCAGTATGTGAATGAGAATGGTTTTGCCAACCGTTCCCAGGCGATCCGTTTCCTGATAGAAAAGAACGTTGCAGAGAAGAAATGGCAATGCAACCATATCGTAGCCGGTACCATCATCATTATGTACGACCAGGTACGTAAAGAGATCGCCTCCCGGATAACAGCCATCCAGCAGGGGTATCAGGATGTGATACTTTCATCTTCCCAATATTATGTGAATCGTAATTTTTGCCTGCATATTGTAACGGTTATGGGGACTGCAAGCCGCTTGACCGAACTTGCCGACAAGTTGACAACAATTAAGGGAATAAAACATGGCAAGTTGGTAATGAGCCGTGCCGATTGACTATTTTTTTACATCTATGGTAACACCTTTTTGATTAATCGTGTTACTTCTGAACTGAATGTATTGATAAAACTATTTGAATATTATATGAAAAAAGAAATGTTATTTGTGGCGGGACTTTTATCGGGTGTTTCTGCTTTTGCATCAGACCCTGCCGCTATAGACAGTTTGATTAATCTGAAAGGTGTAGTTGTTTCTGCAAATAGGATTAATGTGAACCGGAATAGTGTTCCGCTGACTATTTCCGTTATCGACAGGGATGAAATAGAGGCAAGCAGTGAGTCGGCCCTGCTTCCGGTGTTATCGGAGCGTGTACCCGGATTGTTTGTCACGCAAAAGGGTATTACCGGATTCGGTGTCTCGGCAGGTTCGGCCGGAACTGTAAATATCCGTGGGGTAGGGAGCGGTAATAAAGTATTAATGTTGTTTGACGGCCAGCCACAATGGGCAGGTGTGTTCGGGCATTCATTGCCGGATACGTATGTGGCTTCGGATGTGGACAGGGTGGAAGTGATACGCGGGCCGGGGTCTTTACTGTATGGTTCCAATGCAATGGGAGGAGTGGTCAATATCATTACCCGCAGGCATAAGCAAGAGGGAAGACGTACGCAGGCCCGTGTCATGTACGGCTCTTTCAATACTCAAAAATATATGGTTAATAATGGGTATAATATCGGTAAGTTCAGTAGCTTTATCTCTATAAACCACGACCGTACAGACGGTCATAGGCCTAATTCGGATTTCCATATTACGAATGGTTTTGCCAATTTGGGATATACGGTAAACGACCGTTATAAAGTGACCGGAGATGTGAGCCTCGCAAAATCGAAGTTCCAGAACCCGGGTAAAATAACAGCGCCGATATTGGATAATAAGATGGATATTCTTCGAGGAACCACATCTTTCGCGCTGGAAAATAAATATGAGAAGATGAGTGGCGCTCTGCGTTTGTTTTATAACTGGGGAAACCATGAAATTAATGACGGATATAATCCGGGAGAAAAGCCGCTGACCTATTTATTCCGTTCGGACGACCATAATGTAGGTGTCCTGCTTTATGAATCTTTCCGTCTGTTCAAAGGAAATACTTTTACGGTAGGTATCGATTATAAGAACTGGGGTGGACATGCATGGAATGATAATGATGACGGCAGCAAAAGTGAACTGGTTGATAAAACGGTAAATGAAACGGCCGGATATGTGATTATGCAGCAGGATTTGTTTGATATGTTGAGCCTGAATGCCGGTGTGCGCTATGAACATAACAGTACGTTCGGTGGCGAATGGGTCCCGCAAGGGGGTGTTACAGTGCGTCCCTTTGAAGGGAATACAATCCGTGCATCCGTATCCAAGGGATTCCGTAGTCCGAATATCCGTGAAATGTATATGTTTGGAGCTGCCAATCCGGATTTGAAACCGGAGAGTATGATTAATTACGAAGTTGCCGTCGGCCAACATTTTCTGGATGGAAACTTGTTTGCCGAGGTTACAGCATTCTATATCGATGGTAAGAATATGATTAGCTCGGTAAGTATCAATGGAGATAACCGTCCTCCGTTTAAGAATCGTAATGTGGGGACTTTCACTAATAAAGGAATTGAGTTTGAAGCACGTTACCAGATTTGCAAGAACTTGAATGCAGATATGAATTATAGCTATTTGCATATGAGCAAGCCTATACCGGGAGCTCCTGAACATAAGTTTTATGCTGGGGCAACTTATATGCCGGGGCGTTTTACTTTCAATGTAAGCGTACAGTCCATATTCGGATTATATACGGATGATGCCTGTACGAAGCAGGAAGATTTTACCACCTTGAATGCAAAAGCCGCTTATCGTTTCGGTAGTCGTGATAAAGGTTTGAACCTGTTTGTGAAAGGTGAAAATCTGACGGCTACACGTTATTCGATTAATGATGGCTTTCCTATGCCTAAGGCAATTGTAATGGGGGGCATTGATGTTACATTTTAAATAATACGGTTTATATTTTTTGCAGGTTTTATCGAATGGGCATATATTGTGGCTGTGGTATGAAGTATACCGTCACGGTTATATGCCCATATCGTTTTATTTATATGTCGTGTATCCGGATTTATTTTCAAAAGTAATTGTTAATTTCTTTAAACTATGTTTTTTTGTTATCCATATCGGGATTTTATTGTTCTCCCGTAAATTAAATTCTGCGATTTCAGAAATCTTTGCTATTCTTAACCCGCTCCCGGAAATCCAAACAGCTTAGTTATTGGTTCTAATAAAAACTAATGGAATGAAAACAGTTTTAATATTTGAAGTATGATACGAAAGCTTTTAATCCGGGATCTGACTTTGCGTGATGGTCAGCAATCAGCATTTGCAACTAGAATGACTCAGGAACAGATAGACAGAGTGCTTCCTTTTTATAAGGAAGCTGGTTTTTATGCAATGGAAGTGTGGGGTGGAGCGGTACCTGATTCTATCATGCGTTATTTAGGTGAAAATCCTTGGGAGCGGCTGGAAAAAATTAAGTCGGCGATAGGAGACAGCTCTAAGCTTACTGCACTTTCAAGAGGGCGTAATTTATTTGGATACAATCCTTATCCGGATCATATAATCAAAGGCTTTTGCCGTAACTCGATGGAGGCGGGATTAGATATTATGCGGATATTTGATGCATTAAATGATGTGGATAATATTAAATCCACCGTGCGTTATGTAAAGAGGTTCGGGGGACTTGCCGATTGTGCAATCTGTTATACGATAGATCCTCATTTTTCTGCTACCGAAAGAATAAAAGCGGCCTTGCACGGGCATCCGTTGCCTAAGCCTGTTTTTACGAATGAGTATTTTTTGGATAAAGCCCGTCAACTGGAAGAACTCGGTGCTGATATGGTGACAATAAAAGATATTAGCGGATTGATGCCACCGGCAAGATGTGCCGAATTGATTCGTCTTTTCAAAAGGAACCTGAAGGTTCCGGTAGATTTCCATACACATTGTACGCCTGGATATGGTTTGGCTTCCGTACTGGCGGCTATAGTGAACGGTGTCGATATTGTGGATACGAATATCTGGTATTTTGCCGGTGGCCCGGCTGCTCCGGCGGTGGAATTGGTTTATATCTTTTGTAAGAAGTTGGGGATTGAGTTGGATATTAATATGGAAGCCGTAGCTAAAATCAATGGTGAGTTGCATAAGATAAGGAAAGAATTATCAGCCTTTGATACGGCACATCAGTTTCCAAAAGCTTTTAATCCTTTGACCGACAGGATGCCTACCGAAATCGATCGCTTTTTTAATGATGCGATTGATGCTGCCCGGAAAGACAAAGAGAGTGATATGCTTCTTTTCTGCCGTGCAATTGAAGAGTATTTTAATTTTCCGGAACCGAATGAATTAGTAAAGGATGCACAAATCCCTGCAGGAATGTATGCCGGTATAGTGACCCAATTGAAGCAGATGGGGCAGATCGATTTGTTAGAAAAAGCGATGTCGCTGATACCACAAGTGCGTATGGACGCTGGCTTGCCTCCGTTGGTAACGCCAACCAGCCAAATAATCGGAACGCAGGCAATCACCAGTGCATTGAATATAGAGCAGAATAAACCGATTTACGACAATCCGTCGTATCAGTTTATCGCATTGGTTAAGGGGGAATATGGAAAAACTCCGATACCGATCGACCCGGAGTTCCGTTTGAAAATAACAGGTTCCCGTGACGAAGTCCCTTATGACCCGTCGGAATATGAGATGCAGAAAAATCCGGTATTGGAAGAAACCGGCATATTACTTGCCGAAAATGAAAAAGAAGTTCTGCTGTTGGAGTTATTCCCGATGATGGCTGAACGCTTTTTGATTAAACGGAAGAAGAGACGGGAAGAAATTAGATGAATGTATATTTTTGACAATCAGCCATTCTGAAAAGAATCGTATAAAAATGAAAAAGAAATATGTATGAATGCTTGCATATTTCAAATAAACCATCTACTTTTGCACCCGTCTTCGAGACAAGGAAAGATGGCAGAGTGGTCGATTGCGGCGGTCTTGAAAACCGTTGAACTGAGAGGTTCCCGGGGTTCGAATCCCTGTCTTTCCGCAGAGAAGCCATTGGAAATGAAATTTTCCAGTGGCTTTTTTAAAAAGAGAAACAACCGGAATGGAGAGATGCTCGAGTGGTTGAAGAGGCACGCCTGGAAAGCGTGTAAACCCCTAAAGGGTTTCGCGGGTTCGAATCCCGCTCTCTCCGCAAAGTGTGCTAAAAGGTGTTTATGATATGTGTAGACTAGAACAGGTACCGAACTGTTTTAGTCTTTATTATTTTGTATTATAGAGAAGTTCATTGCAGAATTTGGTGATGGACTCGTCAATATCCGGACGAAGCTTGTCCAGGATTTTTTCCCAGTCTTTAATGGTTCCATCGCAATTATCAGAGATGCATTTTATGCAATAAAAGGGGATGTTATGGCTGTCGGCATAATTTGCTATTGCATAAGCTTCCATTTCAAAGATATATTTCTTGTTTTGAAGTTTTTTATAAAATTCAGAAGATATATCAATGAACTGGTCGCTTGTCAGTACACCTTCGGCATGAGGGTAATTTTTAAATAAGTCCATTGATAATATTCCGTTTGAATAAACGGTAGTGTGTTTTTCAAAGTCTTTGTCTATGTATGTGTCTCCTTGAAAAATTTTATCAGGAATAACAATTGAACCAATGGGAAAGTGAGGTGAACCGCATGTCCCGATGTTTAGTATGATATATTGGGACTTGTTTATTTGTAAGGAATCGAAATAGTAACTTAGTGTCATCAATGCGTTTAGTTTTCCGATTCCGGTATAAAGTACCTCTATTCTACTGTCTGTGGGGACATAATTGCTTTCGTTTTTGTCAGCAATTACGACTAATATTTTGCTCTGTTCTCTTATTGCTTCTTTGGTGCAACTTAAGAGAACAGGTATTAAAATAATGAAAAATAAATTCTTCATGATGGGGTAATATCTTTAAAGGTTAAAGTTCTATTGAGGTCTTTATTGTTAGATTTTACTGCGGCAAGCGGCCCAATGGAAGATTACCTGCTTATTTTTAAAATCGTTATGGGTATGAAAATAAGCATGGATGGAACTCAAACTGTTTCCTATTGCATAAACTCTGCTTATATCATTCAGATTATCATCGGCTGAATTAGTTGTGTAGGGGAAGATAACAATATCTTCGTTGTTATTATTTTGATACACTTTCAATATTTGTCTGGTGCTATTGAGGTTAATATCCGGAAGTTCTTTATCAAACCCGCCGATTTTGTAATCGCTGGTATTACCCATATCTACGCTTTCAAATTTTGTGGCGTAAATATAATGCTCTTTGCTGGTACCGGTTTGGTTTACGGTATCCTGTCCCAAAGCTATGTTGGGAATAATATCCATATTTAAAAATTTTCCTTCTCCAACATAGAAATTTACAGCGCTCAAATCTTTCGTGGCTGCTCTATTGGTCATATAACCATGCCCCGTGATAAAAACATTTACAATTGGGGTGATGGTGTTCTTTTTTTCAGTCAACTTCTCCGTGCTACGGCTTACATAGATATGCATCATACTTCCATCATTGTATTCGTCCCACTTTATTTCAAGGCTATTTTTAGTCAGGTTTAATATATTCATATCCCATGCATCCGAATTGTCGACATATACGGCATGTATAACTTTCTCCGCCGGATTATAGGTATATGTACAATAATCTATTTTGTTATCCTTATCATCCAATGCTTTAAGGGTATAGAAGTGGGTATTGTCTATAATCACATATTTGAATTCATCAAAATCTTTGACTTCCTGTCCTTTGTAAAAGACTTTGTCTACATGCCATATTCCTGTTAAAGTTAAGCTCTCATTTTGGTCTTCATTAGATTTGTGACATGCTGCAAGGCTTATACAGAATAGAATCAGCAATAAAGTTTTACCTAAAAGATTAAAATTTTTCATTGTTCTAAAGTTTAAGAATAAATTGGTTTTTAAGAAAACACAGGGTTTATTTGTTAAAATATAATCAGTATATAAAAACTTCAGGCAAATGTAATCATATTTTTTAGAAATAAAAGTGTTAATATGTTTCTGTAAATCAGTTGTATAAGAGCAATGGTTGTGAGGGCTTTAATTTTCAGTAGGTCAAGAATAGAAATGTTGTTTCCAAAATCAATATTATTTTGTTTGTTTTTCCGGATTATAACTATGGTTTTCCAAAATCATAGTTATGAATCGGTGAAAACATAACTATGATTATTTGGAACCGGTATCTTATGTCGTGCTATATTAAGTTTAGAACGGAAAGAGCAGGGGCAAAACCAAAATCATGACAATTCCCATAATAATTTGCAGAGGTAATCCTACCTTTACGTAATCCATAAAAGTATATTGTCCGGCTGGCATCACCAATGCGTTAGGTGGAGTTGAGAAAGGGGAGGCAAAACACATGCTGGCCCCCAATGTTACGGCAAAAAGGAATGGATAAGGGCTTGCCCCTATCTGCTGGGCGCTTTGCAGGGCAATGGGAGCGAGCAGTACGGCTGTTGCTGTATTGCTGATAAACATTGTCATTAGAGAGGTTGTGAAGTAAATGCCTGCCATCAGTGCCAAAGGGCCATAAACACCTAATCCGCTAACCAATGTGTTTGAGATGTATTCCGAAGTTCCTGTTTTCTCCAAGGCTAAAGACATGGGAAGCATGGCGGCTATCAACACGATGCTTTCCCAGTTTATCGTTTTGTAAGCAGCCTCTACGTTTCGGAAGCATCCGGTTAATATCATTAAAATTCCTGCTATCATAACGGCCGTAACCGGAGCAATGGGGATGAAGTCGAATACCATCATGGCAATCATCAACAACATAATTGCTGCAGCTATAGGCGCTTTGTAATCTAAAGTGACTTTAGCCGCTTCATCCAGCGGTTGTCCTAAAACAACCCAGTCGGAGTCATCTTTGCTAAGGCGGGCTATATTGCTCCAGGTTCCTTGTACCAGCAGAACGTCTCCATTATGTATGCTTTGGGAGCCCAGGTCTTGTAATAGGTATTCCTGTTTACGACGGATACCCAGGATGTTTACATTAAATTTATCCCGGAAACCGGCTTCCTTAATTGTCTTGTTTATGAGGCTGGAGGAAGGCATCAGGACGATTTCTGCAATACCTATATCGTAAAATTCCAAAGAATTGCCAGTGTTGTTCGCTTCTTCCGTTGTATGCTCGTCCAGTATATTTAACCGGAAGTCTTCTGTGAATTGTTCTATCTGGTTGAACTTGCCGGAAATATACAAAATATCGTTTGTTTGCAATATCGTATCCGGTGCTGCAAGTTTCTGGGTAATGGTTTTCAGAAAACGGTGCTGGGAAGCATTTCCTCGTCTCACTTCTAAAATATTTAAACCATATTTGCGTCGTATATCTAAATCGCTAATGGTTTTCCCTTGCAGATGGGAAGTCGGTATTACTTGCAGGCGGAACAGGTTATTGGAAATACCATATTCTTTAACCAGTTGTTTTAATGATTTTCCGGAAAGGGAGTTTTCTGAATTATTTTCCCCTTTTTTAGACAAGAACCATTTGCTGAGAGGTATTAATATCAATGTTCCGACAGTTACACAAATAAGACCGACCGGAAGAAAAGAAAAGAAAGATAAGGGCTGGAAACCTGCGGAGGTCAATGTGTTTTGTATTACAAGGTTAGGAGGGGTACCGATAAGTGTCATCATACCTCCCATGCTGCTGGCAAAAGCGAGTGGCATCAACAGCCGGCTTGGATTCATTCCGGCACTGACTGCCAGGCTGACTACGATAGGAAGCATAAGTGCCACTGTTCCTGTATTGCTGACGAAAGCCCCGATGGCTGAAGTAACTAACATTATCAGTAGAAAAAGCCTGAGTTCGCTTTTGCCGGCAAGTTTCAGGATACGGCTGCTGATCATCTTTGCCAATCCGGTCTGGAAAATAGCTCCTCCTACAACAAACAGACCTACCATCATAATTACAACGGAGTTGGAGAATCCGGATAAGGCTTCCTCTGGCGTCAGTATATGAAACACCAGTAAGGCGATTAAAGCACAAAGTGCCACAATATCAGAACGGAGCTTGCCATTTACGAAAAATATGGCAGAAAGGACAAGAATAATAATAGTTGTCAGCATAGTATTTTAGCTACTTATTCGAGTTGTGTGATATTAAAGATTTACAGGTGGAAACACCTCCCTCCCTTCTTGTAAACAAAATAGCAGGTAATTTGGTTTCCAACATGAAGCAACGATTTAGCAGATTTATCATTTTGCTTGGTTTTCAGAACAAATTAAAATGTTTTAATGCTTCAAAGTCTTTCGTAAGATGTTAAAATTCTTATCTTTGTAGACAAACGTAAATAATAGAGATTATAACCCTCTTAAACTTATTGCTTATGATTAGAAGATTACTTTCGTATGATAATTCCCAGTTACTCAAAGTTTTTAACCACGATTTCCCACAGTTGGCAATTATGGCGGAAGAAAGTGAGAATGCAGAGCTTTTTGGAGAAGCTTTACGTTCTTATGTATCATCCCGCAGCCGCGAGAATGGTGAAGGCGACAATACAGGGAATACCGCTGCGAAATGTATTCTTCAATTGATTGAGTATAATAATACGACAGTATCCGAACTGTCTACCGGGGAAGATTTGCAGATAGGAACAATTACTTATTTATGGAAGTTCCTTTCCGGAAGACTTACGGATGACGTTTCTCCGGATTTGTTCGTCGATTTGTACAAACAATTTGAATTACTGGAGAAACCGGTGGAGATAAAACCGGACCGGAATGCACTGAAGCGTCAAATGAACCGTTGGCCAACCGGATTGGATGAAGAAGTGATAGCTATACGGACATTCAATAAAGAACGCATTGTTTCGGGATTAATCCGTAAAATAGAACGCCGGCATGCACCTTCTTCCAGATATCAGTTTACACCGGAAATGTCGTATGAAGAAAAATACTTTAAGGTAAAAGAGTGGTGGGAAACTGCCCGTTTCCATTTGGCTATGGCAATCAAAAGTCCTACGGAATTGAATTATTTCCTGGGAGGTTCTTTGTCGGAAGAGATGATGGATTTATTGATGCAGGCAAAGAAAAAAGGGATGCCTTTCTTTGTAACCCCTTATTATTTGTCTTTGTTAAACACGAATTCCGTAGGATATGATGATTCGGCAATCCGTTCTTATATCCTGTATTCAAATGAGTTGGTAGAGACATATGGCACGATTAAAGCCTGGGAGAAAGAAGATATTGTTGTTCCGGGTCATCCGAATGCAGCCGGCTGGTTATTACCGGACGGGCATAACATCCATCGCCGTTATCCGGAGGTCGCTATTCTGATACCGGATTCTATGGGACGTGCTTGTGGAGGTTTATGCGCCTCTTGCCAACGTATGTACGATTTCCAGAGCGAGCATCTGAATTTCGATTTTGAAGCATTGAAACCGAAAGAATCCTGGGATAAGAAGCTTCGCCGTCTGATGCGGTATTTTGAAGAAGATGCCCAGTTAAGGGACATTTTGATAACCGGTGGAGATGCGTTGATGAGCCAGAATGCAACTTTACGTAATATATTGGATGCCGTGTATAAGATGGCAGTGCGTAAACGGAAAGCAAACGAGAATCGTCCTGATGGGGAAAAATATGCCGAATTGCAACGGGTTCGTTTAGGTTCGCGACTGCCTGCATATCTGCCGCTTCGTGTAACGGATGAATTGATAAATATCCTTCGGGAATTTAAAGAAAAAGCCTCTTTGGTAGGGGTTACCCAATTTATCGTACAAACCCATTTCCAATCTCCGTTGGAAGTTACGCCGGAAGCCAAACGGGCTATTGAAGCTATTCTTTCGGCAGGTTGGACTGTTACCAATCAGTTGGTATATAATGTGGCTGCTTCCCGTCGTGGACATACTGCCAAATTAAGGAAGGTGCTGAATTCAATAGGTGTGATTTGCTATTATACATTCTCAGTAAAAGGATTTAAAGAGAATTATGCTGTCTTTACCCCGAATAGCCGTTCTTTACAGGAACAGCAGGAAGAAAAAGTATTTGGTGTCATACCCAAAAACAAACAGAAAGAATTACATCGTTTGGTTCGCCACGAACGTCCGTTGGGAAAGAAACTGATGAGTTTCTTGAAGGAAAACCAATTGCTGTTTGCTTCCACCGACCGGAATGTACTGAACCTGCCGGCTATTGGTAAAAGTATGACCTTTACTACAATCGGAATCACTCCGGAAGGAAAGCGTGTCCTGAAGTTCGAGCATGATACGGGGCGTCATCATAGCCCTATAATTAACCAGATTGGGGAAGTCTATATTGTAGAAAATAAATCCATCACAGCCTATTTAAAGCAATTGCAGGAAATGGGAGAAGATGTGCGGGAATATGCCACAATCTGGCATTATACCGATGGGGAAACCGAACCCCGTTTCAGCCTGTATGAATATGCCGAATATCCGTTCCACATCACAGAAAAGATGACAAATCTTGAATTGGAAAGCGACTAAAAGTGTATCTTTGTTTCGCTAAACCAAGATGAGATGATACAAAACGAACGAGAAATACGACATGAGCATGTGTTACAGGCTGTTCGTCAAATGATGACGGCAGCACGTACTGCTCCGAAAGGAAAAGGCATCGACATTATAGAGATGGCGATGGTTACGGATAACGATATCCGCCTGCTCTCCGAAAAGCTGGTTGAAATGGCTGGCGAAACAGGATTGAAATTCTTTTTACGCGATGCCGATAATATTTTGCAGGCGGAAGCCATCCTGATTATCGGCACGCGTCAGCAAGTACAGGGATTGAATTGTGCCCATTGCGGTTTTGCCACTTGCGTGGAGAAGCCGCAGGAAGTTCCCTGTGCCATTAATTCCGTCGATTTGGGTATTGCTATCGGTTCTGCCTGTGCTACGGCTTCCGATTTGCGGTTGGATACCCGGGTTATGTTTAGTGCCGGACTTGCAGCCCAGAATCTGGGTTGGTTGGGAGAATGCAAATCAGTCATGGCGATTCCGGTAAGTGCCTCATCTAAAAATCCTTTCTTTGACCGTAAACCGAAAGAACAGAAATCATGATAAAGTTTAATAATAAGCTGGAACTTCGTTATTATTTTAACGATAAATCCAACTATATGGATGCAATGGTAAAGCATCGTTGTGAGAAGGAAGTGCTTGCCATGATACGTACCCTGGCAGATATGCTGGATGTGAAGATGACCGTTCACAGTGAACCATACGGACAAGAAGGTTTTAAGGAGATATGGGCGGTGGCAGGCGAAAGTACCCGTTCCATTTCTATCGTATTGAATCTGTTTATGCAGGTATTTACCCGCCAGTCCTTGTTATTGGGCGGACAGCCTGTGGCAGACCGTACAGCGGCGGACGAGGAAAAGATGCAGAAAGAAATAGCATTGCTGCGCCGTAACCTCAAACTGAAATCTCCGGATGCGCTTATTCCCCGTGAGCTGATAGAACTGCTTAGCTCTATGCCCAAGTTCTGTAAATATAAATCAAACTTCTATGAAGCATTGCGTGGCTATCCGAAAGTGACGAAGATAACCTGTCGCGAGCTGAATGAAAATAACCGTAGCCGTTCCGGTTCCCTGGAAGTAAAGCGGGAGCAGTTTGATTATTATATCCTCCGTTCGGATGATTTACCTCCTGTAAAAGATAATAAAGCAACGATTGAAATCATCTCTCCGGTATTGAAAGACAGCCGCTACCGTTGGAAAGGCATCTATAATAAAGGAGGAGAGACTATCGATTTCTATATGAACGATGAGGATTTCAAGAAACAGATGTTCGATGAAAAGGTATCCTTTACAAGTGGCATGTGTATCGACTGTGTATTGGAGATAGAACGTAAACTAAGCGAATTGGGTGAAACGGTCAACGTAAGTTATACGGTGAAGACCGTTATCCGTACCCGTTTCGATAAAATGGAAATCATTACTCCGCAAGGAAAGCGCCATTTGCGTAAACTGGAAGCGGAAAAGAAACAGCTTACCCTCGATTTGTTCGGGTAAGGCGTATGGAAATAAGATAATATGGCGAAAACGAAAACAGTTTATGTCTGCTCCAACTGCGGAGCGGACTCTCCCAAATGGATTGGTAAATGTCCGAGTTGCGGCGAGTGGAACACCTATGTGGAAGAAGTGGTAGCTAAAGAATCCGCTTCCAAACGCCCTGTTGTTTCCGGCTTGGCGGACAGGAACACTAAAGTACGCCCTGTCCTGCTGCGTGATATTACTTCGGAAGAAGAAGCACGTATCGATTTGCAGGATAACGAACTGAACCGTGTATTGGGAGGCGGACTGGTGAAAGGTTCGCTGGTTCTGATAGGTGGGGAGCCGGGTATCGGTAAATCCACGCTGGTATTGCAAACTGTTCTGGGGCTGAATAACCTGAAAACGCTCTATGTCTCAGGTGAAGAAAGCAGCCGCCAGCTTAAATTGCGTGCCGACCGTTTGACACATCAGAACCCGAACTGTTTTATCTTGTGCGAAACCAATCTGGAACAGATATTCGTACAGGCTCAGAACGTACAGCCGGATTTGCTTATTATCGATTCTATCCAGACTATATTTACGGAAATAGTGGAATCATCTCCCGGAAGCGTATCGCAGGTAAGGGAGTGTAGTGCCGCTATCCTGAAGTATGCGAAAGAGACGGGAACCCCGGTTCTCCTAATCGGGCATATCAATAAAGAAGGCAGTATCGCGGGGCCGAAAGTGCTCGAACATATTGTCGATACCGTTCTACAGTTTGAGGGCGACCAACATTATATGTACCGTATCCTCCGCAGTATCAAGAACCGTTTCGGGAGTACAGCGGAATTAGGTATTTACGAGATGCGCCAGGACGGTCTTCGGGAAGTGAGCAATCCGTCGGAACTTTTGCTGACTCAAAACCATGAAGGGCTGAGTGGTGTGGCAATTGCCGCAGCAATCGAAGGTATCCGCCCGTTTCTTATCGAGACGCAGGCGTTGGTCAGCTCGGCTGTTTACGGAACTCCGCAGCGTAGCGCTACGGGTTTCGACCTGAGGAGGATGAATATGTTATTGGCCGTCCTTGAAAAGCGTGCAGGCTTCAAACTCATCCAGAAGGATGTCTTTCTGAATATTGCCGGAGGGTTAAAAGTAAACGACCCGGCTATCGACCTTGCCGTAATCAGTGCGGTACTTTCATCCAGTTTGGACATAAGTATCGAGCCGGGTATCTGTATGTGCGGTGAAGTTGGGCTTTCCGGCGAAATCCGTCCTGTAAACCGTATCGAACAGCGCATTCTTGAAGCAGAAAAACTGGGATTTTCCCGTATTATTATCCCTCATAACAATCTGAAAGGTTTCGACCCGGCTAAATGTAAAATACAAATCGTACAGGTAAAGAAAGTGGAAGAAGCCTTCCGCCATTTGTTCGGTTAAAATCATTCTCCAAATTATTATTTTCCATGATACAAGAATTACAACTTCGTGTTCTCCCGGAAGAAGCAGCAAACGAACAGTCTTTGAAACAGGTTGCCGCCCGTGAAATCGGTACGCCTCTTCAACATATTCATGCTGTCCGTCTGTTGAAACGTTCGATAGATGCCCGCCAGCGGACTATTTATGTAAATGTGAAACTGCGTGTTTTTATTGACGAGATGCCGGAAGAGACTGAATATACATCTGTGGAATACAAGGATGTGTCAGGAGGGAAACCGGTTGTAGTAGTTGGTGCCGGACCTGGTGGGCTTTTTGCCGCTTTGCGTCTGATAGAACTTGGGCTTCGTCCTGTTGTTATCGAACGGGGTAAAAATGTGCGCGAACGAAAGAAAGATATCGCCCTGATTAGTCGCGAACATAAAGTGGACAGTGAGTCGAATTACAGTTTCGGGGAAGGGGGAGCCGGAGCTTATTCCGATGGAAAGTTATATACCCGTAGTAAGAAACGGGGTTCTGTAGATAAAATATTGAATGTATTCTGCCTGCACGGTGCCAGTACATCCATTCTGATAGATGCCCATCCGCATATCGGTACGGATAAGTTACCCCGTGTAATCGAGAATATCCGCGAACAGATTATTCGTTGTGGGGGAGAAGTACATTTCGAAACCCGCATGGATGCTCTGATTATAAAGAATGAAGAAGTAATCGGTATTGAAACGAATACCGGAAAGACGTTTTATGGTCCGGTTATCCTTGCTACCGGGCATTCGGCACGCGATGTATACCGTTACCTGTATCAGCAACAAATTCCGGTCGAAGCGAAAGGGATAGCAGTGGGTGTCCGTCTGGAACATCCTCAGGAACTTATCGACCAGATACAATATCATCGTCGCGAAGGACGGGGCAAATATCTTCCTGCTGCCGAATATAGTTTTGTAACGCAGGCTGCCGGACGCGGGGTGTATTCTTTCTGCATGTGCCCCGGAGGTTTTGTTGTTCCTGCGGCAAGCGGACCGAAACAAGTGGTGGTGAACGGTATGTCTCCTTCCAACCGGGGGTCCCGTTGGGCTAATTCGGGTATGGTTGTGGAGATACGTCCGGAGGATTTCTCTTCTCTGTTGGAACATGAAGTATTGAAAACCGAGACAGGCGAACCGGTAAATGCCGATTCGCCATTGGCATTAATGGCTTTTCAGGAACGATTGGAAGAGTTGTGTTGGCTGAATGGAAATATGCGTCAAACAGCACCGGCACAGCGGATGGCTGATTTTATCAATAAAAAGAACTCTTTCGATTTGCCCGAATCTTCCTATACTCCAGGCTTGTTGGCTTCCCCTTTGCATTTTTGGATGCCTGGGTTTGTTACCGGTCGTTTGCGTGAAGGCTTCCGCTATTTCGGCAAAGTGTCCAAAGGTTTCCTGACGAATGAGGCGCTTATGATTGGAGTTGAAACCCGTACCTCTTCACCGGTTCGCATCTTGCGTGATAAGGAGAGCTTACAGCATATTACGATTAAAGGACTTTTTCCATGTGGCGAAGGAGCCGGTTATGCAGGCGGCATAGTGTCTGCCGCTATTGATGGCGAGCGCTGTGCGGAGAGTGTGGCGGCGATGATTGGGTAAAATGGAAAGGGTTTAGTTCAAAAGAAACTAAGTTAATAATGGGACAAAGATAGAAATTAAAGAATATAAAACAATAGTATATGCTTTAATTTATATAGGCTTGGAGAATTAATCGTTATTTTTCGAGCCTTTTGCTTTAAATGGATGGGTGAAAGAGGGTATTAATGAACTAAGATTATTTTAAAAAGGATCAGTGGGAGACTGTTCTATGGTTTAAATAGGGTCTGTTTGTTAATGCTACAATGTTTTTGGGGTAAAACGTTTGTTTCTATGGATTTTAATTGTTGGTTTTACTGAAAGATTGGTTTAATCAATCTTTTCAAGTAAGTATGATATTCTTTTTTACCATAGTTTCTTTTGAACTATAACTATGGTAACAGCTATACTTCGAGTAAGATGTATTGTAAATAAAGTAACTGGATGTAAGGATGGTTTTCTGCTAAGTATTAGTTATTTGGCCTGCTATGCTTTCGGAAATATTTGTCGTACAGTAGCAGGTTACAACAATTGTTCATTACATCGGTTAGAGAGTATCTGCTGTAGTCTGAAGGTTCAAATAAAGAATGACATCTACTCAGTTTCTACCACAAAATCGGGTCTTTTAAGAAACTTCCCTAATCTTTATAATCCCTTTATTAAATCAAAAGTGTGGTTTGTCTCAACCGGCAATAATGTTACCAATCATAGCCTTTTACGTATGATGTGGATACGGGGATTGCAAAACAAGCCGGTTGTTGTAGATGCCATGAAAGAAACATTCTTTGCTATTTCGGAAGCTACTGAAATGGTTACTCAAATAATCTTTTTTATACGATGCTCGTATATGTACGTATATGGGTTTCGTATACGTCCACATACGACAGTCGTATACGCTCGCATACGGTATCCGTATATGGACACATACGGGTGGCATATATATAAATTCATCTATAAACTTTTAGTATTATGAAAACAGTTAAATTATTTACAGCTTTATTATTGGCTATGATTTGTATCAGTTTATCTTCTTGCAATAAAGATGAGGATAACGATGATAATGATGGTTCTGCTTTGGTAGGAACATGGGCATGGCTCTCTGAAACAAATTCAGAAGAATATTGGGTGGTGTTTAAAGAAAACGGAACCGGATATACTTGGGATTCTTATAATGGGAAGACAAGCCCTAAGGCATATTTTTCATATAGTTTTAATGAAAAGTCTTCTATGTTGTTAATCACGTATGATGAGGTAGATACGGAGTATGAAGATGAAAATTCGGAAACAGTGGAAGTTCTTACTTTAACGGATAAGAAGTTAGTGTTGGATTTTGAAGATGGTAGTTTGACGTTTTACAGACAATAGTCTCTGTATTTCGGCTGATTGAATATGAAAGAGCGAACTGATTTTTAGGGTCAGTCCGCTCTTTGGATGTTTATTGTATCCTGATTCTTCCGTTTTCCACCACGAACCGTTCGTCATGGTCGGCAAGAAACCGGATTGCAGTAATGCATTTTTCCATAGGGAAAGGGAGTGCCCCTGTTACTTCTTTAATGTCTTTTGCCTCATCTGTCAGGTTTGCCAATAGCGCGTCGCGAATCGCATTAAAGTCTTTGTTGCTTAGTCCTGAATCATTTTTGGCAAGACAAGTATCGCAACATCCGCAATCTTCCGCATCCTTTTCTCCAAAATAGGTGACAAGCATACGGCTACGGCATAACCTTTCCTCATTGATGTAATTCAGGACACAGGTAATCCGTTTTTCAAAACGCTCTTTCCGTTCTTCATACGCAGAGCGGGGGATGACAACATATTTAGTCTCTTCCCGGGTTCGCCTGTAGATGATGAGCGGTGTTTTCTTTTTGGGAATATAATTTACTATCCGGAATTTAGATAAACCTATCAGAATATCGTATAGTTCCTGTTGGCTGATGCCAGCGCGTGTAGCAATAACCCCTTCATTTATATACACATAATCGGCAAACAGTCCGGTATAGGAACGAAGGATAACCTGTATAACTTCATCCGTTTTTTTATCCTGATTCCTGTAACGGTACAATTCGTCGCGGGTAGCATTAAACATCAGGCGTGAGGCGTTGTCCTGTTCTTCTGTATATTCAATGTAACCCGCCAATTCCAGAATCTTAAGGGCGTGATGCGCCTGCAAAAGCGAGAATTTATAGGCCGAACAGAAATCAGCCAATGAAAAGTCGTGAACCGTATCCAGTCCGAATCCTACCGCTATCTGATAATAGTTGCCCAACGCCTCGTATACACGTTTGATAAAGTCTTTATCCGGGAACTCATCGGAAAGCCGCTTTTTAAGTTTCGTGCAATCCCCGTCCGAGCAGAGAGCTACGGCATAGGCTTTTTGTTCATCCCTTCCTGCACGTCCCGCCTCCTGATAATATTCTTCCAGCGACCCCGGCATATCGATATGGACAACCAGACGTACATCCGGTTTATCTATACCCATCCCAAAAGCATTGGTGGAAACAATCACACGGCATTCGTTTTCTTTCCAGCGTTTTTGGCGAAGACTCTTTTCCTCACGGTTCAGCCCGGCATGGAAATAATCGGCCGAAATACCCGCCTGTTGAAGAGCTAAAGCTATTTCCTTTGTGCGTTTCCGGTTGCGGACATATACGATAGCCGTACCGGGAACTTTTCCCAGGATATAAGTCAGCGTTTCTATTTTATCTTCCGTATGCCGTACGATGTAAGCGAGATTCTTACGTATAAAACTTTTCTTGAAAACATTCTTTTCTTTGAAATGCAATCGTTCCTGTATATCATCCACCACTTCCTGCGTTGCAGTAGCGGTAAGAGCCAGTACGGGAATGCCGGGCAGTTGTTCCCGGATATCGGCAATGCTGAAATAGGAGGGACGGAAGTCGTACCCCCATTGCGAAATACAATGGCTCTCGTCTACTACCAGCAGGCAGACATTCATTGCTTGCAGTTTAGTCTGGAATATCTCTGTGCCTAATCGCTCCGGCGATACATACAGAAATTTGTAATTACCGAAGATACAGTTTTCAAGCTGGGTGATAATCTCCTGCCTGCCCATCCCGGAATATACAGCCGTCGCTTTAATGCCGAGACGGCGCAGGTTATCCACCTGGTCGCGCATTAAAGCAATCAAAGGGGTAACGACAATGCAAATACCCTCCATAGACAGTGCCGGAACCTGGAAGGTAATGGATTTGCCTCCGCCTGTAGGCATAAGCCCGAGCGTATCTTTCCCGGCGCAGACAGAATGGATGATATCTTCCTGCAGGGGGCGAAAAGCCGGGTATCCCCAATACTTTTCTAATATCTCATGATAGATATCCACTTTTGTCCTTCACATCTCTTCTTCTTTAATATCCTTAATCATCAATTGGATGGAAGTATTCCCGTTGTAGGTATTCTCCTCGATGGTGTAACAGATATTAAAGGGTTTCATAGTTTTAATATGTGTATTATGCTTGTGCATGCCGAAGGCGATGCCATGAATGGGCGTATTCGACTTGTCGTCTATCATTTCCAGTTTGATGTGCTCCAAGTCCTTGCCTACCAATTTGCTGGTACCATAGTCTTTAACTCCCAATGAACAGAAGATGGGTTTTTGGTTATCCGGTCCGAAAGGACTCATTTTCTTCAGTTCGTTTACAAATTTGGAGTTGATGTCCTGAAGGTCCAATATCGCGTCGATATCGATTTGTGGAGTCATTTGTTCCGGGATGATTTCATCGGCAGCCAGTTTGAGGAAACGGTCGATAAAGGCATCCAGGTTTTCTTCTTTCAGGGATAATCCGGCTGCATAGGTATGTCCACCGAAGTTCTCCAGCAGGTCCCGGCAATTTTCAATCGCTTTGTATATGTCAAAGCCGGTGATGGAGCGTGCCGAGCCGGTAATCAGTTCGGACGATTTGGTCAGTACCACTGCCGGACGGTAATATTTCTCTGTCAGTCGGGAAGCGACGATGCCGATAACACCTTTATGCCAGCCTTGGTTGTACACCACAATGGCTTTACGGTCTTCCATGTTTTCAAATTCATCGATGATGGCATTGGCTTCGTCGGTAATCTTCTTATCCAGTTCGCGGCGTTCGTCGTTGTACTGGTTGATGCTTTCGCTCTTTTCACGTGCTACATCCACATCCTTGGCAAGCAACAGTTCAACCGCTTCTTTTCCATTCATCATGCGCCCGGAAGCATTGATACGGGGACCTATCTTGAATACGATGTCGCTGATAGTAATCTCTTTTCCCGTCAGCCCGCAAATATCGATGATACCTTTTAAGCCCAGGCTCGGATTACTGTTCAGTTGTTTAAGACCGTAATGGGCGAGGATACGGTTTTCACCCGTAATCGGTACAATATCCGACGCAATGCTGACAGCTGTCAGGTCAAGCAGCTTTTCCAAATCGGAAAATGGGAAGTTATTGCTTTTGGCAAACGCTTGCATAAACTTGAAGCCGACTCCGCAACCCGATAAGTGTTCATACGGATATTTCGAATCTGTACGTTTGGCATCCAGTACGGCTACGGCCGCCGGCAACGTATCATCCGGCATATGGTGGTCGCAAATGATAAAGTCGATACCTAACTCTTTGGCATACTCAATCTTTTCGATTGCTTTGATGCCACAGTCCAGCGAGATAATCAACGTGATGCCATTTTCTTTTGCATAGTTAATGCCTTTGTAAGAAATGCCATATCCTTCATCATACCGGTCCGGAATGTAATAATCCAGTGTAGATGAATAAGGGCGCAGATATTTGAAGACCAATGAAACGGCTGTAGTCCCGTCTACATCGTAGTCACCATACACCAAAATCTTTTCTTTATTACCCAAGGCTCTGTTTAGCCGCTGGACCGCCTTGTCCATATCCGGCATAAGGAACGGATCGTGCAGGTCGTTCAGATTGGGTTTAAAGAATTTCTTAACCTCTTCTACAGAAGTAAGTCCTCTTTGAACAAGCAATAGACAGATAACCGGACTTAATCCCAGTCCGGCAACCAGCTCATCTCTTTTATGTAACTCTTCTTTTGTAGGGGTTTGAAAGTTCCATTTGTTTGTCATTATATATTGTTTTTTTCTTTTTTATCTCTCTCGGGATGAGATGTGCCATAAATAATTACATTCATAACCTCATAATCATGTAACCGATAACCTTAAAATCCATAAGCATTATGTGATACGGCACTCTCATTTCAATCCGTAAAGTTAGAAATTATAAATGGATATTCAACTATGAAATATATATGTTTATTCTAATTATTATACGTTTTCGTCTCCTCACAATTTCAAATTCTTTCTGTTTTCTTATTTAAATCCATGAATGATTTGTACATTTGCCTCGTTATTGGAAAACAAATGATAGAAGATATTAAAAAAGCTTGTGAAGTCCTCCGTGCCGGGGGATTGATACTTTATCCCACCGATACAATTTGGGGGATAGGTTGTGATGCGACTAATGAAGAAGCTGTAAAGAAGGTGTACGAGTTGAAGAAGCGGTCGGATAATAAAGCGATGCTGGTTCTAACCGATTCACCGGTTAAACTGGAAACCTATGTTTCTGAAATTCCGGATATCGCATGGGACTTGATTGAAGTGGCAGATAAACCTCTTACCATTATTTATTCCAATGCGAAGAATCTGGCAAAGAACTTGTTAGGTGAAGATGGCAGTGTAGGCATACGGGTTACAAATGAAGAGTTTTCCCGTAGACTGTGCGAATCATTCCGTAAGCCTTTGGTTTCTACATCTGCTAATGTGAGTGGTGAACCTTCTCCTGCGAACTTCTCGGAAATATCGGAAGAAGTTAAAAATGGAGTAGATTATATAGTCGGATACCGTCAGGACGATACGCAGAAGGCAAGCCCTTCCAATATTATTAAGTTGGGTGCCGGAGGACTGGTGCAGATTATCAGATAGCGATTTCTGTTTGGGTTGACAGTTGACATTTGATAGTTGACAGTTAAAAACAGGTTGTAGGAAGTGGATTTTACAACCGGATAAGGTATAAAAAGAAAGAATGGCGAAGGAAGGTTTATTTTATAGGCTCCTGCTGTGGCGGGACAAACATATTAAGGAGAGAAATTTCATTTTAATCATCAGTTTTCTGGTGGGAATATGTACGGCAGCCGCCGGTATCATATTGAAACATTTGATTCATCTCATTCAACATTTATTGACAAACAACTTTAACCAGGATGGGGCAAACTATCAGTTGCTGCTTTATCCGGTTATCGGTATTTTATTGGCAGGCTTATTCGTTAAATATATCGTAAGGGATGATATAAGCCATGGGGTAACCAAAATCCTATATGCCATCTCACAGCGTAAAAGCCGTATCAAACCTCATAATACTTGGAGTTCTATTGTCGCAAGTTCTGTAACCATCGGTTTTGGCGGGTCAGTCGGAGCGGAGGCGCCTATTGTTTTGACAGGAGCTGCAATCGGTTCCAATCTGGGACGTCTGTTCAAGATGGAACAGAAAACATTGATGTTGTTGGTTGGTTGCGGGGCAGCCGGAGCGATTGCCGGTATATTTAAGGCTCCTATCGCCGGGTTGGTATTTGTGGTGGAAGTTTTGATGTTGGACTTAACGATGACTTCTGTGCTTCCTTTGCTTATATCTTCCGTTACGGCAGCTACTGTTTCCTATGTCTTTACAGGAACAGAGGCTATGTTTAAGTTTTCCCAGACCGAAGTATTTGAGATCGCCCGTATTCCTTACGTATTATTATTAGGCGTTTTCTGTGGTCTGGTATCCCTTTATTTTACGAAAGTAATGAACCGGATAGAAGGTATGTACCGTAATTTGGGTATTTACTGGAAAAAATTTGTAGTGGGTGGTTTAATGCTGAGTATTTTGATATTCCTTTTTCCTCCCCTCTATGGTGAAGGTTATGATACGATTGGTTCATTGCTGAACGGACAATTCGGCCATATAATGGATCAGAGTTTGTTTTATGACTTGAACGGAACGTATTGGGGGGTACAAATATTCCTTGTGCTGATACTTCTTACTAAAGTATTTGCTTCCAGTGCTACGAATGCCGGAGGTGGTTGCGGTGGTATATTTGCACCGAGTTTGTACTTGGGTTGTATCGCCGGTTTTGTGTTTGCTCATGCATCCAACTATTTTCCATTTACGATGTATGTATCGGAAAAGAATTTTGCTTTATTAGGGATGGCAGGGGTGATGTCCGGCGTTATGCACGCTCCGCTTACCGGCGTTTTTCTGATTGCGGAACTTACCGGAGGATATGACTTGTTTCTTCCGTTGATGATTGTATCCATCAGTTCTTATATTACAATCAAAATGTTTTTGCCTCATAGCATTTATTCCATGCGTCTGGCTCAAAAAGGCGAGTTACTGACTCACCATAAGGACCGTGCCGTATTGACATTGTTGAATACAGATGCTGTTATCGAGCGGGATTTCCTTACCGTTTCTCCGGACATGTCTTTGGGTGATATGGTAAAGGTTATAGCCAAGAGCGGTCGAAATTCGTTCCCTGTTATTGATGATAAAGGTATTTTGCTGGGAATTGTATTATTAGATAATATCCGGAACATTATGTTCCGTCCGGAGTTATATAACCGGTTCCATGTTTCTAAATTTATGGTGTCGGCTCCGGCAAAGGTGCAGATTGGTACGTCGATGGAGCAAATTATGCGTATATTCGACGATACGAAAGCATGGAATTTGCCTGTGGTTGACGAAGAAGGCCGTTATGTCGGCTTTATGTCGAAATCGAAGATATTTAATTCATACCGCAAAGTATTGGTAGAAAACTTTTCAGGAGATTAAAGATGATGAAGAAAGAAGATTTGCGAATAGTGTATATGGGAACTCCCGACTTTGCTGTCGAGAGTTTACGTGCCTTGGTAGAAGGTGGTTATAATATTGTAGGTGTCATAACAATGCCGGATAAGCCGGTGGGACGCCATGGAAGTGTTCTTCAGGCAAGCCCGGTGAAACAATATGCCTTGTCGCAAGGACTTCCGGTTCTTCAGCCGGAGAAGTTGAAAGATGAAACATTCCTTTCCGACCTTCGTGCCCTGAATGCCGATTTGCAAATTGTTGTAGCTTTCCGTATGTTACCGGAGGTTGTATGGAATATGCCTCGTTTGGGAACATTTAATTTGCATGCCTCTTTATTGCCTCAATACCGGGGAGCTGCTCCTATCAATTGGGCTGTTATCAATGGCGACACGGAAACCGGAGCTACCACCTTTTTCCTTACACATGAAATCGATACAGGCAAAATAATCCGTCAAAAGCATCTTCCTATAGCGGATACGGATGATGTGGAAAAAGTGCATGATGCCTTGATGGTAATGGGCGCCGGTTTGGTTCTTGAAACTGTCGATTTATTATTGGAAGGTAAGACCGATGCCATTCCTCAGGAAGAGTTTTATAAAGATCCTTCCGAACTTCGTCCTGCTCCGAAGATATTTAAGGAAACCTGTCGTATCAACTGGAATCTGCCGGTTAAACGTATCTACGATTTTATTCGTGGTTTGTCTCCATATCCGGCAGCATGGACAGAGCTTGTCTCTCCGGAGGGAACCCGCTCTGTTTTAAAAATATATCAATCCGAGAAACGTATGGCGGCTCATGACAAGCCTGTAGGTACAATTTTGACAGATAAGAAAAGCTATATAGATGTAGCTGTAGAAGACGGTTTTTTACGCTTGTTGTCTGTACAGTTGGCAGGAAAGAAGCGACTAGCCGTAACCGAATTCTTAAATGGTTTCAAGCAAATTGGTGACTATCGGGTAGATTCGTCTGACCAGGGGTAATAAACAACCTCAATATATTATATTCCCCTTTTTTTGTAGGGAGAGTGTTCCATAGATGGAGTACCCTCCCTTTTTTTGTTATGAAAATCTTTCTCTTTTTTATGTTTAGTATTATATCTGTAAATATTTTGTTAATCATCTGAATTTGTTAAACAAATTGGGTACGTGAAGAATAGGGTATTGTAAAATTACATTTTTGTTGACATAAATTAGCTTAAAATATTGTGTTAAATATTATTGTTTGAATTGTGAGGTATTTATTCTCATCTATAATTTTTGGTGAACAATTTTGTATCGCCATTTGATTTGTATAATTGATATATATGGGATGTGCAATCTTTTAAAATGGCTAAAAAAACGTTCGTTTATTTTAGTCATTGCAAAGGTATGTATTAAAAACGGTAAAACCAAAAGAAAAAATTATACAAATCTGTGACTCTTCAATTTAGCTATGCTGTAATATTCCCATAATTAAACACTTACATAGTTTATAATAGACTAAAATAAACGAACGTTTTTTTAGTCCTCTTTTCACTAGTGCACTTTTGGGAACGAATAAAATAAACGAACGTTTTTTTAGCCGTTGTTTTTCTTCTTGAAAGTGAGAAATCAGTATGTGATTCGTGGTTCCCTTCTTGGGAGTGACGAACCTTTTTGTGAATAAATAACAATACTCTTAGATGGTGAAAATCAGGATTTTATTAGTTTGTACTATTTGTAGTACCCTCGGCATTCTTTTGTATTGGCTTTCTAAAGAAAGCCTCTGCAATTCTTTATTAACAGGATTAACAGGGACTGAATGTTCCGTTGTTTCATATCCAGTCGATTAAACTCTTACTTACGCCTTGTGCCGCTCTTTATATATAGGAGTGGGCTACTTATTTGAAAAAACATGGAACCTCTTCAAATAAATCGCTACAACCAGATTATAAAAGTCCTGATTCTGTTCGGTGACCTTTTTATTGTTAATTCGTTGTTTTGCTTGCTTTTTTCCAGTCTGGGCAAACATTTGGAATTACGCCTCACACTCCCCCAAATACTTTTGATAATCAGTCTTTGCTATCTCGCATTTTTTGTGCGTGGAGGAATCGTTGTGTATAGACGCCGTGTTTATGCCTATCAGATATTAAGGCGTGTTTTTTGTAATGTGTTCTTTTTTTCAGTCTTGGTCGGTATAGTGTTGGAGATAGGCAATTTTGCCTATGTGTTTTCCCTTTTTTATTTGGTTTATGTAACCTCTTTGTTCTTGGCAATCAGTGGATATCACCTGTTTTTCCGTTGGCTTATCAAAGAATACAGGCATCTGGGAGGCAACCTTCGCCATGCTGTGTTGGTAGGCAGTACAGATAATAATAAAGAGCTATACCATGAACTGACAGATGATTCTACATCCGGTTATCGTGTACATGGTTATTTTGATTATGAACCGAATACGGATTTTCCGGAAACTTGCCCTTACTTGGGTACACCGGATAAGGTAGAGGTGTATTTATCTAAACATCCGTTTATTGAACAGTTGTATTGCTGCCTTCCTTCACAGGAGCGTTCAACGATCATCTCTATTATCGATTATTGCGAGAACCATCTGGTTCATTTTTTCAGTGTCCCGAATGTCCGTAACTATTTGCAGAACCGGATGTACATGACTTTGATAGGTAGCGTTCCTGTGCTTAGCCTTCGGCGTGACCCGTTAAGGCATACGGAGAACCGGGTTGTTAAACGTACATTCGACATCCTTTTTTCTGTATTGTTCCTTTGTACGCTGTTCCCTTTTATCTTTTTGTTTGTGTCGATAGGTATCAAACTGACAATGCCCGGTCCGGTATTTTTTCTTCAGAAACGTAACGGTTTGAATGATAAGGAATTTTATTGTATCAAGTTTCGTTCAATGAAAGTAAATCAGGATGCCGATAAACTTCAGTGTACGAAAAACGATCCGCGTAAAACCAAGTTCGGTAATTTTCTTCGCCGTTCGAATTTGGATGAGATTCCGCAGTTTATAAACGTACTGCTGGGCCATATGTCAGTAGTCGGTCCGCGTCCGCATATGGTAAAACATACGGAGGAATATTCCAACCTAATCGATAAATATATGGTCCGTCATTTTGTAAAACCCGGTATAACAGGGTGGTCTCAGGTAACGGGGTTCCGTGGAGAGACGAAAGAATTATGCCAGATGGAAGGGCGTGTAAAGGGGGATATCTGGTATATCGAGCACTGGAGTTTTTGGTTGGATCTGGTGATTATCTATAAAACGATAGCAAATGCATTTAAAGGAGAAGAAAAAGCATACTGAAAATATATAATAACAAGAGAAGAAAATATGATAATAGCGGTAGATTTCGATGGAACGATAGTGGAACATAAATATCCCGCAATAGGGAGGGAGCTTCTATTTGCCATCGAGACATTAAAGAAATTAAGGGATGACCGTCACAAATTGATATTGTGGACAGTGCGTGAAGGGCGGTTACTGGAAGAGGCATTGGCATTTTGCCATGAACGCGGATTGGAATTTTATGCGGTGAACCGTGATTACCCGGAAGAGGAGAAAGGACAGAACAATCATTTTTCACGAAAACTCAAAGTAGACTTGTTTATAGACGATCGTAATCTGGGTGGACTCCCCGATTGGGGCACTATCTATGAGATGGTCAGTAAGAAATTATCGTATGAGGATTTGATGCGGAAATACGAAGGAGATTATGAACCGGAGAAAGAAAAAGGCTTTTTTGCCCGCTTATTCAAGTAAAGAAAATAAATACGAATAGGAAATTATGAAGATAAAGAAACTACTACTGTTGGGATTGTTTATAGTATTGATAACCAGCTGTACATCTTATAAAAGTGTCCCTTATCTGCAGAATCCGGAGGTCGTAAATAATTACGGTAAAGAACTTCCGATGTATGATGCAAAGATAATGCCTAAGGACTTATTAAGTATAACCATCAATACAACAGACCCGCAAGCTGCTGCACCATTTAATCTGACAGTACAGACCCCGTTAAATGCAGCTCTTACGAATATTAATACGACAACACAGCCCACTTTACAACAATACCTTGTAAATAATCAGGGAGAGATTGATTTTCCTGTGATAGGTCGATTGCTTGTCGGTGGCTTAACGAAGAACCAGGCGGAAGACCTGATTCGTGAAAAGTTGAAACCTTATTTAAAGGAGACCCCGATAGTAACAGTTCGTTTGTCAAACTATAAAATCTCCGTGTTGGGCGAGGTAGCCCGTCCGGGCAGTTTTACCGTGAGCAATGAGAAAGTGAATGTCTTGGAGGCATTAGCCATGGCAGGTGATATGACTGTTTATGGAATTCGTGACAATGTGAAATTGATTCGTGAGGATGCGAATGGCAAACGTGAGATTATTAACCTGAATTTGAATGACGCGGACTTTATCATATCTCCGTATTATTACCTGAAGCAGAATGATATTATTTATGTGACACCGAACAAGACAAAGGCAAAGAACTCCGATATCGGCAACAGTACGACCCTTTGGTTCAGTGCCACATCCATTTTGGTATCCATAGCCAGTTTGTTAGTAACCATATTCAGATAAGTCAAAAGAGAAAAATAAGAGATTATGATTAACGGTCAAAATACAGGAAATGATCAGAATGCAGAGGAAAGTGTAGACCTTTATGCCCTCTTTTTTAAATACATGGCTTACTGGCCCTGGTTTGTGACAAGTGTGCTTATATGTTGTATAGGATGCTATATTTATTTACGTTATCAGGCACCTGTTTATAATATAACTTCTTCTGTTTTGATTAAGGAGGAAGATAAACGTGGAGGAACTTCCAATAGTCCAATGTCAGCTATTCAGGATTTGGGGATGTTTTCTATGACGAATAACTTTGATAATGAAGTAGAAATACTTCGTTCACGTACTTTGATTAAAAAAGTAGTCTGCGATTTAGGTTTATATATAAGTATAGCAGAAGATCGTGTGTTTACTTATGATATGCCTCTTTATAAAAGTTCACCAATAAATGTGTATATGTCTCCAGAGGAAGCTGAAAAATTGGACGGAGGAGCTAAACTGCAAATGAAATATACGAAGGATGGAAAACTATTAGTAGAAGTAGAATATGTAAGAGAAGAAGAAAAAGAGACTATAGAAAAAACATTTGACAAATTTCCAGCTGTTTTTCCGACTTCTGTAGGAGTTTTTTCGTTTGTAAAGAATGATTCAATTTTGATATCAGATGGTGATATTGATTTAATTGCTTTTGTAAATTCCCCAACTCTGACAGCTAGAAGTTATATAGAGGATTTGAATGTAGAACCAACTTCTAAGACGACGACGATAGCTAAACTGAGTTTACAAAGTACGGTAAAAGAGCGCGGAATTGATTTTATTAATTGTTTGGTAGCTTTTTATAATCAGGATGCAAATGACGAGAAAAATGAAGTCGCACAGAAAACTGCTGAGTTTATAGAAGAGCGCATCGGCATTATTAACCAGGAATTGGGAAGTACAGAAAGTGAACTGGCTGATTTTAAGCAGCGTTCAGGTTTGACCGATTTGACAAGTGATGCCCAGATGGCATTACAGGAGAACTCAAAATATGAACAGCAGCGTACAGAAAACTCAACACAGATTAGTTTAGTGAAATTCTTGCGTGAATACATAAATAATCCAGCCAATGTAGATGAAGTGATACCTGCCAATGTCGGTTTACAGGATCAGAACCTGACTTCTGTTATTGACCAGTATAATACGATGTTGATAGAGCGTAAACGTTTGCTTCGTACTTCATCTGAAAGTAATCCAGCTGTTATTAACCTGAATACCGGTATTGAGGCGATGCGGCATAGTGTACAGACAACGGTAAACAGTGTATTGAAAGGGTTACAGATAGCGAAGGCAGATATAGATAGGCAGGCAAATAAGTTTGAAGGGCGTATTAGTGATGCTCCTAAACAGGAGAAAGAATTTATGACAATATCACGTCAACAGGAAATTAAAGCATCACTTTACATAATGTTATTGCAGAAACGTGAAGAGAATGCTATTACATTGGCTGCAACAGCAAATAACGGACGAATTATAGAGGAGCCTTTACCTGATAAATATCCGGTATCTCCTAAGAAGAAAGTTTTTATGTTAGTCGCCTTGATTTTAGGGTTTGGGATACCTGTAGGTATTGTTTATTTGCATGATTTATTAAAATACAAAATAGAAAATCGTGAAGATGTTGAAAAGATAACGGATGTATCTATATTGGGAGAACTTCCGTATGTAGTAAAAAAGGAGGAACATGGTGCTATAGTTATTCGTGAGAATCAGAATGATATCATGGAGGAGACATTCCGTGGCCTTCGTACCAATTTGCTTTTTATGTTAGGGAAAGATGAAAAAGTGATTCTTTTTTCTTCGACTCAGCCAGGTGAGGGGAAATCATTTGTTGCAGGGAATACAGCTGTTAGTTTAGCTTATTTGGGAAAGAAAGTGATAATAGTAGGTATGGATATTAGAAAACCAGGTTTGAATAAAGTTTTTAATTTATCCCATAAAGCAGAAGGTATTACAAATTATTTGAGTGATCCGGAGAATGTCCGCTTATTTGATATGATTCAGAAATCGGATATTAGTAAGAATCTGGATATCTTGCCTGGAGGCCCTATCCCTCCAAACCCAACAGAGTTAGTGGCACGTGATGTACTTGATGAGGCAATTAGTCAATTAAAAGAATATTATGATTACGTGATTTTGGACACAGCCCCAATAGGTATGGTAACAGATACTGCCATTATAGGTCGTGTAGCAGATATGTGTGTATATGTTTGTCGTGCAGATGTTACTCCTAAGGTGGGTTTCAGCTATGTTAATGTATTACGTGAGGAAAAGAAGTTCAAGAAACTGGCTGTCGTAATTAATAGCATTGATATGAGTAAGCGTAAGAATAATTATGGATATGGATATGGAAGAAAATATGGCTATAGTTACGGTTATGGTTATGAAGCAAAAAATAATGATAATTGATGAATAAAAAAGTTGCCATAATTTAAATAAATAATCTATTTTATGAAGGATCTTAAAATTTTAGACTGTACGTTTCGAGATGGGGGATATTATACAAATTGGGACTTTAGCTCTGATCTTGTAGATTGTTATTTGGAAGCTACTAACATTTTGCCAATAGATTATTTAGAGGTAGGGTATCGTAATCTTCCCTCAAAAGAATATTTAGGTAAGTTTGGGTATACGCCAATTTCAATTTTAGAACATTTACGTGAGGTCTCTAAGAAAAAGTTGGTGGTAATGTTGAATGAAAAGAATCTTAAAGTAAGTGATTTAGATAAACTTTTAAAGCCGATACTAGGATTAGTTGATATGATTCGTATTGCTATTGATCCTCAAAATTTTGATCGAGCCGTAATTTTTGCGGAAGCTATTAAAAAAATGAATTTTGAAGTTGGTTTTAATACTATGTATATGTCTAAATGGCATGAATATGAAGGTTTTATTTCTAAATTAAATAGAATAAATGGTATTGCTGATTTGTTTTGTATGGTTGATTCTTTTGGAGGAGTCACTCCTAAAGATGTCAAAAAAGTCTTCCATATTATACAATCAAATACAGTTTGTCCAATAGGTTTTCATGGGCATAATAATTTACAATTAGCTTTGATAAATACATTAACGGCTATTGATTGTGGGGTAGATTATGTTGATGCAACAATTTTAGGAATGGGGAGAGGTGCTGGTAATTTAAATATGGAGTTACTTCTCACTTATTTGAATAAACGAAATCTAGAAGTGGATTTCAATGTCCTAGGAGAACTAATTACTGTATTTCAACCTTTATATGAAAAGTGCAAATGGGGTACAAATTTACCTTATATGCTTTCTGGAGCTAATTCTATTCCCCAAAAAGACGTAATGGAATGGGTTTCTAATCGTGCCTATAGTTTTAATAGTATTGTACGTGCATTAGACAATAAGCGTGTTAAGATTGCTGATAATGCACATTTCCCTCTTCTTCAATTTCAGCAAGCATCGCAAGTTTTGATTATAGGTGGAGGTAGTTCAAGTATTGAACATCTTGATGCTATAAAGGAGTATATAAAGATTAATCCCAAAATTGCTCTTGTGTTTGCAACGTCTAGATACGTTGCTTATTATAATGACTTGCCTAATAAAAAGTACTATTGTTTAACTGGCAATGAAGCGAAAAGATTGTTGAAAAATATTTCAGGAAAAGAATTTAACGGAATCTGTATTTTAGCTCCATATCCAAGAGTTATGGGAACTGAAGTTCCCAAATATGCAGAAGAATATACTTTTGAACTTTCAGAAATAACATTTACTCATTCTTATTTAGACTCTTGTACTACAATCGCACTACAAATAGCAATAGAACTAGGAGCTACTGAAATTAATATTGTTGGATATGATGGCTATAAAGGAGAGGTCCTTTCAGAGAAAGAAATGGCTCTAACCAATGAAAATCGTACTTTGTTTTATGAGTTTTCAAATTCTCAAAAGTGTATACTACAGTCTTTAACTTCGACTTTGTATAAAGAACTTAAAGTGAAATCAATATATCAATGTATATAATTATATATGGAATCTAAAATAGCATTTTTTTTGCCTACAAGAAAGGGTAGTGAACGTGTTAAAAATAAGAATACGCGCTCTTTTGCAGGAGTAGAAGGTGGTCTTATTGAAAATAAGATTAGGCAGCTATTGGTATCTAAAACAATTGATGAAATTATTCTTTCTACAAATGATGAGATATGTATGGTTGTTGCAGAAAAATATATATCAGACTCTCGCATAAAAATTGTTCCACGCCCTGAGAATTTATGTCTTAGTTCAACAGATTTACAAGACCTTATTTCTTATGTGCCTACAATAACAAATGCCGAACACATTCTTTGGGGGCATGTAACAACACCTTTGGTTGATGCAGAGCAATATGATAAGGGTATAAAGTTATATTTGTCGAAATTAGATGAAGGTTTCGATTCTTTGGTAGGTGTGACTGAACTAAAAAATTTTCTATTAAACAAAAATGGACAACTTATTAATAATACAACAGATCTCTCTTGGCCTAGAACTCAGGATTTAGAATCATTATATGAAATAAATCATACAATGTTTTTAGCTAGTCGTGAAGTATATATGAAATATAATAATCGTATTGGTAAAAATCCATTTCTCTATATTATGGATAAAATATATTCTTTTGATATAGATTGGGAAGATGATTTTAACATTGCTGAGATAATATATGAAGGATTTGAATCAAAAAAAAATATCAATAATATTAAATATTAAAATTCTATTGTTGTACATTTAAAATGTGATATAATGCTTTTCTGATTGTATATTAAATAATAATAATAATAATAATAATGAGTAGCGATAGAAATCGTCGTGTGTGTGTGGCTGGATCTTTGTATTGCTTTACGTTCTATCTTTTACTATCTACAGAAGATGAGATAAATAGAACTGTATTTATTTTTGATAAGAATATAAATAAGAGTATTCAAGATAAAATTCCATATAAATACTATTTGGATTATAATACTTGGTATGGTAAAAATAGGTATATTCGTAGTATATATACATGTCTAATAAAACGTTTTAAATATCCCGAATTATACAATAATAATATTTATGGATTAGATTTTAATTGGGATTTGTTGCGTGGGTTCGTGTTAAAATATATAGAAGATGCACCATTCGTTTTTGATATATGGGAAACAGGACCAATGTATCAAGATTATTTGAATTCGAAGAAGACAAATTGGTTTAAACGTTTTTTTCGCAAGATTTACTTTGGACCTTATTATTTGTCGCCTGTAGGAACTTCTAAAAAAGTAACGGATATTTATACTACCAATAAAGTTTCAAAACCTTATTTAGAGAATAAGAATATACATCTTTTAGATTGGAAAACACTTTGGGATAATAGTACTGAAAGTAAGAGGAAGTTGATATTGTTTATATTTGATATCTCAAATGAAGATTTGTTGAAATTAAAAAATAAAAATATCATACTTCTTACACAGGCTTTTTCTGATGATAAAATGGTAACAGAAGATGAACAAATAGAGATATATAATAAAATTATAAGCAATTATAATGCAGAAGATGTAGTTATAAAACCTCATCCTCGTGATCGTATTGATTATAAAAAAGAGTTTCCTCATATTTTGTATTTTGATAAAACTGTTCCAATGCAATTATTGGCTGTATTAGGGGTGAAATTTGATAGGGTAGTTACTGTTACATCTTCTTCTGCTTTGTCTTTTGGTATAGATGTTCAAATTGATTGGTATGGAGGTGAAGTACATCCGGGTATTTTAAAAGGTGAAGGTGTCAGAACACTTGAAGACGCTAAAAAGAATTATAATAGGGTACATGGGGCGTAGTGAGAAACTGACTAAAAATATTTCTTTCATACTAATAGGTAACATAGGTTCTAAACTGATTGGATTCTTTTTGTTGCCATTTTATACCCGATGGTTATCCCCGGTTGATTATGGTGTAACAGACTTGCTCGTTGTTTATGCTAGTCTGTTACTCAATGTGGTGGCTTGTGATATTAGTGATGCTATATATATATATCCTATAGGAGCAACAAGACAAAAGATACGTAGTTACTATTCTACAGGATTTATATTTCAGTTTTTATGTTCTATAATGTGTGCAGCTGTGTTCTTTGGTATTTCTATCTTACCACTGGAGAATACCTTTGTTAGTAATGTATGGTTTATTTATGGTATACTTGTCTCCAATCTTTTTCAGAAATATACACAGGATTTTTGTCGTGGTATCAATAAAATGTCGGTGTTTAGTTTTACGGGTATTGTGCAGACTGTAACTACGGCTGTTTTGTCATTCATATTAATACCAGCTCAAGGGGTATATGGTTTTGTGGCGGCAACTATCGGGTCTAATACAGTTGCGGCATTATTTACTTTTTTCTACTCAGGGTCTTATCGGTATTTATCTTTAGATGCATTTGACAAAAGGAGTTTAATTGAAATGCTCCGTTTTTCTATACCATTGATACCTACAGCTGTATTATGGTGGTTGGTGTCTGGATTAAATCGACCATTGTTGGAAGAATATGTTGGCTTGTTTGCATTAGGATTGATGGCTGTAGCAGGAAAGTTACCAGGGATGATGAGTTTAGTGTTTAATTTTTTCCAACAGGCTTGGATTGTTACTGTAGTAGAAGAATATAAGAAGCCTGATTTTGGAGAATATTATAACAAGATGTTCCAGATGATAATCTCAGTGCAGGTACTTACTTGTCTGGTTATTTTGATGTTTGCAAAACCATTCATTCGTTTGATGACGACACATGAGTTTTATGATGCATGGATCTATATACCATTATTGGCTATATCAGTAATTTTTTCAAATGCCAGTGCATTTTTGGGTACAATCTTTTCGGCTGTTCGTCAAAGTAAATATACTTTTTATTCAGTTATAGTAGGTGGAGTATCTGCTGTATTATTCAACTTCCTGTTAATACCTTCATGGGGATTGTGGGGAGCATGTATTGCTATTTGTTTATCTCATATGTTTACGGCTATTGCTAGAATATACTATTCTCATAACTTCGTTAAGTTTACAAACAGTGGGTATATGGTGAAACAATTGTTAGTATTGGCATTGACATATTCAGCCACCTTAATGTTAGATAATTGGATATTAGTGTTTGCTTATGTTGTTTGTTGGTTACTTTATTTTTATTTTAATATGCAGACTGTGGTAAATGTGAAGTTTTTTGTTTTAAATAAAATTTCTGAGAGGAGAAATCGATGAGAAATATTTGTTTTGTAACGTCAGGGTCATTACCAGTACCTGCAGTTAGAGGCGGAGCTGTGGAGCAATTGGTACAGCAATTATGTGAAGATAATGAACGTGACCCCCAGTTTAATATAACTTGTATCACAAAGGCAAATTTAATAGCAGAGAATTTACAGAAAACGTATGTATATACACGGTTTGTGAATATACATACTTGGGGAAATTTTTATTATCGTATGGCATGGAAAGCAAGAGGTTTAATGAGACGTTTAACCAATTATGATTATCCTCGGTTCCATATTTATGAGTGGCGGACTCATAATTACTTGATGCATCATGCCCACAATTTTGATTTGATTATTGCTGAAGCATGTGATATACAGTTGTTGGATGCCTTTGCCCGTAAAAATGGAACAAAGCACATTTGTTTACATTTGCATGGGCCATTTCAAGCCTGTTTAGCTTATGATAAGATATATGGTAGTTTACTTGCTGTAAGTGAATTTATTAAACAAAATTATTCTGCAACTTCTTCTGTGATGAATAAAGACAATGCTCTTGTGTTGATGAATGGCATTGATACGAATAGATTCCGTACAGAATTAACTGTTTATGAACGTCATCAGTTAAGAAAAAGATTAGATTTTAGTGATGATGATTTTGTTATTATTTTCTGTGGACGGATCATTAAGGAAAAGGGCGTAAAACAACTTATTGAAGCTGTCATTTCTATATCAGAGCCTAATGTCAAACTTCTTATTGTAGGTTCTTCAAATTTTGGTAAAGGTAATGAAGGCGAGTATCCCAAAGAAGTACAACGTCTTTCTCAACAGAATCCTGCTCGTATCAAATATACAGGATTTGTTCAAAATAGTGAAATGTATAGATATTATAAGAGTGCAGATATAGGGATAGTCCCTTCTATGTGTAATGAAGCTTTTAATTTGGTGGTTCTTGAGATGATGTCTTCTGGATTACCTACTGTTACAACGGAAGTAGGGGGGATTCCTGAAGTTTGTTCTGATGAGACTACATTATTTATAAAGAATGATTCATATATCGTGAATTCTATTAAGAATTCAATTCTAAAGTTCTATAAAAATTCGGATTTGCAACGACAATTTTCTTTGGCTGCTTTAAAACGAGCTAAACTTTTTAGTCGTGAAATATACTTTAATACATTTTGTGAACATATTAATAAGTTGATTACTCATGCTGATAAATGAACTTTATAAAAAAATGGAAATCCTATAATTGAAATAGCACGGTATGTTTTTGAATTTTTAGTTGTTGTAATCTAAAATAAATATGTTGTTATTCTGTTCTTACTGATGTTTTTATTGAGAATGATTTAGTTGTGAAAATTAATAATTATATCATATAGTATAAGTGTATTTGTATATATATATTGTCATGTTTAGTATCGTATTATTTTTAATATTTGCACTAGGATTAATAAAAGATTATGGTAAATGGGTATGCTTATCTATGATTGTTATGGTATTGTTTATGCCAATGAATTTATGGGGACAGACAGTATCTGTATTTCTTTCTGCATTAATTTGTATATTATTTCCATTTAAATATAAAAATGTAAGTAGCATTGAAAAATTTCCTTTAACTTTACCTATAGTAATATTATCTTTTTCTTATTTTATTAGTAACTACTTCTCATTCGAGAAGCATAATGGAGCAATGATATCATCAATATTGAGTTATTGTTTAATTGTTGTGGTATTTTTTTATGTTTTTATGAAAGATAAAGCACGGCTTTTGCCTTTTTTTATTAAGGCTTGTCTGATATTTGGTACAATTGTTAGTTTTTATAGTATATTTGAAACAATTATTGGAGATAATCCAATGATGAGATATTTGATTGATAACAAAATTGTTATGCAAGAAGATATTATTTCAGATGTACGTTTTGGCATGAAACGATCACAAGGTATTTTTACTATGCATGGTACAAATGGAGCTGTTGCTGTAGAATTATTTGCAATTCTTTTAAGTGCACAAGTTACAGGATATCTCAAAAAATCCAGATTTATTTATTGGGTTATATCCTTATTAGCTCTTACTGTTTTTATGACAGGAACTCGTTCTGCTATTATATCTTTACTAATTTGCTTTTTTGCTTTTTTTAATCCTCAGAATTTTAAGTTGAAGTATTTGACTATTGGAATTGTATTTTTATTCTTTGTCTATTTATGTTTTCAATCATATGTTGATGAAATTATAGTGTCTTTTGTGGATACTGAAAGTGTTGAAGGGAGTAATGCAGATATGCGTGAGGAACAATTGAATGTAGCGTTAATGTTCTTTTCAAAATCTCCAATATATGGTAATGGTATTGCTTATTGTGTAAATAATGTAATGGGGGTTTATCGTGATATGTATGGTGCTGAATCTCTATGGTTTCCAGCTATGATTGACACAGGAATACTAGGAGTATTGGGATATATTATGTTTTTTATTTATTGTATGTCTTATTGCCGAAAAAGAAAAATGAATAATCTTTCTTTTTTCGTACTAAGTTTTTTTGTTTTAAATACTATGTCTTCTATTCCAGGGCTTTCTATTACGTGGATATTTCCTTTTCTTTTAGTACTAATTGAAATGAAGCAAGCAACTATAGATAAGAAATATTTTACTGTGAAAGAATAAAATATTGTTAATGATGACTATTTTATCAACTAAAGTATGAGTCCTTTTTTGACTTTAATAATACCAGTTTATAATGTAGAAAGATATATTCGAACGTCTTTACAAAGTGTGTTTGTGCAGCAAACGGAAGGGGTAGAAATAATCGTAGTTGACGATGGCACTCCTGATAAAAGTATGGATATTGTGGAGGAGTTTGCTGAAAAAAATCTCAATTTACGTATAATAATTCAACAGAACCAAGGGTTGAGTGGAGCACGGAATAAGGGACTGAGTGAAGCGACTGGAGATTATGTGTGGTTTATAGATAGTGATGATACGATAACAGAAGGTAGCTTGACATATATTAAACAACAAATAGAAAACTTTAATAGTGATATTTTTGCTTTTGATATATTAAAAATAGAAGAAAAAAGTGGAAAGGAATGGTTAGATACATCTTACTATAAAGAAAAGTATAGACATTGTTATGGTAAAGTTCTGAAGCGTGATGAAACGGTTAATATATTGAAAGAGGCTTTTGTACAGCGTTTTATTTTTCGCAGAGTATTTCTATGTCAACATGATTTGAGATTTTTTTGTGGTATTTATCACGAAGATAATGAGTTTATGCCACGTGCACTATTCTATGCAAAGAGTGTAGCAATTATAAACTATGCATCCTATCGGTACCTAGTGAGGAGTAGCGGTAACATTATGTCACTAAAAAGTGTGAAACGTATACAGGACAGATTGCGTATAGTGGATAATCTTTTAGTTTTCAAACAGCAGAATGCACATTCTTTTGTAGATAAATGTTATATGAGTTTTTATATTTTCTCAATGGTAAGAGGGCTTATTAAGGAAGAAACGAGTATGGGGGAGCAAGGGGCGAAATTGATCAGGGCTAAATATTCCTTTTTCAGAAAGCAAGCTTGGAATGCTATTGTCGCTTCTTTTTACTACAAGCTACCTAAAAGTTTATTAAAAGCGATAGTGATAACTGTTTATCCCGCATGGGGAAAATATTTAGAAAAATAAAATAGTGATGGTTATGAAACGAATCGTCTTTATTCCATGTGGCGTTCTTCCTATACCTGCAGTGAGAGGAGGGGCTGTAGAAAACTTAGTGCAACAGCTACTGGACCAAAATGAATTATATGGAGAGTATGAATTTATAATGTATAGTCCTTATGATGAAAAAGCTGTAAAAAAAAGTTATACATACAAATATACATCATTTGTATTTATACCATTAACAGGTATATTGTGTAAAGTTCAATCGGTTTTTTACAGATTGTGTGGTGAGGTTAAATCTAAAGTAGGACATTATAATTTTCAGAATCTCTTTTTACATAAGATCATCAAAGATTTGGAACAACGTGGGCATATTGACTACGTATTGTTAGAAAATGCTCCAAAGTTTGCTATTGGAATTCGTACTCATTTCCCTGATGTAAAAATTATACAGCATTATCATAATGTACCAGAGGAACAAAGAATATGGCAAGTTGTAGACAATTGTACTGACAAATATTTTTGTATCAGCCACTTCGTGAAACGAAAAGTAGAAGAAATTTTTCATTTAGGTTGTGCCAGTGATAAGGCAAAAGTATTTTATAACTGTTTGGATATTTCTCGATTCTACAAAGCTGATGAGGTAAAGCGTAATACAATAAGAGAGAGACTGGGGCTTGAGGCCGATGATTGTGTTATTATTTATACAGGACGTTTACAGCCCTATAAAGGTGTCAAACAACTGATACAGGGATTCAGCAATTTGAAAGGACATAATGTGAGATTATTGGTAGTTGGTGGTAGTTTTTATGAAGGAACAAAGAAAAATAAATTTATTCAAGAATTGGAGTCTATAGCTTTGGGGCTTGGTAGTAAAGTTGTGTTTACGGGTTTTGTTTCTTATGATACTATTCCTGATTATTATGCGATAGCAGATATTGCCGTTGTTCCTTCTGTGTGTGAAGATGCTTTTGCTTTAACAGGATTAGAAGCGATGGCGGCGGCACTACCTTTGGTCGTAACAAGGGTGGGTGGGATACCGGAAGTTGTTAATAATGAGTGTGCTATTTTATTGGATAATGACAATCAGTTATCGGAAAATATTACTACGGCTTTGTCTTGTTTGGTTGCAAATAAGCAAAAGTGTAAAGCTATGTCAATAGCAGCATTGAAACGTGCTTCGACATTTTCAATTGATACTTATTGGAAAAATTTTAAAAGCTTAATTGCTGAGTTATGAATCTATATTTAAGAGTAGGAAGAATACTTTTTCGTTGTTCTGAATCTTTTAATGTATTTCGTACATCTTTGTGGTATCTATAGCTTTGATGCCTCTAAATTGTTAAAATGTTTATTATTGATAATTTTTATGAAAATTCTTTTTTTACATCGTGTTTGGCCTGTTTATGGAGGAGGTGAAACGGTGACTATTTGTTTAGCCAATGAGATGGTAAAACGAGGTATAGATGTATATGTTAGTTACTTTCATGATTCAGACCCTAATTTGTCAGCTATATTTATTGATCCTAGAATTAAGACTTATCGAATAGATAATGTCTCTTTTAATATTTATTCAAAAGACTTCTTTGTGAATAAAAAAGAATCTGCTTATGTCTCAGCTTTGATTGTGAAGAAGATCAATGAACTACATATAGATATTATACATAATCAGTGGTGGCCTGTGGACTTTTTAAAAGGAGTACATGATAGAACAAATGCAAAGATTATTACTTGTCTACATATGGATGTAGATATACGAAAAGTCTTTAATGTAGATGGTATTAAACAAAAAATATTGAATGTATTTTATCCATTATATCGTAAAATAGAGCGTGAAAAAAATCTAATAAAGGCAGATAAATATTATAGATTAAGTGATAAATTTGTTTTTTTATCTCCTGCTTTTAGAGAAAAATATCGATTGTTTCGTAGTTTAAATCAAGATGACTCAAAATTAGAATATGTATATAATCCATTAGTTTTTTCGGAAAGTATATCGGAAGAAGATAGGGGAAAAAAAGAGTGTACTGTTTTGTTTGTTGGCCGATTGTTGGAGAATCATAAACAGATTATTAGGATATTGTATGCTTGGAAAAAAATACAAGATAGTCATTGCAATGATGGTTGGAACTTGGTTTTGGTTGGTGAAGGTCCAGATAAACAACAGTATCAGGATTATGTGAAATTACAGAAGTTGAAGCATGTGAGCTTTGAAGGTTATCAACAGCCATTGAAGTATTATCGTGCTGCTTCTATTTTTTGTATGACTTCAGCATATGAAGGGCTACCTATGACTTTGGTTGAAGCACTGCAGAATGGAGTGGTTCCTGTAGTAATGAATTCTTTTGATTCTTTACATGATATCGTGGTAAACGGAGAGAATGGTGTGATTGTTCCTGATGGCGATATAGATGCATTTGCAAATGCGATGGTGAAATTAATGCATGATGAAGTATTTAGAAAAAGATTGAGTGACAATGGAATAAAGTCATGTTTGAAATTTCAGGTACAGGAGATTGTGAATAAATGGGAAGAAATATATAAGAAAATAGTAAGATGAAAGATGTATATTTAATTGATGTACTTGGAATTTATTGTGGTATGCATTATTATGATATTGCATTTGCCGAAATATTGAGAAAACGAAATTTGAATGTTAAAATCTATTCTAATTTTGTAGTGGAAAAATCCGATAATCATTTTTTTCCCATATTCTTTCAACACAATAAGGTAATAGGTCTTTTACTTTTCCTGATATCTTATATTAAGTTTTTTGTATTCGTGTTAAAAAACAGGAATGTTAGAATGATTTATCTAGCTTATGGTGAAATATATGAACTCCCTTTTATTATTTTAATGTCACTGGCTAAAAATGGTTTTATTGATGTACATGAGGTGTATGCTCTTAGATATTCTGATACTTCTTTTGTCGCTAAAGTATTTGGTTTTGTTTATAGATATTTTGTTAAAGTAGTGATTTGTCATTCAGAAAATATAAAAAATATACTTAGTGAAAAGGATGTGGACTTTTTATATGTACCTCATTTTAAATATATATTCCAGAAAATGTATAAAGAAGAGTATGTCTCTTCGGAGGTGACTTCTCTTTTTAATTCATCAAAAACTAAATTTCTTTTTTTTGGAAATTTAAGTTTGGTTAAAGGTATAGATGTTGTACTTGATTCGTTTATTCGATTAATGAAAAAAACAAATGATTTTGAATTAGTAATAGCAGGGAAAAATGTGGATAATATTAATTTTTCAAAATATAAAAATATATCTTCATCTATTATTATATTAGATCGTCATATAAATGATGATGAATTAGTTTATTTATATTCTAAAACAGATTATATTTTGTTGCCATATAAAAAAACATCTCAAAGTGGAATTTTTGCTATGGCTGCATATTTTCGTAAACCAATGATTCTTTCAAATATTCTTTATTTCAGAAAGATGTTGGAAAAATATCCAAGTTTTGGTGTTATATCAACTTTAGAGAAGTATCATGAGGTGATCTTTAGGGCTATTGATTTCTCTAAATCTGTTTTTTATTTAGAAGAAGATTGTTCCCGTTTTGAAAATGTAGAGGAAAATAATAAATTTATAAATGAACTTTTGAAATATGGTAACAAATAATGTGGAAAGTGCATTTCTCATGTTGTAAAGTATTGGTTGTTACCTCGTATGAGTAAAGCTCTTATTTATATGAGGTAAAAAGTTTTTTATATAGGTTTAAATTTTGATTTTTTGATGATGAAAATTGCATTTATCAGTACTCGTGGCATACCTAATAATTATGGGGGGTTTGAACAGTTTGCTGAATACATTTCTGTAGGTTTAGTGAAAAAAGGCCATAAGGTAACAGTTTATTCTCCTCATTTTCATCCTTATAAAGAAAATTATTATAAGGGAGTACGTATCAAGCATATTTACAGCCCTGAAATGTGGATGGGGAGTTCTGTGGGAAGTTTTTTTTATGATTTTGTTTCATTAAGAGATGCATTAAAACAAGAAGAATTTGATATTATCTATGAAGCTGGATATACTAGCATTATACCTGCATACATTTGGTTTAATGTGAAAAATATTAAGTATCCTATTTTTACGACTAATATGGATGGATTGGAATACAAACGCACTAAGTTTAATAAGTGGGTTCAGAAATTCCTTTTCTGGGAAGAACGTACTGCCGTAAAGCATAGCCATTATCTTATTGCAGATAATATGGGGATTCATGATTATTATAAGGAGAAATATGGAAAAGAAAGTAAATTTTTAGCTTATGGGGCAGATATTCATAGTGATTATGATGAAAACTTTTTAAATGAGTTTCAATTGAATTCATTTGGTTACTATTTACTAATTGCCCGTTTGGAACCGGAGAACAATATTATAATGGCAATAGATGGGTATTTAGCTTCAAAAGAGAATATGCATAAACCTTTAGTTATTGTCGGTAGAACGGATACACCTCATGGGAAAGAGCTTATAGCTCAATATGGAAGTGAGAAAAGTATAAGATTCGTAGGGGGAATCTATGATTTTAAAAAATTGAATTCAATACGTCATTTTTCTTATGCATATTTTCATGGTCATAGTGTTGGAGGAACGAATCCTTCTCTATTAGAGGCGATGGCTTCTGGTTGTTTCATATTAGCGAATGATAATATATTTAATAGAGCAGTTTTGAAGGAGAATGCCTTTTATTACAAGACGACTCAGGCTGTGACTGATTTATTAGATGGTATTGACAAAATAGTAAGTAAGTGTAAAGATTCTTATGTTAGTAGTAATTTATATGTAATTCAAGAAGAATATTCTTGGGAAAAGTTGGTTGACGAACATGAAAAGTATTTTAAATACTTACTTAGTCAACGATAGAATGTAATTTTTCTTCTTGTTATGATAACACATGTACAAATAGATCACACTCTCTTTAAAATACAGCTTCCTTTTGGAAATAAGATATTACCAAAACCTTACCCTTTAGTATTACATAATACAAAAAGTTATGTTTGGAACGTTTGGGATGTGATATCTCGAACGTTCTTTTATTTGTTCAAATTGGTTTAAAAGTTAAGGGAAGAGGATACTTCGCAGAAAGAATGTATCCTTTTCCCTTATCTTTTTTTACCAGATATGTGTACGCATATCTTCCTGTATAAACAATTTATCACCCCACTGTACATCAAATGCATTATACCATGCGTCCGTATGAATCACAATTCCATTAACACGGAGCTTGGGTAAAGAGTGCACGTCCGTTTGGGTTGCTTTAATCGCATATTCTTGTGTATAAATAGCTTTCCAGGCTTGGGCGAATGACAGATAAAATTTCTTTTCCTGATTTTCCAGTTCGGAGCCTTTGAAACCCTCATTTGCTTTTTTCTCCATAAAAGTTTGGTGGGCTATTTCCAAACCACCCAAATCAGCAATATTTTCACCAAGTGTCTTCTCGCCATCAGCTTGTAATCCTGGCCATGCTTCCATAGAGTTGAAACATTCGACGAAAGCATCCTGTCTCTTTTTAAATTCCAGTTTATCAGCAAGCGTCCACCAGTCTTCAACTACACCGTCCTGGTTGAATCGTGAGCCATTGTTATCAAAACCATGCGTCATCTCGTGTCCGATGGTTGTCGCTCCGAGAGCGGCATAATTGAAAGCGTCAGAAACCGATAAATCATAAACAGGAGGAAGCATGGTTGCTGCAGGAATAATCAAGGAGTTGAGAGGTGGATAATAAAATGCATTTACGATATATAACGGGTTTTGCGGAATTACAAAATCCCAAGAGCCTTCTTTAATGGATTTCCCGGAGATACTGATGTTGAATTTATAATTTTGTTCTCTGCACAGCATAATATCCGCACAAAGGCAGTTCCCACTTAAACGAGGGCTACCCAATTCATTCCATGCATCAGGATAGCCGATATTAAATTTCATAGTTTCCAATTTTGCTATCGCTTTGCTTTTGGTCGTACCACTCATCCAGTCCAGATTCTCTATGCGGCGTTTAAATATGTTTCTCATTTCATTGGCCATTTCTGTACCCCGCTGTTTGTAAGAAGGATCGAAATATTTTTCCACATACAGCTTGCTTATATGATAGGTCATGAATTGTTTTATAGCATTGTTTATTAATAAATTTGCAGGCAGAATTTTATTATTGAATAATGCCTCTTCTTTTTGACGGAATTCCATCGGTAGATAATCCCGATTACTCTGTATAATACAATTTTCTATATAATCTTTTAATATTTCCGTATCCTGCTCTGATATAATATCAAGAATGGGAATAGCAGGTTCATAAATTTTTGTGAGTTGAGGATCTAATCCCATACTTTCAATAAAAACATCCCAGATAGAAGATGCAGCCTTTGTATTTGTTTGCGACAACTTCTTTAAACGACTGTAGTTATCGGCATCACTCCAATATTTTAAAGTGTAAGAATCAGGATTTGTACAGATTGCAATCGAACGTTCAATATTGATAGCGTTATCCGCTTTCCGATAAGCATCTTCTTTACTGTATCCTATCATTTGAAAGCAGTAAGCAATCCATTCTTTATATATATTAAAATGGGTGCTGCCCGGTTGATAGTAGTAAGAATCCGAATAAAAGGTGTACCCTGCATTTAGGCGAGGTGCAAAAATTCCATTAATAGGTGCTACTGTTACGGAAAGGAATGGTTTGTACCCTAAACTGATGATGTTTCCGATACATTTCAATAAATCTGTTTCCGAATAAATATTTTGAACTAACAATAAATGCCTCTTCAAAGCATTGATACTGTTTTGTTCTGTCAGTTCATTATTTGTTCCGTCTTGCCTCAGTTTGGTAATAGTAGGGTCATTTGTAGAATCAAGCAGCTTTTTAATATTTTCTATTTGTTTATCATAAGCTTCCTCATTAATACCATAAATATTTTGTCCGGGGGGAAGTGTAGCCGTTCCTAACCATTCTCCTAAAGCATATTCATAAAAATCATTTCCCGGTAAGACTGTTTCGTCCATATCATCACTATATGACCAAGGCATCGGATCGGTAGTTGAGTTTCTGGAATCATCGTTGCAAGCAGTTAATAGCAGTATAAGTAGCTGCGTGCCAAACATGATTTTGGCCATTTGCAAAGCAAAACAAAAAAGAGAGTTTGTTTTTCTCATATATTATTATTCAATTTGTAATAATCTTTCACAAAGATAGAATATTTAAGAACATGTTGTATATCATAACTTAAAGTTATAATCTATTCGGTATTTTGATAACATTTGGACGGTTTATCTGTTGTATCTTTGCCGGCTGAAAAATAAAAACATAAGTGATATAAACAGATGAATACAATTGAGCAAGTTTTGACAAAGTACAACAAACCATTATTTATCCTTCTTTTTATTCTTTGCCTGATGCCCTTTATTTCACCGGCTATAGCCTTGTTTCTAGGTCTTGCTTTAGGAATGACAGCAGGGCAACCGTTTCCTGTGTTTAGTAAAAAGACTTCTAAATATTTATTGCAGTTTTCAGTAGTAGGTCTGGGGTTTGGCATGAATTTGTATGAATCTTTGCAGACAGGAAAAGACGGAATGATTTTTACAGTTGTGTCTGTCGTTGCAGTTCTCGTTCTGGGAATGTATTTGGGTAAACGTCTGATGATGGACAAAAAGACTGCTTATTTGATTTCTGCCGGTACGGCTATTTGTGGGGGAAGTGCAATAGCTGCTGTTGCCCCGGTAGTAAAGGCGAATGATAATGAAATGTCCATGTCACTCGGAACGATTTTTATATTAAATGCCATCGCCTTATTTATTTTTCCTCCTATCGGACATTTGCTGGGAATGACACAAGAGCAATTCGGAATGTGGGCGGCAATAGCTATACATGATACCAGTTCGGTAGTAGGTGCCGGAGCTGCTTATGGCGAGAAAGCGCTTGAAATAGCGACAATGGTTAAATTGACCCGTGCGCTTTGGATCATTCCGATTACGATTGTAACCATGTTCCTGTTCAAACAAAAAGGAGCCAAAATTAGTATTCCCTGGTTCATTTTCTTTTTTATCTTAGCTATGGTTGCAAATACATTTTTATCTATTCCAGGGGTTGTAAGCTCTTCTCTTGTCTGGACTGCAAAAAAAGGGCTGACCGTAACATTATTTTTAATAGGCAGTGGCTTGTCACGTAAAGTGATTAAACATGTAGGGGTACGTCCGATGGTACAAGGTGTTGTTCTTTGGATATTTATCGGATTGATGAGTTTAGGGGTAATCATGTTGGTAGAATAACGACAGATTTACTTATTTGTATGGCAATAAATTATTACCTTTGCCGACTGAATAACGAAAATAAAGAATGGCTTCAAAAGTAACAAAAGGTATTATTATTGCATTTTGGGTGTTGTTTGCCGCAGGGGTAGGAATAGTAGCCCTGTTGTTCACAGCAATTGCCAATGGTTCTATCGGTTATATGCCTCCGGTAGAACAACTTGAAAATCCGATAGATAAATATGCATCCCAGGTCATCTCTTCCGATGGAAAAGTACTGGGATCCTATGCACATAGTAAAGATAACCGTATATATGTCAATTACCAGGACCTGTCTCCTTATTTGGTAAAAGCATTAATAGCAACAGAAGATATTCGTTTTTCCGAACATAGTGGCATTGATGCACAGGGGCTATTCCGTGCAGTTGTGAAGCGTGGCCTTTTGATGCAAAAAAGCGGTGGTGGAGGTAGTACGATTACTCAGCAGCTTGCCAAGCAATTATTTTCGCCCAGCGCCGATAATATCATGGAACGCTTGTTCCAAAAACCTATCGAATGGGTGATAGCCGTACAGTTGGAACGTTTCTATACCAAGGAGGAGATTGTCAATATGTATTTGAACAAATTCGACTTCCTGTATAATGCCGTTGGTATCCAGTCGGCTGCCCGTGTCTATTTTGGAACGACTCCCAAGAACTTAAAAATAGAAGAAGCCGCAACATTGATAGGAATGTGTAAAAACCCATCCTATTTTAATCCGGTACGGCAACCGGATCGTACTCGTGGACGCCGTAATACCGTATTGGAGCAGATGGAGAAAGCCGGTTATCTGAGTAAGGCGGAATGTGACTCCTTGAAAACATTACCTCTTACACTTCGTTTTACCCGTATGGATCATAAAGACGGTCCGGCTCCTTATTTTCGTGAATATCTTCGTTTGTTAATGATGGCAAAGAAACCGGAACGGAAGAATTATGCATCCTGGCAATCCCAAAAGTTCAGTGAAGATTCTTTAGCATGGGAAACCAATCCTTTATATGGCTGGTGTAATAAGAATAAAAAAGCCGATGGTTCCAATTATAATATCTATACCGATGGTTTGAAAATCTATACAACTATAGATTCACGCATGCAGAAGTATGCGGAAGAAGCGGTACAGGAACATTTCAGTAAGACTTTGCAGCCTTCTTTCTTTAAAGAAAAGCAAGGTAGAAGTTATGCCCCGTTCTCCCGCTCTGTTTCAACCGGCCAGGTTGATACCATGATGGTACGTGCAATGCACCAGACCGACCGTTACCGTGAATTGAAGAAGAGCGGAATGAAAGAAGACGAGATACGGAAAGAATTTAAGAAACCTGTGGAAATGCGGGTATTTACCTGGAGCGGACCGAGGGATACCATAATGTCTCCTTTAGATTCCATCCGTTATCATAAGAGTTTCCTTCGTACCGGTTTTATGTCTATGGACCCGCGGAGCGGACATGTCAAAGCATATGTCGGCGGTATAGACTATAATGATTTTCAATATGATATGGTGAACGGTGGACGTCGCCAGATAGGTTCTACCATTAAACCGTTCCTTTATTCACTGGCTATGATCGAAGGATTTAGCCCTTGTGATGAAATGTTGCATGTGCAGCAACAGTTAACGGATGAGAATGGCATATTGTGGACCCCGCGTAATGCCAGTGCTAAACGTATCGGTGAAAAAGTCTCCATCCAGTGGGGATTACAAAATTCGGATAACTGGGTAACGGCATGGCTGATGGGACAGATGTCTCCTTATACATTTGTACGTCTTTTGCATTCATTCGGATTGAAAAATCATATCGACCCGGTTATTTCCGTATGCTTGGGTACACCGGATGTTTCGGTAGCGGAGATGGTAAGTGCTTACACAACATTTGCAAATAGAGGTATTCGTGTGGAGCCGCTTTATGTTACCCATATTGAAGATCCGTATGGGAATACGATAGCCAACTTTAATCCTCAAATGAGCGAAGTCTTGACAGAAGAAGCTTCTTATAAAATGCTTTATATGTTGCGTAGCGTTATGGATGGAGGTACGGGTAGCCGTATTCGTTTCCGTTATGGAATCAAAGCTCCGATGGGAGGAAAGACAGGAACGACGCAGAACAACTCCGACGGTTGGTTTATGGCATTTACTCCGAGTTTAGTGTCCGGTTGCTGGGTAGGAGGTGAAGACCGTTCTATACATTTCGACCGCTTGCAAGATGGGCAGGGCGCCAGCATGGCATTGCCTGTCTACGGCTTATATATGCAGAAAGTCTATGCAGACAAAACTTTGAACTATTCTGAGACGGAAGATTTCGAAGTTCCTGAACAATATAAAAATCCTTGTAAAACGACAAACGAAGAAGATCGTAAGCAGATACCTACCGATGTAGGGGGTATTGACAAGATGTTTGAATAATATTTCTTAAATTCAGGCACGGACTATCCGTTTCCCATGTTTTAATATTCAAAGTGGAGAACGGGTTTTCGTGCCTGACTTGTGTAAAGCCTTCTGTCTTAATTATTTCATAACGCATTTTTTATCAGATTTTATTTGTTAGATTTGTAGATGTTAATCTTTAAAGATGCGTAATATGAAACGTGAGTTATTAATTTCTCAATTTTTAGACACTGGAAAAGATTTCGATTTCATAGTTATAGGCGGTGGAGCGACGGGACTGGGTGTTGCATTGGATGCAGCAACGCGTGGTTATTCTGTTGCCTTGTTCGAAAGATCGGACTTTTCTAAAGCGACTTCCAGCCGGAGTACGAAACTGGTACATGGCGGGGTACGCTATTTGGCACAGGGAGATGTAATGCTGGTGTTTGAGGCATTGCATGAGCGCGGGTTACTACGAAAAAATGCTCCTCATCTGGTAAAAGACCAAACCTTTCTGATTCCTTGTTATCGCTGGTGGGAAGGACCTTTCTATGCTATCGGTCTTACAATGTATGATTTGATGGCTGGTCGTCTGGGCTTCGGACGGTCTTTATGTATAGGTCCGAAACGTGCTGTCCGTAAAATACCCAAGCTTCGCAGTAAAGGATTGAAAGCCGGTGTACTTTATCATGACGGGCAGTTTGACGATTCCCGCCTTGCCATTAACCTGGCTCGTACGGCTGTGGATGCCGGGGCCTGTGTACTTAATTACACGAATGTGGTGGGCCTGCTGAAAGATGAAGCCGGTAAAGTTTGTGGTGCGGAAGTACGCGATGAAGAAAGCGGTAAAGTATATAAAGTACGTTCCCGTTCCGTCATCAATGCAACAGGTGTTTTCGCCGATGAAATCCTGCAGATGGATAAGCCGGAAAAACGTCCGATTGTACGTCCCAGCCAGGGAGTGCACCTTATCTTAGAATCTTCTTTCCTTGATAGCGATTATGCCGTTATGATTCCAAAAACATCCGATGGCCGTGTGTTGTTCGCTGTCCCCTGGCACAATAAAGTAGTGGTAGGAACTACAGATACATTGATGGATAAATCGTTGATGGAACCTGTAGCCTTGGAAAAGGAAATCCAGTTCATTTTGGATACGGCAGGCAACTATTTGACACGTCCGCCGAAACGCAGTGACGTACAGTCTGTATTTGCAGGTCTTCGTCCTCTTGCTGCGCCCCGTGATGAAGGAAAGAAAACAAAAGAAATTTCCCGCAGCCATAAACTGATGCGTGAAGATTCCGGGCTGGTAACGATTATCGGAGGCAAATGGACTACTTACCGTAGAATGGCACAGGATACGATTGATTATGCACTTCGTGATATGAGCATACAGATTGAAGAATGTGTAACAGAACATTATATGATACATGGCGCCCGTCCTAATCCGGATTTCAATAATCCATTGTATGTATTTGGATCGGATGAAGATGATATACGCAAGTTTGAGGATTCATCTCCGGAAATGGGAGAGAAGTTGCATCCTCGTTATGCTTATACGAGAGGTTTGATTATCTGGATTATCCGGAATGAAATGGCTCGCACGATTGAAGATATTTTGGCTCGTCGTCTTCGCCTGTTGTTTCTGGATGCCCGTACAGCTGTAGAGGTAGCTCCTGTAGTGGCTGATATATTAACTGAAGAGTTAGGCAAAGATGAGGCTTGGAAGATAGAACAGAAAAAGCAATTTACGAAAGTTGCCTCTAATTATGTATTGGATTAATGTAAGAATTTAAAGATTGAATTTGTATGGACCTTAAAAGTAAATATGTATTGGCTATAGACCAGGGTACTACTTCTTCAAGAGCTATCCTGTTTAACCATCATGGAACCATTATAACACTTGCACAAAACCCCTTTCAGCAGTATTTCCCGAAACCGGGTTGGGTGGAACACGACCCTAATGAAATCTGGTATACACAGTCGTCTGCCATTAAGGAGGCAATGGCTAAAGCAGATGTTACCGATGAACATATTGCTTGTATCGGTATTGCCAACCAGCGCGAAACAACAATTATCTGGGATAGGGAAACCGGTTTCCCCGTATATAATGCAATTGTCTGGCAAGACAGGCGTACAGCCGATTTCTGTGAAGAACTGAAAGCACAGGGATATGCTACTATGATTCAGGAAAAGACCGGGCTGATTATCGACGCTTATTTTTCTGCAACTAAGATACGCTGGATATTGGATAATGTAAAGGGCATTCGCGAACGGGCTGAACGGGGTGAATTGTGTTTCGGCACAATCGATTCCTGGTTGGTTTGGAAACTGACGCGCGGTACCCATTTTATTACGGATATCACGAATGCTTCCCGCACGATGTTGTTCAATATTCATACACAGAAATGGGATAAGGAATTGCTGGAATTGTTCGATATTCCTCTCTCCATGATGCCGGAAGTAAAAAGCAGCAGTGAAGTTTACTGCCAGACAAGTACTCCTTTATTTAAAACCGGTATTCCGGTTTCCGGTATGGCTGGCGACCAGCAGGCTGCGCTTTTCGGACAGCTCTGTACGGATGTAGGGATGATAAAAACTACTTATGGAACCGGTTGTTTCATGATTCTGAATACAGGGAACAAGCCTGTTATTTCCCAGAATAATTTGCTGACAACCATTGCCTGGAAGATTAATGGCGAGGTAGTTTATGCGCTCGAAGGCAGTGTCTTTGTCGGTGGTGCTGTTGTACAGTGGCTACGTGATGAATTGGGATTGATACGTGATGCTGCAATTACGGAAGCAATGGCAAATTCGGTACCGAATAACGGCGGCGTTTATTTTGTTCCGGCTCTGACTGGTTTGGGAGCTCCCCATTGGGACCAGTATGCTCGTGGAACGATTATAGGTATCACCCGTGGAACAAGTGCGGCGCATATTACGCGTGCAGCTCTTGAAGGCATATGTTACCAGGTGTATGATGTGCTTACTGCTATGGAAAACGATATTCACACCCGTCCGAAAGAAATCCGTGTGGATGGTGGCGCCATAGCCAATAATTTCCTTATGCAGTTCCAGGCTGACATCAGCAATTGTCCGGTTGTTCGTCCGCAGGTGCTTGAAACAACTGCTTTGGGCGCAGCTTATCTGGCCGGGTTGGCTGTCGGTTACTGGAAAAACGTGGATGAATTGAAAGAGCAATGGTCGTTAGATAAAGTGTTCAGCGCCGAGATGGCTCAGAAAGAAGTCGATACCTTGCTGGAAGGATGGCATAAAGCCGTAGGACGTTCCCTTGACTGGGCTTCCGAATAAGAATAGATGTGATAATTTAATTTGATTTAAATCGTAATACCCTATGACACCATTTTTAGCCGAATTAATAGGAACAGCCTTGCTTCTTCTGATGGGAGGCGGCGTTGTTGCCAATGTATGCCTGAAGAACACGAAAGGACACGGTGCCGGTTGGCTGGCGATTACAACAGCCTGGGCATTGGGAGTCTTCATTGGAGTTGTAGTTGCCGGACCGTATAGCGGGGCTCATTTGAACCCGGCTGTCACTATCGGGCTTGCTATAGCCGGTTCTTTCCCCTGGAGCGAGGTGGGCGGATATATTGTCGCTCAATTACTCGGAGCTTCTATCGGTGCGTTTTTAGTGTGGCTGGTTTATAAAGACCATTTTGACATAACCAGTGATAAGGAAACTCAGTTGGGAGTTTTTGCAACTTCTCCGGCGATAAAAAATACGTTATTGAATTTTATCGCGGAAGTTGTCGGAACTTTTGTCTTGATGTTTGTAGTCTTTTACATAACAGGAGGTGCGGTAACCATGGAAGATGGGAAAAGTACCTTACCGGTCGGTTTAGGCTCGATAGGTGCTATACCTGTTGCCTTTACCGTGTGGGTAATCGGTTTGTCGCTGGGCGGGCCAACCGGATATGCAATTAACCCGGCACGTGATTTTGCCCCGCGTCTTATGCACTTTATCTTGCCTATCAAAGGAAAGGGGAGTAGCCATTGGGGATACGCCTGGATTCCGGTTGTAGGACCGATAGCGGGCGCTGCCCTTGCCGCTTTATTGTTCCTGTTTACGAATTATTGAGTCTTAATAATTTACTATATTAGAGATCGAGATTGTTCGTGCTAAATTAGACATCAGCCTGTCGGGATTGACAGGCTGATGTTTTTTATATATCAGAAGAAATCTCTACTTTTGTGAATATTAAAACAACAGAAAGTATGAGCAAGACACTGATAAAAGACGCCACAGTCATAAATGAAGGACGCATCTTCAACGGTTCAGTCCTGATTGAAAACGATAAGATCGCAGCCGTTTATGAGGGAGAACTTCCTCCTTCCGCTCTCGAAGGAAAAATAATAGAAGCCAAAGGCAAGTATTTGTTGCCGGGTGTTATCGATGACCAGGTTCATTTCCGCGAACCGGGATTGACTCACAAAGGTGATATTTCCAGTGAAAGCCGTGCTGCCGCAGCCGGTGGAGTTACTTCTTTCATGGATATGCCGAATACCAAGCCACAGACTACGACGTTGTCCGAACTGGAATGGAAATTACAGCGTGGAGCCGAGACATCAGCAGTCAACTACTCTTTCTTCTTTGGAGGAACCAATGATAATATGGATGAGATACGCAAACTGGACCGCACACGCATTCCGGGGCTGAAGTTATTCCTTGGTTCTTCAACCGGAAATATGCTGGTGGATAAAAAGGAGAGCCTGGAACGTATCTTCGGGGAAGCCGGCATGCTGATAGCTATCCATGCCGAGAAAGAGGAGGTTATCAAACGTAACCTTGCCTATTATACCGATTTATACGGTCAAGACCTGGATATATCCTTCCATAGTAAAATACGTAGTGAAGAAGCATGTTATGCCTCTTCTTCGGAAGCCGTGGAACTTGCCACCCGCCTGAATTCCCGTTTGCATATCCTGCATCTTTCCACTGCGAAAGAATTGACTTTACTCGGCAATAAGCTTCCGTTGAGTGAGAAAAAGATAACAGGAGAGGTCTGTGTACATCATCTTTGGTTCCATGATGGAGATTATAAGTTGTTCGGCAACCGTATTAAATGGAATCCTTCTATTAAAACATTGGAAGACCGTACCGCCCTGCGTGATGCTGTCAATAATAATACAATCGATATTGTGGCAACCGACCATGCTCCACACCTTCTTTCAGAGAAGGAGGGCAGTTGCCTGAAAGCTGCTTCCGGTGGTCCGTTGGTTCAGCATTCGTTGATTGTTATGTTGGAACTGGCTTCAGAGGGACGTTTTACTTATGAGAAAGTAGTGGAGAAGATGGCTCATATGCCGGCAGAACTATTCCGTATAGACCGCCGTGGGTATATCCGCCCCGGTTATTATGCCGATTTGGTTCTGGTAGACCCGCAAAAGACATGGACGGTGGAAAAAGAGAATATCCTCTATAAATGCGGTTGGTCTCCGTTTGAAGGCTATACATTCCATCATGCGGTAACACAGACATTCGTAAACGGTCATTTGGTTTATGACAATGGTAGGATTGATGATGACTTCAGAGGAATGGAAGTAAAGTATACCCTATAAATAAAATCATGAACTTTTGTGAGACAGCCTAAGCGTTACTTCAACGTTTAGGCTGTCTTTTTTTATATTGAATAATGTTACCATTTTTTAGTTATTGGCTGACATTTTGATAGAATAAAGCCTTTTTTTCTGACTGAGCATGTGTTTGCGAAAGCGTTTTTAGGGGAGATTGAACGTTTTTCAGCGTTAAAAAAGGGGATTTATATGGAATTTGGGACCTTTTTCTATTTACTCGAAGGGTAATTTTAATTAGTACCGGTACTAATTCCAACTATTTTCGGACTAAAATCTAACTATTCGCGCGGATCAAAACACCTATGTTTTAACTTTAAAGCATAGGTGTTTTGAATTTAAAGCATATATGCTTTGTTTTTAGATGTTATTGGGCAGAAATGCAAAGCTGGAATGGTAAGAAAACCGAACCTTACATAAATGTCAAATTGATTGTGATATTCCCTAAAAATAATAAATATAATTAGGCACGGATTACACGGATTACACGGTTTGATAGACTTCACAACTTGTTTTAATCCGTGTTTTTCGTGTAATCCGTGCCTAAAAAATAATATTCCCATCATGTCAATTAGTAAGGATTTTGCAATACAAATCAACAATATGATAAAGCTAAACCTCGCAAGAGCAGCGTATTTTCAATCTCTCACGCTATGATGGTCATGCAGGCGATACACGAACAGGCTCTATTGACATTTTGATAAAAAGACAATTTTCACTTTCCTGATGTATTGTGAGATTATCCGGTTCCTTTCTCCCTTTGTACAATCTATGCCCCTGCATAAATAAGGAAGCCCAAGCCGATAATGAATAAAATAAACATACCCATATTCAGTTGGTTTGACACCTTTGGTGCTCCTTTAAATTCTTTCCAGATTAATATTCCCCATAGAGCGGAAACAAGCGTGGCACCTTGTCCCAGTCCATATGAGATGGCTGCTCCTGCCTTTTCGGAAGCAATCATGCTGAATGATTGTCCGATACACCAGATAACCCCGCCTAAAATACCAACCATATGTGTGCTTAGATTTCCTTTGAAATAACCGGATATGGAGACAGGTTCTCCTTCTACCGGGCGTTTCATCGCAATCGTGTTGAATATGAAATTGCTGGCGAATACACCTAAAGAGAAGATAAATACGGCAGTATAGGGAGTTAGTTTTCCCGGAGCCGGATTGGCAAAGTTTCCCAGGTCCATTGAAGCGGCAACAAAGCGGTAGAAGAATGCCATGATAATACCGGCGGCGATGGAAATAAGGATACCTTTGCCTGATACCTTTTTCGACCCTACCAATGCTTTTTTGTATGCCAGCCCGTTCAGTATAATGGCTATAGTGATAAATACAACGCCGATAAATATATACATCGGTTCCCCCTTTGCCGATCCGAAGTAGTTAACAAGAACACCGAGTACCAGTGCCAAGCCTATGCCGACAGGGAATGCAACCGACATGCCGCAAATAGCTATTGCCGCCGACAATAAAATATTGGCAGCATTGAATACAATACCGCCGAAGAAGGCGCTTCCCATATTCATACAGTCGGCCTGTGCCAGATTCGCCAAAAAGCTTTGTCCTTCTGCTCCCGTACTTCCTAACGTAAAAGCGGAAAGGATGGAGAAGAGCAATACCCCGATTACATAATCCCAATAAAAAAATTCATACCTCCATGTTTTGGAAGCGAGCTTCTGTGTGTTTCCCCACGAGCCCCAACAAAGCATGGTGACTACACAGAAAGCAATTGCCAATGGATAATTTTGTACGATAAACATAGCTTTCTCTATTTATTTAATGGTTGATGCATCATATAATTTTCTAATAAAGCAGCCACTTCTTGATGCGGCATTTTTTCAATCAGGCGAAGGTCTTTCCCTTTTTCGTTAGGTTCCCAGTCGTTGTTTCCCTCTTCATCCACGACTTTGAATGTACCCCGTTCTGCCGTATAATAAGGTTCATATCCTTTGATGGCAACCAATACGGCTGTCTGGTCCCAACTCATACGTCCGTCGGGGTCTCCTTCGGCGAAGCTGAGGGCATAGGCTTCTTTTACCGGATCGTTTTCGGTATTCATTTGTACCAGTTTTTTACCAGTAAGGACTACATTTCCGATTTCCCAACCGCTGAATATAATTTCAGTAGGCCATTGTTCTGCCACAATGCGCGACGAGGCTGCATCACAAAAAACGTTGAACTCTTTGCCTTTAGGGAAAACACCGGCCATGGATACTAAATGGTTTACTTTTTTGGCAACCAGGTCCTTGCCGTTAAGAGGGCAGTATTCATCTCCTTCGGATTGCAATAAGTTACTCAGGTTGGTGAAGAAACCTATCGTACAAATTACAACGCTATTATCCGGTTGGGAACTGAGTACCTTGCGATATACTTTAACAGCATCGGTTGCATTGGATGTCTTTGCTGTCTTATGCGGATATTTGGCAGGTAAAACATCTGTCCATTTTGTTTTATGCCAGGTCGTCAGTGATACGCCATTTTTACTTTTCGGAGCACCCACAGGAATATCAGGGCGCTTAAAGTAGGTGTTCAACACTTCGATACAAGGAATCACCCTTTCGTCACAGTTTGAGGATACGGTAGCAAGAATATTGACCTCTCCGCTGTCCGCCAATGCGTGCATAACGGCAAAGGCTCCGACGTCATCGTAGTCGGGACCTAAATCCGTATCGAGAATTAAGTTGACGGATTGGGTATTCTCTTCATTAAATCCGTTTTTAACCGTTTTTCCTGTGCAGGCAGCTAAGAACAGGACTGTACAAATTAAAGGAAGAAATTTATTCATGGTATTAAATTTTTAGATGTTTAATCATTATGACGGTCTGCGACATTCTCCGGCGTGTCGGAATACACTAAAGCATCATTGAATTTTACGGAAGCATTGGAAACAGGGTTCAGCCATTTAAAGGTGAATACATGTTCGCCTTTAGGTATCCTGTATTTCCAAAACAACTCATTACGGCGTTTGAGATAGGATGCAGGGAGATTGGCTGTTTCCGTTAATTCCCCATCCATATACATTTCTACTTTTGCCACATATTTATCGTCAGGACATTGGACGAAGCCTTTAAACACAACACCGGTTCCGGTTGTTTTAACTTCTTGTACATCCTGAATTTCTTTATATAGATTGATACGCTCAATAGGATAGAGCCCTTCGAATGATTTTTCGTAACGGACAGGGACAGGGTGCTGGCAAATAATGGTAATTTCCTGCCCGTTTATTGTTCCTCCATTGCGTCCTATCATTTGCAATGCATGGTTGAAACTCATTTGGTACGCTTTTTTTAATGAGATATCTGTGTAGGCGAGATTCATATCCTCAACCTCTTTCAGGTTATCCAACCAACGGTCCGGTATCAGGTTGTAGCCTAAAATCGTGCCAAGGATACCGGCTGCAGAAGCCGGGTTGCAATCTGAATCTTGTCCGCAACGGGTTGCAATGTCCATCGTTTTATAAAAATCTCCTTCTCCATACAATAATCCGATCAGAATATAGGCACTGTTGATGACTGCATCGATGCTGAAAGGCATGAATACGCCATCCGGGCAACCAACTTCTTCCGTCCATTTCCTTTCACATTCAAACCAGGTCCTTTTCCAGTCGTCCGGAAATTCTTTGTGCCAGCGGATAACATCACTCATACACTGGTAATAATTACTTTTCTCGGGTATTGTTTTCAATGCTTCCGTAACAATAAATTCAATATCATCGGAAATGAAGGCGAGTGAGTACATGGCGCCTATATACACACCTCCGTACCAACCGTCTCCATAGGTCATAATATGTCCGATTTTATCTGATATTTCGGAGGCTGTATTGGGCATGCCCGGCGACATAAGCCCGGCATAATCTGCTTCAATCTGGTAATCCAGGTCGTCGGCATGCGGATTGTTCAGCCAATGTCCGGAAGCGGGAGGCATAAGTCCTTGCAGGATATTGTAGCGTGCTGCCTGGTTTGCATGCCATAAAGTGTAACCGGCGTTGGCAAAGGCTACGGCGAAAGAGTCGGCTGGTGCATCCAGCCCGAGACGGTCGAACACATTTACAAAAGTAAGGTCCATGTAGACGTCATCATAAAGTTCGGGAGTATGTTCATACCACCATTTGATGTAATGGTCCGGCCATAGGATAGGGACATAATCCTGTATGATAGTACCGTTATATTTAAACTCGGTAGGTCCGCCGTATGTGCAGCCGATAGTTTGTCCTGCCCAACCTCCCTTAATTTTATCCATCAGCCGCTCTCCTGTGATGAGAAAGGTTTTCCGGGCGGGTTCTTTTATTTTCTTTGTCGGCGAGGAGCAGGAGCCACTCAACATTAAAGTGATAGCTGCCGCAATCCAGATCGTGTTTTTCATAATAATATGTATTTATAGGGTTAGAATATATCTACTTCGTTGCGGTAAGGAGCGGATGATTGCGCACCTACCCGTGTGACGGATATGGCGGATGCTTTGCAGGCGAAGCGTACGGCTTCCGGCAGGCTGCGTCCTTCGGATAAAGCAACAGTCAGGGCGCCATTGAATACGTCGCCGGCGGCAGTTGTATCTACAGCCTCTACTTTCAGTGCCGGTACCATTTCCACATCCTTGTCACAATAAGCCAAAGCTCCTTTTGAACCGAGGGTAATGATTACGTTTTGGACTCCCATACGAACCAGAACCTTTGCCGCTTCGATGGCAGATGCTTCGTCCGTTATTTTTATTCCGGAAATCATTTTGGCTTCCGTTTCATTGGGTGTTATCATATAAAGGTGCTTCAGAAGGGAAGGAGACAACGGATGAGCCGGAGCCGGATTTAAAATTACTTTCTTTCCAAGGCGATGCCCTTGCTCTGCAACATATTCCACTGTTTCCATGGGAATTTCGAGTTGCATCAGTATCAGGTCGGCTTCCGCGATAGCTTCGTCTGCTTTATTCAGATCGGATGGTAATAAATTGGCATTGGCTCCTGAAGCGACGACAATACAGTTTTCTGCGTTTTCGTCGACAGTGATTAATGCAACTCCGGAAGGATGTTCGGAATCCGAAAAAATATAGGATGTATTGATTCCTTCTTCTTCAAAAAGTTGTTGGGACTGGTGGCCGAAAATATCACTGCCTGTTTTACATATAAAAGTAACCTGTCCACCCAGGCGTGCTATAGTAACAGCTTGATTAGCTCCTTTCCCTCCCGGATTCATAAAGAAGGAACCTCCTAAGATCGTCTCTCCCGGACGTGGCAAATGACGGGCTTTGATTACCATATCCGTATTGCTGCTGCCTACTACCAGGATTTTTCTCCCTGCTGTTTGAGTCGTTTCCATGTTGGTTTTTTATATAAATTAAGTGTTTACAATGAAGTAGTGCAAATATAGATTTATAAAATGAATCCTTTTATGTATAATTTATTTGTAAAGATAAACCTAAATCGATAGATTTACATTCTATAAATAAGATAATGTCATAAAAATCAATAAAGTATATTTATGAAAACATTCACAATCCCAGAGCAGTTAGTCCTGCTTGTACGGTCGTTGACCAAGGCAGAAAAACGTTATTTCCGTTTATATACGGGTATTCAAAGCGGGGAGAAGAATTACATGATCCTTTTTGATTTAATAAACAGCGAACTTTCACCGGATGAGATTTATGAGCAATATTGCCACCGGCTGGATGGTAAAGGACTGGAAATGGCAACCAAACATTTATATCGTGTAGTGTTGGATTGTCTGGAACATTTACGGGATAAACAAGATATGCAGGCTGCTATTTTCAGTGCTATTACAAAAGCCGATATATTATTTGAACGTTCCTTGTTTGATGCTGCCTTTGTTGAACTCGAGAAAGCGAAAAGGCTTGCTTTAGCCAGCGAGAATGACCCGTTACAACTGCTTATCCGCCGGACTGAATTGAAATACCTCGGTGCTTTGGGATTTGAAGGGCTTAGCGAACGGGAACTGGTAAGCAAACAGATGAAGATTCATGATATAATGAAATATTCCCGTAATGTCAACCTGCATCTGCAATTATATGATATTCTGAAATATCGCATAGCCTATAAGGGGTATGCCCGTTCCGAGAAACAAAAAGGGGATTTGAACGATTTGGTGTTGAGCGAACTGAACCTGATAGCCAACAGTTCTTATAAAGGGTTTGAGGCAAGGAAGCTGCACCTCCTGTTTCAGGCGACTTATTATCTGAATACAGGCAATTATAAATCGGCTATCCGTTTCTATAAAGAACTAATTACCCTGTTTGAAACAAACCGGCATCTCATTCAGAACCCTCCGCTTTATTATTTAAGTGCGATACAAGGGGTGGTGGATAGTTTGCACATTGCTGGTCTATACGATGAAATGCCTTACTTTATTTCTTGTCTGGAGGATATTACAAAAGGGGATTATCCCATTGGGTTTATACTTGAAGTTCATGCCATGGTTTATTTGTATAAGTTTTCTGCATTACTGAATACAGGCTGTTTTGAAGAGGCTCTTCATTGGATGGAAAGTAAAGAGGAAGACCTTTTTAAGAAAATCTCCCAGCTCGGTTTGGAAACGCAGTTAAAGCTAAACCTGACTTTGCCTGTCCTCTATCTCTGTCTGGGCGACATTAACCGGGCACGGAAAAGCATGAAGAGTATCTTTGGTTCGGGTAAGCTATACCATACGTTTCCCTCTTATAAAATAGCCCGGTTGATAAATCTGCTGGTTCAGGCTGAGTCGGGCAATTATGATTTCTTTGAGAATGAAATCAACTCTATCAAACGTAATATCCGTTACGAGAAACAAACGTACCGGACGGAAAAATTGCTGTTTCGCTTTATCAAGGCATATCCGCTGCCTGTTTACCGGAAATCTAAGGAGAAGCTGTGGCAGCAATTCCGTAAGGAGATTATTCCGGTCAGACAGGATAAGTACGAACGTCAGCTATTGAAAACATTCGATATGCTGGCTTATATAGAAAGTAAGCTGACGGATAGGCCATTGTCCGAAGTCATGGTTTCACCTACCTGATATCAATCAGTTTATGGGTTTGCAGGCTGAGGCGCCATTCGGGATGACAGAGGATATAATCGACCACCTCTTCCGTATTTGAGCAGGAGCAAGGTTGCAGGAAATGCCAGTCCGCCTTTAAAGCTGCATAAGCTGATAAATCTTGTCCGGTGTAAACTACTTTCACCTCATCGATATGCTCCAAGCGGACGGGAGCTCCTTCTTTGGGGGAACAGGTAATCCAGTCGATGCCGGAGGGAAGCGGATGGGTTCCGTTTGTCTCTATACATATATATTTACCTGCCTTATGCAGTAATTCGATGAGAGCGTCATCTATCTGGAGAGAGGGTTCGCCTCCTGTCAGGATAACTGTATTTGCAGGAAAAGAAGAAATTGCCTCTATAATCTCATTGTCGGACATATGCGTGCCTTCTTCATGTTTCGTATCGCAGAAGCTGCATTTTAAATTGCAGCCGGAGAACCGTATGAATACGGCAGGTGTCCCGCTATGATAGCCTTCTCCCTGAAGGCTGTAGAATATCTCGTTAATCTTTTTCATAGATGGCGGTATTTCCTTCGGATTCTTTTACTTCCACTTTGTAGCAGGTAGGCAACTGGTCGCATATCCACTTTGCTATATTTTCTGCGGTAGGGTTGAATGGTAACACATCGTTTAGGTTTTTGTGGTCGAGTTGACCTTTCACTACTTGTTTGATGTGGCTGAAGTCGATAACCATTCCATCGGCATTCAATTCCCTGGAACGGCAGTAAACGGTAATAATCCAGTTGTGACCATGCAGATTTTCGCATTTACTGGGATAAGAGAGCGACAGGCTGTGAGCAGCCGAAATCTCCATTTGTTTGATAACGGTATACATATTTATTGAAATAATTAATAAAAGATGGGTACCTGATGTCACCTCGGTACATGTTGCAAATTTAATGCTTTTTTATGGGTATCTTCTTTTTTGTATGTGTATTGAAATATTAAAAAATGAATAACGTGTTTGCAAGTCTTATAAACTATATCTTTAATGCGATTTGATTGAAAAAAGCAACAATCTTGTAGGTAAATGAAATATTTTGCCTTAATTTGCTTCAAAATCAAATAGATTTGATGTTTTTTCTTATAAGTCCTGATATTTAATCGGTGGAGTAATTTTGTTAAAAAATAGAAGAAGCTGCAAATAAGTTTCGATAACTTTAAAAATATGTTGTAGAATATCTTTTTTTATTTGCCCAGTCTTCCAAAATGCTTCATCTTTGCACGCAGATAACCTAAACAATCTTTTTGCCTTAAAGACTAATACCTATTAAACCTATAAAGAGGGCCTTTGAGAAAAGGCCCTCTTTATTATTTCCCCCTTTCCGTTTCCTCTATTTTGGATGAAATTTTATTAATGGCTTCGTTTAGTTTTTCTTCGGGCGGGATGATGTTGAAATTTCCCCAGAAACGTTTGTCGTATACAAAGCGGGTATCAGAGAAAATGGTACGGGTTGGTTGAACTTCGTTACGGGTGAAGCGGCTTACGTCCGAAGTATCTATTTTACAAGTAACCATTTCGAAGTAAGCATGAAGCAGAAAAGTATTGAATAACTGCTTTTTCTTTTTTATTTTGAAATGGAGGTCGCCACGGACATGGTTAATGTAATAAAGCCCGTTCCATAATTTATAGGACACCGTGTAAATCACTTTTTGAGGTGTGATTTTATAAAGGCGGCTTCTCTTTTCTACCAGCATCCCGGTTGCCTGAGTGATGTATTTGGGATTGATTTCGAAGCGGGCATGCAGCAGGGCTGAGTTTTCCGAGTCGATATAGATTTCTCCCCGGTATAAAGGAGCGTGGATGTCTTTTTTCTGTTCGAAGCTGATAACGTTGGCTACCCGGTTGTCTGTTATAACGACATCCGTGGAAGAATATGTATACATTTCCTCATTTTGATACGGAGTCAGAAAATCCGGCATCTCTTTTATCAGGTCCAACATCAGGCTGGCATTGATACCGGATTTCATTTTGGTAATTAATGTATCCCGTTCGTCATTGCTCGTGATTTTGCGCATTTTCAATAATTTCACCTGGTCGGAGGAAGACGCATTCGAGTAAGGAGCTTTGTATATTTTAAAGATACCTTCGGTCAGGTTCACGAATTTATTCTTTCGTTCGATGCCTTCCCTGTAAAAAGAGGTGAAGTAAACCGGGAATTGGGCATAGTTCTTTTTCCTTTTCTCTTCCATTTCACGCAGTATCCGTAGCGGATTTCCGATGCGTACGATTACTTCCTGTAAAGAAATAACTTTAGGTTCCAGTTTTATCATGCAACTGCGTCCGGCAAGGAGACTGGTTTCCATGGATTGCAGTTCGTAGCCCAGATGGGAGAAAACAATTGTAGATGTATTCAGCGAGTCCGGTAAAATAAGACGGAACTCCCCGTTACTGTTCGTTACACTGCCGATGGATGTGTTGAGGACACCTACTGTCCCGGCCTCGATAGGCAATCCGGTATATTTATCAGCCAGAGTCCCTTGTAAGATAAGGAAGGAATCTTTTTCTATCGTGGGAACAGTATCGGAAGGAGCAGGGGGAACTTCTTCCGGTTTGCCGGAGATAAGGATATGATTTCCGATTACGCTTAAATCCAGGTTTCTGTTTTCTGTTATCAGATAAATCGCTTCCCGGATACTGTAAGTCCCTTTTTTTACCGGAACGATTTTTTCATTGTCAATAATGTTACTGTCATAAATAAAAAGAAATCCGGACTGTTCGGATACCTCATTGAGCAGACGGTAGACCGTCCCTTTAGTTTTAGATAGCTTTATCATGTGTGAAAGCACATCATCCCCTTTATCCGCCCGTACGGTTCCTGCCAGCAAAAGAAACATGCCGGCGAGGATACAGGATATCCGATAGAGGTTGATGGCTTTTTTCATGATGGTTGCGTTTATTCAGACAAAGTTATCGTATTTCCGTTTTGTGTATGTTTCAAATGAAGTACACGGCAGATTAGCTCACTCATCGTTTCCGGCGTATTGTTGTAGAAGGTAACGGTAAGCAACCTGTTTTCCAGTTCCGGTGTTGTCCGGATTTGTATATCCGGCGATTGCAGGTTCAATACACGGAGGATATTTCCTAACTTTTCATCTTTGAAGCGAATCCGTTCGGTGTACCGGTTGAATACTTCAGCATCCCGGGTCTGTTCTTTATGTAATTTATCGGAGTGGAGGAATACGGTTTCCCCGGCTTTTACATGGATATTTTCTCCGCTTTTCTTTGAGGTAACTTTTACTTCACCCCGTTTAACAGATAGTTCGAAAGGACTTTTTTCGTTACTTTTTACATTGAAGGAGGTCCCTAACACCTCGACTTGCACACTCTCTGTTTCGATAAGGAAAGGACGTGCCCGGTTTCCTGTGATGTCGAACAGGGCATTGCCGGAAAGGCTGACTTCGCGTTTGTCGGTAGAGAAATGCTCCGGATATTGAAGGGAGGTATTCTCTGTCAGATAAACGATGGAACCGTCTTCAAGTGTCGTGACCAGGCTGGTTGTGACCTCCGTATTCTGCCGGGTGAGCAGTGAAGGTCCCTTTGCAGAGGAACCTTCATTACGCAGAAGGGTTGTGTATAAAACGAGGCAGAGTATTGCAGCAACCGATGCTGCAATACCCCACTTCCTTAAAGCCGGATGCAATATATGGCGGGGCTTTGCATTATCCAGCAATCCTTCTTGGCCGAGCCGGGTATGGAGCTTGTTCCATGCCTGGTCTGTTTTGATTCTATTTCTTTCTTTAGTTGTCATTCTTTATATGATGTAATTCTCTATTTCTTTTCTTAAGGCGAGCAGGGCTTTGGTCATTTCCGCCTCGACGGTTTTAACCGAAAGGGAAAGTTCGTCAGCTATCTCGGCATATTTTTTTCCATCAAAACGATGCATCCTGAAAATCTGCCGGCGCCGTTCTGGTAGTCGGGAAAGGGTCCGGGTTATCAATGCTTCCAGCTCTTTGTATTCAATCAGTTCCAAAGGGCCGGAGGTTTGATTTTCCCTGTCTTTGTTTGATAAAACAGCATCCCGGTAACGGCTTCTTACTTCTTCCTGCTCATAGTACCGGAGGGATTGATTCCGGACTGCCCCGTACAGATAGCTTTTGATGGAATGAAACACTTGCAGTTTCTCTTTTTCTTTCCAGAATACGTAGAACAGTTCCTGTACAATCTCCTCCGCAACATCCATTCGTCCGGTAATACTGGCGGCATACATACAAAGCGGGGTATAGTATTGGCGGAAAACATTTTCAAATGTTTTGACGTCCCCTTCTTTTATCTTTGTCAGTACGAATAAATCGTTCAGCATCCCGTAGTGATTTGTTTGCCCAAATATAATGATAACTTTCCTCTGCAGGCTAATCCCTGTGTTGTTTCTTTAGTTTGTTTACCGCATTTTCAAGCGACTCGGTAGGCTCGATGATATTGTAGGCTCCCCAGAAGTTTTCATCTGCGAAGTTGGATACTTTATCGGACAATGCCTGCGAGGCTTTGAAGGATTCCCGGTATGGAATACTGTTTACATTTTCGTCTTTGCCGTCTGTCACCACCATTTCGGACAGGATTGTATAGTTGGTAGAGAACAGCCTGCGTTTCCAGTCGCATTTGAACCGGATGCCATTCCGTATATAACTCAGGTAAGTCAGCCCGTCGCGTTGTTTATAGTTGACGAAGTAGGACAATTCGACCGGCTTGAAGCGCAGGCCGAACGGTTTCTTCCGCAGGATAGCCTGTGTCGCCTTGTTTTTATCGTCCATATTCAGGAAGAATTCGGCACGGGTGAAGGACAGGCGTTCTTTGTCTATATATAGTTTACCATAGTATAAAGCGAACGGAAGGATTATCTGTGGCGTGAAACTGATTGTATATTGCGGACGGTTGTCGATAGTAGTCGGCTCTTCCATGCGGAAGTTGTACCACTGGATGGTTTCCATATCGAGCAGGATATCCGGGTTCTTCACAATATCCACATAGATAGACATATTCGGGCCGCCTAATAGTTTTACGGCAAGCGTATCGCTTGCTTTCTGGCTTAACAGCTTGCGTCCTTTGTAGATTTGAACACGGTCGCGTTCGGCACTTTCTTTATAAGACGTTTTGTAAACATCGATAACCGCTTCCGATATACTGATGTAGCGGCGTCCTTTCTGGGCTGTTTCCCGATAGAAGCCGGTCAGCATACTCGCTTTCGGATTATAGTTTTCCGGTATTTTCCGGATGGCTTCTTCTACCAGATAACGGGCGTCGCGGGCATGGATGATTACTTCGTCCAGCATATTGACATAGGGTGTCATCCAGATTGTCTGGTCTTCTATATTCTCTCCGGCAAGAGGAATTTCGGTATTGTAATAGCCGAGATGGGAGACAGCCATCTTCCGGGCATGGATGGAGTCTTTCACTTTGAAAGAAAATTCACCGTCGGCATTTGTTACGGTACCTATCGAACTGCCCGGAATGGAAATGTTCACATATTCCAGACGCTTCTTGTTTGATTTGTCTTTTACCACGCCACTGATAGTGATGTAATCATCTCCACTTGCAGTGTCGCTTTGTGCGGACAAGGGAACAGCATTGCATAACAGTAACGTCATCAAGAGGTATCCCAGCGATTTTTTGTACATGGCTTTCATATCTTTCGTTTTTAAATGATTTATTTACTTGCTTGTACTAATAGGTTCGGTCAGGAATGAAATACCCTATGGTTTTGCCGGATTATTTTCTTGTTTTTTTATATTTGTGTGTACGTTTAAATTTTAACAATATGGATATAAGCGATTTTTGTATGGGAGTCCATCATATAGGTTTATCTGCCTCCGGAAATCAGAGAGAGAAATGAAGGTGTATATTTCTTTAATAAATAATGGAGTGCAACTCCTGCAATTAAGAAAAGAAGTGCACTCCCAAAATATAAAATGATAAGATGCCATTCATGGTGAGGGTGTAGGAATTTGAAACTTGCTTTGATAAGCAGAGCAAGCGGTATTCCATGAAAAGCGTAAACAAAGAAGCTGCTTTCCGCCAGAAACATATTTATTTTCCAGTTCCCTTTATCCAGAAATGTAGCCGTGAAGGAAATGACAAACACACATCCGACAATGATTCCAATCCGGTGCAAAGATTGGCACCATATTTCATTTATAAAGTAAAGATTACAGGTCACTATGATTATATAAAGGATAGCAGACTGCAATAACAATGGCTTCATCTCTTTTATAAAGTATCTTTGGTGGATACTGAAAAAAGCACCAGTAGAAAAAAAGAATAAAGACACTATGCTGAATCCCGGTAAATTAAACCACCAGTTCATAACCCAAAGTATACCCAATATAAGTAATGCGTACTGTCGTAAATACTTCAATAGTAGATAAATTAGTGGAGAAAATATCATCATAACCATTAAATCACGCATGAACCAGAGTTGATAAGCGATGGGGGTATTTACATATCCGTCATGACTGACACTTCCCCATAGGGCATTTAACCAGTATTTCCAATTCCAGTCCGCAGCGAATATTATATTATCAGGAGATAATAATGACGGATATAATACCCGTATTGAAAAAAAGAAGCTTATAACTGATAGGTTCCAGAAGAGATAGGGAATCAAAATTGTTCGTACCCTCTTCTTTAGTTTACCTTGGTAGGTTGATAAAGTAAAAGGGGTTTTATAGAAAAAGAGGAATCCTGAAAAAAAGAAAAAGAGGGGAACAGCCAAACGGGCTAAGATTTCAGAAAAAAGGTTTGAGATAATAGTATAAATCGGAAAATCTGTTTCGGGTATCATAGCATTTCCCATGACAGAAGTGAGACTGGAATGTATCAATACCACCCCGATAATTAAGGGAAAGCGTAAAAATGCAATCGTTTTCGACTGTAATTCATCGTTCTTCATTGTAAAAGTCTATGTTTAAAGGGTTCTAAATTAATCGCGTGTAAGGGTTTCTTCATCAGAAAACAAAAGTAGATAATATTTAGATTTGAAGAAATGTACCATACAATGTGTGAATGCTGCTTATTCGATACACATGCTTGGAAGAAAATAAAGGAAAGAATTGGTAAAGCAGTTGACATGTGACAGTTGACAGTTGTTTCGGCTTTCAGCCGATTTATAAGACCGAGCGCGAAGCCAACTGTCACATGTCAACTGTCAATTGTCAACTGTTTCCAGCACTGCCGGGCAATGGTCCGAATGAACCGCCTCGTTCAGGATGAAGGCATTCTTTATTATATCTTTTGCCGGTTCGCTGACCATGCAATAATCGATACGCCATCCTTTGTTCTTGGCACGGGAGTTGAAACGGTAGCTCCACCAGGTATATTCCTGCTTTTCCGGGTTGAGGAAGCGGAAGGAGTCGATATAGCCGGCGGCAAGGAAACGTGTCATCCATTCCCGTTCTTCAGGAAGGAAACCGCTGTTGGTGGCATTACGTACCGGGTCGTGGATATCGATTGCTTCATGGCAAATATTGTAGTCGCCACATAATATCAGGCGGGGACGTGATTTCTGTAATTCAACCACATACTTCTGAAAGTCTTCCAGCCATTCCATTTTGAACGCTTGCCGTTCGTCGCCGCTTGTTCCGGAAGGATGATATACGCTGACCACCGATACGTCTCCGAAATCGGCACGGATAAAACGGCCTTCGTTATCATATTTCTCTATTCCCATTCCGTACTCCACATGGTCGGGAGTGAGGCGGGTAAGTATCGCTACACCGCTGTACCCTTTTTTCCGGGCACAGAAAAGATAGGCTTTGTATCCCAATTCCTCAAATACCTCAGCTGGGAATTGTTCCGGTTGGAGTTTGGTTTCCTGAATGCAAATCACATCCGGTTGCTCTTTTGCGAGCCATTCGGGGAAACCCTTGCCAACGGCTGCACGCAGACCGTTTACGTTGTATGTTATTATCTTCAAAGCTATAAAGTTTTATGTGATTAATTTTACCAATCCAAAGATAGATAAAAATGCCGCTCGCTAACTATCATAGAAACAAATTTCCGGCGGAAAGGGATGATTTTTGAAAGAAAAAAACGGATTTGTGTTTATTGAACGTAAACGTTTGATACATTTGCAGCAGCAAAAAGAAAAAACAACTATAGAGAAATTGAAAATGGAAGACTTTAGCTTTGAAGCCCGAGTGCTTCATACGCCTTACGAAAAACCGGATGCTTACAACGCTCTGTCTATGCCGGTTTACAACAGTGCCGCTTATGAATTTGAAACGGCTGAAGCGATGGAGGCTGCTTTCTGTGGGCGCACTCCGGACCATGCATATTCAAGAATAACAAATCCTACGGTACAGTATTTTGAAGACCGTGTACGTGCTGTGACTGGCGCGATGAGCGTAACGGCTTTAAATTCTGGTATGGCAGCCATAGCAAATGTTCTGATGACAATTTCCCGCACGGATGCTAATATCGTAACCTCTCCCCATCTTTTCGGCAATACCTATTCGTTGATGAAAACGACATTGGCGGCTTTTGGTGTGGAAGCACGTTTTTGCGACCTGACCAATCCGGCTGAGGTACGTGCGAATATAGACAGTAATACATGCGCCATTTTCCTGGAAGTGATAACCAATCCGCAAATGGAAGTTGCCGACCTGCGATTGCTTTCATCCATCGGCAAGGATTTGCATATCCCATTGATAGCAGATACGACCGTTGTACCTTTCTCTGTTTTCAATGCACAGAAGTTGGGTGTCGATATCGAAATCGTATCCAGCACTAAGTATATATCGGGAGGAGCTACCAGTATCGGCGGTCTTATTCTGGACCACGGTACATTCGACTGGAGCCACTTTATTACATTGAAACATTGGTATGAACAGTTTGGCGAGAAGGCTTTCACCGCCCGTTTGCGTAAGGAAATCCACCGGAATCTTGGCGCTTACATGACGCCTCAGGTTGCTTATATGCAAACCCTCGGACTGGAAACCATGCAGGTCCGTTTTGAACGTCAGGCGTCTACCTGCCTTGAACTGGCAAAACGTTTGCAGTCGCTCGGCGGTATCGTATCGGTAAACTATACCGGATTGGAGAGCAATCCTTTTTACGAATTGAGTACCTCCCAGTTTGGTAAGTACCCCGGTGCCATGCTTACGTTCGATTTGGCTTCGCGCGAAGTATGTTTTGCGTTTATGAACCGCTTGAAACTGATTCGCAGGGCAACCAACCTGTTTGATAATAAAACATTGGCAATCCATCCTGCCAGTACCATCTATGGCTCGTTCTCGGAGGAACAGCGGCAGGGCATGGATATCAGCCAGCAGACCATCCGTCTGTCTGTCGGTCTGGAATCTGTCGATGATTTGTACGATGATATAAAGCAAGCATTGGAATCTGTCGGATGAGAACGCTTATATTGGCAGATAACCAGGATATAACAAAAGCCGGCATCTTATACTTTACCGATAAGATGCCGGGCTTCGGACTTGTCTTGGAAGCTGCCGACCGTAAAGAGCTTCTGCAATTATTGGTGGTACATCCGGATGCTGTCGTTATCCTCGATTATACATTGTTCGACCTTGCCAGTGCCGATGAACTGGTCATCCTGCAAGAACGTTTCGACAAAGCCCATTGGCTTTTATTCAGCGAGGACTTAAGTGAAGATTTTATCCGCCGTATCCTGTTCAGCACCCAATCATCCAGTATTGTGATGAAAGATGCTTCAGAGGATGAAATCAGGATTTCCCTGCAATCTGCTCTTGATTCCGAACGCTTTATTTCCCAACGTATCAATAACCTGCTGTCGAACCGTAAGGTAGAGCGGGAACCCAAAGAACATCTTATCCTGACTGCGACCGAAACCGAAATTTTAAAAGCAATTGCTTTAGGCAAGACCACCAAAGAAATAGCTGCCGAGCGTTTTTCCAGTATCCATACCATCACGACCCATCGTAAAAACATCTTCCGTAAACTGGAAGTGAACAATGTGCATGAGGCAACCAAATATGCCCTTCGTGCCGGAATTATCGATTCTGCGGAATATTATATTTAGCAGTACTGTTGCGGGTATCGCAACAGGCTTATTGCGGGGTGTGCAACAACGTTGTTGCAGATGTCGCAACAGTATTATTCGATATATCGCAAGAGTAGGGGCAGATATCATATCTACCCCATATAAATAACTCCTTCTATTTTATTTTTTTATACATCTCACTGAATACCCGTAGGCACGTCCCTCTTCATATACTCCTTGTGTGGTACTGTTATCATATCCGATATCATAACTGCATCCAGACTTGCTACTCACTGTGGAAGACCAGAAAATAATGTATATCGTGTTGTTTGCAGTGTCACCGGGATAACGGCGATATCCAGTTGTTGTAAATATTAATTTAGGAAAACCACTGTCTGCATTAAATCTGTAAATCCCACCATTATTACTTCCTGTCCACTCATTAGCATTTCCCAATGATTTTAGTTCGGTGATAGTAGGAACGCGATACCCGCTCGGACAAGGATCATTTAATCCGTTTTGCCATAAATTGTTGTTACCGGGACTTAGCCAGTCTTGAGGTCCTTTATAAAATACATTTTTTTCTTCATAAGTATAAGAACTGATAGGTCCATCCTTTAAAGTCGTTTTATTATCATACGTTTGTCCGTATTTACGTCCCCACTGATAATAATAGCCGGTTCCTTCAATAAGCAAATCCCTGCCGTCATAGTTTCTTGCGATACGTGTAGCTCCGCAATTCATAGGAGCCCACCAATAGCCGCCTTTCTTTATTGCCGTATAATACGGACTGTCGCCTCCGGCCGGATAGCCATAATAGGAAGCACCACGCCATATAGTGTAGGATTTGATATTGCTTCCTTTATGCGTGATATTCATTGTTGCTTTGTGAAGCTGATAGTCGGCATCTGTTCCCGTAGCTTTGTTTATTATAATGTTGTAGGTGTATTTGCGGCGGTTACCCGATATCTCCGTCTTTACCAGATTGGAGCTGTTTAGCCAGCTATTTCCATTATTCTTTGAGGAACAATAAGTACCGTCATAAGCAGGTGATAATTCAGGAGCGGTAAACATGCTGTAGAAAGATACGGTCATTGTCTTTCCGCCTGTTCCTACACGGTAGCCATACGAGTCGTTTTTTTCATCCTGCCCTACAAGGTCTTCCGCCAACCAGGCTGTTTCTTTGAAACTGACGGTCACAGGTGTTATCCTGTCATCCGCCAGACCATTGATAATTTGAATGGTTTGGTCGGCTGGGACTGTTGTAGGAAAACCAGTTTTAGACGGGTCGAGTTTTACTGTATACGAGAAATTGTCTGTGGCGGATTCCGTTTTTTCGTAAGTCAGCCACTCAGGACCCGTAATAGTGGAGCCACCGACACAGTTACCGATAATAGTGATAGAAGGGATATTGTTGTTTGCTTCAGCATTCAGTGTCATGGAAGCCGGAGAAGTCAGGGTAGGAGCCTGAAAGTCGGATGTTACGAAAACAACGGTTTCGTCTCCACTCATCGTGTCCATAAAACGCAGGATAGCTTTAGGGTATTGTTTTTTGGCGTAATCCGTTTTCAGGCTAAAGTTATATTGAAAGCCAGCAACTGTAGTTTTGGTCTTTGTTATTTCTACCGGGTTGCCAACATCCAACCAGTCATATTGTTGTGCGTTTAGCCCTCCTTCGTATGTTTTTTGAACAGTTAAAGGGGCATTGCTGTGTAGGCTTAGGTCGAAGTTGCTACCAGTTTCCACAGCCATGGTGACAGTTCGTGTATCTGCATCGTAAATGTTTTTGCCTTTAAAAGCTTCCGGAGTTTGTAGCGTAACTCCGGAACCGTCCGTACCCGCATTCGGGTCGTAGTCGTCGAGATTACCGCCTTCATCCCATTCAGCCACATCCAGGGTAAAGTCCAGATGGTATTCGTCCGCTTTTGTGATACCGATTGTATACCGGTGGTTAGGGTTTATTTCGTGTTCAACCGTGCCTCCGTCAGCGGTTTTCTGGACAAACGGGACTTGGTAGGACACTTCTTTTGCTTCTGTTTGGTTTACCTGATAAGTACCGTTCAGTATCAGATAGCCTTTATCTTCCAAAGGGCTTGGGTAGCTATAGAAAGCAGACACCTGCAAACCGGTATTGGCATTATCGCCGTCAAATGTACGTGCCGGATAAGTAATTAACTCCCCGTCTGTTGCTGCGGTAGCACCATATACCTTAATAGGAAAGAAGGAGGTTCCCCTCCGTCCGTTGCCCATCGAGATGGATTCCAGATGGAATTTGGATTCAGTCTCTATATTGTTTACATCAAAGCGAGCCATCGTACGTGTCAGCTTAAAACCAACTTGCACACGTGCCGAGGAACCGAAGTCCGTCAAATCGATAGGTGTCGTTTGTGCGCCTGTCATCGGAAGTGGCAAACCTAATGCAGGGGAGGCATTGGTAAGTAGTGGTGAATGGAACTTCTGAAACTGTAGTTCGGTCGGTATGCCGTCTGTCAGGACACCTGTTTCCATATCATAAGTAAGCGGGACGAAATTGGTATCGGCTACCGGGTTGCCATCGACAGGGTTAATCAGTTCTGTTTGGTTGGCAATGCAGTAAAGGCGGACAAATAAGCCTTTTTGCAGTTCCAGCAATGCGGTAGTAGTTGCATTATCCGTAGTTGGTGTAATGTTAAGGTCTTTAGCCCCTGCCGGGAGTGACGAGCCATCCTGCCGATAGGCGAACCGTTCGCGGAAAGTATAGGCATCACCTTCTGCTTTCGCTCCAAATACGTATACATCGAGCGTGGCGATTTCGTTCTCTGCTTCGGTGGCAATGGGAACATCTGCTTTAGTTGTAGCTTGAATCTCCGCCTTGGTAGCTTTCACTGTGAGTTTGTTCTTAAAGGAAAGTAATACCTCCCGTCTGTTTGCATTGTCCGTTCCATCTGTAGGTGTGCGGTCTGCTTTATCTGCTTCCGTCGTACAGGAAGTAAACAGTACAGCGGCAAACAGATATACGCTTGTTGCGAGTATCTGTGCCGGTCTGATAGAGAGAGATAGACCTTGTAGTTTTGTTTTCATATCCATATAAATTAATTGTTTGTGCTTGTTAAATATTTAATCCAGTGTTCCATAAAGAATGCCGATATAAGTTCGTCGAAGACTACGTTAAAAATTAGAATATCTTAATAATTTTCATGCCGTGAAAGTTGTTGAGATTCATATATCCTCATGTTTTTAAGGGTTTTCTTATAAAGAATAAGCCTTAAAAATCAAACTGTTACTGCATTAATATGTAGTAAGATCTTTATATATTTGTCAAGTTTTAACGTAGTCTTCGACGAACTTCACATACTTTTTTTCAGCTTATTCATAAGAAAAGACATAGAAAGACCGTAGTCCGGTTACTTCCGCATTACTCTATTGCAATTAGAAAAACTGGAATATATACCCAGTTAACTGTCAACTGTCACTTGTCAACTGTCACCTGTTTACACCATATCTTCCCCGGTCCTTACAATAGCGACCTTCAATGTTTTATGGAACGGGATAAACCGGGATATGACAGCCATGACGATGGCGAACAGTAAGGTGTATCCGAGTAAAGTTTTTAAGCCTAACAGCAGGCCTTGTGTTTGTAGGGTATTGTAGAGGGTATTGGTTGCTAATTGTGCGGCCTCTTCCATAGGATGTCCTTGTGCCAGGGCATTATTTAGAGCTTGGTCATATTGGCCGGCGGCAATCGGATTGTCCATCCGCATGTTTTCTGAAAGGACAGACATGGATTGCAGTTGCAAACGGTAAATCATGTTGTTGAAGAAAGAAGTGGCAAGTGCCGGTGCCATTACCGATCGGAAAGTAATCAGAAAGAACGCATTATAAATCATTAACTTCGGGTTGAGGTCTTCTACCACATACACACCGAAAGCAATAAACAGGATTAACATACCCATTCCACGAAAGAACATCGGTAAGTAGAGCATTTCGTATGTACCATCCGGACGAATGCCGAAATAGAGGATAGCCAAATAGACGACAAAACACGACATACCGCCTGCTATCAGTATCCTGAAACGCCATCGTTGCCATTTAAACCACCAGTAGCAGATAAATGCACCGCACGCAAATCCCGGGAGCATCCAGAGATATAGAGAGTTGGCATGTACACTGTCTATCCGGAGCACAGAATTGAGATAGCTGGTAAGCAACGAACTGGAAGAGGATAGCACCATTGTGATAATCATAAACAGATAGCCTATCAGTGCTTTGCTGCTGTTCAGAATCGAAAGGCGGATAAAAGGCGTTTTCCTTGCCTGTTGACGGTGTATGAAAAGCCAGAGCAACAGCGGGGCGATAAATGTATAAGCCAATATCTTTCCCGAAGAAAACCAATCGAGCATTTTTCCATAAGTCGCTACATAAATAATCATCAGCATGGCGGATGCTCCCAGCAGCATGCTTTTCCAGTCTATTTCCCGGAAAGGAAAGTGGATGGGACGGCGGGCATAACGGAAAAACAACAGAACAAAAAGAATAGCAACCAACAACAAAATCATCACGAAGTAATACATGTATTGCCATTGGTAGGAGTAAGCAAGCTGGGCTGTCAATGCCATGGATATTTGTCCTCCGGAAAATACTATCGGGTAGAAGTAGGCGTAGAATTCGCTACGGACATTCTTCGGACTGAAAAACGGTTTGGTCATATTGATAAACTCCAGCATTACAAAGGCTTTCAGTATTCCGATAAAGAAACTGCATGTAATTACGATTTCCATTTGTGTCGTATTGGCACAAACAACGCTCAATATTGCCTGTAGCAATAAATCGATCAGCAATACCGTTTTTGTGGTAATGACCGGGCGAAGTAAAGGAATAATAGGGTAGGCTATCGCCATGCCTGCCGAGGTTGCATAATAAGCCATCCGGATATCTTCGCTCATGACCCCCAATGTGCCCGACACCTCGATAATGTCGCCTGTATAGGCTCCGTTGACCAATGTCATGGGCAGAACGATAATAAAAGCGGTGATAAGTCCTAACCATCGTGGCACCCAGGGGCGAATCGGAACGTTTAATGCTTGCAGGCGGCTCATACTATAGTTTGTTAGTGGCTGAGTAGAGCTTCCGTTTCCACCATCATTCCGGCGCGGAGCAGTTGCATGTCTTCGGGGGAAACATCTTCCAGGTCGATGCGGACAGGAATACGTTGCTGTACTTTTACGAAATTACCCGCAGAGTTGTCTGTCGGAACCAATGCATATTTAGAACCGGTGGCTTCGGATATGGCGGTTACAACCCCGTGGAATGTCCTTTGTTTGAGTGCATCTACCTTAATCAGCACTTTTTGCCCGATAAATATGTTGGCAATTTGCGTTTCCTTATAATTGGCGGTAATCCATTTGTCCTGTCCACGTACCAGATAAGTGAGGGTTTGCCCGGCTTGTACCAGTTGTCCTTTTTCAAGAGTACGCCTCCCCATGTAACCGTCGTAGGGGGCCGTAACGACGGCATAGCTGAGATTCAGCTTTGCCATTTCCAGTTCGGCTTCTTTACGGAGGATGGCGGCATCGGCACTTCCTGTCTTTTTGGTCGTTTCCGTATATTGCGATTGCGCCGCCTGCTTCTGATGGAGCAGGGCATCGTAGCGTGCCTGCATCGCTTCGTAATCGGCTTTTGCCTGTTCGTACTGCTGGCGGGAAACGGATTCTTCTTTCAGCAGGTTGGCATAGCGGAGGTAGTCTTGTTCGAGATGCCATAGGCGGGCTTTGGTTTCGGCGATATTTGCTTCCTGTACCGAAACATTCACTTCGGAGGTATGAATCCCGGAGCCCAAGGCATCGCGGGCGGCACGTGCATCCATCAGAGCCGCTTCGGCATCCTTCAACTTGATGCGGTATTCGCGGTCGTCGAGGATAAGAAGCGTATCTCCCGCTTTTACAAACTGGTGTTCGGTGAAACGGACATCATTGATATACCCCGGCACACGGATGTTGACCGGAATGATATATTGGTCTACCACAGCGTCGTTCGTGATTTCGTAGTTGGCGTATTTCCAGAAGTAATTGATTGTCCAGGAAATTCCTCCCAACGCGAGGAGGATACAGACCGTATTGAGGGTGATATTCCTGATTTTTAACCGAATCAGTTGCCTTCTTCTTTTATGGTGGTTGGATGTATTCATCTTTTTATGGGTTTATAGATTACCACATGCGTGCATAAGTTGATAGTAAGTATAAACAGCTTCACTTTGTGCTGTAGTGAGTTGCAGTTCGGCTTCGAGCCTTACGCTGCTGGCGTCCAGCAGGTCGGTAAGGATAGAGAGCTGGTTGAGATAACGGTTGTTCACGATCCGGTAGTTTTCTTCCGCCTGTCTGACCGATAGTTGCAAGGCCTTTATCCGGTCGATAGCTTCCTTGTGGCGGATATAGGCGCTGCGTACCTGGATACGGATTTCCTGCATCAACTGTTCTTCCGCATTGTGCCGGAGGTCGACGTATTGTTTTGCTTCGTGCATTTTATGTTTATTCCGGTAGAGGGAAGAGAGATTGTAGGAGAGACTGAGGGCTATATTCCAGTTATTGGCGAACACATCCTCCATGGTCGTGCTGAGCGGGCGCGATAATGTATTGCCGGCCCGTACGGAAAGCGAGGGCAGGTAATCAGCTTGGGTGAGCCGTATATCGTTTTCGGCAAGACGTGTATTGTAACGGGCGATTTGCAGTCCCGGAAAGTTGGTATAAGCCTGTTGTATGTAAGCTTCGCAATTGTCGAGTGAGGGTTGTACGGATAATAAGGATGTATCCGGCAACAGGAGCAATGTTTCATCCAGTCCGAGCAGGATATCGAGTTGTTGGGAGACGATGGTGATATTGTCTTTCGCTTCACGGAGAGCCAGTTCGTCATTCGTCAGTTGCAGTTCGCTGCGTATTTCGTCGTTGCGCGTTACGATGCCTTCTTTCCATAAGCGGCGAATGTCGTCCAACCTGCGCTCTGATTCTTCGATGTTACGTGCAAATACTTCTGTCTCCTTATATAAAGAGAAAAGATCCGTGTATTGACGGAGAAGCGAAAGCTTTATATCTGCCTGGTCGCTTGCCGTATTGAGTGACGCTACCTGCTTCTTTAAGGTGGCACGCCGGATGGAGTTGCGTATTCTGCCGCCCTGGTAAAGTGGTTGTGTTACCTCTACATTATAGTTATGCGACCAGTCCGGCATGTCGGGATGTGTGGGGTTGGTAAGTCCCTGTTTGAAGATGGTAGGTTGGCCGATATAACCTGCCGTGGCTCCGATATTGATATCCGGTAGCCGGGATGCCTGTGCTGCCTTTTCTTCTTCGCCGGCAATAATTTCCTGTATCCGGCTGGCTTTAAGATGCAGATTGTTTGCCGTCCCCAGTTTGAAAAGGTCATCGACAGAAAGAGGATAAGCCTGTTGCTGCATTTGCGCAGCAGCAGGCTTCGTGAATATCAATAACAATAATAAACTATATTTTATCCAATATGTCATCCAGTTTGTTTAAAAGTTTCATGAACGATTCGATTTGTTTGGGAGTCATCCCGATGCCTACCTGATGATAGATTTCGTTGAGGAGAGGTCTGACACGGAGGGAGAGTGCTTCTCCTTCAGGGGTGAGGTGGATAAGTTTGTTGCGTCGGTCCGACGGGTCTTCCCGGCGTTCCACCCAACCTTTTTTCTCGAGATTGTTGATCAGGTAAGTCAGGCAGGATTTGTCTTTGGCTGTCTGTAGTGCCAGATATTGTTGGCTTACTCCGGGTTCTTTCCATAAACGGTGCATTACCTGGAGCATTTCGAATGTCATGTCTATGTTGTTTGATTTTAATACCCGTTGGATCGTTTGGCGAAAGTTCATCCGCGTTTTTAGAATCTGGAGCATTAATTCGTGTGCCGCTTCGTTGTTGGTCATTGTTATTTGCTGTTTTTCGGCACAAAGGTAGAAAATATCCCTGGAATATTAGTCAAATGTTTGACTAATTATTCCGGAGTCTTTCTTCCACGTCGCCCAGAATGGTAACCCGTTCGAGCGAGAAGGTATGGTCGTGTGTCTGGATATATTCCAGTAAGGTCTTGGCTTGCCGGAGCATTTCTTTTTCTTTATCCGGGTAGAGGTAACTTTCCTCGATAAGGGTCTTGATTGCTATTTCCAGGCGGAGGATACCCCCTTCATCGTCCTGGTTCAGACGGTCGATAAGGGCTTCGGGAGATGTTGCCATCAAGGTTTCCCTGTCCAGTTTCAGGGAACTGTATACCGTTTGTATCATCTCCGGTATTTTGCGGGTTGCCCCATTGTTGCGGTTCGTAATGATTTGGAGCACCACCTTGGCGAGCTCCTGTATCTGAACCATGATAAAGTCTCTTTTTAGCATATTATTCTACGGTTACACTGATTATACGTATATCTTTTTTGGGGCGGTCGTAAGCATCTTTAGGTTGATTGGCAATCTGGTCGAGGATATCGAAGCCTTCGGTCAGTTCCCCGAAGATGGTATAATGACCGTCTAAATGGTGGCAACCGCCAACAGTAGTATAGGCTTTGCGCTGTTCGTCGGTAAAGACCAGGTGTCCGGGTGTCGCCAGGATTATAGAGTCGACTTCCGCGCTGATTTTACGCATGCGTTTGGTATACTCGCGTTTGTTTGTCTGTTTCAACATCTGCATGTCCATATAAACAGGTTTGTATATTTTATCGATCGCTTTCTGGCGGATGTCTTTGTTGGCAATCAGTTCCAGCGTATCCAGTTCGCCGCTTCTGTACACTTTGCCTTGTACGATAAAGAACTGGGACATATCCGATTTTTTTTGTGGGTTTACGTCGTCGTTTTGGCGGGGAGCGGCAAATGCACCGCATTTATGGAAATATTGCGGTTTCATCTCCGGCAGGATTTCCGCATTGCGGTCTCCGAAACCACACTGGGCTCCGGCAGGTGCATTCCGTGAGTCTGGTGCTCCGCCCTGTATCATGAATTCTTTGATTACGCGGGTGAAAAGCGTACCGTTGTATTCTCCTTTATTGGCACGGTCGATAAAGGTACGGACATGGTTGGGCACATCGTTGTATAAGCGTACCTTCATTGTGCCTACATTTGTCTTTATAGTGACTGTTTTTTCGGAATCCTGTGCCCAGAGAGAAGCTACACAGGCTGATAAGCATAGTAAAATGTAGTAAATCTTCTTCATCTTTTTTATTCATTTGGTGGGTAAAGATACAGTTTATGTTGTTAAACACAAAGTAAAGAGTTATATTTGCAACCTTTTTTCAGGGCAAATAATAAACTTAAATATAGTATGGATTGGATAAATGATTTGCTATGGGGCGAGGGCATAGGGCACTCAATTCTTTTACTCTCCTTTGTCATTGCAGCCGGCATTCAATTAGGAAAAATCAAAGTGTTTGGCGTTTCTTTAGGCATTACGCTGGTATTGTTCGTCGGTATTATCCTCGGACATTTCGGTTTTACGATTAACCACAATGTAATTCACTTTTTTAAGGAATTCGGTTTGATTCTCTTTGTTTATTCTGTAGGTATGCAGGTGGGACCGGGTTTTTTCTCTTCTTTCAAGCAAGGAGGAATAACCTTGAACATGCTTGCCTGCGGGATTGTGTTTTTAGGTGTTGCAACTGCTATTATCTTGCATTTTGTGACGGGCATTCCGATGCCTACGATGGTGGGTATCTTATCCGGAGCCGTAACGAATACTCCGGGTCTGGGGGCTGCCCAGCAGGCTTATTCCGATATGCACGGTGTGGGGGATAATACGATTGCTTTGGGATATGCCGTTGCTTATCCGTTGGGTGTAATCGGTATTATCCTTGCTATTATATTTGTCCGTTATGCTTTCCGTGTAAATTTTGACAAAGAAAATGAGCAGTTGAATAACGAGGATGCTTCACATCAGAATGAAGCCAAGCCTATTTCCTTAATCGTAAAGAACCCGGCAATTTTCGGTAAAAAGGTCAGCGAGCTTTCCAACCTGCTCGAACATCACGATTTTGTTATTTCCCGTATCTGGCGCGATAGCGATAAGAAAATTGAAATAGCATCCGCCAATACGCAGCTTCAGGAAAATGATAAAATCTTTGTTATCACAACCGAGACGGAAGCTGAAACAATCAAGGCTTTTATCGGAGAAGAAATTAATATGGAGCGTAAGCAATGGATTCGTATGGAAAGCCAGTTGGTGAACCGCCGTATCCTGATAACAAAACCGGAATTGAACGGTAAACGTTTGGGACAACTCAAGCTGCGTAAGCTGTACGGTATTAATATTACCCGTATCAACCGTGCCGGTGTCGATTTGGTGGCAACTCCCGGTTTGACTCTTCAAGTGGGTGACCGTGTGAATGTGGTAGGTACGGAAACGGCAATCTCCAATGTGGAGAAGGTGTTGGGAAATTCCATGAAACGTTTGAACGAGCCGAACCTGATTACTATCTTTATCGGTATAGCTCTGGGTATCATATTGGGTAGCCTTCCGATTTCTTTCCCGGGTATCCCTCAGCCTGTCAAGTTAGGTCTTGCCGGTGGTCCGCTGGTTGTGGCTATTTTAATCAGCCGTTTCGGATATAAATATAAACTGGTTACGTATACAACCCAGAGTGCCAATCTGATGTTGCGCGAAATCGGTATCACCTTGTTTCTTGCTTGTGTGGGTATCAGTGCCGGCGACGGTTTTGTCGATACGATAGTAAACAACGGCGGTTTTGCCTGGATAGGTTACGGCTTTATTATCACGATTGTTCCGTTGCTGATTATCGGAAGTATCGGACGTTATTTCTGTAAAATCAATTATTTTACTTTGATGGGAATGATTGCGGGAAGTACAACCGACCCGCCAGCACTGGCTTATTCGAATGCTACGGCAGGGAATGATGCTCCTTCGGTGGGGTATGCAACCGTTTATCCGCTGGCCATGTTCCTCCGTGTGCTTACCGCGCAATTACTCATATTATTTTTTGCCTGATGGGGGCCGTGGGTATATCTTCTTTAATAGATATTAGCCATACTCACTAAGGGTTCATATAGTTTTTCAATATCCTGAGCGTCCAGCTCGATAGTCAACTGGTCTCCCGCCTGAATAATCATTCCGGCGGGAGGCTGGTTTTTATGGTTACGGTGTACATTTATAATCATACAATTCCCGGGGAGTTTTAGCTTGTCCGTAGGCTTCCCGTCCAGGAAGGCTCCTGCCATTACTTCCACATCCAGTGTTACCCTTTTTTGTTGCTTGAACAGGGGCTTATTAATCATTTCTTCATACAACAGGACATCGAAAGGCTTTATTTCCAATAATTGCGTAAAATAATAGGTAAGCCCTCCCACAACGATGGAAGGATAGAATACCTCAAAATGTCCGGTGATTTCGGTAATCAAAATGATTGCTGTAATCGGCGTACGTATCACGGCAATCAGGAATGCAGCCATCCCTATCAACATTACATAACTCACATTCTCAGGTCCGATTATTCCTTTCTGTACAAGTATCAGGGCACATAATTTGCCGACTAATCCCCCTGTCACAAGTGTGGGGATAAAGCTACCTCCGGGCAAGCCGGATGAAAAAGAATAAACGGTGAAGAACATATGCAGTAACATCATCCCGCCAATCCAATAGAGGTTGTTGTTGCCTCCTATTGCCTGCTCGGTGAGGAACTGTTCGCCTCCCCCGGTCAGGTCGGTTACGGTAAGGGAGATAATGTAAGCAACGAATACAAGTCCCAGCAACTTAATATATTCGGGTTGCTTGATACGCGGATATAGCCGTTTGACATGTAGCATCAACTGCGAATAAAGCTTGCCGAACAGAGAGATGATTACGGCAAAAAGCAAGAATAGCTTTATCTGTAGCCCGTTTGGCAGGTCTGGTGCTATCGCCTGTATTTCATGATAGGGGTTGATGGGGTACATCATGCTGGCAATTGCTCCGGCAACAACGCCCGCCAGCAGGGTGGTAATCGCTGTCTTGGGTGCATCGAAACGTTCAATCGATTCAATTACCAGAGTAGCTGCCGCAAGTGGTGCAGCAAATGCCGCAGCTAATCCGGCCCCGGCTCCGGCTGCAAGCAACTGTTTCCGCTCCCCGCTCAATACATGCCCCCATTTGGCGACCAAATCGCCGATATAAGAACCCATTTGTACGGAAGGTCCTTCCCGTCCCATGGATAATCCGCAGCTTAAAGTCATCACCCCTCCTGTGAATTTAGCCAACAGTTGGCGGAACGAATGCAGATAGCCGATTCTCCCGTTGATGGCAGCCCGTGTCTGGGAGATTCCTCCGCCTGAAATAAACGGGTATTGCTTCACCATCCAGGAAACAATGATGAGCATTCCCCATAGAATAAAGAAAAACAGGACGTGGAGATACCAGGGTGGGGATGAATCGAAGAATGCTTTCCGCAGGTTGTAAAATAATTGCAGCAGGTAGTGGTAGGGTACGGCAACCGCTCCGGTCAGCAACCCCACTATCAGGCTTACGAAATATAGCCTGGCGTCTACTAATTTCAGTTTTATTCTTGTCCTGTTTATTTTCATAAGCTCGTTTAAAACAAGCTTGGGTGGGTTTTGGTTGATATTCTTTTGCCGCTTAACAATCCATTAAATAAAATGTTGTTTTTCCCGGTCATAGTTATGGTTTTCCCAATTCATAGTTATGATTTTGAAAAACCATAACTATGAAAAAATATATGCCGCTTTTTATGGTTTTTGTTTAGGAGAGGGAAGAGGGGAGTTGCAAGTATCGATACCCTGTTTTCAAAACATAGGTGTTTTGATTTTAAAACATATATGCTTTGCATTCAAAACACCTATGTTTTGAAAATGCTGTCTTTTTGTTTCGGGTATTTCGTATCTTTGTCAAAACAAAATCTTTAAACCAAGTAATATCATGAAACACGTATCTGTGGGGAAGCTCCTGTTTGTAGCTTTTGCTTTGTTGTTGGCCTGTACGGTATCGGCACGTAAGCCGGTTAAAACACTGTTGATTACGGGACAGAATAATCACAATTGGCAGGTTAGCCATGTCGTATTGAAGCAAATATTGGAAAATTCCGGACGTTTTGAGGTGGATTTGGCGGTCTCTCCCGGGCAAGGAAAAGATATGTCCGGATTTGTCCTTGACTTTACGCCTTACCAGTTGGTCGTACTCGATTACAATGGTGATGCCTGGCCGGAAGAAACCAATAAGCGTTTCCTGGAATATGCGCAAAGCGGGGGTGGGATAGTTGTTTATCATGCTGCCGATAATGCTTTTTCCGGATGGGCTGAGTTTAATAAGATTTGTGCATTGGGCGGTTGGGAAGGACGCAATGAAAAGTCCGGCCCGTATGTATATTGGCAGGATGATAAGTTGATAAAAGACAGTTCGGCTGGGGTAGGCGGCTCGCACGGGCAACAACATGAGTATGTATTGAACGGTCGTAACAAAGTCCATCCTATAGTAAAAGGGTTACCCAATAAATGGCGTCATGCAAAAGACGAATTATATGACCGTATGCGTGGACCGGGAAATATAAAAGATATTCTTTTTACTGCTTATTCCGATAAGGAAACCGGAGGTTCCGGCCGCGAAGAGCCACTGATATTTACTGTCGATTACGGGAATGCACGTATTTTCCATACCATGCTCGGGCATGCAGGGGAAACCGTAGAAGATAATCCCGCGATGCAGTGTGCCGGTTTCCAGGTATTGCTTCTTCGTGGAGCCGAATGGGCGGCAACGGGGAAGGTAACCCAGAAAGTACCGGCGGATTTCCCGACAGAAAACCAGTGCTCTTACCGGAAATCATATAAGTAGCTTTTCTTAAAGCGGATATTCTTCAAAGGCATACAATGCAGTGGAAAGATAACGTTCTCCTGTGTCGGGAAGCAGGGCAACGATTGTCTTTCCTGCATTTTCCGGACGTTCGGCCAGTTTCAGGGCGGCATAGACGGCAGCTCCCGATGAAATGCCGACTAATAAACCTTCCTTTTGGGCAAGTTCGCGGGAAGTACGGATGGCATCATCTCCTTCTACCTGTATAATTTCGTCTACAACGCTTCCGTCATAAGCTTTCGGAATAAAGCCGGCACCGATACCTTGTATTTTATGCGGACCGGGTTTGCCTCCGGACAGGACAGGTGAGTCGGTCGGTTCTACAGCTACAATTTTTACATTCGGATTGTGAGCTTTTAAGCCTTTGCCTACACCGCTGATGGTTCCGCCTGTGCCTACACCGGCAACGAATATATCCACCTTGCCATCCGTATCACGCCAGATTTCCTGTGCTGTTGTCTTTTCGTGTTTGGCCGGATTGGCTGGGTTCTCAAACTGTTGCAGGATGATGGAGCCCGGAGTTTCGTTGCGGAGCGCTTCTGCTTTGGCTATCGCACCTTTCATGCCTTCCGTTCCTGGAGTCAGTACCAGGTTGGCTCCTAATGCTTTCAATAAATTACGGCGTTCCAGGCTCATGGTTTCAGGCATGGTGAGTACCAGTTTGTAACCTTTGGCTGCCGAAACAAATGCCAGTCCGACTCCGGTATTGCCACTTGTCGGTTCGATGATGGTAGCACCCGGTTTAAGGAGTCCTTTCTCTTCTGCATCTTCAATCATCGCCAGTGCAATCCGGTCTTTTACGCTACCGGCAGGATTGAAATATTCCAGCTTACCGATTAATTTGGCTTTTAATCCTTTGCTTGCATTGAAATTCGATAACTCCAACAGGGGAGTGTTACCGACAAGGTCGGTCAGTTTTTTTGCTACGTTTGCCATATCTGTAATTTTTTAGTGTTAATCTGTTTTTCTTATTGCAAAGATAAAGATAGCTATTGTACTGGTATATACCATAAACAGGGTATATTAATACTTGGTTCTTATTTTTTACAAGAAAAAAAGTGGGGGGAAATAGCCCCCGGGCCTTGCATATTAAAAAATAATATCTACCTTTGCACCCGCAATCGAGAGAGATTGAATGCCTCTTTAGCTCAGTTGGCCAGAGCACGTGATTTGTAATCTCGGGGTCGTTGGTTCGAATCCGACAAGAGGCTCAAAATAGTTGACAGTGGAAAGTTGACAGTTGACAGTTTATGTCGCTTTCCTGTTCTTTTATCTGTCAACTGTCAATTTTTCAACTGTCGACTGCTTGGGCAGTTACCAGAGTGGCCAAATGGGGCTGACTGTAACTCAGCTGGCTTTCGCCTTCGGTGGTTCGAATCCATCACTGCCCACAAAATAAAAAAAGACCTGGAAGAATTTCTTCCGGGTCTTTTTTTATTTTACGTATATCTTCTGTTTTTTATTTAAACACGAGGATTCGTTTGTCCAGCGGGTCGAATTCTTTGGGGCCGGGTTGTTGTGTAGGAGTGCCGAAAGGCATTTGGGCTATCAGATCCCATTCGGGGTCGATGTTCCATTCTGTACGGATTGCTTCGTCTATTAACGGATTATAATGTTGTAAGGAAGCACCTAATCCAGCATCTTCCAGCATCGTCCAGATTGCCAATTGGTGCATGGCGGATGTCTGTTGCGACCAAAGCGGGAATTTTACGCTGTAAGTTGGAAAAGATTCCTGTAGATGTTTCACCACCTTTTTGTCTTCAAAATACAGAATCGTTCCATAGCCGGAAGCAAAACAATTGTCGATTTTTGCTTCGGTAGCTTTGAAAGCGTCTTCGGGGACTATTTTTTTCAATGTCTCTTTTGTAATCTCCCAAAGGCGTTTGTGCTGGTCTCCCAACAGGAGGACAATACGGGTGGATTGTGAATTGAAGGCAGAAGGTACATGCTTGACGGCATGGTCTATGATGTCTTTGATTTCATTGTCCGAAACCGGAGAACTGTTTGTTATATTGTAATAAGTTCTACGATGCGCTAATGCTTCTTTAAAGTTTCGTGTCATAATTGTTTATTCTTTAATTGTAGTCATTGTTAAAACAGGATATCGGAGGCTTTTGTTTATAAGTTGCATATGTTTTCATTCGGTAGAATTCCGGGCGAGAGTAAAATAGCATATATTATATAGGTGGATAATAAATGTATATATGGAAAATTTATTTCGTGAATAATTGGTTTGTTTGAAAATAATTTTTACCTTTGCGCCCAGTAAAAAGAGAGAAACTCTATTAGAATCTTCGTTTTTGTACATGATGCTAGTTCAGAAAAGGGAAGACAGATAGCAGGAGTTGACTTAAATTTCTAATTAACAAAAAAAGAAAGATAGCGATGTCTAAGATTTGTCAAATTACCGGAAAGAAAGCAATGGTTGGCAACAACGTTTCTCACTCTAAAAGAAGAACGAAGCGTAAGTTTGATGTAAACCTGTTTACAAAGAAGTTCTACTGGGTAGAACAAGATTGTTGGATTAGCCTGAATATTTCTGCTGCAGGCTTGCGCACTATTAATAAACTTGGTTTGGATGCAGCAATTAAAATGGCTGCTGAAAAAGGTTATTTAAACGCTTAATTTAAGGAGGAAAACGAAGATGGCTAAAAAAGCGAAAGGTAACAGAGTTCAGGTTATTTTAGAATGTACCGAACATAAGGAAAGTGGTATGCCGGGTACTTCAAGATATATCACTACAAAGAACAGAAAGAATACGACTCAGAGATTGGAGCTGATGAAGTACAATCCTATCCTGAAGAAAATGACATTACACAAAGAAATTAAGTAATAGGAGATTAAACAATGGCAAAAAAAGCAGTTGCAACATTTAAGAAAGGTGACGGTCGTACCTATTCAAAAGTGATTAAAATGGTTAAGTCCCCGAAAACTGGTGCTTACATTTTCCAGGAAGAAATGATTCCTAACGAAGCAGTAAAAGATTATTTCGCTAAATAATTGGCGTATATGATATTTAGAAAGAGGTCTTTCCCGATTGGGAGAGACCTCTTTTTTTATGCATATATCCGGTGACGTATTAAATATTTTCTTAATTTTGTTCGGGCGAACAGAAATGTCTGCCAGATGTTATATGAATAAGTAATATAATTATATAAATAGTTAAGAACCATGAGATTTGATGTATCCAGCACCGCGCTGTTATCCCGTTTGCAGTCTATCAGTAAAGTGATCGCTTCTAAAAACTCGTTACCCATCCTGGACAGCTTCCTGTTTAACCTGGATGGTAATAAGCTGACCATAACAGCTTCAGATGCTGAAACTCGTCTGGTTACTTCTGTCGATGTAATGAACGCACAGGGTGCCGGACTTTTTGCTGTGTCGGCTAAAATCCTGCTCGACCCGTTAAAAGAGTTGCCGGAACAACCGCTTACTTTCGATATCAACGATGAAAACCTGGAAATCTTTATCCATTTCCAGAATGGTAAATACAACTTCATCGGACAGAAGGGGGATACCTATCCGCAACAAAAACCGTTGAACGAAAATGCTATCTCCATTGTAATGGATGCACAGATGCTTCTGAATGGTATCAGCCGTTCTTTATTTGCAACTGCCGATGACGAGCTTCGCCCGGTAATGAATGGTATTTATTTCGATATCCATACGGAAGACCTTACCTTTGTGGCTTCCGACGGACATAAATTGGTACGCTTGCGTAACCTGTCTATTCAATCACCGGAAAGAGCGGCTTTTATCCTGCCTAAGAAACCTGCCAATCTGTTGAAAGGATTACTTGCAAAAGAAGCAGATAGCGTTCATGTAAAGTTTGATGATAATAATGCTTATGTGACTTGTGAGAATTTTGAAATGGTTTGCCGCCTTATCGAAGGGCGTTATCCGAATTACAATAGTGTAATCCCACAGGAAAATCCTTTCAAAGTAACAATCGACCGTGTTTCATTCCTGAATGCGTTGAAGCGTGTGTCCGTATTCTCCAATCCGGCAAGCAGTCTTGTGAAGTTGCAGCTTAAGGATAATGTGATGGTTGTTTCTGCACAGGATATTGACTTTTCTACATCTGCAGAAGAAAAAATCATGTGTAATTTCGATGGAACCGAATTGAGTATCGGTTTTAAAGCTACTTATCTGATTGAAATTTTAAGTAACATCAATTCCGAAGAAGTTGTCTTGGAATTGGCTGATCCTTCACGTGCCGGTCTGATTATTCCTTCTGAAAATGAAGAGAATGAGGACTTGCTGATGTTGCTCATGCCGATGATGTTGAATGATTAATAAAATTAAAAATGCAGTTAAATCTTAGAAACCCGTTGATTTTCTTTGACTTGGAAACAACGGGTATAAATATAGTAAAAGACCGTATCATTGAAATTTCATTCCTGAAGGTTCATCCGAATGGGAAAGAGGAATGTAAGACAAGGCGGATTAATCCGGGTATGCCCATCCCTCCGGAGTCTACAGCGATTCATGGTATTACGGATGAGGATGTGAAGGATTGCCCTACATTCAAGGAGATAGCCAAGTCTTTGGCTGTGCAAATTGAAGGATGTGACCTCGCCGGATATAATTCCAACCGTTTCGATATACCTTTACTTGCAGAAGAATTTCTTCGTGCAGGAGTCGATATCGATTTAAACAAGCGTAAGTTTGTGGATGTACAGACTATTTTCCATAAGATGGAACAACGTACGTTATCTGCTGCTTATAAGTTTTATTGTGATAAGAGCCTGGAAAATGCCCATACGGCAGAAGCCGATACGATTGCAACTTATGAAGTGCTGAAAGCCCAGTTGGACCGTTATCCCGATTTGCAAAACGACATAAATTACCTTTCACAATACTCCAGCTTTAATAATAATGTGGATTTCGCCGGACGTATGGTGTATAATGATAAGGGAGAGGAAGTGATAAACTTCGGCAAGTACAAAGGGCAGCTTGTTGCGGATGTGCTGAAGAATGACCCGGGATATTATTCATGGATTATTAATGGGGATTTCCCGTTGAATACAAAGAAAATGCTGACAGAAATAAAATTGAGAGGTTTTAATTCTAAATAAAAGCATTCGTAACTTATGTTGAAAAACAAACATATCATTTTAGGAATAACTGGTAGCATTGCGGCTTATAAGGCTGCTTATATCATTCGTGGCCTTGTGAAGAAAGGGGCTGAAGTTCAGGTTGTAATAACTCCTGCCGGAAAAGAATTTATTACACCGATTACCCTTTCTGCTTTAAGTAGTAATCCGGTAATCAGTGAATTTTTCTCTAATCGAGACGGTTCATGGCACAGCCATGTGGACCTTGGTCTTTGGGCGGATGCCATGTTGATAGCACCTGCTACGGCTGCCACTATTGGCAAGATGGCTAATGGGATTGCCGATAATATGCTGGTGACAACTTATTTGTCATGCAAAGCTCCTGTCTTCGTTGCTCCGGCAATGGATCTGGATATGTTTGCTCACCCTACTACCCAGCAGAACCTGGACCGTCTCCGTTCATTCGGTAATCATATTATCGAACCGGGTGAAGGAGAACTGGCAAGCCATTTGGTAGGAAAAGGGCGAATGGAAGAACCGGATAAAATAATAGAAGTCCTTGAAGACTTTTTTGCTTCCCAAACTCAACTTCAAAAAAAAAAGATTGTTATAACGGCGGGTCCGACCTATGAGAAGATAGACCCGGTCCGCTTTATCGGGAATTATTCTTCCGGTAAAATGGGGTTTGCTTTGGCTGAGGCTTGTGCGGAACAAGGTGCGGACGTTACGTTGATAGCCGGACCGGTATCCTTGAAAACCGTTCATCCGAATATCCATAGGATAGATGTAGAGTCCGCAGAAGAGATGTATCAGGCTGCGGTTGCGGCCTTCCCGGATGCTGACGCCGGTATATTGTGTGCTGCGGTTGCTGATTATCGTCCGGAAATACAAGCTACGGAAAAAATCAAACGGGAATCGAAAGGGGATATGATGCTTCATTTGGTTCCGAATAAAGATATAGCGGCTTCCTTAGGCAGCATGAAACGGGAGGGGCAGGTCTTGGTAGGCTTCGCTTTGGAAACAGAGAACGAAACCCTGTATGCGGAAGGCAAACTGAAACGGAAGAATCTGGATTTTATCGTTATGAATTCATTAAGGGATGCCGGCGCAGGATTCCGTACGGATACCAATAAGATTACAATAATAGACAGTAAAGGAGAAGTAACGGCGTATCCGCTGAAAAGCAAACAGGAAGTAGCTACAGATATAGTGAATAAATTGGCCTCTTTTCTGAAATAGGAAATATCTCGTAAAGAATCCGTAATCTGACAACTATGCTGAAATCTTTATTTATACAGAATTTTGTCCTTATAGACAGTTTGGATATCCGGTTCGACAAAGGTTTTTCGGTGATAACCGGAGAAACGGGTGCCGGAAAATCTATCATTTTGGGAGCTCTTTCGTTAGTGCTCGGACAGCGTGCCGACGGAAAGAGTATTAAAAACGGTTCGGACAAATGTGTGATTGAGGCTGTATTCGATATTTCAAAATACCGGCTGGAAGAATTTTTCCTGGCAAATGACCTTGAGTATGATGCGGAAATCTGTATTCTGCGCCGTGAGCTTTATGCCTCCGGTAAATCCCGTGCTTTTGTAAATGATTCTCCTGTATCGCTTACTGTCATGAAGGAGTTAGGCAGCCGTTTGATAGATATTCATTCCCAGCACCAGAATCTCCTTTTAGGTGACAACCGCTTTCAACTGAAAGTGATAGATGTAATGGCAGAGAATGAAATTCTGCTTATTCTTTATCGTAAGGAATATACCCATTATCAATCTTTGAAAAGGGAATTGAGAGAGTTGGAAGAAAAAGCTGTCCGGACTAAGCAGGAAGAAGATTATGTGCGCTTTCAACTGGAACAACTGGATGAAGCAGGTCTGGTTGCCGGCGAACAGGAGGAATTGGAACAGGAACTTGAGACTCTTTCGCATGCGGAAGAGATAAAGGGAACTTTATATAAAATCACTCACTTGCTGGACGGGGAAGAACAAGGTGCCGTACAATTGATAAAGGAAGCTCTTTCTGCTGCCGACAATCTGGAACGTTATTTCCCGAAAGCAAAAGAAATAGCCGAACGGCTTCGTTCTGCCTATATTGATTTAAGCGACCTTTCTTCGGAAACGGATGTGTTGAAAGAAGATATAGAATTTAATCCGGAACGTATGGATTGGGTGAATGAACGTTTAAATATGCTTTATTCCCTGGAACAGAAGCACCGGGTATCTACGGTTGAAGAATTGATGAGCATACAGAAACAGTATACAGCCCAACTTCATGAAATAGATTCTTTTGACGAACAGATTCGTCTGGTGAAGGAGCAACTGGAAATATCCTATCAGGAACTTATCCAACAAGCATCCGTGCTGAGCCAGCAGCGGCAAATTGCCGCTAAAGCGATTGCAGAACAACTGGTAGAAAGGGTAATGCCATTGGGTATGCCGAATACACGTTTTACTGTAGATTTCGTATCACGTTCCGAACCTGAAAGTGACGGAATGGATGAAATACGTTTTATGTTCTCTGCCAACAAGAGCGGCGAATTACAACCGGTTGCACAAACTGCTTCAGGTGGAGAAATCTCCCGGCTTATGTTATGCATAAAGGCAATGATAGCCGGTTTTACCGCCCTGCCTGCTATTATCTTTGATGAAGTGGATACCGGAGTTTCCGGGGATATAGCCGATAAGATGGGAGATATTATGCAGGAGTTGGGAACGAAGATGCAGGTTATTACGATTACCCATCTACCCCAGATTGCTGCTAAGGGAAAAGAACACTTCTTTGTTTATAAGGAAGATACGACCGATCGTACCATTACCCGTATCAAGAAACTTGCCAAAGATGAACGGATAAATGAAGTGGCACGTATGTTGAGCGGCGCTTCACTAACCAATGCGTCTATAGCAAATGCCAAGGATTTGTTGCGTGCTAAAAATTAAACCTTCTGTTTATTCTCGGGTCATAATATCAACAACGTTTGATTACTCACTTAAAGTTGAAACGACATGAAGAAAGTAAGTTTTATATTTATATTGGTCCTGTTATTCAGTATACAGGGACATGCACAATTCTGGATTAGTTTTGGTTGGAATGAACCCCATTGCCAGAATTGTCTTTGGATGGAGCAGGCTATCCGGATGAATAACCGGCAAGCTGCCGATTATCACCGTATTATTCATAAATACGGACAGAAAATAGAAAAAGAAGCACGCAAGCATTACCGCTATTGGGACCAGAGTGCACGAGCTATCTTCAAATTGAGAATGGAGCGTGACCGCCGGTTGCAACGAATCCTTTCTCCTTCACAGTTCCGTTTATATGTACGCTTTGTCCGTGAAGTGCCTACCCGTATCCATGATTATCAGGGTTGGTTTAATAATCCTACCTATTCACATTATCGTCCAAGTGATATTTGTTTCCGTTATGAAGACCATTATTGGCATAGTGACTGGGAGTATGCAGGTAACCGTTGGTCCAATCGTTTTGATGAGAACCACTGGTACCGGGGGAAATATGATCGTCCGGGACATAATGACGGGCATTACCGCCCTCAGACACCTCCACGTCCCAATCATGATAATGAACATTTCAGACCTGACCGTCCTGCGCGTCCTTCACAACCTGCGCGTCCGAATCGTCCAGGTCGTCCCGAGCAGCCGGTTCGTCCAGAACGTCCAGGGCATTCAAATCGTCCGGAAAACAACCGTCCATCCCAAACTCGTCCGGATAGAAACCGGCAAAGGAATGAGGTGAAGAAAAATGACAAGGATAAAGAGAAACAAGCAGATAAAGAACGAGTACGGTCAAATAAAAACGACCGTGCCCGTAGTAAATCCCGGATATTAAAAGATTCTTGATAAAAGTCCGATACGTTTTTGTAATCAGTTATGATTTTCGTTTTTTTGTATTAGATTTGTAAATCAATTCGTATGAAAAAATGAGTTTCAGAGTAAGTAGACGTACATTATTGTTGATAGCCGGCTGTGTGTGGGTGATAGCCGGCGCAAATATTTTACGTATAGGCGTCCTTACCTGGATGACAGATGAAAACTATTGGCTTTTTAAGATAGGGGAAGCTATTATTATTTTTTTGCTGTTTTTCCATTTTGTATTTCGTCGGTTATTTCATAAACATCGGGAAAGGATTTCGCGAAAAGGGGAGAAAAATTGTCCCTTTTCTTTTTTTGATGTGAAAGGGTGGGTTATAATGGTATGTATGATAACATTCGGAATCGTGGTGCGTTATTTTCAATTATTGCCTAATTCTTTTATTTCCGTTTTTTATACAGGACTTTCTTCCGCACTGATTATTACAGGAATTATGTTTTTGCTTCATGGATTTAAAGAGGAAAGAAAATCATAAAAGAATTTTAAATATTCTGTGATTGTCGAGCCGATTTTGTAAATTTGAAAAATCACGAAATTTTTTTTAAAAGTTACCTTATGATCGACATTCAACACTTTACCCCTTGGACGCTTTTTACCGATATTGGTTTTATTTCTATTCTTTTGCTGATAGGCAAAGTCGTACGCGTATATGTGAAGCAGGTGCAGAAACTATTTATTCCGCCCAGCCTGATTGCAGGATTGCTTGGATTAACCTTCGGACCGAACGGATTGGGATGGATTCCTTTTTCTGATAACATAGGGACCTATGCCGCTGTATTGATAGCTCTTGTGTTTGGTGCTCTCCCTCTTTCTTCTCCTAAAATGTCAATGAAACTGATTTCTGGAAGAGTTGGTCCCATGTGGGCATATGCCCAGGTCGGGATGTTGATGCAATGGGGACTGGCTGGTCTGTTCGGACTTTTTGTCATTAAGCAAATATGGCCTGATTTAAATGATGCATTCGGAATAATGTTATCCACCGGATTTTATGGAGGACATGGAACTTCCGCTGCTATTGGGGCAGCGTTTGACAGCTTAGGCTGGGAGGATGCATTTAGTTTGGCAATGACAACAGCAACAATTGGAATCATATGTGCTATTATCGGTGGATTAATAATGATTAAGTGGGCGGCACGTCATAAACAAACTTCTTTTATATCCGATTTTGATGATTTGCCGGATGAGTTGAGAAGTGGTCTGTTGCCCGAAAGTAAGCGGGAATCTATCGGTACAGCAACAACCTCCTCTATTTCGATAGATAGTCTGACTTTCCACAGCGCATTAGTCTTTGTAATAGCCCTTTTGGGGTATGCAGCCAGCCAATGGGTGAAAATCCATTATCCGATGTTGGAATTGCCGGTGTTCAGTTGTGCATTTGTGATCGGGCTGCTTTTGAAACAGGTGTTTGACCTTACACGCGTCTCGACTTATATTTGCCCTGTTACCACCCAACGTTTGAGCAGTTCATTTACGGATTTGCTGGTGGCATTCGGTGTTGCTTCCATTAAATTAGGAATTGTTGTGAAATATGCAGTACCTCTTATTGTTCTCATTGTCGGTGGGATTATAATTGTTTGGTGCGTTACTTTTTATCTGGGTAGACGGCTTGCTAAAACCTATTGGTTCGAGCGGACTATTTTTGCCTGGGGATGGTGGACCGGAACAATGGCGATGGGTATAGCCCTTTTGCGTATTGTGGATCCTAAACTGGCAAGTAAAGCGATGGATGATTATGCGTTGGCTTATCTGCCTATTGCTCCTGTTGAAATACTTCTGATAACTTTTGTCCCTATTCTGTTTGTGAATGGTTTTGGTGTTTGGCTTTCACTTGGCTGTGTAGGTATCTCTCTGCTTATTTTGTTGTTTGCCCGTAAAATGGGTTGGTGGAATAAAAAGGCCGTTGCATCTAAATAATAAAAGGCTATGCCGCGATTCGAACCGGAACGATAATATTCGTATATTTGCACTTCAAATAAACGGAAGTAATTACATGAAGGAAAATGAAATGGTATTCGGCATACGTGCCGTGATAGAAGCTGTCCAGGCTGATAAGGAAATAGATAAAATATTGGTGAAGCGTGACTTGCAGGGTGAACTTTCCCGGGAACTTTTTGAAGTGCTGAGAGGAAAGGAAATACCAGTTCAACGTGTACCGTCCGAACGTCTGGATCGCCTGACGCGTAAGAATCACCAGGGTGTAATTGCTTTCATCCCGGCGGTTACCTATCAGAAGCTTGAAGATATTATCCCGTTTCTTTACGAACAGGGAAAGAACCCGTTTATTGTTTTGCTGGACGGTGTTACCGATGTTCGTAATTTTGGGGCAATAGCCCGTACTTGCGAATGTGCCGGAGTAGATGCTATCGTAATTCCTGTTAAAGGTAGTGTGACGGTGAATGCAGATGCGATTAAGACATCGGCAGGCGCTTTGCATGTATTGCCTGTTTGTAAAGAAAAAAGTATTACGCAAGCTATCCGTTTTTTGCAGGAGAGCGGTGTAAAGGTATATGCCGCGAGTGAAAAGGCCTATGAAAACTATACATCAATAAAATATGACGGTCCTGTTGCCATAGTTATGGGAGCGGAGGATACCGGGGTTTCAATGGATAATTTGCGTATTTGCGACAGTATGGTAAAAATACCTCAGTTCGGGACAATCGGCTCTTTGAATGTTTCGGTTGCATCTTCTATTTTGATTTATGAAGTGGTACGCCAACGAATGAATGAACAACAGTCATAACATTATATAAATAAAAGAGAGACAATGAAGAAAGTTATCGCAACAAAAAACGCACCTGCTGCCATTGGTCCTTATAGCCAGGCTATCCAGGCAGGTAATATGCTTTTTGCTTCCGGCCAGTTAGGTATTGACCCTGCTACGGGCAATTTTGTAGAAGGAGGAGTGAAAGAACAAACAGCACAAGCTTTTAAAAATGTTCATGCTATTCTGGCAGAAGCCGGATACAGTATCGATAATGTAGTAAAAACAACTGTATTCCTTGCTGATATGGGTGATTTTGCAGCTATGAACGAAGTATACGCTTCCCAGTTTGAAGGTACATTCCCGGCCCGCTCTGCCGTAGCTGTGAAGACATTACCGAAAAACGGTTTGGTAGAAGTAGAAGTAATTGCAGTGAAAGCATAATTTTTTAGCTATATGCCTTTTGATAATCCGGTCCGAATAGGGTTGATTCCCTATCTGGACCGGTTTTTTTTATTCTTTTGTCAGCGATATTTCCAGTATTTTAAAGCAGGATTCGCAGTCACTTTCAATGAAATCGACTTTTAAGGTTCCTTCCGGTAAAGGAGGAAAATGTAGTTTAAAAGGATATTCGCCGGATTCCGGCATAGTGAAACGTTCATCCGGTTGTATACCATCTGCTGATTTTAACAAGTAATGGGTTCCGTTTTCTGTTTTCAGATAGGTATCCTTACTGATACTAACCCAGTATCCGGGTGAATTAAAAGCCTTCATATGGAAGATCGTTTCAGTTCCGGTTACTTCTATGCGATTGATTTCTATGGTTTCTGTATTCGTTGATTTCGCGGTAGGAAAATCGATTATTGTTGTGTTACCTTCTTTTTTGACAGTCATGATGCGGTTTGTTTGGTTCATCCACTTGTTCAGTTTGCGTTTGAGTAATCCGGGACTGTATCCGCTCCAGCTATGCAGGATGATTCCTTTCGGTGAAATAATGACATAGTGAGGTATTCCCCTTACATTATATTTGGCTGCCAATCCGCTCATACCTCCAAAGTCATTCAGGTTTGTCCACGGCATATCTTTTGTTTTAGAGATTTCTTTCCATCCTTTTTCCGTATCAGTACTCAGGCTGACAAGGGTTACTTTATCTTTTTGGGTTTCGGAAATCTCTTTCATTTCCGGTAAAGCCATCATACAGGGACCACAACCACGACTCCAGAAATCGAGCAGGATATATTTACCCTTATAATCTGCCAAATGATGGATATTTCCTTCCAAATCATAAAGGTCGGCATCTGCTATTTCGTCGCCATCCTTTACGGCAAGGGGAGGATATAAATTGTTGGTAATTTCTTTTCCGATTGCAGATTGTTTTTCGCTATCGGGTAGCTTTTTATATAAAGCAAGAATATCCTCTTTATAAAGGAAATTTTCCACATACTTCGTAATCATGCTTAAGCCCCGTAGTTTGTTTATCCAGATAGTTTCGACAGGAGCCTGCTGCATAATTTCAATTTCTTTTTTTGCAATGGCAAATCGTATTGAATCACCTTTCTGTCTAAGTGCATCTATTTCTTTTTTTAATTTGTCATTCTTTTCTGTAGGAAGATTCCCGGAACGCAAAAGAAGAATCTTTTCCATCATTTTTATAGATAGTTCTTGTTCCATATTGGTTTCTGCCAGCGTCGCTTTTTTGTATTGATTTAAGGTCTGTTGTTCTTTGATGTTACTGGATACATCCCAAGTCCGTAGCAGTTTGTTATTGCCGCTTATTGTGCTAACGGTATTTGGTGCAACCCATACTTCCAGCCAGGTGTTGGGAAAACCTTCTCCCTGAACTATAATTGATAATGCTTCCGGTTCGTTGTCGGCTGTTTGTCCTTTAAAACTAAAGGATTCTTGAATCACCGTAGCTTGGTCAATGGCGCTCATTACTTGTCCGTCACTTCGGAATAGTGAGATTAAAGTGCTATCTTTCAGACCGGCAACTTTACCCTTGATTGTGAACTCATTTTGGGAATATGCAGTCGTGGCTGCCAGAAATAATATTCCTGTAAGTAGTGTTTTTATCATGATAAGTACTATTTAGTATATGCTTACTATTGCAATAGTACGGTTTTATACTCAAACAAATGCATATTTGGATAAAAAAGATAGATTATCGTCCGAATAACTTACTAATCAAATCTTTCCTTCCGAGTTTTTGTAATGCCAAAGTGATTTGTTTGCGGAATTCCGGCTTATACCAGAAGAAAAACAAGCGCTGTGCTAACTTCTGTTCTTTACTTCGTGCCGTATATACTTTTTCCAGTGTATACGGATGAAATCCGGTATAATACATTTCAGTGGCGAGCGTCATCGGAGTGGGGGTGAAATCCTGTATCTGTTCCAATTGGAAATGGAGTTGCTTGGTTTGGACAGCAAGACTTGCCATGTCTACTTCCGTACAGCCGGGATGACTGGAAATAAAGTAGGGGATGAGTTGCTGGTTCAATCCTTGTTTCTGGTTGATACGGTCGAATATCTTTTTGAACTGTCCGAATAATTCGAAGGAGGGTTTACGCATCATCTTTAATACCCTATCTTCCGTATGCTCCGGGGCTACTTTCAAACGGCCGGATACATGGCGGGCTATTAGTTCTTCTGTATAAGTTTGTGCAGACTGGTTCAGTTGTTCGTCGTCGTATCTGTGTAATAATAAGTCGTAACGGACACCGCTGCCAATAAAAGAACGTTTAATTTCCGGCAGGCTATCCACTTCTTTATATATTTCAAGCAATGGAGTATGGTCTGCATTCAAGTTCTTGCAGACAACAGGTGAAATACATGACGGCTTCTTGCATTTGGCACAAATCCGCTGGTCTTTACCCCTCATCCGGTACATGTTTGCCGAGGGACCTCCCAAATCACTCAGATATCCTTTGAAATCAGGCATCTGAATAATATCTTTTACTTCTTTCAATATCGACTCTTTGCTGCGGGAAGCTATAAATTTGCCTTGATGTGCAGAGATGGTACAGAAAGCACATCCTCCGAAACACCCACGGTGTATATTGACTGAAAACTTAATCATTTCGAAGGCCGGAATAGTCTTCCCTTTATATTTGGGATGGGGCAACCGGGTATAAGGCAAGTCGAAAGAAGCATCAATCTGTTCTTCCGTCATAGGAGGGAAGGGGGGATTAACAACAATCGTCCGGTTGCCGGTTGTCTGTTGCAGAATGCGGCTGGCATTATATTTATTTGATTCTTCTTCAATATGGCGGAAATTCTTCGCCTGTTTCAGTTTATCTTTCAGGCATTCGTTATGCGAAAATAGTTCGATGTCATCCGTACCAGCCTGGATTTCTTCTTTTTTTGCCAGATAAACTGTTTGGCGTATATCCTTTAGTTCATGGAATGGAGTACCCGCTTGCAGGCGTGTAACCAGTTCCATTAAAGGCAGTTCTCCCATGCCATAGATAAGCAGGTCGGCTGGACTGTCTGCCAGTATACCGGGCAATAGTTTGTCTTGCCAGTAGTCGTAATGAGTCAGGCGGCGCAGGGACGCTTCGATACCTCCTAAAACAACAGGGATATCGGGATATAGTTCTTTTAATATACGGGTGTACACAATGCTCGGATAGTCAGGACGCATGCCTGGACGGCGGTCCGGAGTATAGGCATCGTCACTACGTAGCCGTTTATTGGCCGTATAATGATTAATCATGGAATCCATAGCACCGGCAGAGACACCGAAAAAGAGACGGGGCGCCCCTAATTTTTTGAAGTCGCGGAAGTCTCCCCGCCAGTCGGGTTGAGGCACGATAGCAACGCGCAGCCCCATGGCTTCAAGAGTACGTCCGATAACAGCAGCTCCGAATGAAGGATGATCAATATAAGCATCTCCACTGAAAAATATAACATCTATATAATCCCATCCACGGGCTTCGACTTCTTTTTTGGTGGTAGGCAACCAGGCCTCCGGTTTATATGTTTTCATGTTGCAAAGGTACGAATTTTCTTATCGATATAAGGAAAAGCTGATACATAGCATAAATAAAGGAAGAATTGATAAAAAGTAAAGATAACTTTACTTTTTATCGGATATACTTGTTGTTATGTAAAATATACTTTACATTTGAGGCCTCACAAATACTTAAATATTATGAGAGCAAATTATCTTTTTCCGGAAATCTTCAGAAAGATTGGCTGGTGTTTGTTAGTCCCTTTTTTAGCGTTAGGACTCTTTTGTTTGTTTTGGGATGGGGGAGATGTCTGTCAAATCAAAGTTTTGGCATTGTATACTTCGGAACCTTTCAGTTCCGGTTTCTTCAGGTGGGTGAAGACCGGTATTTTAGATGAGTTGAGTGTTATCGGTCTCACCTTTTCTCTGCTCTTTATTTCTTTTTCAAGGGAAAAAGATGAAGATGAATGCATCGAAAGAATCCGGATGCAATCGTTGGTGTGGTCAATTTTAGGCAGTAGTCTGTTATTGATTCTGGCTACATTGTTTATTTATGGATTTGCTTTTATGACATTCGCTTTTATTAATATGTTTACTGTACTTGTCTTATTTATCGGTAAATATAACTGGGAACTGTATAAATTCAGGAGGGTGAATAATGAATAATACGATACGGGTGGAAAGAGCTATCAGGCGGCTGACACAACAACAGTTAGCTGAAGCGGTAAAGGTGAGCCGGCAAACGATCAATGCAATTGAATTGGGAAAGTATATTCCTTCAACTGTTTTGTCCTTGAAGATTGCAGCCGTATTTGAAAAGAGTGTAAATGATATATTTGCGTTGGAAGACACCGATTGGTAATAAATGGACACGGATTGGCGTTTTGGCCCTATCAGCCTGTTTCTTATCCTTATAACTTATATTTATGGAAGATTCAAATTAGTGATTAGCAGGTAATTTTTACTTCATTTATCTTTGTTTCCGAAAAGAAACGTAATCAACCAAACATTATTGGGGCGAACATGTTACTTATAAAAGCTAAATCATTTAAATAATATAGATATGAAAACATTAACAGACGAAAAGCTGACGATAGTAGGTGCAGCAGGTATGATTGGTTCCAATATGGCTCAAACAGCTTTAATGATGGGGCTTAGTTCTGAAGTTTGTCTTTACGACCCGTACGCTCCCGGTTTGAAAGGGGTAGCAGAGGAAATGTTCCAGTCCGGTTTTGATTACGCTCATATAACTTATACTTCTGACATCAGCGAAGCATTGCATGGTGCCAAATATGTTGTTTCTTCCGGTGGCGCTGCCCGTAAAGCAGGTATGACCCGCGAAGATTTACTGAAAGGTAATGCTGAAATTGCTGCGCAGTTCGGTAAAGACGTGCGTGCCTATTGTCCTGATGTAAAACATGTGGTAGTTATTTTTAACCCGGCTGACATTACAGGTTTGATTACTTTGCTGTATTCCGGTTTGAAGCCTTCACAGGTAAGTACCTTGGCTGCATTAGACAGCACTCGTTTGCAAAGTGCATTGGCAAAACATTTCGGCGTTCGTCAGAATCTGGTTCGCAACTGTCGTACTTATGGCGGACATGGCGAACAGATGGCTGTGTTTACTTCTACGGCAACAGTTGATGGCCGTCCGTTGCAGAAATTAATCGGTTCTTCTGAGTTGACAGACGAACAGTGGGCGGATATAAAACAGCATGTTATCCAGGGGGGAAAAGAAATTATCGATTTACGTGGACGTTCTTCTTTCCAAAGCCCGTCATATCTTTCTATTGAAATGATACGTGCTGCTATGGGAGGCGAAACATTCCGTTGGCCTGCCGGTACTTATGTACATTCCGGTAAATTCGACCATATCATGATGGCAATGGAGACAGAAATAAGTAAAGAAGGTATTTTCTATAAAGAAGTGGAAGGCACTCCGATGGAAAATGCAGAACTGGCCCGTAGTTATGAACACTTATGCAAGCTTCGCGATGAAGTGATCGGTATGGGTATTATACCGGAAATCCATTTATGGCATACTTTAAATGAACATATGAAATAATATTTGTGTATTAGTCGCAAATAGATTGTTAGGTTAGGCAAAAGAGAAAAAGGCAGTTCCGTTAATAGATTGGAACTGCCTTTTTTGTTATGGAATATTTTATCTTACAAATTCCTTTCCGGGTAGAGGGCATCCCACCATTCCGGTTCGTCTTTCAGCCATTTGGCAAACCATGCGTAGATACTGTTCTGCCATTCCGTACGTTTTTTGTAGTCTACTATACCATGGTTTTCACCGTCCACTTGTACGAACTCAACCGTTTTGCCAAGTAACTTAAGAGCAAGGAACATCTGGATACTTTCTCCCAAAGGCACATTGGTGTCGGCATTGCCGTGAAGCAATAGCAACGGCGTTTTGATTTTATCCGCATTAAACAACGGGCTGTGCTTTGTATAAAATTCAGGATTGTTCCATGGGTAGGTTCCTGTATTGGCAACCGAACAGTAGCCGTATCCCCAATATCCTTCTCCCCAATAGCTGCTTAATGCGCTGATACCCGCATGGCTTACTGCTGCTGCGAATAAATCGGTACGGGTTTGCAGGTATTGTGTCATAAAACCGCCATAACTGGCTCCGATACAACCGATTTTCTTGGAGTTTACAAAATCGTGTTCTTTACAGAACTTTTCCGTACCCAAAATGATTTCATCAGCCGTATAATCGCCCCAGGCATTTACGTGACGTGCTGCAAATTCTTGTCCGAAACCGGTAGTTCCGCTTGGATTAAGCGTATAGACCACATAACCCAGAGCAGCATACATGTGCATGGAATAGCGCATTTCCAACGCACGGTTCGTCGGGGATGTTCCGCCATAGTAATAGACAATCATCGGATATTTTTTAGAAGCGTCGAAATTAGGCGGCAGATAGTAACGTCCCTGGATAACCGTACCGTCTGAAGAGGTGAAATTCCAGTCGTGTGCTTCTCCCAGTTGGATATTTTCCAATCTTTTTGCAGAGAGGTCTTCAATCAGGCGGTTCTTTCCGTTTTTAAGGTTATAGGCATATAAACGGTTTGCATTTGAAATGCTTTGTCCGTAATAGTACAGAACAGGCGCATTGTCTGCCAGCGTATAATTGGATATAATATCTTCCGGTAAATCCAGGCGTTTGATTTTCCCGTTTGCCGGATTGCAGGTGTAAAGGCGTTGGTAATCCTGGTCTTCTGTCAGCATGTAGATTAGTCCGTCAGTATGGTTCCATGAGGCTCCGGTTACATTAGGATTGAAGTCTTTAGTAAGAGCTGTTGCTTTGCGGCTTGCCAGATCATACAGGAAAAGCTGCCCGTCATATGTGTTTGATATTTGTCCCTGTTTGATATTTAACCCGATATTGTCGAATGCTTCTCCGGAACCGCTAACCAACAATTGCTTTCCGTCCGGAGAGAATGAACCTCCGTTTACAAATTTCTTGCCTTCCCAAATCGTATCGACAGCCATGGTTTGGAGATCCAACTTGTATAAAGAGTTGCTGGAATGGGGCAGCGAAGTGTAGTCCTGTTCGCTGGTACTGAACAGAAGATAACGGCTGTCTGCACTTACATCATTGATGAATGTATTGGTATGGCCATAAGTCAACTGTTCGTAAAGACCGTTTTTCAGGTTATACCGCCAGATAAAATAGCGGTTGCGGAAACCAGGAAGGCGGTCGTTCGGTTCGAGGATACGAAGCATGTCAGGACCATCTTTCGGGCCTTCTTCACGGATGGTGTAGAGTAAAGTTTCTTCATCTGGAGTGAAAGAGAAGTTACCCTCCGGCAGATTGTTGGCAAGAACCTCTTCCTGCATAGTGGCAGGGTCTATGGTGACCAGTTCCAGGCCGTTCATTCCGGTACGGGTAAAATACATCTTATTGCTTTTAGGCATCCAGAAGGCATTCAGGACAAATCCTTTGTCCTGTAATAAAATACGTCCGGTAGTAGCATCACGCAATTGGGCGAATTGTTCGCTTTTGCCGTTATCCAAGTGAGTGTAATATTTGATAAGTACAAATTTGCCGTCAGGAGAAAGGCTTACTCCACTGTAATTGGTTCCTGTCAGCATATCTTGTAATGTATAGCGCTTTTCCGGGTTTAAGGAAGCTGTGACCTCTGCTTTTCCCGGATTTTTAAAGATTGCTTTCAGTGTTGGCGGGCAAGTATCTGTGTCCATAGTGAGGTATTTCACTACGACTTCATATCGGTGAGGTTCCATTGCCAATTCGGAAGTTGCACCTACAGGTTTATTATTTACAAATACTTCGAAATTACCGGAACCGGATACTTCCAGCGAACCTTTTACATAGCGGTCGCTATTCAGATAGAAAGAGAAAAGATGAAGGGCATACCCTTTTTCCGGTGAAGCAAAAGTTATTTTCCCGGCTGTATCGGCATCGAGTACAGTTGCATTTTCCAACACCCGGTCAGCTGGGAGTGTGGATTTCAGGAGGTCTTTGACTTCAAATTTTTTACCGTTTACATTCAGGCTGTCTGCCATGATGGGCTTATTTACGGGAATAGGCCCGGCATGCTTGTATTGCATGACTTTAATATCATCCGCTGCATACAGTGCAAAAGTGGATAATAATAGCGTAGAAATTAATGCTATTTTTTTGTTCATATATCAGGTGTTTAAGAATTTCGTATGCCGGATACCATGTATAACCGGTTGGTATCCTGAATCGTTTGTATCCGGAAATAAGGTTCCATCATCTGTGCGACTTCTTCCGCAGGAGGTAGGCCGAATGAAATCCTGACAGCTTGTTTGCCATGGTGCATGTTTATTTTGTCCCTGCTTTCGCTGTGGCAAATCACCAGTTCCCCTCCCGGATGCAAAAGTCCGGCAAGATGAGAAATAAGTTCTTTTTGATTGGAGAAATGGGGGAAAACACTATACGCTATGATATAATCGAAACGTTCGTTTTTCAGGTCCATTATATCCATACAATGAAAATCGACTGTTTTTACCGCATATTTGCAGCGGGCTTTTTCAATCATAAATGAAGAAAGATCCACTCCTACAATTTCTACAGGCGAATAGGGCAGAAGAAAACTTTCCAGTATGCCGGTTCCACATCCTACATCGAGTATACGCATGCCTTTCCGGAGAGTCGTTTGTTCCAGAATCTCATTGATCTTATCAGGCTCATGCTGGCATAATTCATCCCAGCGGTCGGCAAGGCTGTCGAAGAAGTCTGCTATGGCATTCATTCGAGCGCTCCTTCCCATACAAAACAATCCGGAAATTGTTGTTTCAGTGAAGTCGTTTCTTTAAACAGTCCGAATACGGATGAACCGGAGCCGGACATGGAAGCATATACTGCTCCAGCTTCATAAAGAGCTTCTTTTATCGTTGCAATAACCGGAAACTTAGGGAATACACTTGGCTCAAAATCGTTAGCCATCAGCTTTTTCCATTCATAAACCGGCAGTTTTGCAATTTCTTTCAGTGAAACAGACGGTGTTGCAGGTTTAACCATCGAATAGGCTTCAGGAGTGGATACGGCTACATCCGGCTTAACCAAGCAAAGATGGTAGCCTTTTAGCGACAGTTCCACCGGTTCGAATATATTTCCCGTGCCTGTAGCAAAAACAGGTGTGTTCCGTATAAAGAACGGGCAGTCCGCCCCGATGGAAGAGGCAAGCTCTTCCAGTTCGTTTTCGGGAATAGACAATCTGCAAAAGTCATTGAGAAGTTTCAGCATAAAGGCCGCATCAGCAGAGCCTCCGCCTAATCCCGCTCCAAAAGGGATGGCTTTCAGCAGATGGACTTCCAATTCGGGAATGTCATATTGTTTTTTTAATAAATTCAGGGCTTTTACCACAAGGTTTTTTTCTACCGGAGCATCTACTTGTATGCCTGTTTGCGTGAATGAGAAGGTTTTCGCTTCAACAATTTCAAGCGCGTCTTTTACAGGAACAGGGTAGAAGATGGTTTCGATATTATGATAACCGTCCGGTCGTTTACTAACGATATTCAGCCCTAAATTTATTTTGGCATTCGGGAAACAAATCATAGTGAAATAGTTTATTTAACGCTGTCCTTCGCCAATCATTTCTTCGGCAAGAACAATATCTTCGTCTTTTTTGATATTCGGTAATTCCAATCCGTAACCTTTAATCCGGTCTTCACGTTTCAGCAGTAAGGATATAAAGAGAGCCATTATGCCGAAACATGTGAAAATCATCATTGGAATTGTATAGTCATAAGTCGGTTTACCGTCGATATTACCGGTGACGCAGTAGCTGTCCAGTACTTTTCCAATCAGGTAAGGAACCCCCATCAATCCCCAGTTCTGTACCCAGAAAATCAAGGCATAGGCTGTTCCCAGTTTGTTTTCCGGTATGATTTTCGGAACGGAAGGCCACATAGCCGAAGGTACCAATGAAAATGCAATACCTAACAAGATAATCAGTATAAGGGCAATAATCCAGTTGTTCAGTACCGGGATAGAGAACATCAGATGGATAAATACCAGCATGACAGCCCCGACAATCATTATGGTTGCTCCTTTTCCTTTGCGGTCGTATAGGTTCCCGAAGAAGGGAGTCAGCAGGATATTGCCGAATGGGAGAAGGGCAGGAATCGTACCCGACCATTCCGGGGCAATGCCGAATTTATTAATCATCAGGCTGGGCGCGTATTTGAGGAAAGGGAATACGGCGGAATAGAACAGTACACAAAGTAAAGCTACATACCAGAATCCTTTTAAGGTAACGATGCTCCAGATATCGCTGAAACGGAACGGTTCTTCCGGTTCTTCATCATTCACTGTCTCTGCATCTTCCGCATCCCGTTTCTTATCCATGATGACAAATACGATAAAGGAAAGCAAACCGATGCACAAAAGGATTAATCCGATAAGAATAGGCATGCTGATTGAATTATTGAAAGCACGGCTCAACAATGGAGTAATACCGATTGCCAATCCCGTACCGATACGTGCACAAGCCATTTCCAAACCCATGGCAAGCGCCATCTCTTTGCCTTTAAACCATTTCACAATGATTTTGGAAACAGTAATACCGGCTATTTCCACGCCTACGCCGAATAAGGCATATCCTAACGAAGCCACCAGCAGGGTGTACGTCCATTCTGTTCCGAAAACAGAGATTGTGGCTCCACCGAAATCGTGCGATATGCCGAACCATTTGGCAAACACACCTATAATCATGATACATGTAGCCATAAGACCGGTGAAACGTACTCCCATTTTATCGAGTATCATACCACCGAAAATCAGCATCAGGAAGAATACGTTAAACCATCCGTAAGCGCTGGTAAACTTTCCATACTCGTCTCCGCTCCAACCTAAGCCTCCGCTACCGACGGGTGATTGCAGTAAATCCTGAAGCGGCGCCATCATATCTGTGATGAAGTATCCGCAGAGCATAGTAAATGCGACGAGTGCCAGAACGGTCCACCGTGCTGTTTTCGACTCGCTTAATTTTTTTTGAATTAGTTCAGTCATGATATTTATTTTAGATAGAATTAAGTTGCATAGTTTCTTTGTTGAATAAAGGAATGGCGTCTGCCACAATAAAAGTACTGCCTCCGATAAAAATGACATCATCTTCCCCGGCGCGTGCCAGGGCTTTGCCGACGGCTTCTGGAACCGTGTCGCAAATAGTACCGCTCAGCCCGTGTATTATACCTTTTGCTGCAAATTCTTCGGCTGGCATAGCCCGTGGAATAGAGGCCTGTGTGAAGAAATAGAAAGCATCCTGAGGCATAAGTTCCATCACGCCGTTGATATCTTTATCATTTACCATGCCTACTATCATAAACAGATGTTTATGGCGTTTTTTCTCTTCTGCCAGCTGCATTTGGATGTATTGCCAGCCTCCTATATTATGACCGGTATCACAGATTACTTTGGGCTTTTGTTGCATGATTTGCCAACGTCCCATTAAACCTGTCAGTTCCACAACATGCTCGAATCCTTCCCTTACGGCTTGTTGGGTAATTTGTATACCCTGCCTATTCAATAAGTTTAAAGCTCCCAATACGGTATTTGCATTGCGTACTTGTACCGCTCCACCCAACTCGCCGGACAATTGTCCATATTCGGTTGAATCGAAAGACCATTTTCCGGTATCCATCAAATAGGATTCTCCTAACAAGCCGGCATCCTGTGCAAAATAAACCGAAGTATTGTTTTTTACTGCAGTATCTGCAAAGACTTTAGCAACACTTTCCCTGTCTACTTCACCGACTAATGCCGGTACGCCGTTCTTGATGATACCGGCTTTCTCAAAGGCTATTTTTTCGACTGTATCCCCCAGGAATTGAGTATGGTCGAGACTTATATTGGTGATAATACTTAAAACTGGTGTGATGATATTGGTGCTGTCCAGACGTCCGCCCATGCCTGTTTCGATTATGGCAATATCGACTTTTTCGGAGCGGAAATAATCAAAAGCTAATGTAGAGGTCAGTTCAAAAAAGGAGGGTTGGAGCGGTTCGAAAAAGGATTGATGGTGTGTTACAAAATCTGTAACGTATTCTTTAGGTATCATTTTACCGTTTACGCGGATTCGTTCTCTAAAGTCGACCAGATGGGGAGAAGTGAAAAGTCCCACTTTATATCCGGACTGTTGTAAAATAGCTGCCAGCAGATGGCTGACGGAACCTTTGCCGTTTGTACCGGCTATATGGATTGTTTTGTATGCTTTGTGGGGATTTCCCAGATAGTTGTCCAATGCTATACTTGTTCCAAGTCCCGGTTTATAAGCAGAAGCCCCGCTGTGTTGAAATACCGGTATACTGGTGTATAGATAGTGCAACGTTTCTTCGTAAGTCATGTTTTTGTTTTTAGAGTTTCGCAAATTTAGATACAAATACTGTAGGAAAAAAGCATTTGTCTAAAATAGTACGGACGGAAAGACGAATATTATTAGGCTCTTTTACCAATTTTCCTCTCCTTAGAAATATGCTTTTATATGTATAATATAAATATGGTTGGAAGTTATGGCTAAATTTTGTTTATGGATGGTACTGATTTAGAAGAATTTCTTTATATGGTAAATTAAAAAATATTATGATAAGATAATTTAAATAATGTCTTGTTGAAAATAAATAATTTTGCCTTGTGACGGTGTAAAATTCGCATTTTAAAGGTTTTAGTTTGATTGTTTATGTTTTATGAATATTAATATACAAGACTTATAATCTTATTTCAAAATGACTAAAAAAACGTTCGTTTATTTTAGTCATCGCAAAGGTATATATTAAAAACGGTAAAACCAAAAGAAAAAATTATACAAATCTGTGGCTCTTCAACTTATCCTCTCTCTAATATTCCCATAATTAATCACTTACATCAGATCTGATAGACTAAAATAAACGAACATTTTTTTAGTCATCTGTTCTGCATTTCACTTTTTGAAACCGCTAAAATAAACGAACGTTTTTTTAGTCCTCTTTCAATCGAAAGAAAGTGATAAATCAGTAAGCGATTCGTTAGTCTCATTTGGGAGTGACGAACCTTTTCGTGAACAAATAATACACTCTTATCTTATGAAAATCAGTGCTTTAATTACATTGGCATTGGGTACGAAATATTTTAACCGCTGGATAATATTTCTTGCCGACTTATTTTTTTCAACCGGTTCCACCCTTACCGCTTTGGCTTTTGTTTCTTATTTATGGATGGGGGGAATTACAGATGCCACACTTTGGACGATATTTCTATTATCCATCCTTTGCAGTGCGTTAAGTTTCTTTTTATGCCAGACCTATAAAGGAGTTATCCGTCACTCTTCTTTTACGGAAACAGGACGTATCGCCATGGCTTCTTCCTTGAAGGTTGGCCTGATCGTACTTCTGTTAGTCGTTATTCCTGTCAATCTTCCTTTCCGTATACTCCTCTTAGGCGGATTAATCGATCTATTTTTTACATTCTTCCTGTTAACGATTATCCGTGCCATCCTTATTATTACCTATTCAATCATAACCGATAGCGTAGCCACCTCTTGTGGCAGGTTCTTAATTTACGGGAAAAATATTCCGGCTACCTTATTGAGTGAAATATCCATTGCAGACCAACAAACATTCCGTATAGGGGGGTATCTCCTAATCGGTTCGCATACTTCCATGCGTATCGGCAAATATAAAGTCTATTCTATTGTTACTCAGTCTGAATTTAACCGGTTGGTAAACCGTAAAAATATAAAAGCGATACTGTTCGTAGACTATCAAACCGTAAAAGACGAAAGTGAGCGTTTGGTCCGCTATTGCGAGAAGAAGAAGGTCCATATGCTGATTTTGCCCTCCGTAGATGAACTCATAGAAGGTAAAAGGACCTTGCGTAATCTTCCGGAAGTCCGTATTGAAGACTTGTTGGGGCGTGATGAGATATGCATCAATATGAGTGAGATAAGTGCATCGCTTAAAGATAAAGTGGTAATGGTAACAGGTGCAGCCGGTTCTATCGGTAGCGAACTTTGCCGCCAGCTCTGTTCTTTCGGTTTAAAACAGCTTATCCTGTTCGACAGTGCGGAAACGCCCATGCATAATATCCGTCTCGAGTTGGAGGACAAATATCCGGAAGTGGAGTTTTTTCCAATCATGGGCGATATCCGTATGATAGCACGTGTCGAAAGTGTATTTCGCCGTTATCATCCTCAGGTTGTTTTTCATGCTGCCGCTTACAAACATGTTCCTTTGATGGAAGAGAATCCTTGTGAAGCCGTCCATTCCAATGTCTATGGAACCCGTAACGTAGCAGATACGGCCGTCCGGTACAATGTGGAGAAATTCATAATGATTTCCACGGACAAGGCGGTAAACCCGACGAATGTCATGGGAGCCTCCAAACGCCTTGCCGAGATATATGTCCAAAGTCTTAGCATCGCAATCAGTAAAGGCCTGTATCCCGGTAAGACCCGCTTTATCACGACCCGTTTCGGAAATGTCTTGGGAAGCAACGGTTCCGTTATCCCTCGCTTTCGTGAACAGTTAATGAAAGGAGGTCCCCTAACCGTAACCCATCCCGATATCGTCCGTTTCTTTATGACCATCCCCGAGGCCTGCCGTCTGGTTCTGGAAGCTGCCTTTATGGGTAAAGGAAACGAGATCTTTGTCTTTGATATGGGAACCCCTGTAAAGATAGCCGATTTGGCACGCCGCATGATTGAACTTGCCGGCCTTGTCCCTGATAAAGATATAGAGATAAAATATACCGGTCTCCGTCCCGGCGAGAAGCTTTACGAAGAATTGCTGGCAACCAAAGAGAATACAATCCCAACAGAAAATACAAAAATATTCCTCGCTAAAGTACGGGAATATGATTTTAACGACATTTCTACAGAGGTAACTCATTTGATAGATTTGGCTATTAAAGTAGATAAGATGGAGACTGTAAGGGTAATGAAGCGGATCGTGCCGGAGTTCAAGAGTAAGAATTCGGAATATGAGGTGCTGGATTAAAGAATGTTGATAATGAGTATTTAGGGTATTACTATCTAATACCTAAAAAGAAGTGGCTTAGTGATACTTTTTGCTATTACTGATTGTAAAGTGATGCAGTCTAATACATATAAAATATTATAAATATGAGTGCTAAATTCAAAATTTTAGATTGTACGTTGAGGGATGGAGGTTATTACACCGATTGGGATTTTTCGCGTCAAGTGATAGATGCCTATATCGATGCGATGAATAAGCTCCCGATAGATTATTTGGAGGTTGGGTATCGTAATAACCCTTCAAAAAAGTATCTTGGTAAATTGGGATATACTCCTATATACGTATTGCAGCATTTACGTAATACTTGTACAAAAAAGTTAGTGGTGATGCTCAATGAGAAGAATACATTGCCTTCTGATTTGGATAACTTGCTTAAGCCTATTCAAGGTTTAGTCGACATGGTACGTATAGCTATTGATCCTCAGAATTTTAATCGGGCTGTAATATTGGCAAAAGCAGTTAAAAATTATGGCTTTGAAGTAGGCTTTAATACGATGTACATGTCTAAATGGCATGATTATGATGGATTCCTTTCAAATCTTAATAAGATAGATGGTATTGCTGATCTTTTCTGTATGGTTGATTCTTTTGGAGGTGTGTTTCCTGAAGATGTGAGGGAAATATTCAAAAATGTAAAGAATAATACCTCTTGTCCTATAGGCTTTCATGGCCATAACAATTTGCAAATGGGATTAATTAATACTATTACGGCTATAGATTGTGGAGTTGATTATGTAGATGCTACTATATTAGGTATGGGAAGAGGAGCTGGTAACCTAAATATGGAATTACTCCTTACTTATTTAAATAAGAGAGGCGTTAAAGTAGATTTCAATGTTCTGGGGGATGTAATTACTGCTTTTACGCCACTTTACGAAAAATGTAAATGGGGACCAACTCTACCTTACATGCTTTCTGGAGCTAATTCTATTCCCCAAAAAGAAGTAATGGAATGGGTGAATAATCGTGCTTATAGCTTCAATAGTATTGTTCGTGCATTGGATAATAAAAAGAATAATTTGAAAGATAATGCGCGTTATCCTTTATTACAACAAAAGAATTATTTGAAGGTTCTTGTTGTTGGAGGAGGCAACACCAGTAAAGAACATTTTGAAGCTATCAAAGAGTTCATATTTGCCAATCCTCATATGCCTGTAATTTTTGTAACAGCACGCCATGCTGCTTACTATAATGATATTCCGAATGAAAAGTATTATTGTTTGGTTGGAAACGAAGCTAAGCGTCTTAAGAATAATATTAAAAAATATGAATTTAATGGGTTTTGTGTACTTTCTCCTTATCCCCGCCTGATGGGGACGGAAGTTCCAGAATATGCAGAACAACAGACCTTTGAGCTACCAAAGATTACTTTTACATCCTCATATTTAGATTCATGTACAACAGTTGCCTTACAGACAGCTTTAGTATTAGGGGCCAAAGAAATAAATATTGTCGGGTATGATGGATATAAAGGTAAAGTATTGTCAGATAAAGAAATGTCTCTTTCTAATGAAAATAGAATTCTTTTTGAGGATTTTCAGAAAAATGCAGGAGCCGTTATAGTTTCACTTACCCCGTCTCTTTACAAGTCTCTTTATGTTAAGTCAATTTATCAATTTGTGTAATTATGTCAGATAAAATTGCTTTTTTCTTGCCTACTCGTAAAGGAAGTGAGCGAGTGAAGAATAAGAATACCCGTCCTTTTGCAGGAGTAGAAGGAGGTATTCTCCAAATTAAGATAGAACAACTTTTATCTATAGAGAGAGTAGAGAAAATTTATATATCAACTAATGATGAAGATTCGATACGGATAGCTCATTCTTTCAATAATCTTCGTATTGTTGTGATTGAACGTCCTAAACATTTATGTCTTTCCTCAACTGTTATAGAAGATTTTATAAATTATATTCCAACTATAGTGGATGCAGAGCATATTTTTTGGGTACATGCAACTGCTCCGTTTGCTAATCGAGTTATTTTGGAAAGAGCTTTGGATTGCTATGAAAAAAATGTATTAAGAAATAAAAATTATGATAGTCTTTTAAGTGTAACCAAGATACAACAATTTTTATGGTCAGCAAGAGAAAGAAAATGTATAAATCATGACCGTAGTGTTGTTAAATGGCCTCGTACGCAGGATCTTGAACCAATATATGAGATTAATCATGCATTCTATATTAATAGCAAAGAAAACTATCTGAAATTTCATGATCGTATAGGAGAAAGTCCATATCTTTTTGAATTAGATAAGTTTCATTCTTTTGATATAGATTGGGAAGATGATTTCCGTTTGGCAGAGCTTATTTATAAAGATATGCATTAGGTAGAAATCTACAAGGAAGTAACCTTGTGTGAAGATTATTCATGTAGTAAACGAATTTTAATTATGCGGAAATTTTTATCACGTATCAAATATTTAGTAGTAAAACAGTTTAATATATTAGCTCTGCTTCTAAGTGGAAAATATTTCTCAAACAAAAAGAAAATACTTGGGCTGAAAGATCTGCATAAAGGTAAGAGATGTTTTATTATCTGCAATGGACCGAGTTTAAGACCTGAGGATCTGACAAAAATACACGAAGCTGGTGATGTGTCTATTGGCATGAATATGATTGCTCGTATTTATGATAAGACTCCATGGCGTGCGGACTATTTGTTAGCGACTGATGGTATATGTTTTAAAGAACGCAATCGGGATTTGGTTTTTAACAATAAGGCTAAGATTACATTCTGTAATATGAGTATGTTTCTGAAAATGCCATCGCTTCCAGGTAAAAAGATTTTTCTTAATTTGAAAAATAGTAGAACATTATTGGATAAACCAAAATTTTCAGAGAAGGCAGAGGATTATCTATATTCTATAGGTACTACAACTTTTGAAGCAATAGAATTGGCTAAATATATCGGTTGTTCTGAAGTTTATATTTTAGGTTGTGATATGTCTTATGCTGTGAATATAGATAAGCAAGGTCGAATTTATTATAGTGAATCGGGTAAGAATCATTTTTATAAAAAGGAAAACGATATTGTAAGTCATGTGACTCCTTATCCGACATGGGAAATGGAGGCTGCATACGACTTTGCCGAAAAATATTCTCGTTCTAATAATTTTAGAATATTTAATGCGACTCGTGGAGGAATGCTGGATTGTTTTGAAAGAGTAGATTTTGATTCTCTTTTTATAGATTAACATTTCACATAGTAAAATATTTCGATTTATAATTTATAAAATATTACTATGTAAAAATATTTGAATAATTAATATGGTAATAATTTGGGGATATAATGGCTACAATACACTTGGATTGATACACTGTATGGCAGAAAATAAATGTGAATTCCTTTTGTTATTGGTATCACGGTCAAAAAGAAATTTTGTGTTACTTAGTAAATATTCAAAGAATCATCATGTAGTTACTACTGATGATGAAGCGATAAACTATCTCATAAGTAATAAAGAAGCACTTAATGGAAGTACGATTATTCCTACTGCTGATACTATAGTGTGTAAGTTAGCAGATAATAATGATTTACTGGCTTCTTTCTACCATTATCCTCACACAGTAGAACCTTCGCTGATAATTAAATTACAGAATAAAAATGAACAATTGAAACTTGCTAAAGCGGCAGGATTTAATATTTTAAAAACTTTTGAATATAAGAAGGGGGATATTCTTCCCGTGGATGTACAGTATCCATGTATCATTAAGCAACTCAATAGTACTGTTGGTTATAAAGAGAAAATATTGCCTTGTAATAATTTGCAAGAGCTTAAACAATGTTTGTTATCGGCTGTGAATACAGATCGTTTTATCATACAAAAGTATATTAAAAAAGATTTGGAACTTTTGTTGATAGGATGTCGTACTAATAATGGTAAGATTTATATTCCAGCATACTTTCAAAAAGAACGTTGGATAATGAATGGTGGTGATGCTTCTAAAGGAATAATAATATCTGGTGAAAAGCCTTTATGTGTGTCTATTGAAGCAGTTCATGTATTCCTTAATAAGATTAACTATGTGGGACCTTTTAGTATTGAGTTTGGCTTGGAGAATGGTATACCTTATTTTTTTGAGATTAATTTGCGAAATGATGGAACCTCACACTATTTTCATGAATCAGGAGTTTATGTCCCCTATGTATATTATAAATCTGAAATAGACAAAGGTTTTGTAATGCCAGATCATGAGAATATAAGATATACATTCATTGATGAACTGGGTGATATTAATAATGTTTTTAATAAAGTTATTTCATTCATTACATGGTATAGAGACTTGAAGGAGGCTCGTGCATATAAGTATTTTTGTAGATATGATCTGAAACCTTTCTTGGCAATATTTATGATGAATATCGGAGGTAGATTAAAAAAAATCATACTGAAACGAAGATGGCTAAAGTAGAATGTTTCAAGATAAGATTATTATTTCAGGATGTTGGCATTAAAGAAATAGATTTAAATAAAGTACTACTTGATATATATTTCGATAGAAGATATTTTATGCCAAATCCGGTGATTATAGTAGCAGATCCTTTTCTTTTTGTATATAAAAAGACCTTGTATCTTTTTTATGAAGAGAAACGTTTGCTTACCCCCGGGGTCTTGCGTATGATAATGACACACGATCTGAAAACATGGACATCTCCTGTTACAGTACTTCATGAGAATATTCATTTGTCTTATCCATATGTTTTTGAAAATGAAGGGAAAGTGTATATGGTACCTGAAACGGGTGCAGGACATTATGTTGGATTGTATGAAGCGGCAAATGAGAATTTAACCAGCTTCACGCTTCGTAAGAAACTTTTAATCCGTAAAGATATGGATATATCTATAGGTAATGATTATGCAGACTCTTCTATTCATCAGGTGAATGGTATTTACTATCTGTTTACTACTGTGCAACGTAATGGAGTGAATGAACTTGAACTTTATTATAGTGATACATTGGAAGGTGATTATGTCGCTCATTCAGGGTCGCCTGTATGTCGTGGTCAAAAATATGGACGTAATGGCGGTGGTCTTATTCAAAAAAATGGCAAACTTTATCGTATAGCACAAGACTGTGTAGAACACTATGGTGATAATGTGCATGTTTTGGAAGTAAAGCAATTGAATAAGGATAGTTATAAGGAGAAGCAAGTAGAAGATTCCTTATACCCTATTACTCACCCTTTCTATTGTAGAGGAGGGCATCATCTAAATACTGTGACTTTTCAAAATCAACAAATCATAGCTACAGATGCCAAGGAGTATCGGAACTACGTCTTGGTACAGGCAATTCAGCTAAAGAACCGAATCATTAGCTTGATAAAAAAATAGGTTATAATAAGTAGCGTGGACAATTCTTCCAATAATAAACGAATAGCAAAGAATACGGCATTCTTGTATGTGAGGATGTTTTTCTTACTTATTATTACGCTATACACCTCCAGGGTGGTGCTCGACAAACTTGGAGTGGAAGATTTCGGGGTATACAATATTGTAGGTGGGGTAGCATCTTTGTTCGTTTTCTTTAGCTCTGCATTAGCCAATGCGTCTCAACGTTTCCTGTGTATCGAAATCGGGCGTAAAAGTGAAGTGGGCGGGCGACTTGTTTTTAACCAGCACTTGCTGATTTATATAGCATTCTTTGTGTTAGTGTTGATCGTTTCCCAAACAATTGGATTGTGGTTTGTCTCCAATCAATTGATAATCCCTGAACATCGTTTAAATGCAGCCTTGTGGGTATATGAATTTACGATAGCGTCTCTTTGTTTCACATTGCTTGGCGTGATATTCAATGCGCTTATTATGGCGCATGAAGATATGAAAGTCTATTCTTATGTGGGGGTGGCTGATGGTGTATTAAAATTACTGATTGCATTTGCTATCAGTATAACGGGAAATGATCGTCTGATTACATATTCATTCTTGTTGTGCATACAAACATTCTGTATACAGTCTTTTTATGCTTGTTATTGTTTCAAACAGTATACGGAATGCCGGTTATGTCTATATCCCAATCGAACAGTGATAAAAGAGACGACGGGTTTTATCGGTTGGAATATAGCAGGTACGATGGTGTATGCAGTTAACGACCAAGGTCTGAATATTTTGTTGAATATCTTTTTTGGCCCACTGGTAAATGCAGCGCGTGGTGTGTCATTGCAAGTGAACGGCGCTGTCTTTACGTTATGCCAAAATGTATTTACAGCAGTGCGTCCTCAAATTGTAAAGAGTTATGTAGCTGAGGAATTGGAATATCTGAAGATGCTGATCTTTTCCATTTCAAGGTATTCTTTTTATCTGCTGTCTTTAATATGTATTCCCTTGATGTTTTGTCTTGAAACGGTATTGTCGGTATGGTTGAAAGAAGTTCCGGAACTGACAGCGCAGTTTACCCGGTGGATTTTGGCTTATTCGCTTGTGAATATACTTACCAATCCGATATGGACTTTGTCGATGGCTATTGGTAATCTAAGACAATATATAATAAAAGGTAGTATTATTTCGTTGCTTGCCTTTCCGATAGCTTATGTGGCTTTTAAGATGGGAGCTCCGGCAGTTACTGTTTTTATCGTGTTGTTTATAATACGATGTGTGTATCTGGTAGCTACGGTGAATGTGGTGAAAGGTTATATTAAGTTTACATTTAGTGAATATGCGCTTGGGGTCTTGTTCCCTTGTTTGAAAATCTTTATTCTGTGCTTCTTGATAGCATGGGGATTATATTATTTTCTTGATGACAGTATGTTAGGAGAAATGATTTTCTGTATTCTTTCGGTTTTAAGCATTATGGGAGTTATATGGGCTATAGGATTGTCTGCGAACGAACGCAATAAACTGGTTTCTTTAGTGAGAAATAAAATCAACGGATAAATATGGATATTAGTAGATTTCTTGTGAAAAATGCTATTTCGGTATGGTTCAGTTAAATAAGTCTGTAACTGATTCTCCCGGAGCTTGTGGTGGGCCCTTGGAACTCAACTTGTGGGGAGAAGGATCTCGTATCCTGCATCAATGCAATATAGCAGCCTACTATGGAATTTCAGTGGGAACACAATCCTGGATAGCACACCGTTGTCAATTAATGGATACCAATTTTCATTTTATTGCTCTTCTACCATAACAGGTGGGGCTATAATACCTGATAAGACGATTGTTGCTTCCAATTCGTTGGTGGGGAAAGATTTCTCTGATATCCCTTCGGAATCTATTGTAGGGGGAGTTTCTGCAAAGTTGATTTCAACAGGATACAGAAGAATTGAAAATACAAAATGGGAAGATGAGATAAAAAAATATTTTGTAACCCACAAAGATGCTCCTTATTTTGAGTTTGATAACAATATAAGTTATGATATCTGTGATATAAAGGTTTGATGTTGGGATATAATTGTGATTGTTTTAGGCATGTTGAGTAAAAAAAAGAAAAGAAGTATATCATTATTCGTTTTTATTTTTTCATCTATTTTGTATGTTTTACCAAAGATTTCATTTGCTATATCACAAATAAGTCTGGTATTTGAACAGTTGAATTGGATACTTATACTTTTGGTTTATGTAATGTATACAGGTTTATTTCATTACGCGGATAAAATTTTAGTTAAAATAGTACTGTTTATTGTTGTTTTAATTCTGGTTAATCCAAATTTTATAAACGGTGTATTAGGTTTTGGAGCTATAACCGTTTTAGTGACATTATTATTGAGGCTATTGTTCTTGGGGTCCGTTGAGTTGAATGGAGGAGATATAAAACGATTCTCATATGTGTTTGCATTACTGTTGGTGTTTTATGATTTATTTGTACCAAAATATGGATTTAATACAAATAATATAGGTGGTACATATTGCACTTTTTTTATACTTGGTTCGATTTGGGTAAATATTCGGAATCTGAAACATGTAGTAATATTTGTATTAATGGCTATATTAGCAAGTAAAGGTATTATTGAAAGTGATACGAGAACATCCCTTGGTGTGATTTTTCTATATTTTGTGATACGATTACTGCCTTCGTGCTTTTTAAAAAATAAATTTGTTTTTTGGTTTACATTTATTTGTATGACAATTGGTGCAATTGTATATGCTTTATTTTATGTGGATTTGTATCTACATGGGGAGGTCTTGGATATATTTGGAAATAGTAATAAGAAATTTTTTTCTGGTCGGGAGCAGATATGGTTGGAGCTGTTGACGCGCTTTGCAGAACAGCCATTGGTTGGTATTGGATCACATATTAATTTAATATCATTTGATTCTATGCAAACACATAATAATATGCTAAACCATTTGGTTGTTTATGGGTTGCCAATATTCTTGTTGATAATATTGATGTTGGTGAATGTGTTTAAAAAAATAAGATTGTTGTTGGATGATTATATTTCTTATAGCTCATTTTGTGCATTAATAGCTGTATTTTTTGGCGGATATAATGAAAATAATGCTCTTATTTTTCCGACTTTTCTATTGCTGGCGTTTGTGTATTCTCGAAAAAATAGATTTAATTTAATATATCGTGTAAATGACTATACCTAAGGTAATTAATTATTGTTGGTTTGGGGGGAATCCTTTACCTCCATTAGCTATAAAGTGTATTGGAAGTTGGAGAAAATATTTTCCTGATTATGAAATAAAAGAGTGGAATGAAAATAACTTTGATATAAATATGATATCCTATATTCGTGATGCTTATGCAGCAAAGCGCTATGCATTTGTGAGTGATTATGCACGCTTTTGGATATTGTATCATGAAGGTGGATTGTATTTCGATACAGATGTAGAGGTTGTAAAACCTATGAGTGATATTATAATGAAAGGTCCATTCATGGGACGTGAGAAGAAGAATGATACCATTTCTCCGATAGCTCCAGGTTTAGGATTAGGGATATATGCAGGGCATGAACTTTATAAAGAATTACTTGATTTTTATTCTAATTTGGAATTTATTCTTCCGAATGGCTCATATAATAAGAAAACAATTGTAGAGTATACAACTGAATTTTTAGAAAAGTATGGCCTGTCTTCTAATGATAAACTTGAAAATGTGAAAGGAATTTGGATATATCCAACTGAGTATTTTTGTCCTTTAAATTATATTACTGGTGAGTTGAGTATTACAGACAATACATATACAATCCATCACTATATGGCATCTTGGATATCAAAAAGCGAACTTCTTTATAAAAAGATAAGTAAGATAATAGGTAAAAATAATACACATCGTTTAGCGAATTTATTGAAGATTCTTAAAATTATCAAATAATGACACTCTGTGTAATGATATCTTGTATGCATCAGCAGGATATGTCAATAATAGAACGCTCCAATGTTCAAACGAACGTAGTGGTAATAAACCAATGCGATAAAGATAACATAGAACGGTTTGAGTTTACAAATAAAAAAGGATGTAAGTGTAAGGCTATGTTTGTAAATACAACAGAGAGAGGCCTTTCACGCAGTAGAAATATGGCAATTAAATATGCTGAAGGGGATATTTGTTTAGTATGCGATGATGATGAATGGCTTGACGATGATTATGAAGAAAAAATTCTTGCAGGTTATTCTATGCATCCTGAAGCTGGGGTGATAGCTTTCGGTATTCGTTGGGAGGAACGTAAATATCCTGTTCGTCCTTGTAGAGTGAATCTTGTGAAAATATTGCAAATATCATCACTGCAGATTTCATTTAATAAGAACAGGATTTGTGACAGGAGCATCAAATTCGATGAACTTATGGGTAGTGGTACCGGTAATGGAGGAGGAGAAGAAAACAAGTTTCTCTATGATTGCAGAAAAGCAGGTCTTGAGATTTGGTATGAGCCTGCATTGATTGCCACTGTAAACAAGGGGGAAAGTCAGTGGTTTAATGGGTTTGTTGATAAATATTTTGAGAATCATGGATGGTCGGCTCGCCGGCTGTTAGGTGATTTTTGGGGATTCATATATTGTATTTATTACGTGATAGCCCATATGGCGGCTTATAAAAATGACAATACATTTTGGAATGCACTGAAATGTGAATTGAGAGGATATAATAAGAAAATAAGTTAGATAGGGAGAGGTATATGTATACGAATGTGTCGATTATTATGCCATATTATAATGCGGCAAAGTATATAGATGAGTCGGTTGATGCTATCATTGCACAAACATATGAGAATTGGGAATTACTAATTGTTGATGATTGTAGTCCGGGAGCAGAGAACTTGGATATTCTTAAAGCGCAGGCTGCTAAAGATTCTCGTATAATTATTCTCTGTACTCCTCAGAATAGTGGAGCAGGTATTGCACGTAATGTCGCAATCAAAGAAGCTCGCGGACGTTATATCGCATTTTGTGATAGTGATGACTGGTGGTATCCTACGAAACTTGAGGAACAGATAAAATTTATGCAAAAGAATGCGTATGAATTTGTATGTACATATTATGAGGATACAAATGAAATGCTTGAGCCGTACTATACAATGCAACAGCCTGTTCGCCAGAATTATAAGGATATGATATCGGGATGTAATGTCGGTACTCCAGGTGTAATATTTGATACACAACGTATTGGTAAGAAATACATGCCGGAGATGCGACGCGGTGAGGATTGGGGTTTATGGATGATTATCTTGAAAGAAGTTGATTATTTGTATACCTACCCTAAGGTTCTGTGGAAGTATCGACATGTTTCTGGGTCGGAGACCTCTAACAAATGGAAGTTATTAATGGCTGTGAATCGGATGTATAGGCAAGTGCTTGGTTTTTCATTCGTAAAGTCATGGTTTGTCTGTTTATTCATTTTTCTATCTAATAATATATTGAAGAAATTAAAGAAGATAGTGTGAAAATTAATGGATGTATAAATATGATTTTTAATAGAGGGTGACTTATGCTTTATGTATTTATTTTTATCATTTTGTTGGTAACAGAATTGATTTATTTCCGTATTGCCGATATTTGTAATATTATCGACAAGCCGAATCAACGTTCATCTCATACTCATATTACATTACGTGGAGGAGGCATCATTTTTTATATCGGAATGTTATTATGTGCAGCTTTTTATAATTTCCAGTATTATAGTTTTTTATTGGGACTAACATTGATTGCGGGAATCAGTTTTGTGGATGATGTACGTTCGGTGCCGAATCGGTATCGTTTGTTATGCCATTTTGTTGCAATGTTATTGATGTTTTATCAATGGGGATTATTTACGGAATTTCCTTGGTGGTATATTGCGATTGCCCTGGTTTTCTGTACAGGTGTAATCAATGCATATAATTTTATGGATGGTATTAATGGGATAACAGGAGGATACAGCCTGATAGTTTTAGGAGCATTGGCCTATATCAATGTAAAAGTCTCTGTGTTTATGGAACCGGAGTTATTATATGTAGGCTTACTCTCTGTTTTAGTATTTAATATTTTCAATTTCCGAAAGCAGGCAAAATGTTTTGCCGGTGATGTCGGATCCGTATCTATTGCTTTTATTATTTTGTTTGCTTTGGGAAAATTAATATTGGTAACGGGCGATCTGAGTTATATTATCTTGTTGGTAGTTTATGGTGTTGATAGTGTATTGACAATTATCCATCGGTTGGTGCTTCGTGAAAATATTTTTGAGGCTCATCGTAAGCATGCGTATCAGTTAATGGCTAATGAATTAAAAATTTCCCATGTTCTTGTAAGTGGTTTTTATATGCTATTACAGGCTGTGATTGTTTTGGTCTACTTGTGGATACCGGACTCTCATTGGATATGTTTTATTGGATCAGTTCTTTTGCTTGTAATGGGGTATATAGTGTTTATGAACAAATATTTCTCATTGCATTACGATAAAAGTAAAGAAAGAAGGGATGTCTTGGAAAGTGACATCCCTTCTTATAATCACCCTTCTATAAACCATTTATAAACACATCCCACTCCCCCGAGCAGCATCAGGCTATATCCCGAAATGCCTAACCAATCCGCTTTCAGGTGGTTGTTGTGTCCGTTATTGTGGGGGGTGGATGCTTGTTCTTGGGAGATGCCAACGAGAGAATCGCGCCTATGCAGCTTATCGCTACTTCCGTCTCCCGCATCAGGAGTGAGAGGAGGGCGAGCAGGAGCAGGCAGGGGATTAGGACAACGGCAGTCATCGGTTGCCGCTTTCGGCTTGCGCGGGAAGATAACCCGGGCAAGGACAGTAAGTAGATGTAGAATTGTTTCAAGGACTTTCATATTAGAAGATTAAATAAAGATGAATAAATTCGGGAAATAATATAATAGTTGACAATTAACAGTTGACAGTTGACAAGTGACAGTTGACAGTTAGTTCGGCTTTCAGCCGATTTGTACACCGAACGCGAAGCCCAACTGTCAACTGTCACTTGTCAACTGTCAACTGATATCCATCTGTTTGCAGATGGATATCAACATCTTCCTGTACGCTTCCCTGTTGTCGCCATTCACTTCGCTGATGTACTTGCTGTAGGCGATTTCTTTGGCGAAGGCGGCAGGTTGGAAACTCAGGTCGGCGGCACGCGGATAGGCGTTGCGTATCAGTCGGGCATAATCCATGAAGGAATCGGCCGGGTCAGGATAGGCGCGGAACGATAGGGAGTCTTCGGATAGTTGGGCTTTAGCGCCGTGCCACCAGACATTCGGCTTACCGTAGGCCGTGATACCGAAAAAGTTATGATACTGTACGGCAAGGACACTCTGTCCCCAGCCCGTTTCGATAGCCGCCTGTGCGACAATCACCACCGGATTAATCCGGAAAGCAGCCCCCGCCTTTACGGCCAGTGGCGTACATAAAGCGATGAATTCTTTTTTAAGCATAAAATTCTTTTTTTAGTTGACGAACCAGTTGACAGTTGACAAGTGACAAGTGACAGTTGCTTCGCGTCAGTATTTACATCAGAAAGGGTATTCTTGTCCAGGCGAGCGTTTTTATTTCTCCCGTTACTATTTTTCCCTTTAACTGTCAACTGTCACCTGTCACTTGTCAACTATCAATTGTCACCTGTCAATTGTCACCTGTTCAGAGTTCTTCCGGTTTGTCCCCGTCCGATTCGCCATTCTCCTTTTGGGGAACCAGGTTGTCAATGCAGAGGAATGAAGGTTTACGGGTAATCTCTTTTAACAGGGCGCCCGGCGTAAAGACAATGCGTCCTTTTTTGAACAATGCCGTGTCGAACTCCTTGAGCGTCTTCGCCCCTTTGCTTCCTGCCAGCAGGCGGAAGTTACCGAAACCACCCATCTGGACGACATTGCCTGTTTCGAGCTGTTCCTTCATGACGTATATCAGTCCGTCGATGACCAGTTCTACTTCGCCTTTGGTGGCGGTGCAATGTCCGGAGACCAGTTCGCACAGTTTTTTGAAATCGGTCTTTTCGATGGAACGAACCTGGCCGTAATACAAGCGGGAGCCTGCCTCCGCATTTTTGCTCATGTCCTTTTTCAGGACAACACGATATTTTAATGCCATAAGATAAAAAATTAAAGATGGATACAATTCGTTATTAAACCGGTTATGATGTAAATATACAGCCGATTAATAGGGCGGTTTCGCTGAAATGGACCGAACGGGTATGAAGTGGTATATAATGGTATATAAAGTTGTTTTTTTGTATGGAATAAATTTGTTTTATGCGAACTTTCAGTTTAACTTTGTTGCAGTTTAAAGATTAAACAAAACAAAACTATGAATGAAAAATTTAAAATCAAATCGTATGGCTGGCAAGAGCTTGCTGTTCTTTATGCTCCGGGAATTACCCCGCATTCTGCAACAAAAAGACTGGCTTTTTGGGTATTTAGAAATCCGCAATTGTATCAAAAGATGCAGGAGACCGGATGGAAGAAAAAAAATAAGATACTGACGCCTGAACAAGTACGGATACTTGTCTATTTTTTAGGGGAACCTTAGAATTCGAGGTTGAAAATATAATTGTTTTCAGTAATAGATACAACTGTTTTTGCAGACGAAAATAACTGTTTTTATACTTAAAACCAATTATCTTTTCAACCGGTAATCCTTACGCGTGCGTATTTTTTATTTAATATAATAATGTAGAGAATGTTGACATGTGGTTGGTGTCGGCTGTAACAGTTTGCGTATCAGCGGTTATTAGTGGCTGACACGTTGTTGCTTTTAAATTTAACTGAATTATGGAAAATGAATCGTTACCAAAAGACCTTAACGTCTTGAATTATTTAGGGAAATCTTATTTGAAAATGTCCCGTGTCATACTGGAACGCCAGTTCAGCCCGCTACAATCGGAACGGGAAATCGGGCTTGTACATAACGCCTTGTTCTGCTTTTGCAATTATGCGGACGGTTTTGTGGATGTGGAAGGGCATCTCGAACTTTGCGGCAAAGGGGAGTTGATAACCACTTATAGCGAACTGTCTACCCGGATTGGCATCAGCAGGGGGAAACTGAGAAGGTGTGTAAACTCGCTGGTGGAGGACGGATTGCTGAAAACCAAGCGGGTAGGCAGGTGGACTTCTTTTCATGTATGTGGATATATTGCATTTGTGGAACCGAAGGATATAACGTTTCAGAAGAATGACACTTCTTCGGCAACAGTTTTGCAGGCACAGGAAGAACAGCGGCTTTTCGGAGACAAGAAACCGCATACGGACCTTTTACCTTATTGAAATTATGAAAGAAGGAACAGAAAACAGCGTGCAGGAAGACTTGCAATTACGTATCAAAGTGGAAAAATCCCTTTTATGCGCCCTTTTTCTCGATTACCGGGCATTGGTGGAAGTTGCCATGCTGCTGAAACCGGAGATGTTTACGGAACCGGACCTCGGGTTTATTTACCAGTCGTGCCTTGCCGTGTATAACCGGGGCGAACGGCCGGATATGTTGCTGGTGGAAATGGAAATGAAAAAAACAGATCCGGAACGTTTCCGCCGGACGGGAGGGGTGGATTACCTGCTGGACAGGATGGACAAGGTAAGGCTGGAAAGCAATACTTTGCTGTATGCACAGGAAATCAAAAGGCTGTATATGCTGGAATGCCTGAAAAAATTATTACAGGAAAAGATATTGGAGTGCAACCAACAGAAGACCGGCTACCTGGATGTAATAGGCAAGTTGGAACACGGACTGCTGGATATGCGCGAATCGTCGCGGGAATCGGCTCCCCTCGTACCGATAGCGGAAGTGGCAAGCGGAACGATAGCCCGCCATACCTACCGGATGGAGCAGAAAGACGACCCGTTCAGGATGTTGACAGGTATACGGGAACTGGACGGCATCACAGGAGGCGTTTATCGCGGAGAGGCATTTGTGCTGGGCGGGTTGTCGAGCGACGGAAAGACGGCTGTCACCATGTATATGGGTATGAATGTTGCCCGGCGGGGGCATCATGTACTGCATTTCAGCTTTGAGATGACAGGCGACCAGACTGCCAACCGCCTGTTTGCCGGATATGCCGGTGTGGAGGCCGAGCGGCTGCGCATCGGCGGTTTACGCGTGGCGGATTTGGAAAAGATGGAAAAATATACGGAGCAGATAAAAGGGTTGCCTTATTATTTCGTGAACGATCCCTGTTTGTCGCTGGACACCTTGCGTGCACAGGCACGGTTGATGCAGCGGAAAGGGATGTGCGACCTGATTATCGTGGACTACCTGCACCTGTTGGCGCATCAGCCTAACAAGTGGGAAACGCCGGAATCGGTCATTTCCCATTGTATCCGTATGTTGAAGGCGCTTGCTACGGAACTGAATTGTTCGGTGCTGGTCGTTTCGCAGTTGAACCGTGCGGTAATGGGCCGTAAGGATAAAGGTTTTGTGCCTGTGCTGAGCGACTTGCGCGATTCGGGCACCATCGAGCAGGTGGCGGACAATGTGGTCATACTGCATCGTCCGTCGCGTTTCGGCGAACCGGAGAAGGTAGACGGGGTGCCGACGAAGAATCTGATAAAACTTTTTGTCTTGAAGAACAGGAACGGGGACACCGGAGTGGCACGGGTTTTCCATAATGATTCGTTTACCAATTTCTGGGATATCAACCGTGAATTGCCTTTTGATTGATGGCTGGCAATATGGACATGGCTTCATTCAGGAACCGGATAGATATAGTGCAGGTGCTGGGACATTACCTGCCGTTGCATAAGCGGGGCGCATCGTATATGGCGCTTTGCCCGTTCCATGCCGATAAACATCCTTCGCTCAGCGTGCACCCCGTGAAGGGGGTGTACCGTTGTTTCAGTTGCGGGGCGGGAGGGGATGCTATCCGGTTTGTGGAAGAGATGGAACATTGCAGTTTTCCGGAAGCGCTCCGGATATGTGCGGATATTTGCCGTATTTCTCTTCCTGAAGAAGAAAAGAAGGCAGACGGAAAGCGGAATGCGCCTGTTGTCCCTACACGGAAAGTTCCGGTCGTGCAGGAAACCGGCAAACAGTCTCCTTCTCCGGAAGAACATGCCGCTTATTTTCGCTCGCTGCTTCCTTTTTATCCGGGGAATACGGAACTGGAAGAGACGTACCGCTCTTTCGGGGTGGGGATGGCTCCTTTGCAGGTTCCCGGAAGTTTCGGGTTTACACGTGGGCGGATTGTCTTTCCGATAGCGGATGCAGACGGCAGGATTGTGGCTTTTGCCGCCCGTTATGCAGGCGAAAACCGTTCCGGGAAAATAGCCAAATACCTGAACAGCCCTACAAGTGAATTTTATAAGAAAAGCGAGTTGCTGTATGGTTGGCACAAGGCGAAAGGGTATGTTCGGGAAACCGGTATTGTTTTTCTGACGGAAGGATATAAGGATACGTTGGCGATGCACGCTGCCGGGTTTGCCAATACGGTGGCTTTGTGCGGAGTGGCTTTTTCTGCGGCTCATCTGGCACTGGTCGGGAGGGAGGCACATACGGTTTGCCTGCTGCTGGATGCCGACGAGGCGGGGGAGGCTTCTGCCGGCATGATAACCCTGTTGCTTCATAAGGCCGGCTTGCAGGTAGTGTCGATACGGCCGGAAGGGGGAAAAGACCCGGATGAGATGTTCCGGGCGATGGGGAAAGAGACGTTTGCCCGTTGGGTACGCCGCCGGATGCTGTCGCCGGTACGTCTAAAAGCCGAAACGTTGCTGGTCTGTGCTTGCAGCCGGTGGCAAGATACGGAATGCCTGCTGCCGGATGGGGGTGTGACGTCTTTTGTAGGGAATATCCGTGAGGTGCTGTCTTACCGGAACCTGCTTCCTGAAGATGAAATGAACCGGGCTTGTTTGTTGGCTTTGCCGCGACAGGAAACAACCGGCAACGTGCCGCCTGCTGTTCCGGTAGCTATCTGCCGGGAGTTGGATGCTTTATATGAACGGCATACGGTTTCTACTCATCCGGAACCGGTACGCCGGAGTGAACTGATAGAATATTTGTACCTGGCCTATCAGGAGGTTTGCCTTGCCGAGCGGGTACGTAAACTCTCCCATAACTTGTTGCATGCCGCTAAAGATGAAAAACACCATGGCGAGCTGCTTTCTTCCCTGCAAACGGAGCGGATGTATTTGCGTGAGGTTTCCGGGATGTTGGGCAGATGCTGAAAGATAAAACGGGGAAGTGCCCCGGATAGACTGTTTGTTGAAACAAATCAATCAAAAATAAAAACGATGAAGTATTTAAAATTGACGCTGGCGTGTGCGGCGGTGGTCTTTACCGCCTGCT